>Ga0335072_10009794_pt1 | contig 13820 bp, 6 predicted proteins | sample Lox_Sample_21_FD_206725 | JGI IMG/M metagenome (GOLD analysis project Ga0335072, IMG submission 206725) | Soil microbial communities from Loxahatchee National Wildlife Refuge, Florida, United States - Lox_Sample_2.1 | ecosystem: Environmental > Terrestrial > Soil > Wetlands | place: USA: Florida...
TGTGGGATCGAGGAAGCCGGAAGGAAATCCGGTGGAAGGGCTGAGGACCGGAGCGGTGTTGCTGACGAGCTGTTTGTTGATGAGGAAGGGCGGATTGAGAGCAAGCTCATCTTCACTGCCGATGCGCTCAAAGAGCGTGTAGTAGATACCGTATCCGCCGCGAAAGACGGTTTTGCTGTCGGGCGAAAAGGCGAATCCGAAGCGCGGGCCGAAATCTTTTGTGTTGGGCTGGACGATAGCGCGACTCTGCACCGAGCCGCCCTTCGCGAAGAGGAGCGAGCCCGAGGACGGGTCGAAGTCGGCCATGCGGTTCCGGCCTTCCATGGGCGGAGTAGCGAAGTCGTAGCGGAGGCCGAGGTTGAGAGTGAGCTTCGGCGTGACCTTCCAGTCGTCCTCGAGGAAGCCGGAAGCCATCCAGAGGCGCTGGTCGACGAAAAAGACGTTCGTCAGAGAAGTGGTCTGCGTGTAGCCAAGGAGACCGTCGGCGTAAGAGAAGCCGGTGCCGGACACGCATTTGCCCGGCGCGCTGTGCTGGCATGTGAAAACGCCGGTGAAATCGAGGTCGCCACGGGTGCTGGGCTCATCCTGAAAGAGATTGCGCATAGGCAGGTAGACGCTGACGCCGGCTTTGAGGGTCTGGCGGCCGAGCACCTTCGAGAGCGTGTCGTTGTACTGGTACTGCATGGGAACCTGTTGTTTGGGCAGGAAGTCGGGCGAGCCTTCGAAAGCGTAATTGGAGAACGAAGTGAGAGGAATGCCGCCGCCGATGGCCGGATTGTTGGGAATGCCTGGAACGAAGCTGCCCGCGGTCTGTGGCAGACTGAACGGCTGCTGTTCGGCGAAGGAATAATCGCGTACCCAGCCGAAGCGGAACTCATTGACCATGCTCTGACCCAGGATGTGGGTCCAGCCGAGGACAGCGCTGTAGGCCTTGAGGGTCTGGTTGCCCCACGCCGATGTGGAACTGCCATCGGCAAGGCCTCCGAGATAGCCGGGGATATCGCGCTGGCGAGTGGAGTAGTTGTAGCGGGCGAAAACGGAATCGTTCGCGGAGGGATTCCAGTCGACGCGAGCATCGTAATTGCTTTCGAAATCGGTGAGCGGCGCGTTGATGATGTAGTTGTTCAGATCGGGCGGGCTGCCGGCGGTGGTGGTGTTGGGCTGCGGGAAGAGCGCCATCAGCTTCTGCATGGTGGGATCGAGACTCGTTTGCGACACCTGATTGTTGGCGAAGGGCTGGCAGTTGGATCCGGAAAAGGCCGGCTGGCATGTCGTCGGGTCATAGATAGTCGGGTAAGTGAGCCCAAGGTGCGCGGCGGTTGCGGCGCTGAAGTCGCCGGTGCGCTCATTTGGAAGAGGCACGGTGCTGGTGCGGAGCACGCCCTGCTTGATCCGCGTGCCTTCGTAGTCAAAGAAGAAAAACAGCTTGTTTTTGATAATCGGGCCGCCAAGATTGGCGCCGAACTGATTCTGGTTGTACTTCGGCTTCGTCAGGCCGTGGCGATCGGAGAAGAAGTCGTTGGAGTCGAAGTAATTGTTGCGTACGTATTCGTAGGCGAGTCCGTGAAAGCGGTTGGTACCACTCTTGGTGTTGACGGAAACGACGCCGCCGGGGCTGCGGCCGTATTCCGCGGAGTACGGATTGGTGATGACGTTGAACTCAGCGATCGTGTCGAGCGAGGGATGGGCGGATTCCGTGCTGAGTTCCTGTACGTTTTCAGAGAAGGTATTGTTGTCGATGCCGTCGAGGATGAAGTCGTTTTGCAGGGAGTGGATGCCGTTGACGTTAAAGTCGCCAACGCGGCCCGCGGAAGTAGCTCCGCTCTGCTGGGTGAAGCGGCTGATCTGGACGCCGGGTACGACGCGGAGAAGGTCGTCCCAGTTGCGCAATGCGAGCGGAGTCTGCTCAATGGTCGTCGCGCCAATTTCGTCGCCGATCGAAGCGTCGTCCGGAGAGAGCAGCGGAGCGGCAGCCTGCACCTGGATGGTCTGCTGCGTGGACCCGACAGCGAGGTGGAAATCTTCGCGCGCACGTTGACCGACGGTGAGAACGATCGTTTCCGTCTGCGACTGGAAGCCCGAGTCGGTGACGTCGATTGAGTATTGACCGATAGGGAGATCCTGCAGGGAATAGGCGCCGGCGCTATCGGTTTGGGCGGTCCGACTGTACCCAGTCGCGTCCTCTTTCACTGTGACGGTGACATGGGGTAAAGCGGCGCCACTGGGGTCCATGGCCAGGCCGGAGAGGCTGGCGGTGTTCACTTGCGCCTGTGCGGTCATTGCTGCCACAAGCAGGATAAGGACCGATGCAACTCGGGGCGAGACAGAAGGCATGAAGCAATCCTCTCTTCGTTTTCGCTGCTGATTGTGAATTGGAGTTTGTCGGGATGACGTCGAGAACTGGCCCAACCTCAGTCACTTTTGGCCGTCACTCCAATTTCCCCGAGCAATATTACTCTCTGGTAAACATGAGATGAAGATGGGTTCAAAAACCGGATGGGGCGCGAGGTGCGATGGTCAGCTCAATGGGGATCAACCACTGTCAAGAGATTCTGACAGGCCCCTGTCTGTATCAAGAAGCACCTATGAAAAGGTGCCGCTGGGCGGATCGGCGCTCACGTGGCCTGCCTGGATGTTGCGCAGCCGGCGCGCAATGTTTCCTCGATCATGTGCAGGCAAACGGGGGACAAGTTGCGCAGCCACTGCCGAGCCTCGCAGTTCCGGGGCTCTTCTTCGAGCGTCATCCACGTATTGACCAGGGCAACAGCCAACAGGATCTGGGCTGCCGGCCGGCCCGCTTCCAGACGCAGCATCTGACGATAGACCTCGTCTTTGAGCCGGTCGATGGTTTTGGCGGAGAGCTTCCGGGGTCGCATAGCGGTCTGCCGTCAGGACGCTGACCGACGCACGACGACCGGGGAGGGCAGGCCCATCCATTTAAAGATGGACATTGCCGGACACCAGTTGGTGAACGCCGACTGCAGCAGATTGAGTCCCACGAAAGCCGTGAGCCAGAGCCAATAGGGCGAAACCCAGTGGGCCAGCGCAAGCGAAACCAGAACAACGATGCCGGCCAGCAGACGAACGGCACGTTCGACCGTCATGAGGCTACCTCCTGATGCTCCTGCGGAGTGGATCTCGGGACCTGCGCATGGCCGCCATTCATCATGTAATACAGCACCGGAACCGCGGGCCAGGAAAGAAAGGTCGAGGCCACGCCGCCCGCGATGAGCGAGAGGCCGAGGCCCTGAAAGATAGGATCGGCCAGAATGACGCTGGCGCCGACGATAACTCCTGCTGCCGTCAGAAGCACCGGGCGCAACCGCACCGCGCCAGCATCGATCACCGCTTCAGCCAGTGGCATGCCCTCCAGACGGCGCAGTTCGATGAAATCGACGACCAGAATGGAATTTCGTACGATGATGCCCGCGCCGGCGATGAAGCCAATCATCGATGTTGCGGTGAAGAATGCGCCTAATAGGGCGTGCGCCGGCAGGATTCCAACCAGCGTCAGCGGAATTGGAATCATGATGGCCAGCGGAACCGTGAACGAACGGAACCATCCCACCACAAGTACGTAGATCAGCAGCAGCACGGCCGCGAAGGCGATGCCGAGGTCGCGGAAGACCTCAATTGTGATCTGCCATTCGCCGTCCCACTTCATGGAATAGAAGTCGGTGGCCTTCGGTTGCACCGAGTTGTAGCGGGTGAGGGAGTATCCGTCCGGCAGGTACAGCTTATCGAGCGCCTGGTTCATTTTCAGAATGGCGTAGACCGGGCTTTCTTCTGCACCGGCCACATCGCCCGTGACGTAGACGACACGCTTCAGATTCTTGTGGTAAATGTCCGGGTCAAGGGTAGTGTGCTCGACGTCGACCAGCTCGCGCAGCGAAACCATGGCGCCGTCTGCGCCGCGCAGGCGGATATTTTCGAGGCCCTCCAGAGAGGAGCGTTCCGGGCGCGCGAACTGAACAACCGTGGGGACGGCTTCCCGTGCGTCCGGCACATGCAACAGACCGGCCTGCGCGCCCGAGGCCGCAAGCGCCAGCGTCTGTGCCACTTCTGCGACCGGAATGCCGTGCAGCGCTGCTTTCGCTTCATCCACGCGGAAGTCGAGCTGCGGTTGAGGATCCTGCATATACCAATCGGTGTCGACAACACCCGGCGTTTGTTGAAAGACCTGTTTCACCTGCCGTGCCACGGCTGTTTGCCCGTCGAGAGCAGGTCCGTAGACTTCCGCTACAAGAGTCTGCAGCACCGGTGGGCCTGGCGGGACTTCCGCAAGCTGAATGCGCGCGCCATAGACGGCGGCGATGCGGTCGAGCTCCGGACGCAGCCGGCGGGCAATCGCGTGGCTCTGTGCACTGCGCTCGTCGGCGGGCAGCAGATTAACCTGGATGTCCGCCTGGTTGGGCTGGCTGCGCAGATAGTAATGGCGGACGAGTCCATTGAAATTGAATGGGCCTGAGGTTCCCGCATAGATCTGATAGTTCTCAACCTCTGGCTGGCGGCTGAGATCGTCACCCAGCGCCTGCGCCACGCGCGTGGTCTGCTCGAGCGGCGTGCCGTCCGGCATGTTGACGACCACCTGGAACTCGCTTTTGTTGTCGAAGGGCAGCATCTTGACGAGAACCGCCTTCATTGGCACCAGAGCACAGGCCGCAAACAGCAGCAGAACCACTCCCCCCAGAAACATCCAGCGATGGCGGGGGCTGTCGATGAGGCGATGCATCACGCGCCGATAGAAGCGGGTGATCCATCCCTCCTCTTCCGGCGTGAGCGAATGCGCACCGGCCAGATGTTTGCGGCCGAGCAGGCGCATGGCCGCCCACGGCGACACCACGAACGCCACGACGAGGGAAAAGAGCATCGCCGTGGAGGCGCCGACCGGAATCGGCCGCATGTAGGGACCCATCAATCCGCGCACAAATGCCATGGGCAGGATGGCCGCGATGACTGTGAGGGTGGCGAGGATCGTAGGATTGCCCACCTCCGCCACAGCATCCACGGCGACCTCGCTGAGCGGGCGGCTGCGGTTGATGGGCATGCGGAAATGTCGAACCATGTTCTCAACGACGACGATCGCATCGTCCACGAGAATGCCGATACTGAAGATCAAAGCAAACAGGGTCACGCGGTTCAGCGTGTATCCCATCAGATAGAAAATGACCATCGTCAGTGCGAGCGTGACAGGAATGGCGAGCAGCACCACGCCCGACTCGCGCCATCCCAGGAACAATGCGATCAGAATCGTCACCGAGATCGTCGCCAGCAGCAGATGCTTCAGCAGCGTGTCCGACTTTTCTTTTGCCGTTGCACCGTAATTGCGCGTCGTTGTTATGGTCAGATCTTCCGGCAGTCGTATGCCCTTCATCTGGTTGACGCGCGCCAGCACCTCGTTCGCAATGTCGGTGGCGTTTGTGCCTTTCCGCTTGGCAACGGCGATGGTGACAGCCGGGCATTCCCGCGTCGGTGCGCCATGCGTGCCCGCTCGTGTTGTGCCATAGAGAACGTAGTCGCTCGGCTCGGCGGGACCGTCCACGACACGGTCGGCTACGTCGCGGAGGTACACGGGCTGCCCGTGTGCGACGCCGAGAACGACGCCTTCCAGATCCTGCGTGTCGCGGAACAGGTTACCCGCGTCGACGCGAATCTCCTGGTTTCCCTCGGCAAATTCGCCTGCCTGGGTGCGCGCGTTGGCGGCCTGCAGCCGCCCCACCACATCGCCCGGCGAGAAGCCGAAGGCGGCCAGCTTCGTGCTGTCCAGGATGGCGCGCATTTCTCTGGGCTGGCCTCCGATCACCGCCGTCTCAGAGACGTCGGGAATCTGACGGATCGTGTGTTGGACTTCGTCGCCCATCTGACGCAGCTGATAGGCGTCATAGTGGGAGCCCCAGAGCGTGAGCGCGAGGATGGGAACGTCGTCAATGGAGCGCGCTCTGACCAGAGGCTCCGACACTCCCGGCGGCATGTTGCCGTTGTTCTCGTAAAGCTTGCTGTAGACCTTGATCAGCGCGTCTTCCTCCGATGTGCCGACGAGGAAGCGCACGATCACGAGGCTCTGCCCCGGGCTGGAGATGGAGTAGACATACTCGACGCCGGGAATTTGATGCATCAGTCCTTCAACGGGACTGGTGACCCGCTGCTCGACTTCCTGCGGAGAGGCGCCGGGCATCGCCGTCATCACATCGAGCATGGGCACCAGAATCTGCGGGTCTTCTTCACGGGGAATTGCCGCAACCGCGAAGATGCCAATCGCCAGCGACGCCACCACGAATAATGGCGTCAGCTTCGAGTTGATGAAGGCGTGGGCCAGGCGTCCGGCAATGCCGTGCGAATCCTGCCCTTTCGGCTGCTGTTTCATGGCTGCGCCTCAATGCGAACTCCGGAGAGGTCGCGATCGCCAGGGGCGTTCACCAGTTTTTCGCCGGCGGCGACTCCGGAAAGAACTTCCACCTGATCGCCGTGCCGGTTGCCGAGAGTGACGTAGTGCAGCCGGGCCAGCCCGTTGCCGTCGAGAGCGTACACACAAGCCAGCGAGCCACGCATCACCACCGCCGACTGCGCCATCAGGATCATCGGCTTTTCGCCGCCGGGGATACCCGCCGTGGCATACATTCCGGCGCGCAGGTTCTTCACCGCGGGAAGATCAAGCCTGACCAGGAAGCTGTGGCTGGCCGGATCGGCGGCGGGCACGATTTCGTCCACCGTTCCGACCAGATTCGCTGCGTCGATCCCCTCCACGCCAACCGAAAGCTTCATCCCTGCATGGATCGTGCCGATCAGCGATTCATCCACCGTCGTATAGACCTGCAGCGGTCCGTCGCGATCAATCTGCAAAACCGGCATCCCCGGCGCCGCCAGAGTTCCGGGGTCGGCCATGCGCGCGGTCACCACTCCGGCGAACGGAGCACGCAGCGACGTGTAGCCCAGTTGCGTGCGCGCACCCGCCACCGCAGCTCTCGCCTGCTCGCTTTGGGCGGCGTAGGCCGCCACCTGCAGCTTCGCTGCCTCCGAGCGCTTTTCGACCTCATCGAATTCCTGTGGGCTGACGCTCTTCTGCTCTTTCAGCATCTGATACCGCCCCAGCGTCTGCTCCGCCAGCACAGCCTGTGTCTGCGCGGCCATCTGCTGGTTCTGCGCGGCGGCCTCGCCGGCCGTCGCCTGCTCGACTGCCGACTGCATGGCGGCATCGTCCAGCGTCACCAACAATTGCCCCGCACGCACACGGTCCCCTGCCTGCACCAGTACCTGACGGATATGCCCGGGGATCTGCGGAGAGATCAGGGCAGTCTCTTTCGCGTGAATCGTGCCCGTGGCCTGAATCAACTGCGGTGTCTGCGCGGAGACGCTCTCGACCACGCCGGCCTGCATCGTCGGCGGCGTTGCCGGAGCAGAGTTACTGTCGTGCGAGCAGCCCAGCAACAGCACGGGGGACAGAATCAGAGACAACGACAAAGCGCGTTTCATTGCAGGTTCTCCGCAGAATCAGGTGTGAGTTGGCCGGTGGCATACAGCAGCCCGGCATAAGAGACGGTGTTTCCGTAGACCGCGCGCCAGTAGTTGTTCTGGCTCTCCCGCTGCGCGTCTTCGGCGCGCAGCAGATCGGTCATTGTGGCAAGGCCGGCATCGTAACGATTACGCAGGATGCGCAGGCCTTCCGTGGACTGGTCCATCGCAGCCTGTGCCGTTGCCACCATGCGTTCGGCGGTCTGGTGTTCGGTGAAGGCGCGGCTCACAGCCAGGCGAATCTGCTGTTCCTGCACTCGCTCCCGGGCCTCAGCCTTTTGCTGCGCGGCGCGCGCCTCCTCGAGATGCGCCCGTTTGCCCATCGGCAGGATGTCGAGGTTGAGCTGCGCTCCGGCCACCCAGTTGTTACCGCCGTTGCCGGCAAAGCTCTCGCGGTCCATTTCCCAGTTGCCGTAAGCGCTCAGCTGCGGGAAGAAATCGGAACGCGCGGCTTTTGCCGCCTCCTGGTGTGCGGCGGTCTGCTGAGCCAGCGCCTTCAGATCCGGCCTTGCTTTGAGCGCTGCTGCGATCGCCTCCGTGCGATCGCCATCGGGGAAGGTTCTTGCTTCCAACGGCTTCAGCTCGGGATGGACATCCATGGTGGTTCCCATCGCCGCCTCGAGCTCCGCCCAGCTTGTCTCCACGGCCCCCTGGGCCGCAATCGCCTCCTGCTGGCGCGCCGACAAATTGACCTGGGCTCCCAAAGAGTCCGAATCAATCGCCAGACCAGCCTTCACGCGTGTCTGCGCATCGTGCAGCAGAGCTTCCGCCGTCTGCTGATCGTGCTGCGCAACAGTCAGTTGCCGCTGCGCAAATAACACTGCCTGATAGGCTTCGACCACCTGGAAGACAATGCCCTGACGCACCGCTCCGCCAATTGAGCTGGCGCTCTCGGCGCCCAGTCTGGCTGCATGCATCTGCTGCTCGGTTTCGAACCAATTGAAGAGCATCCACTGGCCGCTGGCGCGTGTCTCAAAGTCGCCCAGAGGGGTGGGACGATTCAGCGAATCCAGAGAAAAATCGCTCTGTGCGAAGCGCTGCTGGCGCAGTTTCGTGCCGAACACATACACCGGATCATTGCCGCGAGACAGATCCTCGGTGAAGTTCAGCCGCGGCCAAAGCCCCGTTTTCGCCATTGCGGTGCCGGCTTTGGCCGCCGCCATGTCCGCCTCGGCGACAGCCGTCTGCGGGTTCTGGCGCAGAGCCCGGTCAACTGCCTCGCGCAACGTCAGCGATGGCGCCTGCGCCCATGCGGTGCTCGCAGCCAGAGCCATCAGGCATCCCGCTCCACCGTATTTCCAGTGAAATCCGCTCATTCCCGGCCCGTCCTTGCCCCCGCGACGGACGACGGGCGTCAGAGTTCCAGGGAAGTGCGGAGCTCCTGCCGGATGCTGCGGCCGTTTCGGGTGCCTTCAATCCCCTAAACGACACCACGTCGGCAGGTGTTACAGGTTTCGAGCAGATTTTTTCAGGCAGAGATATTCGATGGTAAGGTGCTGTCGCAAAATGGGCCCGGTTTCTTCTTCCGAGCACACCGATCGCGCCCGCTGTCGGGCGACGAGGGCAACAACCTCCTCAACTGCAACACAGCGGGCGGGCTTTCCCTGGCTCAATCTCGATCCGCCGGTTACCTGCTCTCGTACACCCGCACTTCAAAGGGCTGCAGATGCAGGCTGACCGGGTGGTTCGCTTCCCAGTGTTCCGGGGCCGCGCCCGCGACAAAGGGCTGGCGCACGCTAAAGGACGTTGCGGCGCCAGGAGGCAGTTCTAAAGCCGCTCCGGGGTTCAGCGTAAAGGTTTGTGGTTTGTTCGACGGATTGCGCAGGGTGACGATCCATCCCCGCGGATTCCATGCGGCCCATCCATATACCTGTAACTGATCCGGGTCGCCGCCGACCCAGTGCGTGTCCTCCAGAATCGCGGCATGTTCGCGGGACCAGCGGGCTGCCTGCGCCAGCACATCCCAGTCTGCCTGGTTCAGGAGAGAGGGCGTGACATACATCTCCTGCATCTGCGTCCCGCTCCCGAAGAAGGAAAGCACTTCGTCGCGAAAGTCATTTCCCGGATCGGTATTCAGTCCTTCAGCTTTTTGCGCGTAAATGATGCCGTGCAGCATTAGTGAATTCAACGGGAACAGGGGTCCGCCGCGCACGATGTTTTTGTAAGTCTGAGCATCGCGGTAGGTGATCCATTGCTGGCGCTTCGTGCCGACCCCGGAAAAACTATGATCTTCGCCGCCGCGCCAGATCGAGTCGGCATGCAGCAGCCAGAAGGGAGAAGGATAGGTGCCGGTGGTCAGATTGATAAAGATGCCGGGCTCCTGCCGGCGAAGGCCGCTGATGAGATGGATGGCAGCGGCAAAATCGCTGTCGAACATCGAACCAGGAAAGACCCGATCCGCATTGCCGGTGCCGTCGAATTTGAAAAGATTCACATGGTAGCGCTTGACCATCTCCGAGCACGTATCGGAAAAGACGCGGTAATACTTTGGCCCGGAGAGCGCGAAGCCGTTCTTCATGATCTCGTAGCCGTGCGCGCGCCCGAAGGCAATGCGCTGCAACTTTTGCTGGTCGTATCCGCCCCAGGGCGAGAGCCAGATGCCGATGCCCGCGTGGTACCGGGCGGCTTCCTGGACCGCGCGATTCAGGCCATTCGGAAATCCACTGTTGAATCCCCAAAGGGAATCAGGATTGTCCCATCCGTCATCCAGCACGAAGGAATCCATATGTACGTGGCGGCTGTCGACCAGCTCATGACCGAAGGCGCGAATGCGATCCAGCACATCGGCCTCCGAGAAGCGATTCGTGTAGCCGATGTCATACCAGGTGTTGTAGTTCAGGAACGGTTCATAGCGGCGCGGGCGCTGCTCTTCAATATAGGCGAGGAAGGCGCGCCTCAGCTGTCCGGCGGGATATGTGCCGAGCACGGCTGACCATGTAACCGACTGCCCCGCCCGCAGTGGCAGAATGCGGGAGACGCCGGCCTCGACATGGCCGCCCGCGACGCGGCTCCAGGAGAGAGGATTCTCGAACCCGAAGAACATATGGTCGTCGACGACCGGCGATCCCTTCACCGTTCCGACTACGCGAGCCTGTGCATCCTCAAAGTCGAGCAGCCGCACCGTGCTGATCGGCAGATCCCGGCTGCCAGCGCGAAGGGTGAGCTGCTCCCGCATATAGCTGCCGTCGGGCTGGCTCAGCAGGCACCAATGGAACTGTGCGCCTGAGCCTGGTTCGGCGAGATCGGCGCACACCGAATCGGACAGTCCGGGTTTCCCCTCAGCGCCTGCTCCGGAGGAAAACCAGGACTTCCACGCGAGGTGCGCGGGACGCAGCTCAGCGCCCGACTGCAGGGTCACGGTAAACAAGTCGGAGAACGAGAGTGTCTGATGGGCCGCCGTATCGACCACCTGCAGCTCCGGACTGCCGGGCAGCGTCTGCAGGCGAACGGTCATAGTCCGGTTCGTGACGCGAGCTCGCTGCAGGCCCGTCTGTGCCCAGGCCACTCCGCAGAAGAAGGGAAGCGATAGGACAATCAGTCGGCGACCACGCCCGTTCGTACCGAGACGGCGCGCCAGCGCAGAGGCAGAGTTAATCATTCCGAATACTTATCAATGATTTCGAAATCAGGCAAGACTTTTGCGGCCGTCCACTCGCAAACTCCCGCGATTCCTTTTGACGTCTCGTCTGGAGCCCGCCTTTTTGTTTCGGATTATTTGACACGAGTATGCTATTGGTGTAGATTCCTTTCACATCGAAATTAAAGGAAATTAAACACAACCATTCGCAACGCTTTCCGGACAAGGGCTACCACACATCCCCATATCTGGCTCAAGAGAGGACCAACCAATGAACGCAAGATTCACACATGCCGCAGTGGCAGAGAAGGCCGGAGAGGGATGTCGCTCCCATCACGGAATCATGCCAGGCCTGTCCCTGCTCCTCCTGTTCCTGCTCCCGGCCGCGCTGACTCTTTCGGTTTCGGCACAAACGACGGTCGGCAACATTACGGGAACGGTCATGAGCGCCGACGGATCAGTGATTCCCAACGCCCGGGTCGCAATTACAGCCGAAGGAACGAACGTCACACGCGCGACATTAACCAATGCCGACGGACAATATGTCGGCGCCGATCTGAATCCGGGAACCTACACCGTCCGCGCTGAAGCCCCCGGATTCGCGCCCCTGGAGGACACCGGGGTGGTGCTTGCGTCGCAGCAGTCGATCCGCGTCGACCTCACGCTAAAGGTCGGGCAGGTGCAGTCGACCGTGACCGTGAATGGCGGCGCGCCGGTCATCCAGACCGAGATGCCCTCGATTGCCAGCACCGTCAGCAGCGAAACGCTGCAGAACACATCCTCAAACCTGCTCAGCACGGCGGATGCAACCGGCGACAGCGGTCTGCTCTTCTACACCACGCTGCTTCCGGGCGGATCCCAGGCCGGCGGCAGCTATGACTGGTCGATGTACGGATCGCGTGGCAGCGAAGCGTATTACAACGTGGACGGCATCAGTTCCAACTCGGTGCTCTATGGCAATATGGTCGGACCCTCGCTGCCGCCCTTCGGCATGATCCAGGAGGTCCAGTATTCCGCGGTCAACAATCAGGCGGAGACGGGCCAGCTGCTGAACATCAGCGTCATCACCAAATCCGGAAGCAACCAGATCCACGGCGACGCTTTCAATAACTACGCCACCAGCGCCCTCGACGCCCGCAATTATTTTTCGAATTCGCTTGGGCTAATCGTGCAGAACGACTTTGGAGCCGATGTCGGGGGCCCGATCCTGCGGAATAAGTGGTTTTACTTCGCCTCAGCCGAGTTTCTCCGCGAAGCCCAGCCCATCTCCATCGATCCCAGCGTTCCCACCACGGCCATGCGCTCCGGCAACTTCGCCTCTCTGCTGCAGGGGCCTAATCCAATCGTTCTCACGGATCCCTACACTGGCGCTCCGTTTCAGGGAAACATGATCCCGCAGGGCATGCTGAACCAGGCGGCGCTCACCTGGCAGAACGACTTCTACCCGAATCCGAACTACGGCGCGGCGAGTAACTATACGGCCAATTTCCGCGGTACCTACCCCCAGCATGTCTACACCAGCCGTTATTTCTTCCGGACGGATTACACCTTTTCACCGCAGAACAGCCTTTATGCGCGCATCGGTTACATTCGCTCGTCGCCGGAGGTGCTGGACAGCGGTCTGCCGCCGTCCATGACCGGCTATCGTGAACAGAGGCGGCATACGTGGCAGGGAGTTCTGTCGGAAACATGGCTGATTCGCCCCGACCTGATCAACGTGGCCAAGGTCGGATTCACACACACGGCGAATCATTTCGGCGGTTCGCTCGCCGGGCAGCCTCTGGTCAATGCTCTGGGCATTACCGGATTTCAGACGGCTCCAGCCAGCGATACCGGCATCCCGTCGGTGTCGATCAGCGATTTCACGTCGCCCTATCAGCTACCGCAGAGCGCGCCGACCGAGCAGACGGTGCAGTTCATCGACGACGTGACCTGGCAGCGTGGCACGCACATGATCAAATTCGGCGGGGAATTCCGGCCCATGCAGGCGGAGCAGTACTTTTACCCCACCTATGGCAGCTTCAACTTTGACGGGAGTTACACCAACTTTGCCTACGCGGACTTTCTGCTGGGGCTCCCGCAAACCACCAGCTATACCTTTCCCCGTTCCCCGGAATATGCGCGTCTGTGGTATCTGAACGCCTTCGCGCAGGATGAGTGGCGCATGCGGCCGAATCTGACTCTCTTCTATGGCGCACGCTACGAATACGATCGTCCCGCGGTCGACAAATACAATGTGATTGCCTCGTTCAATCCGGCGAGCGGAGCCATTGTTGTTCCGAACGCCACGATCGCATCGCAGGACATCAACCCCGCCTTCCCGTCGCAGATCCCGATCCAGACGGCCGCAGAAGCCGGTTTTCCTGCGCGCAGCATGAGAAACGGGTTCAATCTGGCGCTCTATCCGCGTCTGGGATTTGCCTGGCAGCCCTTCCACAACGGCAACACCGTTCTGCGTGGCGGCTATGGAATCTACAACGACGAGTTCAGCGCAGCTCTCTTCGACGACCTGTACGGCGGACCGTTCGGACTAACCGTCGGCTACACCAACGCCATCAACGGCAACTCGTCGCTGATCAGTTTCCAGCACCCCATCAACAGCAGCGCGGGCGGCATTGGATTGGGAGCAGTGGCTGTGGACGCTTTCAATAAGAACATCCGTAACCCCTACGCTCAGCAGTTCAACCTCACGCTGGAACAGAATATCGGCGCCAGCACCGGGCTGCGCCTCTCT
>Ga0335072_10009795_pt1 | contig 13819 bp, 10 predicted proteins | sample Lox_Sample_21_FD_206725 | JGI IMG/M metagenome (GOLD analysis project Ga0335072, IMG submission 206725) | Soil microbial communities from Loxahatchee National Wildlife Refuge, Florida, United States - Lox_Sample_2.1 | ecosystem: Environmental > Terrestrial > Soil > Wetlands | place: USA...
GGACGGCGCGTCGCGCGGCACCAGCCGCGGCGCGAGCGCCAGCACGGCCAGCCCGATCGGCACGTTGACCAGGAACACCGGCCGCCAGCCGGAGCCGAGCAGGTTAGCGGTCACCAGGGCGCCGCCGGCGATCTGGCCCACGACGAACCCCGAGGACAGCACCGCCGTGTACGCGCTCAGCGCCCGGGCCCGCGCGGCCCCGCGGAACCGCACCTGGATCACGCTCATGATCTGCGGAATCATCGCGGCGGCGCCGGCCCCCTGGACGAACCTGGCCGCGATCAGCTCGACGATGCCCGGTGCGAGACCGCAGCCGAGCGACGCGAGCGTGAACACCTCGAGGCCGAGCAGGAACATCCGGCGTCGCCCGACCAGGTCGCCCAGCCGCGCGCCGGTGATCAGCAGCGTCGCGTAGCTGACCAGGTAGGCGGCGATGACGAGCTGCAGCTCAGCGCCCGACGCGTGCAGTGACCGGCCGATCGTGGGCATCGCGACGTTCACGATCGTGACGTCGAGGAGCGCCATGAACTGCCCGGCCAGCAGCACGACGAGGATCAGCCAGCCCGGCCCGGCGCCGCGCGCGCCGGCCCGGGCCGGCGACGTTTCGGTGGTGATAGTCATGGAGCCACTCTGGAGCCCGCCCGCCCGCCGACCCGAGTGCCTGCTCATCATGGTGCCGCGGCTACCAGCCTCGGCCCGGTGGTCGCGCGCGAACGCCCCCAGTGGTCGTTCACGAATGTCAGTGGGGCTCGTTAGCCTGAGAGTCAACACCGGACGAAGGGAGGCGTCATGGTCGCCTATGAGTCCAGGCAGGCGCGGCGCCCGCCCTGCGACCGCGTGCAGGACCGGCGGCGCGAGGAGCTGGGCAAGTTCCTGCGCGCCCGGCGGGCGCAGCTCGCGCCGGAGGACTTCGGCATGCCCGGCGGGTCGCGGCGGCGCACGCCCGGGCTCCGCCGCGAGGAGCTGGCGCTGCTGGCGGGCGTCGGCGTCACCTGGTACACGTGGCTGGAGCAGGGCCGCGAGATCAACGCGAGCGTGCAGGTGCTCGACGCGCTGGCCCGGACCCTGCGGCTCGACCGGGCCGAGCGCGAGCACCTGTACTGGCTGGCGGAGGCCTCGCCGCTGCTGACCGGGGCCGATCGAGTGCCGGTGCCGGCCGAGGTCCGGGAGATCGTCGACTCACTCGACCCGCTGCCGGCCACCCTGACCAACGGCCGGTTCGACATCCTGCTCTCGAACGACGCCTCAGAAGACCTGTTCTGGGAGTGGCACGAGATGCCGTGCATCCACAAGAACACCCTCTGGTGCTGCGTGACCGAGCCGACCGCCCGCGACAAGTTCCCCCAGTACGAGCAGGAGGTGCCGTACCTGGTGGCGCGGCTGCGGGCCGGCTACGCCAGGCACGTCGGCGACCCGGACTGGGAGGAGGACATCCGCCGGCTCGCCGGCCTGAGCCCGGAGTTCGCCGGCCTGTGGGCCAGGCACGAGGTGGCGGGCCCGGAGCCGCGCGTCCGCACGTTCGTCCACCCGCAGGCGGGCCCGGTCACGTTCACCGCCACCGAGCTCGAGATCCCGGTCCTGCCGGAGGCGCGGCTCACCGTGTACACCCCGGCCGACGACCAGACCCGCTCCCGGCTGCCGCTCACCCGGCGGGCGCGCTAGCGCCGGCCGCGCGGCCGACCGCAGCAGGACGGCGGCCGCCAGCATGACGTACGAGCTCCCGACCGCCTGCTGCCAGACCGCCCAGCCGAGTTCCCGGTTGCCGCCGGACGGGAACCACCACTGCGGCGCCGCCGCGAACACCGCCACCCCGACGACGGCCAGCGCCAGCCCGCCGGGGTGTCGGCGCCGCGCGCTGAGCAGCGCCAGCGTCAGCATCGCGGTCTCGCCCCATACCCAGTGGTGCGACCACGAGATCGGCGACACGAGCAGCGCCGCGAGGGCGTTGAGCGACAGCGCCCACGCGTCCGCGCCCTGGTCGAACGCGGTCCGCATGCCGCGGCAGGCGGCCAGCACGACGAGTGCCGACAGCGCGAGCCAGGCGGCCGCCCCGGCCGGGGAGTGCGGATCGAGCCCGGCCCGCGCCAGCACGCCCTGGATGGACTGGTTGGCGGCGTAGACCGGGCTGCCCGGCCGGCCGGCCTGGAAGACAACCGAGGTCCAGTACCGGGCCGAGTCGGGCCAGTCGAACAGGAAGCCGGCCCCGGTGCTGACCGCGAACGACACCGCCGCCGCCCTGACCGCGGGCCAGTCCCGCCGGAGCAGGAAGAACAGCGCAAACGCGGCCGGCGTGAGCGCTTGAGGACCCGGCCGCGGGCGAGGACCTGCGCAGGCTCGGCGCCCAGCTGCTGCGCACCAACGAGCGCAACGAGCAGCTCATCGAGGGCCTGCTGGCGCTGGCCGAGAGCGACCGGGGGATTCAGGGGAAGCTGCCGGTGCGCCTGGACGAGCTGGCCGGGCGAGTTCTCGACGCGCACGCCGGGCAGGCCGAAGAGGCCGGGGTGACGCTGCGCCGCAAGCTGGCGCCGACCCGGGTGGCGGGCGATGAGGTGCTCCTCGAGCGGCTGATCGCGAACCTCGTCTCCAACGCGATCAAGTACAACCAGCCCGGCGGCTGGGTTGAGCTCGAGGTCGCGGCGGAACCCGCGCTCTCAGTGCGCAACTCGGGCGATCGGGTGCCGGCCGAGGCGATTCCGGTGCTGTTCGAGCCGTTCCGGCGGCTCGGCTCCGATCGGGTGCGGGGACGCGGCGGGGTAGGCCTGGGGCTGGCCATCGTGCGCTCCATCGTCATCGCGCACGAGGGCACGATCCAGGCCCGTCCGGGCCCCGACGGCGGCCTCGAGCTGGAGATCGCCCTGCTCACCGGGACCGGGCGCGATCCCCTGGCCGGCCGTGCGCGCGGGCCGGGCGATCAGTTCAGGAAGTAGCTCGAGCCGCCGTTCTGCGGGTTGGTGACCAGGGCGATCACGGTCATCGTGAGCCCGTGCGCGAACGTGAGCGTGAGGTAGATGTCCTTGCCGTCGTGCATCGGGCCCGGGTCGGTGATCAGCAGGTGGTAGCTGTTCGGGATCAGCTGGATGGTGGAGTCGGCCGGGATCGGGATGTCCTTCACCGTGTGCATGACCACCGGGGAGACCCCCTTGGTGACCGGCGCCCGGAGTTCGACCGTGCCCCCGACGCTGGTGGACACCGAGATCAGCTCGTCGGCCGCGCCGTTGTTGCGAATGTCGAGGTAGCCGACGGTGGTCTGGCCGACCGAGGCCGGCTGCTGGACGTAGGCGCCGTTGGTGACGATGCCGGGGCCGCCCGCGTGGTTAAGCGGGGCGGAGCAGCCCGCGCTTGCCACCGCGATCGCCGCCGCGCCGCCTGCCAGCCCGATGACCCGGATAAACCTCAGCACGCCAACAATCTACCGTTCGTACTACCGTTCGTAGTCACCGGGCGGGCGCGGGCCCTACCCCCGCTCGGCCGCCGCTCCGATCAGCCCCAGCGGCGGGGAGCCGAGGTCCATCAGCGCGGTGTGGAAGCGCTTGAGCGTGAAGTCCGCCCCCCAGGCCGCCTTGGCCCGGTCGCGCAGCGCCATGATCTCCAGTTTCCCCCAGGTGTAGCGGCCGTAAGTGGGGTCGAAGGTCGCGCGCCGAGCCTCGGAGAGCGCGGTCGGGCCGACCAGGTGGGTGTCGGCCGCGAACCGCGCGGCCGCCTCCTCCACCGTCATGCCCGCCGTGTGCACGCCCAGCGCGCAGGCCAGCCGGGTCACCCGGACCAGGGCCTCCAGCCAGACGCCGAACGCGAACCTCGGGTCGTCGGCCAGGAACCCCTCCTCGACGCAGAGTTCCTCGGCGTAGTGCGCCCAGCCCTCGACGAAGGCGCCTGAGAACAGGGTTCGCCGGACGTCGCCCCGGGTCCGGCGCAGCGCCTGGTGGTGCGAGAAGTGCCCCGGCGCGACCTCGTGCACGGTGATGGCGGGCAGGGTGGCGGCGCTGAAGACCTCCAGCCACTCCTCGGCCTGCTCCCGCGGCCACGACTCGTCGGGCGGGGTGATCCAGTACCACGAGGGCGCGTCCCGCTCGGCGGGCGCGTTGGTGGAGATCATCGCCATCGCCCAGCGGCGCGACTCCGGCGACTCGCCGACCAGGCAGACGCCGTCGTGGACCGGCACCAGGTCACGCTCGCGGGTGAACGCGAGCGCCCGCTCCGTCCAGTACCTGGCCGTCTCGATCACGCCGGCCCGGTCGGGATGGTCCTTGACCAGCTCACGGGCCAGGTCAAGGGGGTCGCGGCCCTTGTCGATGGCGGCGGCCGACTCGGCCAGCCGCTCCATCAGCCGGTCCCGCTCGGCTTCGGCCCGGGCGGCCAGCGCCGCCAGGTCGACCTCCATCGCCTCGGCCGACGACAGCAGCGCGGCCAGCGCGTCCGGCCCGAGGGCGGCGTCGGCGGGTCCCGACTCGGCCGCCCGCTGCACGTGGGCGACCAGCCGCGCGTGCGCGGCCAGGGCCGCCTCCCGCGCGCCCGGGTCGGCGTCGGCCGGGATGCCGGCCGCCACCCCGCGGACGGCGCCGAGCAGCGCGTCCGCGATCGGGGCGGGAATCGCGTCAAGCGAGGCGACCGCGGCGTCGATGACGGCCGGCCAGGCGGCCAGGTGCGCGGCCCGGGCGGCGTAGCGCTCCGCCTCGGGCGCGTAGTCCTTGTCGTAGCAGGCCAGGTCGAGCTCGCCGAGGTGGTACATCGGGTTGCTCCGGTGCAGCTCGAGGCGGGCGAAGACCACCCGCTGGAGCTCCTCGAACGCGCGCAGGTGCGCCTCGTCGTGCGGGTCGTCCGGCGCCGGGCCGGACTGGCGAGCCGACGTCAGCCGGGACAGCCCGGCGGCCACGCCGTCGGGCGAGAGGTCCTGCGGCACCCCGTCGTACTCGTGCCGCCCGCCGTACTCCCGCGCCTCGGCGACGTTGAGATCGCAGATCGCCCGCACCCGTGCACCAAGCTCATCCATGCGCACAGACGTTACCCTGCGACCCGCTCGTCTCCCGCCCCCATTTGGCGCTGTGGCCCACGGCGCCATACCCGCCCTGGCGCTGTGGGCCACAGCGCCAACCCTATTGGCGTGGTGGCCCACAGCACCAAGCCCCGTTTAGTGCTGTGGGCCACAGCGCCAATGGTCGGGCGCGGCGGGGGCCGGGTCGAGGGGCGGGAATGAGGTTGGATGGGCGGTATGGCCCACGTTTCTGAATTCACCACCCGGCCGGAGCTCGCGGGGACGTTCGGGATGGTCTCCTCCACCCACTGGCTGGCCTCGGCGGCCGGGATGGCGGTGCTCGAGCGCGGCGGCAACGCGTTCGACGCGGCCGTCGCCGCCGGGTTCGTCCTCCAGGTGGTCGAGCCGCACCTGAACGGCCCCGGCGGCGAGGTGCCGGTCATCGGCCACGACGCCCGGCGCGGGGAGACGTTCGTGGTCTGCGGGCAGGGCACCGCCCCGGCCGCCGCCACCGTCGAGGCGTACGCCGGCCTCGGGCTCGACCTGGTGCCCGGCAGCGGGCTGCTCGCCGCCACCGTGCCCGGCGCGTTCGGCGGCTGGCTGCTGCTGCTGCGCGAGTACGGCACGCTCCGCCTGCGCGACGTGCTCGGCTACGCGATTGGGTACGCGCAGGCGGGCTACCCCCTCGTCCCCGCGATCAGCTGGTCGATCGCCAGCGTGGCCGAGCTCTTCCGCGAGCACTGGCACTCCTCGGCCGAGGTCTACCTGTCCGGCGGCGGGGTGCCCGCCCCCGGCACCCGGTTCGCCAACCCCGCGCTGGCCGCCACCTACGAGCGCATCCTGGCCGAGGCGGAGGCGGCCAGCGAGGACCGCGACGAGCAGATCGAGGCGGCCAGGCAGGCCTGGTACGACGGGTTCGTCGCCGAGGAGATCGGCAAGTTCGCCGCCACCGAGGTGATGGACGTCACCGGCGAACGCCACCGCGGCCTGCTCACCGGCCACGACCTGGCCACCTGGCATGCCCGCCTGGAGCCGCCGGCCAGCTACGACTACGCCGGCCTGACCGTCTGCAAGACCGGCCCCTGGGGGCAGGGACCGGTCTTCCTGCAGCAGCTCGCCCTGCTATCCGGCTTCAACCTGGGCAACGGGACCGGGCTCGAGCCCGGCAGCGCGGACTTCATCCACCTCGTGACCGAGATTTCGAAGCTCGCCTTCGCCGACCGGGAGGCGTGGTACGGCGACCCCGACTTCACCGAGGTGCCGCTGGCCGACCTGCTGTCACGGCCGTACAACAACGAGCGCCGCGCGCTCATCACCGGCGCCGCGAGCGCCGAGCTCCGGCCCGGTCGGCCCGGCGGCAGGGAAATACTGCTGCCGGAGTTCACCCAGGGTCCGTTCGACACCTCCGAATTTGACTTTGACAACCGACCCGACCGACCCGACCGACCCGACCGACCCGACCGACCCGACCGCCGCCGACAGCGGGGGAGCGGCGACCCGGGGATCGACCCCGCCACCGGCGAGCCGCTCGGCCGCTCGGCCCAGGCGCAGCCGCAGGAAAGGCGGGGCGACACCTGTCACCTCGACGTCGCCGACCGGTGGGGCAACGTGGTCAGCGCGACGCCGAGCGGCGGCTGGCTGCAGTCCTCCCCGGTCATCCCGGCCCTCGGGTTCTGCCTGGGGACGCGCGGGCAGATGTTCACGCTCACCCCCGGGCTGCCCGCGACGATCGCGCCCGGCAAGCGGCCGAGGACCACGCTGACGCCGAGCCTGGCGCTGCGGGGCGGCGAGCCCGTGCTGGCGTTCGGCACCCCCGGCGGTGACCAGCAGGATCAGTGGACGTTCGCCTTCTTCCTCAACCACGCGCTCTTCGGCATGAACCTGCAGCAGGCGATCGACTTCCCGGCCTTCCACTCCGCGCACATGCCGTCGTCGTTCTACCCGCGCGAGTCGCACCCGCTGCGGCTGGACGTCGAGGAGCGCGTCCGCCCGGCCGTGGTCGACGAGCTGCGACGACGCGGGCACGACGTGCACGTCCAGCCGCCGTGGTCGCTCGGCCGGATCAGCGCCGTCGCCCGCAGGAACGGCCTGCTGTACGCCGCCGCCAACCCCCGCGGCATGCAGGGTTACGCCGTCGGCCGCTGAAAACCGGTAAAACTGCAGGTGACAACGGGTGACAGATGTCATGGGCAACGGTTGAACGAGCGCACTACCGGGTAGCCGGGCGCGGATGGTGAGGTGAGGACGTACGCACAACCGACGGCCGGCCCGGGTGGCCCGGTCGGCCCACGGCAAGGGGAACAGCGACATGAGCAACAGCGGAACGGGGCCGGTGGTCTCGTTCGAGAACGTCAGCAAGCAGTACGGGGGCCTGAAAGCGGTCGACGGGCTCAACCTGGACCTGCGCCCGGGCGAGACGGTGGCGCTCCTCGGACCGAACGGCGCGGGCAAGTCAACCTCTCTCGACATGCTGCTGGCGCTGAAGAAGCCCACCACCGGGCGGATCCGGATGTTCGGCAGCGACCCGTACCACGCGATCAAGTCGGGCCGGGTCGGCGCGATGCTCCAGTCCGGCGGGCTGATGCCCGAGGTGACCGTGCGCGAGCTCGTCAGCCTGGTCGCGAGCCTGCACCCGCGGCCGCTGCCGGTCGAGACGACGATGAAGCAGGCCGGGATCGACAAGTTCGCCGACCAGCGGGTCGACAAGCTGTCCGGCGGCCAGACCCAGCGGGTCAGGTTCGCGCTCGCGATCGCGGGCGAGTGCGAGCTGATCGTGCTCGACGAGCCGACGACCGCGATGGACGTGGAGACCAGGCGGCTGTTCTGGGCGAACATGAAGGCCGAGGTGGCCGAGGGCCGCACCCTGCTGTTCGCGACCCACTACCTGGAAGAGGCCGACCAGGCGGCGGACCGGATCCTGGTCATCAACAAGGGACGGCTGCTGGCCGACGGCACCCCGGCCGAGATCAAGGAGCGGGCCGGCGCCAAGCGGATGTCGTTCCGGCTCGAGCGGGTGGACGAGCCGTTCTTGCTCAGCCTGCCCGGCCTTGAGAGCCTGGAGATAAGGCACGACCTGGTGCAGATCCAGACCAGGGACTCCGACGCGACGCTCTACGCGGTGCTCGACGCCGGCTTCCGGCCGACCGAGATCGAGGTCTCCAGCCTCGGCCTCGAGCAGGCGTTCCTGGCGATTACCGCCGAAGACGACCGGGCGGACGCCCCCGCCCGGGTGACGCGCCACGCGACCGCCGAGAAGGAGATGAGTGACCAATGAGCTCCGTCAGCGGCACCCTCGCCCTGGCCAAGGCCGAGATCATCCGGCTCCGGCGGAACAAGCGCTACCTGTTCTTCTCGCTCGCCCTGCCGATCGTGCTCTACCTGGCTCTCGGCAAGTCGGCGATCACCGAGCAGGGCCTGCCGTTCAAGTTCTTCTACCTGTTCGAGATGGCGTCGCTCGGCGCGTTCAGCGGGGCGTTCAACAACAACGCGATCCGCATCTCCCAGGAGCGCAAGGACGGCTGGATCAGGCAGCTCCGGCTGACCTGCCTGCCCGCCAACAGCTACGTGGTGGCGAAGATCATCGCCACCGTCGCGCTGACCGCGCCCCAGATCACGATCATGATGCTGCTCGGCCGGTTTTACGGAGGCATTGACCTGCCGATCTGGAAGTGGGTCGCGATCGCGGCCTCGATCTGGGTCGGCACGCTGATCTTCTCCGCGCTGGCGGTGGCGATCGGCTACTGGATGGACCCGAACTCGGTCCAGCCGGTCATCATGCTCGTGTTCCTGTTCTTCACGATCTTCGGCGGGCTGTGGTTCCCGGTCAGCGGCGTGCTCGGGAAGTTCGCGGAGGGCACCCCGACCTTCCGGATCGTGCAGATGGCGACCGATGTGGTCAAGTTCGGCAGCGTGCCGTGGGCCGCCGTCGGCGTCATCGCGCTGTGGCTGGCCGCGTTCATCGGGCTCGCCTGGTTCACGGTCAGGAACGCGGCCGAGGCGATCTGATCATGGCGGACAACGGCACCGGCACCGGCACCCGCAACGGCGGGGCGAAGCGGCCAGCGGCGATCATGACGCCCAGGCACGTTCCCGGCGAGATGAGCAGGAGCGCGCGGATCTGGCGGGTGTCGCTCACCGCGGTCTGGCTCATCTACCTGGTCCAGCCGGTGTCCGGCCTGTTCGGCCACCACCACAGCGGGCTCTACATCGGCGGCGGGCTGGCCATCATCCTCGCGTTCTGCGTGGTCTTCGTGGCCATGATCGCCGACTGGAACCGGGCCAACCGGCGGTGGGCGGTCGGCGTCAGCGTGCTGTTCGCGCTGGCGCTGGCCGCCTGCATCGTCTACGGCGGCTCCGGCGCGACCTCGCTCTGGATCTACGTGTCGGCGATCGCCGGCCTGACCATCCCCCGGCAGCGCGATGCGATCGCGGTGGTCGCCCTGTCCAGCGTCGGTTACGTGGTCACCAGCCTGACCGGCCACGTCGACATGGGCGACTTCCTCATCAACCTGCTGCCGACGGTGCTGCTCGGGCTGGCCATGATCGGGCTCCGCAACCACTTCGAGCTGACCCGCGAGCTGACCGAGGCCCGCGAGACCGTGGCCAGGCTGGCCGCCAGCCAGGAGCGGCTGCGGCTGGCGAGGGACATGCACGACCTGACCGGGCAGTCGCTCTCGACGATCACGCTCAAGTCCGAGCTCGCCCTCCGGCTGCTGCGCCGGCTGCCGGCCGGGCCCGACCGGGACCGGGTGACCGACGAGATCGAGCAGGTCGGCGCGGTCAGCAGGCAGACCCTGCACGACATCAGGGAGGCGATCAGCGGCTACCGGCGGCCGACGCTGGCGGTGGAGATCATCACCGCCCGCGCCGCCCTCGAGTCGGCCGGGATCACCGCGCACGACGACGCCGAGCTCACGCTGCTGTCGGGCACGTTCGACCCGGACGCCGAGGCGGCGCTGGCCTGGTGCCTGCGCGAGGCGGTGACGAACGTGGTGCGCCACTCGGGGGCGCGCGCCTGTCACATCCGCCTCGCCCGTCGCGGCGGGACGCTGTCGCTTGAGGTCCGCGACGACGGCCGGGGCCACGTCGGGGCCGGGCCCGCCGGCGCCGGGCCCGCCGGCGCCGGGCTGCGCGGGATGTCGGAGCGGCTGGACGCGGTCGGCGGCGGCCTCGAGCTGCGGCCCGCCGGGCCGCCCGGATTCCGCCTCATCGCGACCGTGCCCGCCGCCCCGCGCCCAGACCCAGCCGACGCCGGCGCCGGCGCCGACGCCGACGCCAAGGTCGACGCCGACACCGGCGCCAAGGTCGACGCCGCCGACGGCGGCGGCAGCAGCAGGGCAACCGCGCGCAGGGGCGCTACCGTATCGGAGTGAACATCATCCGGGTCCTGATCGCCGAGGATCAGGCGATGATCCGCGAGGCCCTCGCCGCCCTGCTCTCGTTCGAGGACGACATCGAGGTCGTCGCCCAGGTCGGCCGGGGCGACGAGGTGACGCCGGCGGCCAGGCGGTCCAGCCCCGACGTCGCCCTGCTCGACATCGAGATGCCGGGCCTGGACGGCCTCAGCGCCGCGGCCGAGCTCAGGCAGGCGTGCCCGAAGACGAAGATCGTCATCCTCACCACGTTCGGCCGTCCCGGCTACCTGCGGCGCGCCATGGAATCGGGCGTCTCCGGGTTCATCGTGAAGGACTCGCCGGCCGACAAGCTCGCGCGGACCATCCGCGACGTGCTGGCCGGCCAGCGCGTCATCGACCCCGACCTGGCCGCCGCCGCGCTGGCCGAGGGCGCGAGCCCGCTCACGCCGAGGGAGCGGGACGTGCTCGCCGCCGCCAGCGACGGCGCCACGATCGCCGAGATCGCGGGCAGCCTCTTCCTGTCGGAGGGCACCGTCCGCAACTACCTCTCCTCCTGCATCCAGAAGACCGGTGCCCGCAACCGCACCGAGGCCCGCCGCGTCGCCGAGGAGCACGGCTGGCTCTGAGCTGCACCAGAAGCCGCTCCAGCGGCCATATCGCCCAACCGGAAACGGGCCCATAAGATGAACCGCGTGGCAACCCCCGGTTATCTCCGTTACCCCCACGTTCACGGCGATCTGCTGACGTTCGTCACCGAAGACGACGTCTGGCTGGCCCCGGCCGAGGGCGGCCGCGCCTGGCGGCTGACCTCCGACGGCGGCCAGGCCGGCAATCCGCGGTTCTCGCCCGACGGCGCCACCATCGCGTGGACGAGCTGGCGGGACGGCGGCATTCCCGAGGTCTACACCGCCGAAGTCGAGGGCGGGACCGGCGGCCCCGCGACCCGGCGGACCTACTGGGGCGACCTGCGGACCCGCACCACCGGCTGGACCGACGCGGGCGAGGTGCTCGCCACCTCCGCCGTCGGCCAGCCGTCCTCCCAGCGGACCCACGCGTACGCCGTGCCGCTCGACGCCCCGCCCCGCCGCCTGCCGTTCGGCCAGGTCAACGACCTCGCGCTGACCGCCGCCGGCACCGCCCTGCTGACCGGGCAGCGCGGCGACCCGGCCTACTGGAAGCGCTACCGGGGCGGCACCGGCGGCCGCCTCTGGGTCGCCGCGGGCGACGACCCGCTGTTCACCCGCGTCCTCAGCGGGCTCGACGGCCAGCTCGCCAGCCCGATGATCATCGGCCGCCGCCTGGTCTTCCTCTCCGATCACGAGGGCACCGGCAACCTCTACTCGGCCGCGCTCGACGGCAGCGACCTGCGCAGGCACACCGACCATGACGGGTACTACGCCCGCAACCCGGCCACCGACGGCACCCGCGTGGTCTACCACCTGGCGGGCGACATCTGGCTGCTCGACAGCCTCGACCCCGACGCGCGGCCGCGCAAGCTCGACATCCAGCTCGCGACCCCGCCCACCGCCCGCGCGCCCAAGCTGATCACCGCCGACGACCACCTCGGCGACCTCGACTGCGACAAGACCGGCCAGGCGAGCGTGGTGACCGTGCGCGGCACCGTGCACTGGCTCACCCACGACGACGGCCCGGCTCGGGCGCTGCTGGTCAACCCGGCCGCCCGCGCCCGGCTGCCCCGGGTGCTCGGCCCGACCGGCTCGGTCGCCTGGGTCACCGACGCCAGCGGGGCCGACGCCATCGAGGCGGCCGAGATCGACGCCGAGCAGCCCGGGTCGACCCGGACCGTCGCGGCCGGCGACCTCGGCAGCATCCTCGACCTGGCGTCGTCGCCGGACGGGGCCAAGCTCGCCGCCACCGCCGCCGACGGACGGCTGCTGGTCATCGACGTCGAGTCGGGCGCGACGACCGAGCTCGCCCGCAACGACGACGGCGAGATCGAGGACATCGCCTGGTCGCCCGACTCGGCCTGGCTGGCCTGGGCGCAGCCGGGGCCGCAGCCGCTCGCCCGGATCAGGCTGGCGCGGGTCGCGGACGGCTCGGTCACCGACGTGACCGACGGCCGGTTCTTCGACAGCCACCCGGTCTTCACCACCGACGGGCTGTACCTGGCGTTCATGTCCCGCCGGACCTTCGACCCGATCTACGACGCGCACTTCTTCGACCTGTCGTTCCCGCTCGGCGACCGGCCCTACCTGGTGCCGCTGGCCGCCCACACGCTCTCGCCGTTCGGTCCCCAGCCCGGCGGCCGTCCGGTCAGCGGCGGGGAAAATTCCAAAGACCCTTGGCCCGAACGGTCCCCGCTGACTGTCGACACCGACACCATTTCCTCCCGCGTGGTGGCGGTCCCGGTCGATGAGGCCAGGTACTACAGCCTCGCCCCGGTCAAGGGCGGCCTGGTCTGGCTCCGCTACCCGGTCGCCGGCCTGCTCGGCGACGGCGCGGCCGACCTTGAGGAGAGCCGCCCGAAGCCGGTGCTGGAGCGGTTCGACCTCCGCAAGCGCGAGGCGACCGTGCTCACCTCCGAGGTGAGCTGGTTCGCGGTCAGCGGCGACGGAACCCGGCTGGTGGTCGGCGACGACCACAAGGTGCGGGTCGTCCCGTCCGACCGGAAGGTCGACAACGGCTCGTCCGACGACGCGGTCGCCGTCGACCTGTCGCGGGCCCGGTTCTCGGCCGACCCGGCGGCGCTGTGGGCGCACGCGTACGCGGAGTTCGGCCGGCTGCTGCGCCGGGACTTCTGGACCCCGACCATGTCCGACGTGGACTGGGACGGGGCGCTGGACGAGTACCGCTTCCTGCTCGGCCGGGTCAGGTCCTCGGCCGAGTTCGGCGACCTGCTGTGGGAGGTCGCGGCGGAGCTCGGCACCTCGCACGCCTACGTGATGCCGTCGAGCACGTTCAGCGCCCGCAGCACGCTCCGCGGCGCGCCCGCCGCGCTCCTCGGCGCCGACGTGGCCCGCTCGGCCGACGGCCGCTGGCTGGTCGAGCGGGTGCTGCCGGGCGAGTCATCCGACCCGCACGCCCGCTCGCCGTTCGGCGCCCCCGGCGTCGCCGTGCTGCCGGGCGACGAGATCCTCGCGGTCGACGGCCGCCCGGTCGACCCGGTCTACGGCCCCTGGCCGGCCCTGGCCGGCACCCACGGCAAGCCAGTCGAGCTGACCATCCGCCCGGCCGACCCCTCCCTGGTCCCATGGCCCCCCGCCGACAAGGACGAAGACGCCGACAAGCCCGCCGACGCCGACAAGCCCGCCGACGCCGACAAGCCCGCCGACGCCGACAAGCCCGCCACTCTGGAGTCCCCAGCCACACCAGCCGCACCCGACTCCTCGGCCACTGACGCCACCACCGCCGCACCGGAGACCTCGGAGACCGCCGAAACCCCGGCCCCGGCGTACCCCGAGACCCGCCGCGTCGTGATCGTCCCGCTCTACGACGACCGGCGCCTCCGCTACCAGGACTGGGTGTCCGGCCGCCG
>Ga0335072_10009796_pt1 | contig 13817 bp, 14 predicted proteins | sample Lox_Sample_21_FD_206725 | JGI IMG/M metagenome (GOLD analysis project Ga0335072, IMG submission 206725) | Soil microbial communities from Loxahatchee National Wildlife Refuge, Florida, United States - Lox_Sample_2.1 | ecosystem: Environmental > Terrestrial > Soil > Wetlands | place: USA...
CGCCCCTGCCCGACCACTCCGCGTACGCCTGGCTGATGTCGGCGACCCGGAGGTTGATGAAGGCGCTCGTCAGGTCGGGATCAGCAGGCGTGGCCAGGGTCACGGTGGGCTTATCGTCTGTGGGACCGCCGCCGTCGTTGAGTATGAGCCAGCTGTTGGCGATCTTCATGATCACCGGATCGCGTTCCGCCAGCACCTTCGCACCGAACACGGACCGGTAGAACTCACGAGACCGGTCCTGATCAGATACCACCAGGAAGTGCGTCACCACGAAACCGCTCTGCGGTGCGGGGAACTCCAGGTCGTCGTCGGCCATCTACATCCTCCACTGCGAATCGGGTCACTACACCCAGCGGTCCCGGCCCACCCAGAACGGCGCGCGCAGCGATGCACGCAGCAGCTTCCCGGTGCCGCTCCGTGGCAGCGAGGGAACGAGGGTCACGCCGGTCGGGCACTTGAACCCGGCCAGCCGCTGGCGGGCATACCCGATCAGCTCAGCGGTGAACTGACTTCCGGTGTACGGACCCGTACGCGGCACTACAACCGCGTGCACGGTCTCGCCCCACCGGTCGTCCGGAATGCCGATGATCGCAATGTCGGCGACCGCCGGGTGGTCGGCCAGCACTGCCTCGACCTCGCCAGGGAACACATTCTCGCCGCCCGTGATGATCACGTCACGCAGCCGGTCGATGATCGTCAGGTAACCGCGCGAGTCGAAGGTCCCGACATCGCCAGTCCGGTAGAACCCGTCCGTCGTCAGCGCCGCGCTCGTAGCCCCCGGATCAGCCCAGTAACGGGGGACCGGCGCCGCACCGCGGACCTGGATCTCGCCTCGTTCCCCTAGCCTTACCTCCCAGCCAAGCGACGGCCGGCCCGCGGTGCTCAGGAGCCCGCGGGCAGGATCGTGGTCGGCCGGGGATAGCGTGCTGATCGGCAGCGGTCCCGTCTCCGTGCTGGCGTAGATCTGCCGGAACCGGCAGCGAAGCACACTGACCGCCTGCGCCAGGACGTCGGGCCAGATGGGCGATGCGCCGTAAAGGATCTCGGCAAGGCTCGACAGGTCCGGCCGCACCGCGCGGGCGCTGACCTCCGCCGTCACTGCCTGGATGAGCGTCGGCACCAGCATCGTCAGGTGGATCCGGCGGGCGGCCAGTTCGTCCACGAACCTGACGGCTTCGAAGCCGCGGAGAAGGTGCAGGTGACCACCGCTCAGCAGGACGCAGGCGAGATTCGCGATCGTGCCCGGATGGTAGAGCGGCAAGGCGCACAGGTACCGTGCGCCCGGCAGCGCCTCTGGCACCTCCAGCTTCATGACCGTCGCAGCCGCGATCAGCTGCTGATGAGTCTGCGGCACCAGCTTGGGCGTCCCAGTGGTGCCGCTGGTGTGCACCAGTACGGCAGGTTCTGGTCCCCGGAGCCGGTCGGCCGGCCGTGGCGGGGGAATGCCTGCGCCCGGAGTCCCGGCTGTGTCCGCCCCGTTCATCAACACGGGAACGGGGTAGTCGAGCCCCGCTGCAGCCTGCTTGGCCGCGGTACCGCAGTCCTCGTCCGCGACGATCGCCACCGGCTGCATCGCTCTCAGCAGCGCAGTCATTTCCGGCAAAGCGAGCCGCCAGTTAACCGCGGCGGGAAGCGCGCCGGCCCGGAGCAGGCCGGTCATCGCGGTCACCCAGCCCGCCTGGTTGCGCGCGATGATGGGAACTACATCGCCGGTTCCGATGCGAGCCGCGGCGAACTCCGCGGCGCGTCGGTCCGTCGCTGCGGCTAGCCCCGCATAGGTCAGTTCGCCGCCGGTGTGGTCGCTGATTGCGACTGCGTCAGGTGTGACGGCAGCACGCCACTCGAGGACATGGATGAGAGAAATCACCGTCGGTCAGACCCGGACACGGTCAGGTGATTCACACCGCACAGGTCGAACTCGTTGCGCCACTCCATGCAACACCGCCCCAATATTGGGTCTCGGAGACCATTCCGGTGACTACGTATCTGCCTTCCTTCCCGACATGCCTCCGGCGTTAGTGGCGTCCCTTCCCCGCAGCTAAATCTAGGCCTCTGTTCTGCTATCCGCTAGATGCCCACTCGGAGCCACTTGTGAGCCAGATCGTCACGGCTCGTCGGGCTGTCCTCGTTAGCGGCAGGTCGCGCGGGCGCGGGCGGGGTCCCTGCTACGGCCGGCGCCCACGCCGATGCGCGCGCTGGCCGCAGTCGATCTGATCGCGGCCCAGGTCGCTGACCACAGCGACGGTGCGTGGCCGGGTACCGGCTGGCTGCCAATGGCTATTGCTGAAGTGCGCGGACTATCCCGGCAGCGTCCGCTACGGTTCGGCGCAACATCTTCCCGACGCGTGCGGAATGGCTCCGCGAGCGTGTGCAGGATGCCAGTTGTCCCGTCGTTTCGGCCAATACAGTAGGAGCGCCCTGCCACGTTCAAGGTAACAAGATTACGGATCCGCCAGGACACGGTAGGTTTCACGGCGCTCGCCGCAATAGGTGCCACCGCACTGATCGCGAGCATTGCCGCTTCGCCGGCCGCGGCCTCACCCAGCCATGCCAAACCCTACGCAGGCAACGCCTGGGCAGGGGCTCGCGTCAGCGCTTCCCGGGAAAGTCCTTAACTACTTCAATACCTTCGGCGCCCGCGTCGTGGTCGAAGCTTAAGACTGCACGAATGTCTCCGCCGACCGAGGCTTCCACCTGCTGATCTTTGGCTGACAGGCGCGCCCGCTACGGCGAGTGATCCGTACCGGTCCGCGTAACTCCGCGGCCGCGGCCAGCTACGTGGCGGGAGTCCGGCGCGCGGCCGCGGCCGTTCCCGTACGGGGTTACTCCGGGCGCTCACCAGTTAGGGCGGTACGGTCCGGGGCGGACGATGGCATGCAGCGCTCGTTGAAGTTGCCGGAATTGCGTTTCACCTAGCGCAGTGCGCCATCCTTCGACGGCCTCGCTCGCCGCATCCTGAGCCGCCAAAGTGCAGGCAACGCCTCGCTTAGTCAGGACCAGGAGCGAGGCGCGCGCATCCAGGGGATGCGTCTTGCGGGTGACGTATCCGCGCTCCTCAAGTTGGCGCACGAGCTGGGCGGCGGCCTGCTTGGTTACACCCAGGTACTCAGCGACGTCGACGATAGTCGCGTCGCCCGCGCTGATCCTCGCGAAAGCGAAGCTGTGCGCCGGGCGGATGTCCCGGAACCCCCTGCGCACTACCCCTTCGTTCACGGCTTCGGTTAGTTGCGATGCCAGTCGCAGGGCATCGGTCGCGACCGACCAGTTCTCCATGTCGACCATGCCTACATCTTGACAGATGGCAGACAAGCTGCTTGTCTATATGGACAAGCAACTTGTCTTATTCCTCGAGGAGACCACCAATGCCCTTCATCACCAGCGGCGACGCAGAAGTTTTCGAGACGCATGGCGTGCGGTTCCGCTCCTACGTCCGGCCCTCACGAGGCAGCGCCCAGCTATGTGCCTGGCGGATTGACGTGCCAGCAGGCCTGGAAGGCACGCCTCACAGGCCGTCCCGAGAGGAGATCATCTGTTGCATCGACGGTGAGCTGACGATCACCGTGGACGATGCTACGCAAAGACTGCACCCGGGCGACGTCGTGTATGTCCCGGCCGGCAGCGAAATCCGCCTTGACGGCGGCCCCGAAGGTGGTGCCGCATGGACAACAACCCTCGCTGGCCTCGAAGCGACGTTGAGTGACGGAAGCGTGCTCCGCCCGCCGTGGACGATGTGACAACAGCCGACAACGCTAAGGCCCATGTCGGGCTGTGGCCTATTCGCCTAACCTCGGGTGAAGTCGAGGTCATCCATGGTGAACACCTTGAACACGCGCACGCCTTCCGCCGCCAGCGCGTTCTGACCTCGCTGCGACCTGTCGATCGCGCACACGACGGTGTTTACCGTAGCGCCGAAGTCGCACAGCGCACGTGCTGCCGCGGCGACTGCGCCGCCGGTAGTGATCACGTCCTCGACCAGGGTCACGGTCTGCCCGGCCGGATCGGGGCCCTCAGCTAGCCTGGCCGTGCCATAGGCCCTGGCCTGCTTGCGCATGAAGAGCGCGGGCAGGCCAGTGAGTTGGCTGAGCATGATAGCCAGCGGCACACCGCCGAGTTCCAGTCCGCCGAGTAGCTGCGTCGAACCGGGCAACAGCAGCGCCATCTGCTCGGCTACCCGGCCGAGCAGATGGCGATCGGACTCGAACAGGTACTTGTCGAAATACTCGCTGGCTATCTGGCCCGAACGCAGCACGAAGCTGCCATGCAGCCGGCAGCGGGCGTCGATTTTCGCGGCCAAGCCGTTTCAGCTCGAGCCCTTCCATGCTCCCCGGATCCGGGCCGAGCCGCGTCAGCCCACTCGCCCGAGGAAGTCGAGGACGCGCTGCGTGAGCAGGGAAGCCGCTCCCTCGTCGTAGGACCTGAGGCTGCTGTCGGCGAACAGGTGCCGATCGCCCGGGTAGAGGAACAGTTCCGCGTCCTTCGCCGTGGCGACGAGGTCCTTCGCGGCATCCAGGTCACCCTCTCCGGCGAAGAACGCGTCGGAGTCCATCCCGTGAATCTGGACCGGCACATCGGACGGCCACTCGCTGCTGAACTCCGAGACTGGCACGCAGGCCTCGAGCAGCAGGGCACCCCTCGCTCCGGCACGCGTCTGCGCGAGCATCTGCGCGGGCAGGACACCCAGCGAGAAGCCCGCGTAGACCACCTCGGCCGGCAGCGCCTCGGCGGCGGCCCGGCCGCGCTCAATGATGGTGTCGAACCCAGTCGACTGGGCGTAACCGACGCCGTCCTCGATGCTCGTGAACGTCTTGCCTTCGAACAGGTCAGGGACGGTCACCTGATGGCCGGCGCTGCGCAGCCGCTCCGCGAACTGGACGATGCCATCGGTGCGGCCCTGGGCGTGGTGGAACAGAACGACGTCGCTCACAACTACTCCTCAGCGGACTCGGCAAACCCTAGCGGTACAGAAGGCTAATGCCAGATCCGGACAATCTCCGTCCGGTTTTCGCGCGAAGCGAGGCCGGCTGTCTTGCTGTCTTCACCAGGTGCAGGCGGGGCGCCTGTCAGTCTTGGAATACGGGTATGAAGTTCGACGAAGGAGCGTGCGATGCCCACCGTCAGCGTGCGGTACATCGTCAACGACGTTGACGAGGCGATTGCCTTCTACAGCCAGCACCTTGGCTTCCAGGAGGACATGCATCCTGCGCCGACCTTCGCCATGATGTCCCGCGGAGACTTGCGGCTGGTCCTTAGCGCTCCCGGCGGCGGACCTGGCGGCGGTCAGGCGATGCCCGACGGCACCTTGCCGTCACCGGGCGGCTGGAACCGGTTCTCAATCGAAGTGACTGACCTGGAAGCCCTGGTAGAGCGTCTCAGGCAGGACGGTGCGCACTTCCGGAATGACATCGTGGCCGGAGTCGGCGGCAAGCAGATTCTGGTCGAGGACCCGTCGGGCAATCCGGTCGAACTGTTCGAGCCGACCATCGGCGAGGCAAGGCTGTCACCTGCGTCATCGTGACAGCTACGCCAGACTACGACTGACGGCCCGTGCTCATGCGGCCACGAACGTGTGCCGCATCTCGCCAATGCCCTCGATGTAGCTGGTGAGCACGTCGCCTGGCGCGAGCCAACGCTGCGGGTTGCGGCCCATGCCGACGCCGCTCGGCGTGCCGGTGAAGATCAGGTCGCCAGGCAGCAGCGGGGTAATGGCGGACAGTTGCTCGATCAGGTCACGGACACTGAAGATCAGTTCGCTGGTGCGGCCCTTCTGCATCTGGACGCCGTTGACCGCGCAGCCGAGTTCGAGGTCGTCCGGGTTGCTGAACTCGTCTGGCGTGACCAGCCATGGCCCGACCGGGCCGAAGCCCGGGTACGACTTACCGAGGCTGAACTGCGGCGGATTGCCGGTCATCTGGGTAATCCGTTCGGACACGTCCTGGCCAACGGACAGCCCGGCCACGTAGTCCCAGGCCGAACTGGCCGGTACGTGGGCGGCTGTCCGCCCGATGATGACAACAAGCTCGACTTCCCAGTCGGTGTGGCCGCCGGGCGGCAGGGTTATCTCGCCACGCGGACCGGTGATACAGGACGGGAATTTGGTGAATACCGGGGGAGCGGTCTCCGGGCGAGCGAGGCCCGACTCGGCCACGTGCTCGCTGTAGTTCAGCCCGACCCCGAAAACCTGCCGCGGCGACGGCGACGGTGAGCCAAGCGATTCGGCTGCGAACGGCTCCGGTTCCGGCAAGGTCGCTGACGCCGCCCAGCCCGCGAACTCCTCCCAGCGCGGGTAGACCGCCGCCGCGTCAGGCCCGAACCGGCCGCCGCTGGCCGTCTGCACGTCGACGGCGCCGCTTCCGGAGATCAGGCAAAGCCGCTCGCCAATGGTCGCTATCCGCATGAATCCCAACTTCCTCGTCTGAGCGGGCTCGTGTCCGCTCTCTGGCTCAATCGTGCCCCCGCCTCCTCAGCCGAAGTACATTGCGGGCAGCTAACGAGCCGAAGGCAGCCCAGCCCTGGCATCCACCACGGAAACTGCCCTACTTCCGGCCGGCCGGCCAGCGGTAGTTTCATTGACTGGAACAGCGAGGAGCCCGCCATGACTGGCAGCGCCTGCATCATCAATCGTCCGCGCAACTTGCCCAGCACCAGCAGCAGAAGCTGACCGATGCCATCGGGGCACGCCTTGCCGCTTTACGCGCTGGCGAGCTGGCTTCTGACCGAGCTTCTGGGCGCTCTGATGGTCAGGAGCTGGATCGCTGGTGGCGGTTTGCGCGCTTCGCGGCAGCGGCCCGCACGTCCGGATGCGATGTCCCTGCCGGTACTGGCCGGGCATGCCGGACTCAACCTGGCAGGGCTCGTTTGCTGGATCAGCTTCGTGTTGTCCGGGGCACGCCCGCTGGCCTGGCTGGCGCTAGCGTTCATGGCTCCCGCGATTGGCCTCGGCATCTCGACAGTCACGATCTGGACTCCCTATCCCGGCGGCCGGCGCGACGCTGACGGATCCGCCGAACGCGGTTCGCCAGAATCCAGCGCAGCGAAATCGCGGACCACGAAACACCCCGGGCGGCCTGAAGTCGTGCCGGAGGCCGAGCTCAAGCGGAGGCTGGCTGACGATGAGCTTGCCGCTCAGCTCGTTGACGAGCTGCTGAGCCGTAACTTCGCCCAGCCTTCCAGCAGGGCGGTGAACCTGAGCCTGCGCCCGCTGATCCCGCTCGGCCACGGCGTGCTGGCCATCGCCACGTTCCTGCTTGCCGTGCTAGCCGCGATCGCCACGGTCTGACACTCGTCCTCACAATTCCCGAAACCGTGCCGATCCGACGCCGGGTCCGCCGCGCCGAGATTGTCAGAGCGTCTCGATACTATGAGCGAAAGGTAGTCAGGAGCGGGGCCGACGGTTGCGGAGGGCGGTGACACCGATGAGCGAGTTCGAGATGACAGGCTCTGGCGAGCTAGATCTCGGCCTCCGGGAATCCGCGGCCTTTGAGCCGCCCGCGGTGAAGCGACGGTCCGCATTGCCGCCCTACGTTGCCGAGGCCGGTGTCGGCCCCGAGCGACCCGGCCCCGAGCGACCCGGCCCCGAGTGGTCAGCCGACGAGTGGGTGGATGCCGGCTGGGTGCCCGGCGATTACGGCGACCCGGAAAGCGATCCTGACGATGAGCAGGCATGGCTGGCGAGTCTGCCAGCGGATGTGCGGGAGGAGTTCCTGGCTGGCGCGTGGACCGGTGACGGTGAGCTGATCCCGGCAGGGTTCGTGCATCATCTGCGGGGCGGGCCGAGCGGCGCGGGATTCGCAGCTGGCGGGGCGCTGGACACGCTGGCACCCGGTCCCTGGCTTAGCGAGGCAGTGGCTGCCGCTGACGCCGACGGGCACGATCAGCTGGGCGAATCAGAGCTCATCGGCGTGTTGTGCGCGTGGCGGCGGATGTCGTCGTGGGCCGCAGCCGGGGAGGCCGCGGCAGTCCTGGCGCTGGATCGTCGGCGAGCCGTTCAAGCCAGCGAGACCGGCAGGCCTCACCTCAGCGAGCATGTCGGGGATGAATTGGCCGCGGCGCTGACGCTGACGGGCCGTTCCGCTGACCGGGTGCTGTCAGTTTCGCGCGGACTGGAGCGGCTGGCAGAGGTGCATGCCGCGCTCAAGCGGGGCGAGATCGACTGGGCGAAGGCGTGCGTGTTCGTCGACGAGCTCGGAGTGCTGGAAAGAGATGAGGCCGCGCGCGAGATCGCGGGCCGACTGCTCGGCCGGGCCGGCGCAGGCGGGTGGACGACCGGTCAGCTGCGGGTGCGGTTGCGCCAGGCGGTGCTGGCCGCCGACCCCGATGCCGCGGTCCGCCGCCGACGGGACGCCCGCGCGGATGCCGACGTTGAGTCCTGGGATGAGGCGTCGGGCAACGCCGCCCTGGCCGGCCGGGAGCTACCGCCCGCCCAAGTCATCGCCGCGATGGCCAGGCTCACCGCGCTGGCGCACTGGCTGCACGACAACGGCGCCGCGGGCACCATCGGACAGCTGCGCGCCGCGGCCTATGCCGCGCTGCTCGCCGACCGGCCGATCGAGTCGCTGCTGCCCGGGTTAGCCCGCGACTGCCGCGAACCACCTGCCGCCAACGGCAAGACCGGCGAGGATGAGCCCGCGTACCGCCCCAACGCCGACCCGCTGCCATCCGACCCGCTGCCATCCGGCCCGCTGAACACCGACCGGCTGCTGAGCGGCAGCTCGTCGGGATGGCCGGCGATCTCGGGGACGGTGCACCTGACGATGCCGATGTCCGCGTGGCTGGGCGGCGGGCAGCCCGGAGAGGTGGCCGGCCACGGCCCGGTCGACGCGGCGGTCAGCAGGGAACTGGCCGCGTTGCTGGCTGCCAGCCAGGGCACGCGGTGGTGCCTGACCGTGACTGGTCCGGATGGCCGGGCCGCGGGTCACGCCTGCGCCAGGCAAGGCCCGGCGGCCGGCGAGCCAGTGCTGCGCTGGGCTGCCGGACTGCGCGCCAGGCTCGGGCTGCTGGAGGCGGGCGAGTGCAGCCACGCAAGCGAGTCGCCCGCCTACCGGCCGGCCGCCCGGTTGCGGCACCTGGTCCGCGTACGGCAGCGGACCTGCTGTTATCCCGGTTGCCGCCGGCCCGCGGTCCGCTGCGACCTGGACCACACCATCCCGTACGACCGGGGCGGACGGACGTGCAGCTGCAATCTGGCACCCTGCTGTCGTCGTCACCACCGAGCGAAACAAGCGCCTGGCTGGCAGCTCGAGCAACAGTCGCCAGGGCAGATGACCTGGCGAATGCCTAGCGGCCGTACGTACCAGACCGCTGGCGATCCCTATAACAGCTGACCAGGCCCCGTAGCTCTCGGGAGTGCGCCGCTCAGTTGACCAGGAACCATGCCACCTTGACGCGCGCAGGTGCCGCTTTGTTCAGGTGGACGGTGAACTTCTCTCCGGCCGGGTCAGGCACTGCCGACCGGACCCAGACGTCTTCCAGGTCATCTTGGATGGTGGCCAGCACCAGGAAGATCGGACGACCAATATCTAGGCCATTCAGGTCAGCTGGGGGATTACTTCAGCGGCAAGCCGCTCCGCCTGCTCGCCGTGGTTGAACATCGTGGTGAACAAGATCAGCTCAGCGCCCGCTTCGGCCGCCCTGGCAACCTCGGCTGCGCATTCGGCCGGCGTGCCCGCGACGCACGCGGCCTCAATGTCGGGTACCCGCCGGCCGTAGAGCCGTTCCATCGCGTCATTGATCCGCGAGCGCGCTCGGCTACCGTTGTCGTCCACCGCGATATAGAGGCGCTTGGCGATAGGAAAGTCCGCGGGATCCCGGCCGTACTCGGTCAGCGCGGCCCGCACTACCTCGACCTGGCCGGCGAACCGTTCCGTCGGCGTCGAGCCTGCCCCGAAGAAGCCGTCGCCGAGCCGCACTGCCCGCCGCAGCGCCGACTCGCCATTCGCGCCGAACCACAGCGGCGGATACGGCTTCTGGACAGGCTTGGGCTCCATGGCCGCGTCGGCCAGGTGCCAGAACTCGCCGTCCAGGGTGACCCTCGGCTCCGTCCAGAGCGCCTTCATCACCGCGAGGCCCTCGGTGAACCGCGCGACATACCGGTCGCCGCTAATCCCGAACGCACCGAACGGGCGGTGCTTGCCGCCAGTCCCGACGCCGACCTCGACCCGCCCGCCGCTGAGCTGGTCCAGCGTCGCGATGCTCTTGGCCAGGTGCGCGGGGCTGTGCAAGGTCGACACGAAGACGACGCAGCCGAGCCGCAACCGCTGCGTGCAGGCCGCCGCATACGTCATCGTCTCGATCGGCCCGAGCTGCGGCGACACGCCCAGCGTCGACTCTTGCGTCCAGCCACTGTCAAAGCCGAGTTCCTCGACCCGCACGCAGTAGGTACGGAACGCGACCGGGTCGAACTCACCGTCGCCATAGAACTGAGGTATCGAGATCGCGAAGCGCATAGCTCGCAATGCTAGCCCGGCCGGGATCACGCGTAGCAGGGCAGCGGGCGCCCTCCGTTGTAAGCCACCATGTCGGCCAGAGCCGCCCTGAGATCGACATCGGGCCGCCGCGGATCGAGATCACGGTAGGCGCGGTGCAGGTTGCCCACGATGCGCTCGCTGTCCAGCCACCCCGCGTAGTCGCCCAGGTCCGTCTCGCGCGCGGCATCGAGCGGCGAGAGCCCGGCCTTCATGCCTTCCTGCGCAGTCTCCAGCACAAACGTCAGATAAGACACGACAGTGTCGATGAGCTCACGGCCGCACGGGCTCCCGTGGCCGGGCACGATGGTGCGCGCCGGGATCGGCGCCAGCACGGACCTGAGCACTTCAATCGCGCCGGTCACCGATCCCATCAGCAGGAACGGGGTTCCGCCGTTGAACAGCAGGTCCCCGCAAAACAAGACCTCCTGCCCGGGCAGCCAGACGAGGCAGTCATTGCTGGTGTGGGCGGCCCGTCCGACATAGCTGACCTCGACCGGCGTTTCGCCGGACCAGATACGCAGCCGGTCGGCGAACGTCACAGTCGGCGGTGCGAGCGTCAGCTCTCCCCAGTCGACCGGCTCGAAGATGCCGCCATAGCCGGGCAGCCCGCCGCGGATGATCTCTTCGCGGCAGCGCTCGTGCCCGATGATCGTGATGTCGCCGAACAGGCAGTTGCCGTACGTGTGATCACCGTGGTGATGAGTGTTGATCAGCGTCGTCACGGGCGCGGCGGTAACGGCAGCGATCCGATCCAGATAGGCGCGGGTTCGCCGCTCCGTGGAGCAGGAGTCCACGCTCACCACCGACCGATCGCCGACGATGAAGCCGGTGTTGTTGATGAACCACGAGCCGTCGGGCTGAATGTAGGCGAAGACCCGGTCGGCGACCTCGTGCAGTTCGGCCGGGCCAATCTCGGGGTGGTCATGCGCGGACGAGCTCATCGGTTTCCTCCTAGATCGGGTCGTCAGCTGTAGCGCCAGGGCCCGCAGGGATTAGAAACTAATCACCAGGACCCATCGGGCGGAATGTAGGCAAAGACACGGTCAGCGACCTCGACTAATTGCGGCGGCCCCAGCACGGGTCGGTCATGCCCAGCTGTACTCATGTGCCGCTTACCTCCCTGGTCAACTCGCTTCCCTCCCTGGTCAACTTCAGCGCGAGCGCCGGGCAGTCAGTGACTGCGCGCCTGGTCCGGCGCACGAGGCTGGCGGGTACCTGCTGATCGGCCAGCAGCGGATAGCCCCATCGGTCGAGCGCGACGAGCTCGGGGAGCAACTCGGCGCACAAGCCATGGCCCGTGCACGCGATGGGATCGACGCTCAGCCGGGTGGTCGTCAGCCCTGGCCGGCCCGCACGCGCCAGCGGCGGCCGCACCATTCCGGTGGGCTTGCCGGGCTGGCGCGACAGAGCTGCCGAGTCTCGCAGCGCCGCAGTCACCCGCCACGCCGCCGCCCCCGTGACGGCAACGGCGCAAACCACGGCCAGGTCAAGCAGCCGGCCACCGCGCATGCCGCCGCCTGTCCCGATGCTGTGCGCGAGCGCGAACGGCCAGCACGCATAGGCGAGCCAGTGCACCGCGCGCCAGGAACGGTAGCTCAGATGCCGCCGCAGCAGGCTAGTAGCGACGATCGCGATGATGAGGTCAGTGGCGACAGCTCCGAGGCCCAGCCAGCTGCGCGCGTAAGCAGAGACGAACGGCACGACAATCGCCGCCAGCCGGACCCTGGCGTACGGCCCGGCAACAGCCGTGATGATGTGCAACGCTAGGAAGCCGACGGCAAGCAGTGACACGTACCGGTGCAGACTCAGGCCTGCGAACCGGGGCAAACCTGGCAGCCGGACACGGCGGTCGAGCAAGATACCGAGCACGACCACGGCGCTCAGCAGCACCATGCTGATCACACCGGTGGCAGCGCTCGCGGTTCCCAGCGTCGGCATTTGCTGCCAGGTTAGGTGATCCGAACCGCGCGGTAGTCTCTGGCCGTGACGATCCAGCCAGCTCACGCCTGGGTGGTGGCCGGCCCGCCGGGGTCCGGCAAGTCCACCGTCGCGCGGCTGCTGCTGTCGGCACTCACACCAACGCCGGCGCTACTGGACAAGGACACCATGTACGGCCCGTTCGTCGCCGCCATCCTTGCCGAGGCCGGCCGGCCGCCGGGCGAGCGCGAGGGCCGCTGGTACGACGAGCACGTCAAGGTGCATGAGTACGCCGGGATGACCGACACCGCCCGGGAGATCCGGTCAGCTGGCTGCCCGGTCATCCTGTCCGGGCCATTTACCCAGCAGATCCACGACGCGCAGCGGTGGGCGTCCTGGGTGAGCGGACTCGGTGGCGAGCCCGTTCACCTGATCTGGGTCAGGTCGGACGCCGCGAGCTTGCAGCAACGGCTTGCTGCACGCGGGCTGGAGCGGGACACGGGCAAGCTGGCCGACTTCGGCTCGTTCGAGGCCAGCATGCGGTTGACCGAACAGCCGGCCGCACCACACCTGGTGATCGACAACCGGCTTGGCGCGGCGCAGCCGCTGGGCGCTCAGGTTGCCGACCTGCTCGCGCGCCTGGCCACGGATTAGGACGTGCCGGACAGGCTGACGCCCGAGATGCTGTCCTGGTACGTGCCGGAGCTGTCGGGTGGCAGCCGAGTAAACCAGATCAGCAGGTAACGCGCTGTTACCGGCGAGCCGATTGGCACCGTCACGGCGCCGCCGGGCAACTGTACCCGTGCGACCACCTTCAGGTCAGCGAGCGCTGGCGTATTGCCGGCGCGCAACTCCAGCTTGCCGCCCGCAGCCGCGCCCAGCACAATGCGGGCACTGCTCACGGTGACGGGCTTGCCCATGTCCAGCAGCAAACCGGTCCCGGACTGGAGGCCGCCGAAATTGGCCGTTGAGTACCAGTCGGTCTTCCACGCGGTGCCATTTTTGCCGTCGATGGCGAGCGACGCCTGCTGCGGGTCATCACCAGCGCCGGCCCCGCCCGGGCCGAACGCAGCCGCGCTCACCGCGGCCAACGGCACCGCCGAGGACGACGGCACCGCCGGAGACGACGGCACCGCCGGAGACGACGGCGCCGGGCTGTTGCTGCTGCGGTGCGCGGCGACACCCGAACCTGTCGGGTGGCGGGTACCGCTGTGATGGCGGGTGAGGGAGGGCGAGGGGGACGACGAGCCGCCCGACGCCAGCAGATAACTCAGCAGACCGATCGCCGCGAGCAGGATCAGCGCCAGTGCTACGGTCAGCCGCGGCATGCGCCGCCTCGGCTCCAGCGGCAGCGATGGCCGGAACGCTTCGGCTGCGGTGAGGCCGCCCGGCCTGCTAGCGCTAGACGGCCGTATGTTAGACGGCCGTGCAGCGCGG
>Ga0335072_10009797_pt1 | contig 13816 bp, 12 predicted proteins | sample Lox_Sample_21_FD_206725 | JGI IMG/M metagenome (GOLD analysis project Ga0335072, IMG submission 206725) | Soil microbial communities from Loxahatchee National Wildlife Refuge, Florida, United States - Lox_Sample_2.1 | ecosystem: Environmental > Terrestrial > Soil > Wetlands | place: USA...
CCCCGCCCCGCGCCATCGGCTTCGGCTCCGCCCCGCGTCCTCGGCTTCGGCTTCGGCCCGCGCTCTCGCTTCCGGCTCTGGCGCGGGCTCGCTGCTGAGCGTCAGGAAACGCCACCGCTGAGCGGCGGGTTCAGGCCGGCGGCGTGGCACTTCGCCAGCCCCGGGCCGAGCTTCGGCGCCGCCGCCAGCTTCGGCGGCGTCGCGAACGCTGCGTGGCGGAAGTTGAAGTAGTCGGTCATCGGGTGGGCGTTGGCGTCGCGCAGCGTCATCGCCGGCAGGTTCCACTTGCGCTCGATGAACGCCAGCACCGACGTGTGGTCCTGGACCACGCGCGAGACATAACCCGCCCTGGCCCACGGCGACACGACGAACAGCGGCACGCGGAAGCCGTAGCGGTCGAACGCGCCCGGGACGTCGTCCGGGGTCAGGATCGGCTGGATCGCGTCGGGCGCGAGCGCGGCCGGTGGCGGGACGTGGTCGTAGTAGCCGCCGTGCTCGTCGTAGTTGATGATCAGCGCGGTCTTGCTCCAGGTCTTCGCACGCATCAGCGCGTTGACGACCTGGGCGATGTAGCGCTCGCCGAGCTGGATGTCCTGGGGGTTCTCCTCGGACGTGGTCCCGTAGTTCGGATCCAGAAACGTGAACTGCTTCAACCGGCCGGCGGCGACCTCGGACAAGAACTGGCTGAACGTGTGCACGCGCTTCGCCATCCGCGCCGGCGTGTCGGACCCGGCTACCAGTTCGAAGCTCGGGTAGCTGGGCGGCTCGTAGTAGATCCCCCAGTCGATGTGGTGGGCGTCGAGGCGATCCCAGATCGTGCCGTTCGCCGGCGGCGTCGTCAGGAGCGTGTCGTTGATCCTGCCCTGCGAGGTCCCGGCGAACAGGTACGCGCGATTCGGGAAGGTCTGGCCGAGCACCGAGCAGAAGTACCGCTCGCCGATCGGGAAGTGCTCGGCCAGTGAGTACGTGAACGGGATGTCGGTCTTATCCCAGAAGCTCATCGCCACCGGTCCGCTGGCCTTCACGAACCCGTCATTCAGGCCGCTGTCGTAGGACTCGTGGCTCGCGTCCCAGCTCTGGCTGGGCTCGCCGTCGAGCTGGCACGGCGAGCTCATGTGCGTTGCGATGACCTTGTTGCCCGACGCGTCCAGGTTGAAGTTGACCGGCTGCCCACGCTTGAACTGCCAGCCGTCGACCGATCCCCGACCCGGCACCTGGTGGGGCACCATGCCGAGCAGGTTGTCGAACGAATGGTTCTCCATCATCAGCACCACGATGTGCTCGATCTCGGGCATGCTCGGGGTGCCGGCGGGCTTGCCCGGGAACGGCAGGCTCCCGGGCTGGCGGAGGCCGGCCGGAAACGCGACCGGGCGCGCCCAGGCGGGCAGTCCCCGCGTTGCGAGCAACGCCGCCCCGCCGGCGGCGGCGCCCAGCAGCGAGCGACGGGTGATGGGTGCTTCGGTCAGGGGGTGCAAAGGAGAGCTCGGCATGGTGCGGGACACTATCTCGTGAACATGCCCGACCAGAGCGCGACCCATGACGATCTCCCCCACCGTGGGGGGAGGGTCCTGCTCGCGATCACGCGCGTGTGGATCCCGGCGGCGATCGCGGTCGCCGGGATCGTGCTGGTCATCGTCGGCGGGGGTCAGGACGACATCGACGCGGGCGCCGGCGTGTCGCTGATCCTCGTCGCCCTGGTCGTGTGGATGATCAACTGGATGTACCGGATCAGCGTGCAGAGCAACCGCGACCGGGAGCGGGAGGAGGAGGCGCGCGAGTACTTCGACCGGACCGGGCGGTGGCCGGGTGAGTAGCCCCGACGCCGGCCCCGGCCCGGGCCCCGGCTTCCGGATCATGGGCGTGGTCAACGTAACGCCCGACTCGTTCTCGGACGGTGGCCACTACCTCGACGCGGACGCCGCGATCGCGCACGGCCTCGAGCTCGAGGCCGAAGGGGCGGTGATCCTCGACGTCGGCGGCGAGTCGACCCGCCCCGGCGCGGCGCCGGTGGCCGAACCCGAGGAGCTCCGGCGGGTCATCCCCGTGATCGAGGGGCTGATCGGCGGGGGTGCTCAGGCCCAGATCTCGATCGACACGTCCAAGGCCGCGGTGGCGGCTCGCGCGATCGCCTCGGGAGCGACGCTCGTCAACGACGTCACGGCGTTCCGGGGCGACCCGGAGATCGCGGCCGTCGTGGCTGACGCCAAAGTCGACTGCTGCCTGATGCACATGCTGGGCACGCCCCGGACGATGCAGCTCGACCCCCGCTACGACGATGTCGTCGGCGACGTCAAGGCGTTCCTCGAGGAGCGGATGAGCTTCGCGATCGACCACGGCGTCGACGAGCAGAGGATCCTGCTCGACCCCGGGATCGGGTTCGGCAAGACCGTCGAGCACAACCTCGAGCTGCTGCGCCGGCTGGGCGAGCTGGTCGAGCTGGGGAGGCCCGTCGTGATCGGGACCTCGCGCAAGTCGTTTCTCGGCAAGATCACCGGGCGTGAGGTCGACGACCGCGTGGCGGCGACGGTCGCGACCAACGTGCTCGCGTACGAGCGGGGCGCCCGGGTGTTCAGGGTCCACGACGTGGCGCCGGTCAACGACGCACTAATACTCACGGCTGCTACGGTCAGCGCGCGATGGACGACCCCGACGAGTACGACGAGGTAGACGAGGACGAGGGGGAGGAGCGCCCCGAGCCCGAGGTCACGATCGAGGTCAGCGGGCTGTCGCTGTATACGCACGTCGGCGTGACCGCCGCCGAGCGCGAGGTGGGCCAGCGGCTACTGCTCGACCTGCGGATCGATGTGGGCGAGTGCGACGCGACCGTCACCGACCGGATCGAGGACACGGTCGACTACGCCCAGGTGTGCGATACCGCGAACCTCGTGGCCCAGCAGCGCAACTGGAAGACGCTCGAGCGGCTGTGCGCGGCGATCGCCGACCGGTTACTCGAGCAGTACGACGCGAACGCCGTGTGGGTCAAGGCCGCCAAGCCGGAGCCGCCGATGGCGCTACCGGTCACCGAGGTGTCGGTCGAGGTGTGGCGCGAGGCCGAATGACGCCGGGTTATCTCGGCCTGGGGTCCAACGTAGGGGACAGGCGGGTCCACCTCGAGAGCGCGGTCGCGGAGTTGCCGGCCCACGGCGTGGCCGTCGTCGCGTCCTCGTCGGTGTACGAGACCGAGCCGGTCGGTCTCGTGCTCGATCAGCGCGAGTTCTTCAACGCGTGCTTGCGCGTCGAGACCGATCACGACCCGGAGGAGCTGCTGAACGCGTGCAAGGACGTCGAGCGCTCGCTGGGACGCGAGCCCGGTGGCCCGCGCCACGGGCCGCGCCCGATCGACGTCGACGTGCTGCTGCTGGACGCGCTCGTGTATGAGTCGGACCGCCTGATCCTCCCGCACCCCGAGGTGACCTCGCGGCGGTTCGTGCTCGTGCCGCTGCTCGAGCTGGAGCCCGGACTGGTCCTCCCCGACGGCACGTCGCTGGCCGAGGCACTGGACGCACTTGGAGACGACGGCCAGGACGTCAGGCGCGCCGGGGACCCGCTCGTCTAGGGTTCTTCGAACCATGCTGCTGGTCGTCGACGTCGGCAACACGCAAACGCACTTCGGCCTGTTCCGGGACGGAGAGAAGACGGTCTTTCAGCACTGGCGGTTCGCGACCGTGCGCGATTCGACCGGCGACGAGTTGGGCGCCGCCCTGTCGAACCTGCTCGGGCTCCGGGGGCTGTCGTTCACCGACGTCGACCGCTCGATCGTGTCATCGACGGTGCCGCAGCTCTCGCATCAGTGGACGCAGATGGCCCGGCACTACCTCGGCCACGAGATGCTCGTCGTCGGACCCACGATCCGCACCGGTATGCCGATCCGCTACGACAATCCGTACGAGGTGGGCGCGGATCGGCTCGCGAATGCGGTGGCGGCGTACGACCGGGTCCACGACACGGTCGTCGTCGTCGACTTCGGCACCGCGATCACCTACGACATCGTGTCGGCGGCCGGCGAGTACCTGGGCGGCATCATCACCCCGGGCGCGGAGATCTCGATCGACGCCCTGTACGCCCGCGCGGCCAAGCTCCCGAAGGTCGAGCTCGCCGAGCCGCGCGCGCTGATCGGCAAGTCGACGGTGGACGCGATCCGCAGTGGGATCGTGTTCGGGTTCGCCGGCCAGGTCGAGGGGATCGTCCGCCGGCTACGCGCCGAGCTCGGACCCTCGACGCACGTGATCGCCACGGGCGGGCTTGCCGGCGTGCTCGTCCCTCACGTCCGCGAGACGATCGACGAGGTCGACGACCTGCTTACGCTCACCGGCCTCAGGCTGATCTGGGAGCGGAACTCTCTCGAGTGAGGACCGCCGCCGGGATCGGGACGTCCGGCGTCTTGGCGACGGTGGCGGCGAGAATCAGGAACGTGATCCGCCGGCGCTCGTCGGGGTTCTCGGCGGCGTACTCCTCGTAGGCGTCGAGCAGCCCGCGAATCGCCGCGAACACGGGGGCGTCGTCGATCTCTTCGGGGACGTCGCAACCGAGGCGCGCCAGCGCGAGCATCTCGGTCGGGTCGACGCCGCGCATCGTCCCGAGCGCGCTGAACAGCAAGAAGAACGCGACCCGGTCGAGCAGCAGATGCGGGGCCCGCTCGCGCTCGCCGATCGCGGGCCCGGCCGGCCGGAGCGGCTCGCCGGCGGCGATTCGCAGCGACTGTTCGGACGCGATCGAGCGGATCTGGTCGGCCGAGAGGCCGAGCTGGAGCCCCCAGCGGAGCTGGAACGCGGCCGAGATCATCGTGTTGCCGTACGGCGCGTCGCTCGCGAACACGATCTGGCCCGGCGGCACCAGCGTGAACAGCGCCTCGAGGTCGGCCGGGATCCACCAGGCGGTGTCGAACAGCAGGTTCGGGAGGTCGCCGGCGGCGCGCCAGATCCACGACAGGTCGCTGGTCCCAGCGTGGGCGAGGATCAGCCTTGCGTCGGGGAACTCCTCGGCGAGCTGGACGGCGTGGAGCCCGAGCGCCGGGATCCCACGGCCGGCGTGGATCAGTACCGGCAACGAGCGCTCGTGCGCGAGCGCGACGATCGAGTGCACCTTCGGGTGGTCGAGCGTGAACTGCTCGGCGCGCGGGTGGAGCTTGATCCCCTTGGCGCCGTTGGCGAGGCTCCGCTCGGCCTCGGGGACCGGGTGGTCGTGCGGGTTCACGCGGCAGAACGGGACCAGCAGGCCGTTCGCGTCGCGCGCGGCGGCGAGCACGTCGTCGTTGGCGGCCGGGTAGCCGTCGGGCTCGTGGAACGGGAACGTGAACGCTCCGCGGGCGCCGGCCAGCTCGAGCGAGCTCACGAGCTCGGGGCCGGTCTGCTTCATCCCGTCCGGATCGTTCTGGCCCAGGTGGGTGTGGGCGTCGAACAGCTCGAGCCCCGGCACCTGGTCGAGCACCACCTCGGACCAGGGGCGCAGCTCGTCAAACAGGTTCATTGCCTGATTCGTACCATGAAACCCGATGGCCCGGTCGCTCACCGATCCCTGGCAGCTTGGCGGCGTCGCGATCCCCAACCGCGTCGTGCTCGCGCCGCTGGCCGGGATCGGCAACTGGTTCGTGCGCCTCCAGGCCAAGCGCCACGGCGCCGGGCTGGTCACCTCGGAGATGGTCTCGAGCTTCGCGGTGCACTACCGGAACGAGCGTACATGTCGCGAACTCCTGCGAATCCACCCGCAGGAGCACCCGGTCTCGGTGCAGCTGTTCGGCAACGATCCAGACGTGATGGCCTCGGCGGCCGAGCGCGTGGCCGCGGCCGGCGCGGACCTGATCGACATCAACATGGGCTGCCCGGTCCCGAAGGTGTGCAAGACCGGCGCCGGCGCAGCGCTCCTGGACGAGCCGGACCGCGCGGTCGCGGTGGCGCGGGCGGCTGCTTCCGGGAGCGGGCTGCCGGTGACGGTCAAGCTGCGCTCGGGGCAGCGGCCCGGCGACCTGAGCGGGCTCGAGGTGGCGCGGCGGCTCGTCTACGACGGTGGCGTGTCCGGCATCGGCATCCATCCCCGGCACGCGTCCCAGCGCCACAAGGGCCAGCCGAACTACGCGCTGGTGCGGGAGCTGGTCGAGGAGCTGCCGGTGCCGGTGCTGGTGTCCGGGGGGCTGCAGACGGCCGCGGCGGTCCAGCACGCGTTCGAGGTCACGGGCGCGGCCGGCGTGCTGCTGGCGCGCGGGTCGCTCGGCAACCCGTGGCTGTTCGAGCAGGTCCTGGGTGTTCGGGCCGAGGACGCCGAGCCGGGTCGAGAAGAGATCCTGGACGAGCTCGACTGGGTGATCGACTGCGCGGTCCAGCATCTCGGCGAGGACCGCGCCACGCGATACCTGCGGAAGTTCTATCCGTGGTACGTCGAGCGCCTTGGTGGTGGCCGCGCGCTGCAGGGGGCTCTGCAGACCGCGCCGACGCTCGGCGCAGCCCGGGAGCTGCTGATGGGCGCGGAGGTCGTCGCGGCCTAGACGAGTAGTCCCGCGGTGGTCGTGGTGCGATCCGCTCTTTTAGCGGCGGGCACCTGGAGATGGGTGGGGTCGTTCCCAGGTGCGGATCGCGGGGCGCGAGCATGCATAAGCTGCCAACGGAGCGTCTCGGGCGTGACCGTGGCAGATCTCGCATGCCCCACATGCGTCAGATGCCACGGTCCCCGACTCGCGGCTCGATTGGCAGGTTATGCATGGTCCGCGGCGCTACGGCACGGATGGGTGGACGCCACACCCCATCCTCCAGGTGCCCGCCGTTAAGAACGCATCCGCTGACTCTCAGCCATTCACCGGTGCGCCACAAACACGGAACCGGCGCACGCCCGCCGACGGGTGTGTAGGTTGCCCGCCCGTGTTCCGGCGCATCGGCAGGGTGTCCTCGGTTGTTGGCGCGTTCGCGCTTGCCGGCGCGCTCGCGTTCGCCCCCGCGGCGGCCGCGCAGGTCGAGCCGTACGGGACCGACGACTACGGCGGCTTCCGCAACATCCTGCCGCCGGGCCAGAACGGGCTCGACGACCTCGCGCAGGCCGCGCAGTTCAAGGCCACCGGCGCGTACCCGCCGCACTCGAACGATCAGCTTGGGATGTACTCGAACCTCACGACGGCGGTCCCGATCACCGAGGCGCAGATCCCGCAGTTCTACAAGGACGCGACGTTCGGGGTGCCCGCCGGGGATGTCGCGAGCACCGAGAGCCCCGAGCCCGGGGTGACGATCGAGCGCGACTCGGGGTTCGGCGTGCCGCACATCTACGGCGACACGCGGGCCGAGCTGATGTTCGGGATCGGCTACGCCACCGCCGAGGACCGGCTGTTCTTCATCGACGTGCTCAGGCACTCGGGCCAGGGCGACCTCGCCTCGTTCGCCGGCGGCGCGAACGTGGCGATGGACGAGGACGTGTGGTCGAACGAGCCCTACACCCAGCAGGACCTCGTCAACCAGGTCAACTGGGCCGCGTCGAGCTCGCCCGACGGGCCGCAGATCCTCAGCGACGCGACCAACTACGTCGACGGGATCAACGCCTACATCGCCAAGGCCGAGAGCCCGCTGGGGGCGCTGACGATGATGCCGGCGGAATACGCGGCGATTGGCGACCCCGCGGGCCCGGCGCCGTTCACGGTCGAGGACCTCGTCTCGATCGCCACGCTCGTCGGCGGGATCTTCGGCAACGGCGGCGGCCAGCAGCTGTCGAACGCGGTCCTGTACGAGAACATGGCGCAGAAGTTCGGCCCGGAGCGCTACACGGTGGCGGGCTCGCCGGTTTTCACCTCGCAGCCCGGGAGCAAGAGGAAGAAGAAGACCAAGAAGAAAAAGAAGAAACCGAAGAAGACCGCGCACATCACGGTGGCGACCGTGGCCCGCGCCCGGCGGCCGTCCCGAACGCGCCACGCCGGCAAGGCCGCCCTCGGCGCCGGCAAGATCTCGAAGGACAACTCCGGGTTCGCCACGTTCATGAGCTTCGACGACCCGAACGACCCCGAGGCGCCGACGACCGTCCACGGCAAGTCGTTCCCGTATCAGACCCTGCCGAGGCCGAGCAAGGCGGTGCAGAGCACGATCGCGCTACCCGACGCCGGCTCGGTGTCGTACGTGAATCCGGTGACGGCCGGCGCGGTCCCCGCGGGCGAGAGCAGCCAGGCGACGACCGGGTCGAAGGTCAGGTCTTCGAGCGGCAGCTACACGGCGGGCATGGCGCAGGCCGCCGGGCAGGGCCTGCTCCAGTTCCCGCGCTCGATGTCGAACGCGCTGCTCGTCAGCGCTGCCGACAGCGCCAGCGGCCACCCGCTCGCGGTCATGGGTCCGCAGGTCAGCTACTTCAGCCCCGAGATCCTGATGGAGGAGGACATCCACGGACCCGGAATCGACGCCGAGGGCGCGGCCTTCCCGGGCGTCAACCTATACGTCGAGCTCGGCCACGGCCCCGATTACGCGTGGTCGGCCACGTCAGCGGGCCAGAACATCATCGACACGTTCGCGGAGCCCCTGTGCAACCCGAGCGGCGGCACGATCTCGATGGACTCGGACTACTACATGCTGAACGGCCAGTGCGTTCAGATGCAGACGCTGACGCGCACCGAGTCCTGGCAGCCCAACCTGGGCGACTCGACGCCGGCGGGCTCGGTGACCTTCACGACCAAGCGCACCGCCTACGGGATCGTGATCGCGCGGGCGCGGATCAAGGGCCAGCCGGTCGTGTACACGAACCTGCGCTCGACTTACATGCACGAGCTCGATTCGGCGCTCGGATTCGAGATGTTCAACGAGCCCGCGATCATGCGCAACCCGCAGGACTTCATGAACGCGGCCTACCACATCGGCTACACGTTCAACTGGTTCTACACCGACGACAAGAACATCGCGTACTTCAACTCGGGGCTGAACCCGGTCCGCGCCGCCAACACCGACCCGCTGTTCCCGTCGTGGGCGGGCGACGCCTGGCAGGGAATGCACCCGGCGGCGCAGATGACGCCCCAGAGCGTGACCGAGGATCAGACCCCGCAGAGCGCGCATCCGCAGGCGGTCAACCAGGCGTACCTGACGAGCTGGAACAACAAGCAGGCGCCCGGCTACAACGACGCCGCCACCGGTCAGGAGTACTCGTCGGTCTACCGCTCCCAGCTGCTCGACAACAACGTCAACGCCCAGCTCGCCGCGAGCGGCAACAAGATGACGCTGGCGGACCTGATCAACGCGATGGCCACCGCCGGAACCCAGGATCTGCGCGGCGTCGAGGTTCTGCCGTACGCGCTCCAGATCATCGGCCACCCCAGCGACCCGACGCTCGCCACCGCGGTCGACGAGCTCCAGGCGTGGGTGGCGAGCGGTGCCCACAGGATCAACCGAGAGCATCCGGGCTCCTCAGGTGACTACGACCAGACCGACGCGGTGCGGATCATGGATGCGTGGTGGCCGCTGCTCGTGGGCGCCGACTTCGGCCCCACGTTGGGCTCCAGTCTCCTGGACCAGGTAGAGAGCGACTTCCCGATCAACGACGAGCCGGGGCACGGCGTGTCCGGCGCCCATCTCGGGTCCGCGTTCGACGTCGGCTTCTATGGCATCGTCCAGAAGGACCTGCGCTCGGTCCTGGGCGACAAGGTCGCCGGGCCGTTGAATCGCGTCTACTGCGGCGGCGGATCGCTCGCGAAATGCCGCGCGGCGCTCGAGAGCTCGCTGCTGCAGGCCGCGCAGGAGTCGCCGGATCAGGTGTACCCGGCCGACAGCGTGTGCGCGGCCGGCGATCAGATGTGCTCGGATTCGATCCAGTTCCGCGCGATCGGCGTGATCAGCCAACCGCTGATCGAATGGGTCAACCGCCCGACGTTCCAGCAGGCGGACGAGATCCAGGGCCACGCGCCCGGATAGGCCTGGACCCAGCAGATCCGGGGCTCGAACCCGGTCAGATAAGGCTTGGACCGGGCTGAATAGCGCTCGGACCCAGCCGCGCCATCGGGGTGTCTATACTCATCCGCCCACGCACCCCAGCTGCGTAATTTTCCCGCTCAGCAGGCGGGATTTTTTCTCGTCCGGACCGTCGGTTCTGCATCGGCGGTTCCCCCTCAAGTACAGGTCTGCGACATGCCCAAGGACGTCATCATCACACCCGAAGGGCTCGCCAACCTCAAGGCGGAGCTCGACCAGCTGACAACCACGCGTCGTCGCGAGGTTGCCGCCCGGATCAAGGAGGCGCGCGAGTTCGGCGATATCTCCGAGAACGCCGAGTACGACGACGCCAAGAACGAGCAGGCGATGCTCGAGGCCCGGATCGCGTCGCTCGAGGAGAAGCTGCGCTCGGCGACGGTGATCGACCAGACCGATCTCAGTACCGATCAGGTGCGGGTCGGGTCGGTCGTGCACGTCAAGGACGACGCCGGCAAGTCGAACAAGTACACGATCGTCGGGTCGGCCGAGGCCAGCCCCGCCGAGATGAAGCTCTCCAACGAGTCGCCGGTGGGGAAGGCGCTACTCGGTCGCAAGCGCGGCGACGAGGTCGTGATTGCGACCCCCAGGGGCGAGCGGCATCTCAAGATCACCAAGATCGACGTAGCGTCGGCTTAGCTCGCTCGCCCAACGGCCGTGAGCGACCGAGCCGACGGCGGTGACGAGCTGCTGGCCGCGCGCCGGCACAAGCTCGAGTCGCTGCGCGACGCCGGGATCGACCCGTTCCCGCATGAATTCGACGGGGTGGAGTCGATTGCTTCCGTCCGCGCGGGGCATGCGGATCTGTCGCCCGGGGACGAGACCGACGTGCGCCACCGCGTCGCCGGGCGCCTCGCTGCACGCCGGGGCCAGGGGAAGATGGCGTTCCTCGACCTCGTCGACCGGTCGGGGCGGATCCAGCTTCAGGCGCGCGTCGACGAGCTCGGGCAGGAGGGGATGGACCGGCTGCTCGGGCTGGATCTCGGCGACCTGATCGGCGTCGATGGAACCGCGTTCATGTCCAGGCGGGGCGAGCTCACGTTGCGGGTGCTCGACTTCACGGTGCTCGCCAAGTCGCTCCGGCCGCCTCCCGAGAAGCACCACGGCCTGAGCGACGTCGAGACGCGCTTTCGCCGGCGCGAACTCGATCTGATCGCGAACGAGGAGGCCCGCGAGCTGTTCATCACGCGGGCGCGCGTGATCTCCGCGATCCGCCGCTTCCTGGACGCGGAGGGCTTCATCGAGGTCGAGACGCCGGTGCTCCAGCCTCTGTATGGAGGCGCGCTCGCGCGGCCGTTCACGACCCACCACAACGCGCTGAATCGCGAGTTCTACCTGCGCATCGCCACCGAGCTCTACCTCAAACGGCTGATCGTGGGCGGGCTCGAGCGCGTGTACGAGCTCGGCAAGGACTTCCGCAACGAGGGCGTCGACACCACCCACAATCCCGAGTTCACGATGCTCGAGTGGTACGAGGCATACGCCGACTACGAGGACATCGCCGCGCGGTGCGAGCGGCTGGTCGCGTACGCGGCCGCGGAAGCCGGCTACTCAGGGGAGATCGACCTGACGCCGCCGTGGCGCCGCGAGCGTCTCCCGGAGGCGATCCTCGAGCGGACCGGGATCGACATCATGGAACTGACCACCCGGGAGCAGCTCGCGCAGTCGATGGCCGCCCGCGGGCTCGCCGTGCCGGAGAACGACACGTGGCCGCAGCTGGTCGACGAGTTGCTGTCCAAGCACGTCGAGCCGACGCTGATCGAGCCGACGTTCCTGATGGACTATCCGGTGGCGCTGTCGCCGTTCGCCAAGCGCCACCGATCGATTCCCGGACTCGTCGAGCGGTTCGAGGCGTACGTGGGCGGGTTCGAGATCGCGAACGCATTCACCGAGCTGAACGACCCCGACGAGCAGCGCCGGCGGTTCGAGGAGCAGCGGGCGCTGGCCGGTGCCGGCGACGAGGAGACCCAGCCGTACGACGAGGCGTTCCTCGAAGCGCTCGAGCAGGGCATGCCCCCGACGGGCGGAATCGGGATCGGCATCGACCGGTTGGTAATGGTCATTACCGGCAAGCGCTCGATTCGCGAGGTCGTGCTGTTCCCCGCGATGCGGGACTGACGGCGGTTGCCGGGAACAGTCAGCGTGCGGATTGGCATTCTCTTATACGAGCAGGTGGACTTACTCGACGTCGGCGGGCCGTACGAGGTGTTCCTGACGGCGTCCCGTCTGGTCGTCCGTGACGGCGGCGAGCCTCCGTTCGAGGTGCTCACGGTCGGCCTGACCCCGGATGCGGTCACGGCCTACGGAGGACTGCGCCTGACCCCGCACACGTCGCTCGACGCGTCCGGCGTGCTCGATGTGCTCGTCGTTCCGGGCGCGATCGCGATCGACGACGTGATCGCCGACGCGGATTTGATGGCCGCGGTCGGGGTGTCCGCGCGGGCCGCCGGGGTCGTCGCGTCGGTGTGTACCGGCGCGTTCATCCTCGGAGCGCTCGGGCTGATCGGGGAACGGCCCTGGACGACCCACTGGGAGGACGTCCCCGCGCTCGCCGAGCGAGTCGAGGGTCGGGGCGAGGCGTGGGTGCGTTGGGTCGACGCGGGCGACGTCGTCACGTCCGGCGGGCTCAGCTCGGGCATCGCGATGTCGCTGCACCTCGTCGACCGGTTCGCGGGCCGAGAACTCGCCGCAAGGACCGCGAAACAGATCGAATACGTGTGGGATCCGGTCGCCGGCGGGGGAACATGAACAACCGGTGAAGCGCATCCGGTAACGAAGTTGCGTGCAGACCCGCTGGTAAACTGGCGTATGGCCCGAAAACTCGAGACCGTTTCGCTCATCAGATCGCGCCTGAGCGCCGATTATGTGGGTAGAACGGAATCGTCGGTGTCCCCGCATTCGCGAACTACCATGTAACGAAGCTGGTAGGCGAGGAGCAGCCCGGAAAACCACCCGACCGAACAGACCGAGACCCGCCAGAGAAGAGAAGGATCATGTTCGAGCGATTCACAGAGCGTGCCCGCCAGGTGGTCGTGCTGGCCCAGGAAGAAGCGCGGACGCTCAAGCACAACTACATCGGCACCGAGCACATCTTGCTCGGCCTCCTCCGCGAAGAGGAAGGACTTGCCGCGCGCGTACTCGAGTCGCTGGATATCACGGTGGAGCGCGTGCGCGCGCAGGTGGTTCGAATCGTCGGTTCCGGTGAGGAAGTGACGTCGGGCCAGATCCCGTTCACGCCGCGGGCCAAGAAGGTGCTCGAGCTCGCGTTGCGCGAGGCGCTGAGCCTCGGCCACAACTACATCGGCACCGAGCACATCCTGCTCGGGCTGGTGCGCGAGAACGAAGGCGTGGCCGCACGGATCCTGCTGGATTTCGACGCAGATTCCGAAAAGATTCGCAACGAGGTCATCCGCATGCTGTCCGGACCGGGCAGCCGCCAGCGCGGCGCCGGGGCCAGTGGTGCGGCCGCGGCCGCCCCGGGCGAGAGCAAGAAGTCCTCCAAGCTGCTCGACCAGTTCGGGCGCAACCTGACCAAGCTGGCCGCTGAGAGCAAGCTGGATCCGGTCGTCGGTCGCGAGACCGAGATCGAGCGGATCATGCAGATTCTCTCGCGCCGCACGAAGAACAACCCGGTGCTCGTGGGCGAGCCCGGCGTCGGCAAGACCGCCGTCGTCGAGGGTCTCGCGCAGCGGATCACGCACGGCGAGGTCCCCGAGTTGCTCAAGGGCAAGCAGATCTACACGCTGGATCTGGCGGCCCTGGTCGCGGGCTCGAAGTACCGCGGCGAGTTCGAGGAGCGCCTCAAGAAGGTGATGAAGGAGATCACCCAGCGCGGCGACATCATCCTGTTCATCGACGAGCTCCACAACCTCGTCGGCGCGGGCGCGGCCGAGGGCGCCATCGAC
>Ga0335072_10009799_pt1 | contig 13814 bp, 8 predicted proteins | sample Lox_Sample_21_FD_206725 | JGI IMG/M metagenome (GOLD analysis project Ga0335072, IMG submission 206725) | Soil microbial communities from Loxahatchee National Wildlife Refuge, Florida, United States - Lox_Sample_2.1 | ecosystem: Environmental > Terrestrial > Soil > Wetlands | place: USA: Florida...
AGGTGCGCGCGCCCTGCGCCCGCGCTTCCTTCTCCACGTCGTCGAACGGGATCACGCCGGCCTCGAGCCGGGCGGCCCGGCGCTCGGCATCCAGCGTCGGCAACAGCGCCGAGGCGTCATATTGGTACAGCGCGACCGGGGTGCCATCGTTGCGGGTGTACAAGGGCAGCTTGTGCAGCGGCTGGATCAGCGAGCCATTGCCGTCGCGGCCGTTGAGTCCGGTTACCGGCGCAACCCGCGTCTCCACGCCGTAATCGTCGGGCAGCGGGAACACGTCGTCCCAGAAATTCTCCGCCAGCCCCGAAATCAGTTGCGCGCCGGCGGTCAGCCCAGCCAGGCCGTGGCTGCGCACATAGGCCTCGGTCACCCAGGCGGCGACTTCCAGATCCTTCGCCGTCTCGGTCAACGTCTTCAGGCCGATGTCGCGCACCTGCCGCCACAGCGGCAGCGGGTCGCGCCCGTCGCTGCTACCCGCGTCGATCATCTTTTCCGCATCGCGCGCCTCGGACCGCGCGTCACGGAGACGATTGTACGGCGACTGGGAGGAGAAGTCTTCCCGGATGTCCACGCCTTGCGGCGCGTCACCCGGAATCGGCGCCAGCAGCGCCTCGAGATTGAACCCATCCGGCAGAGCCACGTGCGCACCTTCTCAAATGCTGGACAACGGTTCGGCGTAACACATACAGTTGAACTGCGGAAAGGGGGATGGTCCCCCAAGGGCGCATGTTTCGCCCCCGCACAGACAACGGGGCGGGGAAGCTAATGGCCGCGATCGACCTGAAACAGCTCGTCGGACACCTGAATGACACGTGCCGCCGCGCGTTGGAGGCCGCTATCGGCCTGACCTCAACGCGCACGCACTACAACGTCGAGGTCGAGCACTGGCTCGTCACGCTGGCGGACCGGACGGATGGGGACGTGTCCGCGATCCTGAAACACTACGAGATCGAACCAGGCCGCTTCGCCGCGGACCTGAACCGGTCATTGGAACGGATGAAGACCGGCAACGGCCGCGTGCCGGCGCTGGCGCCGGAACTGACCGATGTCATGAAGCAGGCCTGGCTGTTCGCCTCGCTGGAGCAGAACGCCGCCAAGATCCGGTCCGGGCATCTGCTGTGGGCGCTGCTGGCGGATGAGAACCTGGCGCGTCACGCGCGCGATGCCTCCAGCCAGTTGCTGAAGATCGCCCCCGACCTGCTGAAGCGCGACTTCGCCAGCATCACCGCCAACAGTGCCGAGGCGCAGGAAGCCGCGGCATTCGGCGCCGCCGGCGGCGAGGTCAGCGAAGGCGGCGCGCCGATGCCGCGCGGCGGCGGCGGGGCGCTGGAGCAATTCACCATCGACCTCACCGCCCAGGCGAAGGCCGGCAAGATCGACCCGATCCTCGGGCGCGATTCCGAAATCCGCCAGATGATCGACATCCTGCTGCGGCGGCGGCAGAACAATCCGATCCTTACGGGTGAGGCCGGTGTCGGCAAGACCGCGGTGGTGGAAGGCTTCGCGCTGCGTCTGGCCGCCGGCGACGTGCCGCCCGCCTTGCAGAATGTCACGCTGCGCACGCTCGATCTCGGCCTGCTGCAGGCCGGCGCCGGCGTGAAGGGCGAATTCGAAAATCGCCTGCGCGGCGTCATCGATGAGGTGAAGGCCTCGCCCAAGCCGATCATCATCTTCATCGATGAAGCGCATCAATTGATCGGCGCCGGCGGGTCGCAGGGCCAGGGCGACGCCGCCAACCTGCTGAAGCCGGCGCTGGCACGCGGCGAGTTGCGCACCATCGCTGCCACCACCTGGGCCGAATATAAGAAATACTTCGAGAAGGACGCGGCGCTGACCCGCCGCTTCCAGACGGTGCAGGTGATGGAGCCGCCGGAACCCATCGCCACCGCCATGATGCGCGGCCTGGTTGCGACGCTGGAGAAGCACCACAAGGTTCGCATTCTGGATCAGGCAGTCAGCGAATCCGTCCGGCTGTCGGCGCGCTACATCCCGTCGCGCCAGTTGCCGGACAAGTCCGTCAGCCTGCTTGACACCGCCTGCGCGCGCGTGGCGATGAGCCAATCGGCCATTCCCGCGCCGATCGAGGACCGCGAGCGGCGGATCAGCCTGATCGACACCGAACTCGGCATCGTCGATCGCGAAATCGCCGCCGGCGAGAAGCACCATGATCGCCGCGATGCGCTGCTGGCCGAGCGGGCGCAGAAGGCTTCCGAACTCGAAGCATTGCAAGTGCGGTGGGAGCAGGAGAAGGCGCTCGCCGCGGAAATGGCGGAAGCGCGGGCACAACTCGACGATCCCGCCAATACCACCGACAAGGATGCACTGCGCGAGAAACTCACCGGGGCCGCGGCGAAACTGCACGCGCTGCAAGGCGAGGAACCGCTGATCTTCCCGGTGGTGGATGGCCAGGCGGTGGCGGAAGTGGTTGCGGGATGGACCGGCATTCCGACCGGGCGGATGCAGTCGAACGAAATCCGCACCGTGTTAAATCTCAAAGACATGATGGAGCAGCGCATCGTCGGGCAGCCGCACGCGCTGGAAGCGGTGGCGCAGGCGATCCGCACCTCGCGCGCCGGCCTGACCGATCCGCGCAAGCCGATCGGCGTGTTCCTGATGGTTGGCACGTCCGGCACCGGCAAGACGGAAACCGCGCTGACGCTTGCCGATCTGCTGTATGGCGGCGAGCAGAATATGACGACCATCAACATGACCGAGTTCAAGGAGGAACATAAGGTCAGCCTGCTGATGGGCAGCCCGCCCGGCTATGTCGGCTACGGCGAGGGCGGCGTATTGACGGAAGCGGTACGGCGGCGGCCGTATTCGGTGATCCTGCTCGACGAAATGGAAAAAGCGCATCCCGGCGTGCAGGACATCTTCTTCCAGGTGTTCGACAAGGGGAACATGAAGGACGGCGAAGGCCGCGACATCGACTTCAAGAACGCCGTCATCATCATGACATCGAATGCCGGCACCGACCTGATCACGCAGCTCTTCGCCGATCCGGAAACCGCGCCGGATTCAGCCGGGCTGGCGGAAGCGCTGATGCCGGAGTTGATGAAGCACTTCAAGCCGGCATTCCTGGGCCGTGTCACGCTGGTGCCATACTTCCCGCTGTCGCCGGAGATCATCAAGCAGATCGTGGAACTGCAGCTCAACCGGGTGCGGCGGAGAGTCCAGGAGGCATATGGGGCGAAATTTGCCTGGGATAAATCGCTCGTGCAAACGATCGCCGACCGGTGTACAGAAACGTCGTCAGGGGCACGCAACGTCGAGAAGATACTGTCTCGCACTTTGCTGCCTGAACTGTCGGCGGAAGTACTGTCCCGTCTTGCCGAGGGGGGGACGATCGAGGCCATCACCGTGGGCGTGGACACGGCGGGCTCGTTTCAGTACCATATCGGCTGAACTCGCCTTGGGTATGGCAACAGGAGGAGCATCAGCGTGGCCATTTATATGAAATACGGGTCCATCGACGGGTCGACCACCACCGACGGACTGGCCAACTGGATTCAGTTGAATTCGTTCCAGTGGGGCGTCGGCCGTGGCGTCTCCCTGCCGCACGGCGCGGAAGACACCCGCGAAGGGTCCGAGCCGTCGATCAGCGAAGTCGTCGTGACCAAGCGCATGGAGAAGTCGTCGATCAAGCTGTGGCAGGATGCCGTCGGCGGTGACTTCAGCACCACCGTCACCATCCGCTTCACCACCACCACGAAGAACAAGGTGGAATCGTACCTCGAATACGAATTCACCAACACCGGACTCAGCGGCTACAGCGTCAGCGCCGGCGCCGATGATCCCCCGGAAGAGAGCCTGTCGCTGAACTTCGCCAAAGTGACCTGGAAGTACGGCGTCACCGATGCGAAGACCGGCACGACGTTCTCGAACGCGAGCTGGGACCTGACCCAGCAGAAGGGCAGCTAACCTCCGGCGTCCGCTCCGCCGCCGCGCGTGGCGTGGCGGCGGAGCGGCGCCAGGCCCTGCCGGAAGGCGCGCAACCCGCTATCGGCGTGCCGTCCCCGCGACCGACAAACCCCCTTCCCGCCGCGGAAGGGGGTCTTGTTTTGTGGCCCGCCGCAAACGCGACGCGAAATTTCCTGCCGGCGGCGCGCACGCCCGGCGAAGCCGCCGCTACACCGCTTCCACCGTCACCGCAGTCACGTTGTCGGTCACGTTCATCGCCAGCGCCGCGGCGATCAGTGCCTGCGCCGGGGGCACACCGTCTGTCTCGCCGAGCAGTGCCGCCAGTTCGCCCTCCGGCAAGGTCTTCGACAGCCCGTCGCTGCAAAGCAGGAACCGGTCGCCGGGACGGATCGGCCCGCTCACCTTGTCCAGCGCGAAGTCGTCCAGATCGGCGCCCACCGCCCGGGTGATGACATTGGCGCGCGGATGATGCTCCGCGTCCTCCGGGCGGATCGCGCCCGCCTCCACCAATTCCTGCACCAGGCTGTGGTCGCGCGTGATCTGCCGCATGGCACCGTCGCGCAGCAGGTAGGCGCGGGAATCGCCCGCCCACAGGCACGCGTAATGCTCGTTGCGCGCCAGCAGCACCACCACCGTCGAGGCAATCACCACGTCCGGCCCACGCCGCTCCGCCTCGGCGCGCAGCCACTCATGCGTCGTTTCGATGCGCCCGCGCACCTCGGCCAGCAGTTCCGAGGCGGACAGGCCCGGCGGAATCGCCTCCAGCGCCTCGCGGATCATGCCCGAGGCAACCTCCCCCGCATGATGGCCGCCCGCGCCATCGGCCACGGCCCACAGGCCGAGATCGGGCCGGTCGACGCAGGCATCCTCGTTGTGCTTGCGCTTCGGTCCCGGATGCGTCATCGCCCAGGAGTGGAGGCGACCCGCGCTCATGACGGTGACTCCCATGGATCTCCCCCTGTTGGTGTTTCCGGCACCGCATCCGATCCCGTGTTTGCCTGCGCTGCGGCAGCCTGGCTGGCATCGTCCGCCGCCGCCCCCAGCATCGTGGCATAAACGCAAGCATCCGGCATCCCCGATATGACGAGACGCGTCGCCGGAACGCGTGGGGCGCCATCAGTCCACCAGATACTTTGCAACGGAGCGGTCTCGCCCGCCCCCGGCGCCGCGCCCGGCAGCCCGAGCATCGCCCCGATCTGCTCCGGCCCCGCGTCCTGCTCGAGCGCCGCACGGCCGGCGGCTTCGCACGCGTCCAGCCAGGCGCTGTCGTCCGCCGCCGGACCGCCGTCGAACAACGCCGCGAACATCAGCGGGAAATAGCGGCCGGCACGGTCCACGCTGGGCAGCATCAGCCCCAGCGCCGCGCGCTGGCCGCACAATCCCGGCGCGAGGATGAAACGCCAGACCGGTGCTTCCAGGAAGGCGGGCAGCCAGTCCTCGCCCATGCGGGCGCGGCTGCCGGCGATCGCGGGTGCGAGCCAGTCGTCCCATGGATCGGTGAAGCCGCGCGGCAGCCCGCCGCGCACGAAATCGCCGCGCGCCGGCAGTTTGCCGTAGAAGCCGGCGATCACGGCGGACATGGCGGCACCGTCATGGCGGGCGCAGCCTGGCCCGGCGCGCGCGCCCGAGGCCTCCCATTCGCGGCATTCCCGGCGCCACGCGACGCGCGTTGCGCGCAACGCAACATGCGTCGCGCGCAGCGCGGCAAGGCCGCGCGGATGCCGGCCCGCTCCGGCAGGACATGCCGGCCCTCACAGGCCCGGACATTGGAAGCCGTGCAGGATGCCGGGCGCAAACGGGTTGAGCACCGAGCCGGCCCGGATATCGAAGCTGGCCTCGCGGTTGCCGACATGGAATGTCAGCTTATAGCGGTCCGATGATCCAGCCTCCTGCAACGTCCCCTGGTCGAACAGCCGGAACAGGGCCCAGGGGCCGGATGCCTGCAGGACGCCACCGCCGGTCGGCGGCGGCTGGAACACCAGGCGCGCGGTGTTCATGCCGTTCCCGGGCCAGGTGACCGAGGTGGCGACCTGCGGGCCGTGCGCGTAGCTGATCACCTGGCTGCCCAGTTCCAGCGTCACCTGGTTCGTACCACGGTCCAGCGTGTCCGGCGTGATCTCGAATTGCACGCTCGGCGCGCCGCCACCACTGGCAAAGAACAGTTGGCCGATGTTGGAGGCACGCTGGAACTGCGCGAGATTCTCCGGCGTGACGGGCGCCGCCACGCCGGCCACGGCCTGCGCCTTCCACACCGGTCCCGACGTGTCCACGAACGGCCGCAGCTGCGTGTTGAAGTACGAGTTGATCATGCCGCTCGGCGAGAACAGGCGGGAAAAGTCATCCAGCGGAATCGCGTTCGCCGCGCCTGGGGTGAACGGATAGCGCCCGTTCACCGCCTGCTTGCACAGCGACGCCGGGCCGCCGGGCGCGTTGAACGCCGCCGCCGCCGCCGCCTTCGCCCCACCGCTGCGCTGCGCGTTGCCGCTCAGCGCCAGCGCGACCAGCCAGCGCTGCACCGGCTGCGGCGCGTTCGCCGCCTCGGCACGCAGCATCTGCGCCGGATCGCCACCGGCGGCGGGCGGCGCCGCGGCGGCACCCGAGCCGGCATTGGCCAATTGCGCAAGCTGCTGCTGCAGATCGTTCAGCAGCTTCAGCGCGTTGTCGATCGGGGCGCCGGGCCCCTTGCCGACATAGGCGATCAGCTTGGCGTAGCGATCCTCGATCGCCTGCCCTGGCGGCTGGGCGACCGGACCCGCGGCGGTGCCGAACATCTTCGCGAACGCGTTGTTGACGCCGCCGAGCGCCTTCTTCTCCAGCGCACCCGCCGCCTGCGACGCCGCATTGCCGACCGCGCCGGGCGTTGCCGGCGGCTGCGTCAGCGTAAGCTGGCGGGTGATGCTCGCCAGCAGCTCCTTCATCGGCGACTGCGGCGACGACAGCACGTACAGCGCCTGCACCGCCTGTTGCATGTTGGCGTTGGTCAGCGGCTCGACATCGAGGTCGTTCAGCATGGCATCCCAGTTCATGGCGTACTCGTTGGTGTACAGCCCGACCACGTCATGCTGCAGGTTCTGCACCTGCGCGCTGTTGGGATCGATCTGCTGCTCCTTGCCCAGCACCCAGCTTTCGGATGCCACCTGCTTGGTCGCATCGGGCAGTTGCGGCAGCAGCACCTTGTAGAAACCGTTGATGGTGAAGAAGCCGGGAATGCCGTCGGTCAGCGGCTTGCCGGAGTTGCGCACGAACACCGAGACGCCGGTCGTGCCCAGCGCATCCGATGGCCGCCACGGCTCCAGCGCGGTCGCCTCGGGCGATTGCTTGATCGCCGAGTACACCCGGTCCGCCAGGGTGACGCGGCTGAAGGTGCGGCGTGCGTCCTCCACCAGCGCACCGTCCAGCGCGATCTGCGGCAGCGGCTGGTCAAGCAGCGCGGCGAGGTGTTTCTCCAGCGACGCACGCAGCGGCGCATCGGCGGGGCCGGCGAAGGACGCCGCCCAGTCGTAATGCATCCACGCCTTCACCGAACCGCGGTCCAGCGGCCCGAGCGATCCCAGCATCAGGTAGATGCGCGTCGCCTGGTAGAGGAAGGCGGGATTGTCGAAGTTCTGCCGCATCTGGCCTTCCAGGCGGAAGATCAGGCGCGGCAGCAGGATGTTGTCCAGCGCGTGGACATAGACTTGCTTCGCACCCTCGCCGAGCTTGGCGGTCTGGTCGAGGCCGGGGAACCACTGCATCGGCGCCGATTTGGCCTCGAAGCCGAACGGCAATGCGCGGGCCATGTCCAGGACCGGCGCCACGCGTTGCAGGTCGCCATCGGTCACCGGATCGAGCGGCAGCGCGGACGCGGCCTTGTTATAGGCGGCGACGGCGGCGTCGGACTGCGCCACGGCGTTGCTGTTGACCGAGCGGGTCTGGATCAGCGCGGCGGCGCCGATGATGGCGACCAGCGCCGCCACCGCGGCGACGCCGATATACGCCAGCCGGTTGCGCTTCACCGCGGCGGGATCGCGCGACACCAGCGTCGCCTCGCCGAAGATCACGTCCTTCAGCAGCCGCGTCAGGAAGTAGCTGCGGCCCTGCTCCGGCCGCAGCGAGGCCGCGCGCTGGGCATCGATGCCGAAGCTGCGCGCCATGGCGCCGGTCAGGCGGTCGATCGGCGTGCCTTCCTGCGTGCCCGACGTGACGTAGATGCCGCGCAGGAACGGTGCCGGATCGAGCCGCGAGCCGCCGAACGCCTCGCCGATGAACTCGGCAAGCGGTGCCTGCAGGCTGGCGACCTGTGCCGGAAAGCCGGCGATCGCGGTGCGGCGGTCGGGACTGCGTTCGGCCTGCAGCCGGTCGACCAGGCGCTCGTTCAGCCGCTGCACCAGCAGCCCGAACTCGGCGGTGAAGGCGCCCGCCGTGCCGACCTCGGACTTGTTCAGCGGGAAGGTCATGCCCCAGACCTGGCCGCGGCGCTCGCGGTCCAGGTCGTCGTAGAACTCCATGAAGCCGGAGATCAGGTCGGCCTTGGTGAACAAGGCGTAGACCGGGACCTTCACGCCCAACTGGTCGGACAGTTCCTTGACGCGCCGGCGGATGGCGCGGGCATGCGCGAGCCGCTCGGCCGGCGGCGCCGCGGCGATGTCGGACAGAGCGATCGCGACCAGCACGCCGTTCAGCGGCTGCCGCGCGCGGGTGCGCTTGAGCAGGCCCAGGAAGGCGTCCCAGCCGGCCTTGTCGACCGCGGCGTCGGAATCCTGCGTGGTGTAGCGGCCGGCGGTATCGATCAGCACCGCGTCCTCGGTGAACCACCAGTCGCACATGCGGGTGCCGCCGACGCCGGCGATGGCGCTCTGGCCCATCTCGGCGGCGAGCGGGAACTTCAGCCCCGCGTTCAGCAGCGCGGTGGTCTTGCCGGCGCCGGGCGGGCCGATGATCGCATACCACGGCTGTTCATACAGATAGCCGCGCGTGCCGGAGGCTTTCTTCAGCAGCGTCAGCGCGGTGGTGAGTTTCTCCTTCATCGCCGCCACTTCCTCGGCCGAGGCGGCGATCGAGGGATCGGCGGCGGGCGCGGCGGCAACACCGGCCACCAGCGCGTCGTCGTTCTTCTTGTGGCGGCGATCGAGCCAGAAATTCACCCCCAGCCAGATCAGCGCCATGACCGCGATGATGGCGGCGCGCACGATCCAGGATTCGAGGAACGCGAGGAACGGCCCGAACCACCACAGCAGCAGCGACAGCAGCGCGACGCCGATGAAGGAGAGCAGCCAGCGGGAGAGAAGGAAACGCATGGCCGTCAACCTCTCCCGCTTGCGGGAGAGGTCGATACCCGTGGCGTCGAGCGTGAGGGTGCCGCGGAGGGCACGCTACCGACCCGATCACCCTGACCCTCACACTCACCCTGGGCGCCGATGCGCCTTGACCTCTCCAGCAAGCGGGAGAGGTTTTGGTCCACGCTCACTGTTGCCTCCGTAGCGTCACTTCGATCCGGCGGTTCTGGTCGCGCCCTTCGGCCGTGGTGTTGGGCGCGATCGGATCGGCATCGGCGCGCCCTTCGGCGGTGACCCGGCCCGGATCGCCCAACTGCTCCACGATGATCGCGCGCGCCGCCTCGGCGCGGGTTTTCGACAGTTGGTAGTTGGATGGGAACTGCACCGTGTGGATCGGCTGGTTGTCGGTGTAGCCGACCACGTCCACCGGGCCTTTCTCGCGCTTCAGCGCCTCACCGATGCGCTTCAGCAGCGCCACGTATTTCGGCGACACCACCGCGCTGCCGGAAGCGAACATGCCGCTGTTGCGGATGCGCACGATCGGCATCGCGTGCGTGCCGAGCACGCTGACCAGGCCCTGGTCGATTTCCGGCTTCAGGAACACGTAGAGCGGTTCGGGCTCCACCACGGGTGGCGGCGGCGGCGGCCGCACCGGTGCCGCGCGCTGGATGTTCGGCATGTGCGCCAGCGGGGCGCCGATCATCGCCGCGAAGGCATTGTCCGACGCCGCGTTCAGCCCCGCGGAGAACCACACGAACAGGATGCCGATCAGCGCGACGGCGGCGACGCCCATCACCCAGCTCGGCACCACCGCGCGGGCCGGCTTGTAGGGCGCGTTCACCCCCGGCCAATGCGGCGACAGCGCCGGATCCGGCGCCTGGCCGCGCTGGCGGGTGATGATGGTGTAGAGGTCCTCGCGAATGCGTTCGAGTTCGCCAGGGCCACGCGGCGACAAGCGGTACTGACCCTGGAAGCCGAGGCTCAGGCACAGATACATCAACTCGACGACGGGCAGGTACGTGCCCGGCTGCTCGCGCATCTGCCCGAGCAATTGGAAGAAGCGTTCGCCGGCGCGCACTTCCTGGTGGAACGTCGCCACCAAGGAACGCGCCCCCCAGGCGCCGGTGCTGCCCCAGGGCGTGTTCAGCACCACGTCGTCGATGCTGGCGCACAGCGCGTAATGCGCCGGACGCAGCATCTCGGCCGGCACGCCGGCATCGCGGGCCTCGCGCTCGAAGTTGCGCATCTGCTGGATGGTGCGCTCGCGCAGATCGTCGACGTTCGGCTGCGAATAGGTGGTGCGCAGGCGGCCGAGCAATTGCAGCAGCGGCGCGGCGGCGGAGACCAGCGGGTTGAGGCCGAAGCTGATGGTCTCGGCGCCGTCCGCCGCCTGCGTCATGGCGGACTGCACCGGCCGGTTGGCGAACGGCGAGACGGCCTGCGGCGGCGCGGCGGCGGGCTGGTACGGTTGCGCGGGCTGGTACGGCGGCGGCGCGGCCGGCTGGAACGGCGACGGCGCCGCCGGCTGCGCGAACGGGGACGGTGCGGGCTGGCCGAACGGCGGCGGCGCCGAAGGCTGCGGCGACGCAGGACCGGCCGGCCGCCGCCCACCCGGCGCGGGACGGATCACCGTCCGTTCGGAATCATCGGGCTCAGAGAACGGATCGTCGCTCATGGGACCTCTCTTTTCCCTCTCCCGCGCACGGCGCGGGACCGGCAGTCATCCACTGCCTCATCCCCGGATCGCCCAAAGTTCGAGCCGCAGATTGGGAAAATCGCCGGAGACGTGGATTGCGAAGCCGCCCGAGTTCTGCATCTGCTGCCAGTGCGGGCTGCCGCGATCCAGTTCGAAATACGTGGCGCCCGCGTAGAACGGCAGTTGCCGCGGCGCCACCGGCAGCGGACGCACCGCGATGCCGGGCAGCGCCACGTTCACCAGTTCGCGGATATGCTCCACCGCGCCGATCTTCACCTGCGCCGGGAACACCCGCCGCAACGTCTCGGCGGGCACGTCGCACTGCACCGTCATGACGAAATTCGCCGCGCGCAGCACGGCACGATCGGTGATCGGGCCGACGCGCACGCCGTGCCGCGCCTCGCGCAGCGGGATCGGGATCGCCGTCGCCTCCAGCACCGCCGACAGCGAGCGCCGCAGGTCCGCCACGACGGGGGCAAAACTGCGCTGCAGATCGTCGTGGCGATACGCGGGATAGGCGGTGGGGCGGCGCGTCTCCAGGAAGGTCGCGAACTCGCCGGCCATCTGCACCAGCGCGGTATAGAGCGATTCCGGATGCACGTTCGCCGCATCCGCCCAGTGTGCCAGCACATTCTGCCAGCCGTTGATCGATTGCAGCAGCAGGAAATCCGCCACCTGCGCGACACCGGCCTGCCCCGGCGCGGTCATGCGCGCCGCCAGCGCCTCGCCGCGCTGGTTCAGCATGCCGGACAGTTCCGCCACCAGGCCCGACAGCGGCGCCACCGCGGAGCACACCAGCGCCGGCGGAATCCAGCGCTCGTCGAGCACCACGCGCTTGTCGGCGGTCACTTCGGTGATGCGCGCCAGCGCCAGGCACAGATAGCCGGCACGCTCATCGGTTTCGAGCAAATAGCGCATCTTGAGCCGGCCGACCTGCAATTCCGCCGGCGTCGGCGAGGAGGAATGCGTGTCGTAGGCCTCGAACGGATGCGCGAGGTAGCGCCCTTCGGTGCCGGCATCCGCCACTTCCACGGCACCCGCCTGGCGGATCGGCAAGGCCAGGAAGACCAGGATGTTGCGTGCGCTGTCCGGCACGTCGAGCGGCGGCGGATGGCTTGCCTCGCCCGGAATCACGAACGGCGTGCCGTCCTCGAAGACGCCGGACGCCGATGCGACGGCAAAACGACCCGTGCTCAGCAAATCGCGGTCAAGAGCGTAATCGATGAGCCCCCACGGATGCGGCCGCATGGCCTGCACCCGGGCGCGCACCAATTGCTCCATCCAGCGGTCCTGCTGCTGGAAATGCTGCGTGCGCAGGAACATGCCTTCCTGCCAGACCACGCGGTTGGTCCAGCTCATCGCCCGAGGTCCCCCCACTCCCATCCCATCATCGCGCAACCGCGCGACGGATGCACTGATTACTTGCTGGGCTGCAGCGTTGCCGCTGCCTTGGCGATGTTCAGCGTCAGCTTGGTAGGACCACTGCTCGCGGCCGGCGCCAGCGCCCGCCATTGCGCGTGATCGATGTCGCGGTACAGCACGATGATGCCGATGCTCTGCACGCCGGACTTCAGTTCGAAGGTCTTGGTCTGCGTCTCGCCCGGCCCGACCACGAACTGCTGCGACGGCGCCGCCTCATCCGCGCCCAGCGTCGCCGCTTCGTTCTGCGTCAGCGACGTCCAGTCGCTGCTTTCGAATTTCGCGGTCGCGGTGAGCTGGTAGATCTTCACTGCGACCGGCGCGGCGTTGCCGCCGGGGTCCGGGTTCTGGTCGGCGCTGCCGACCATGGTGAGTGTCAGCACCGGCGGCGGCTTGGGCGCCGGGGCACAGCGTGCCAGCAGCAGCGCCGCGGGCAGCAGCAGAAGCGAACGTCGGCCGTTGATCATCTTTCCCTCGCCGCAACTTCATCCAGCGAGCGCTCGTAGGCGCGCGCGAAAGCCTTGCCGAAGACGCTGTCGAAGTCATCGGCCAGCGCCTGCACCGTGCGTGCGTGCAGCGCCTCATAGGCGTCCCAGGCGCGCGCCTTGCGCTGCGCCGGCAGCACCGACAGGCCGCCGCCTTGCTCGGCCTGCGCCCGCAGCTTCGCCGGGTCCAGGCCATCGAGCAGGGAACGCACCGCCGTCTGCATGGCTGCCATCGAGGCGAGCTCGTGCAGCCGGATGTCCTTCAGCGCATCCGCGACGGCGGCGGCGGCTGTCATGTCGGTGCGCCGGCCGACGCCGAGCAACGCCGTCAGGGCGTCGTCGTCGCCGGCGGAGAATTTCAGCGGGTTGTTGCCGCGCGCCCGGATCATGGTTTGCTCGATGCGGAACTCGCTCTTGATCGAGGCCCTGGCGATCAGCACGGCCCGCAGGCCGGCGACCAGAGTGCGGAAGGCCTCGCCGAGGTTGCGCATCATCGCGTCCGGATCGGCGGGCTTCACGTCGGCCATGTCGGCGCCTTGGAGGAACGCCGCCAGCAGCGCGCCATCGGCGGCCGATGCCGGCGTGCCCATCTGGGGCGTGCCCATCTGGGACGTGGCCATCCGTGCCGCGGGGGACGGCGCGGCGGCGACAGGCGCGGCGGCGGGGTGCGGCGCGGACGGCCGCGGCGCGGGTTCCAGATCGAACGGCTCGTCAAACGGCGTGGGGGTCCGGGATGCGGCCGGCGACACGGGGGGCGGTTCGGCAGCCCGCCCCCGCGGCGGCGACGCCGGTTCGGCGAACGGGTCCGCCTGCTCGCGCGCGGCAGGCGGGGCCGCCGGCTGCGGAATCGGCTGCCCCAGCGGCTGCGGGATCGGCTGCACCAGCGGCTGCGGGATCGGCTGCATCACCGGTTGGACGACCGGCTGCGCCACGGGCTGGACAACCGGCTGCACCACGGGTTGCGCAAATGGCTGCGCCACCGGCTGACCAAACGGCTGCGCCACGTGCTGGCCCACCGGCTGCACGACCGGCTGCTCGAAC
>Ga0335072_10009800_pt1 | contig 13812 bp, 14 predicted proteins | sample Lox_Sample_21_FD_206725 | JGI IMG/M metagenome (GOLD analysis project Ga0335072, IMG submission 206725) | Soil microbial communities from Loxahatchee National Wildlife Refuge, Florida, United States - Lox_Sample_2.1 | ecosystem: Environmental > Terrestrial > Soil > Wetlands | place: USA...
CCTCCGCCAGGATCTGATCTACGCCCTGCGCCAGATGCGCCTTTCCCCGGTCTTCACCCTCACTGCCCTGCTGACCCTCGCCCTCGGCATCGGCGCCACGACGGCCATCTTCTCCCTCATTGACACCGTCATGCTCCGCTCCCTCCCGGTCGCCGACCCCTCCAGCCTCTACCGCATTGGCACCGGCGACGACTGCTGCGTCGAGGGCAGTACCCAGGATCACTGGGACTTCTTCTCCTACGACTTCTACCGCCGCATGCAGCAAAACACCCCCGAGTTCTCCTCCCTCGCCGCCTTCCAGACCGGCGGAGCCACCTGGGCCGTGCGCCGCGGACAAACCGACCGCACCGCCAAACCCCTCCGCGGCGAGTTCATCAGCGGAAACTACTTCTCCACTTTCGGCCTCGGCGCTTTTCTCGGCCGCACCATCGCTCCCTCCGACGACCAGCCCAACTCCCCGCCCGTCGCCATGCTCAGCTACCGCGCCTGGCAGCAGCAGTACGGCTCCGACCCCTCCGTCGTCGGGTCCACCTTTATCATTGATGACCACCCCGTCACCCTCATCGGCATCTCCCCGCCCGGCTTCTTCGGAGAAACCCTGCGCGCCAATCCTCCCGACCTCTGGCTGCCTCTCAACCTCGAGCCCACCCTCAAAGGATCGAATTCCCTCCTGCATCACTTCGAGGCCTGGCTGCGCGTCATTGGCCGCCTCCGTCCTGGCGCCTCCACCGCCACGACCGGCCCCCGCATGACCGCCCTCCTCCGCCACTGGCTCGTCGAAGACAGCGGCATGCCCGCCGAGTGGATGCCCGACATCAAGGCCAACCTCGCCAAACAGAACATCCAGGTCATCCCCGCCGGCATCGGCGTCGCCGTCATGAAGCAGAACTACGCCGCCTCCCTCCACATCCTGCTCGCCGTCTGCTGCCTGGTTCTCCTCATCGCCTGCGCCAACATTGCCAACCTCCTCCTCGCCCGCGGAGCAGCCCGCCGCACCGTGACGTCCATCCGCCTCGCTCTCGGTGCCTCTCGTCAGCGGCTCATCCGCCAGGCCCTCACCGAAAGCATCCTTCTCTCCGTTTTTGGCGGCATCGCCTCACTCGCCGTGGCCTTCCTCGGCGTCAAGCTCGTCCTCGCCCTCACCTTCCGCCACGCGCACTACGTCCCCATCTCCGCCGCGCCGTCGTGGCCCGTCCTCGCCTTTGCTTTCGCCCTCTCGCTCGTCACCGGCGCCCTTTTCGGAACCGCCCCCGCCTGGCTCGCCACCCGCGCCGATCCTGCCGAGGCCCTCCACGGCGCCGGCCGCAGCACCCGCGACCACGCCTCCTGGTCGCAGAAGACCCTCGTCGTTCTCCAGGCCGCCCTCTCGGTCGTCCTGCTCACCGGCGCTGGCCTGCTCACTCGCTCCCTCTCCAACCTCCAGCACCAGGACTTCGGCTACCAGCTCGATCACCGCGTCACCATCAACCTCACCGCCCCCTGGTCCTCTTACTCCCAGCCCCGCATCGATGCTCTCTACCGCGAGCTCCAGGCCCGCCTCGCCGCCATCCCCGGCGTTCAGCAGGCCGCTCTCGCCCAATACACCCCTCTCACCGATAACTGGGGCGAAATGGTCATCCGCCAGGGCCACGGTATGCCGAATATGAATGAGCCTGTCGGCTCTTCCTGGGATCACGTCGCTCCCGGCTACCTCGAAACCATCGGCCAGCCCATCCTCCGCGGCCGCTCCATCAGCGAAGATGACACCGCCTCCACGCAGAACGTCGCCGTCGTCAACCAGGCCTTTGTGAAAAACTTCTTCAAGCCTGGCGAAAACCCCATCGGCCAGTTCTTCGGCCTCGATCTGCCCCGCTACTCCAGCACCTTCCAGATCATCGGCGTCGTCGGCAACGCCAAATACATGGATCCCTCCAACACCGAGCCCCCGCGTCCCCTCTTCTTCGTCCCTCTCGCCCAGCACGTGAGATACCCTGACAGCGCCATGATGCAGCAGATCGACGACGAAACCCACTTCATCGAAGGCGCCGTCCTCCGCATCCACGGCAGCATGGACGGCCTCGAGCCCCAGATCCGCCGCGCCCTCTCCGACGTCGACCCTAATCTCACGCTGCTCGACGTCCGCACCCTTGAGGACCAGGTCGACTCCACCTTCGATCAGCAGCGCGCCGTGGCGAATATGACCGGCCTCTTCGGCATCCTCGCCCTCGTCCTCGCCGCCATCGGACTCTATGGGGTCACCGCCTACACCGTGGCCCGGCGCACGCGCGAAATTGGCGTCCGCATGGCGCTCGGCTCCGACCGCGTCGGAGTCATCCGCCTCGTCCTCCGCGGCGCCTTCCTGCAGGTTGCGATTGGGCTGCTCATCGGAATCCCGGTGGCTGTCGGCTGCTCCAGATTCATTGCCGCCCAGCTGTATCACGTGCGGGCATGGAACCCGCTCGTCCTCTCCGCCGCTGTCGTGGCCCTCGGTGCGAGCGCGCTGGTCGCCAGCATCCTGCCCGCCCGACGCGCCGCTTCCATTGACCCGGTGAAGGCCCTCCGGGCCGAGTAACGCCCGCCCGGAGAACGAAGGAGGGTGCGGGCTGATTCCGTGGCGCAGCACTCCGATCTCAGAGGGACCCCAGTCGGGAGGGGATGCGTTCACCCTCAGGCAGACGCCAGCAGGCGCAGCCGCAGGACGAAGCGGCGTGCCCGATCAGACTCACGAGCACCTGCTGGCGCTCGACGGCGGTCTCGAGGGAGAAGACGATGCGCCCACCGCGGCCATGCTCGATCAGATGAAGCTGCTGCAGCCGCAGTACGAGGCAGCACTCCGGAAGTTCAACGACTTCCTGAAGACCGATGTGGCAGCCTTCAACCGCACCATGGCAGATCGCAAACTCACCGGCGTGGTGGCAGGCGAACCGGTGCAGCCCTGATGCAGCGCGGAGAAAAAATCCTCAATTGTAAGAAGGAATGGTGCGCCCTGAGAGATTCGAACTCCCGACCTACTGATTCGTAGTCAGATTGTGGCTACTTTGCAGGATGTCGCACACTGTCGCAAGGCGTGGAATAAGACCATTAAATACAACAGTTACAGCGGGAGTTGACGTTGCACCGGGTTGCACTGAAAAGCGTCAAAGTGGAAGTCCAACAGCCATCAAAACAGCCACCATAAAAAACTGACTTTAACCCACGGGCCAAGTTGCACGAAACATGTTGCACAAATCCCCTCCGCTTGGTCAAATGTAGCGAACCTCATGTACGAAATTACGGCTGAGAGGTTACAGATAGCCTATGTGGGACCGGCATTGCAGGCTGGCAGAATGCCTATGCTTGCTCTCGCTGCGGGGTTGCGCGGACAAGCGCTCCTAATTGAACGTACCAGAGAGATTCTGTACGGCGAATCAGTACGCACCCGAGTTGAAGTTGACAGCGAGTTTGAAACCGGGTCCCTCACCGTCCCGGTTCGCATATTCGCAGACATCCAGCACGCGAGGGACATCCTCGCAGGGCCGAACACAGCTGCGCTTGCGAACCTCCTTGCCATACTCGGATTTGGCAGCGGCGTAGTCTTGACTCTTTACAGGCTGTTCAGGCGTTTAAAAGGGCGTAGGATCGAAAAACCTGAAGACATTCCCCCAGACTTCGCCGTTGAAATAGCCACAGAGAGGCTCATCAGGCTTTACAACGACTCTGAGATTCAATTGCAGCTTCGCAAAACTTTGGAGCCGCTCCGGCAAGACGGAATCGAAGAGTTCCAGACGCGGCGGCAAGGGAACCTGATTGAGCGCGTCTTTAAGGCGGACGTTGCGGCTGCGGATGAAGCTGAAATTAGGGACAACACAAAAGATGAGGAAGTGGACTTGGACATAGAGAAGTCCGCTTGGCGGCGGGACCTCGCTTGGCACTTCAGCGACGGGCAAACGTCCTTTGATGCCCGCATACAGGATGATAATTTTTGGAACCGGATTGACAGCGGGGAGGCGTTCGCGGAGGGAGATAAATTGCGGGTGCACCTACGCACAACAGCCCACCGCACAACACAAGGCAAGCTGAAGGTGGAAAGATCGATTCCATCAGTTATCAGGGTGGACCACACGCGAACGCGGCAAGGCCGGATTTTCGGGGACGAGTTGGCCGGAGAAGAAAACGCATAGAAAAAGCATGAAGTCCTGTGTAAGCCATTCCAATTAAGCGCAAAATGTGAATGCGGCGGGCGGAGTTCCAAAAATAAGTCCGCACACCATTAACATCGGCATTTTCTAACGGTACTCTTCTTGTAGATGCAAGCCGCGTTAGTCAGTGGAGCGTGGTGTTAGTGATGACCAAGACAGCGGGTGAACGGTGATGACAATAGAAAGCACGATTCCGGAGCGGTTGCACTCCGTTGATAGCGCGGCCAAATTACTTGGTGGAATTAGTCCATCCACCATCAGAGATTGGCTTTGGCGCAAACGGCTCACACGCATCAAGGTGGGCCGCCGTACGATGGTCCGTGAGACGGAGTTACTTGCGCTGATTCGGCCTGAAGGGATGGACCGCAATGTCATATAGTGAGAAGTCCACACAGTTGGTTCTTGATGCCTCCGTTGCGGTGTTGGTCCTGATGGGCGCACCGGATGATGTGGAGTTCCTTCCGCTCAAGCCAATAATGGCAGATGAAACAATGCGTGCGGAGCTGAAGGCACGTTGGCCGGGAAGGGGATTACGCTCCGTTGGGATGATCGGACTATGCGGTCTGTCCCCCCGCGTATGTCTTAAAGAGCCATTGGATATGGAGCAAGCCTCTGTGCTTGCCGATGCCTTTCTTGCCTATCTGCATGGACTCTTCTGTGACCGCTTTGCCATACAGGCAGAGGCGGCGGAGATAGCGGAGCTGGAGCGGGTTTTCCGGCTCCCCGATATCCTCCCTAACTAAGTTTGTAACTGCCTCCCGGTTAAAAAGGGCCGGGACATCCGTGACGGCAACCGCAGTACGCGGCATGAGGCATGGGGCACCAATGGTCCTGGGGAGTGACCGGGCGGTGCGAAACACACAACCTTAATTCAATCCAGTGGCGGACCTAACAACCCCGCTGGCCCGTGAGAGCTGCGCCAAAAAGGGCGCGTGCGACTTCGGATGCATGACCCGGTTTAGGCCGGAATCTCCATCCAAAGGAAACTCAGATGAATATTTTTGAACTGAAACAGGAACACAAGGCGGCGCTTGACAAGGCAGAAGCATTGCTTGGCGCACGTGACCATATGATGACCGCCGCAGAGGCAGAGCAGCATGCTGCCGCTATGCACCGTGCGACAGCTCTGCAAGAGCAGATTGAGGCCCGTAGGCGGCAGAGCACGATTCACACGGCCTTTCCCGGTGGTCAACCCATCATTGAAGGTGGTGTGCCACCCGGAGCGGCAGCGGGATTCATGCAGCCATTTTCTCCGGCCCTGAATCTGGGGGATGCACGCACGCCGGAGTACAGCAAAGCCCTTCAAGGCTTCCTCATCTCGGGCGGCAAAGTTGCCTCTGAAGAATTGACGATGGGTGCGGACGGGCAGGGAGGTTTCCATATCCCCGGGTCTGAGCTGTTTACACGGCAGCGGCTTCCCAATGGCTCCTACAATGGTCCGCGTGCCAGCGCGGCCATGTATGAGGGCAGTGAGGGCAGCTCCGGTGCGGCGGGCGGAGATGTAATCAATGTGCCCACGTGGCAGCAAGTTGTACCCCTGGCTCTGCCGGACCTGGGAATCTTCGATGCATCCATGGTGATTCCCACTGCAACGGACATCAAGATTCCGCAGCAGACCGCATTTGGAACGTCCGCAATCAAGAGCGAAAGCACGGGCACCATTGCAACGTTTGGCGGGGATGACCCCACGTTGGGTCAGATTACGCTTCAGGCGTTCATGGCGGGCGCAGCACGGCTTGCTTCATGGGAACTGCTCCAGGACGTTGGCATGTTTCAGCAGTTTCTTGTGGATGACTTGCTGAAAGGTCAGCGCATCCTTGAGGACTCACTGCTTGCCACAGGCACCGGCAACGGCCAGGCCCAGGGCATCTTTGGCAACACCGGCACCGGCACCGGCTCAGCATATGAGCTAACGGGCGCAAGTACCGATGCCGCTCTCCTGCTGAATTCCCTGTTTGACGTTACTGCAACCCTCAAGGGCGCGTATCAGGCCAATGCGAGTTGGATTATGAGCCGGGCGACCGGCCTTGCAATCCGCCGCGCACAGATGCAAACCAACCTGTTTGCTCCTGTGGCCACTGTGGACGCGGACGGTACGGAGCGCATCCTTGGCCGCCCGGTCTTCTATGACGTGAATGCCCCGGCTCTTCCCACTGCAACCACAGCGGGCGTGGTCCCCATCCTGTTCGGGGACTTCAAGCAGGGATACATTGTGGGCGTCCGTGGCGGAGCCGGAATCAATGTCAAGATTCTGGACCAGCCCTTTGCGATGCAGGGACAGCTTGCCATTCTGGCATACCGCCGTCTTGACGGACGTGTACGCCGGGCTGAGGCAATCCAAGCCATTACGATTTCACACTCGTAACCTCAACCTTTGTGGGGGAAAAGAGTTAAACCCGCTGTCAGTTCGGGCCGTGTGAGGTCCCCCAGGGCGTATGTCCTGCCTTCAGCGCCTCACACGGAAAACTGGCCAGGTAGCCCGGCCCCGGATGGGGAGTCCGGTGCCGGGCACTTTCAGATTAGGAAGTGAGCTAGAAATGTCATTAGTCATCACAGCATGGGACACATCGTTAGGTATTGCCGTCTGCGAGGGGCGTGCAATAACAAAGGTCCACGGCAATAAGATTCCCGTCCGTGAGGATCAGACAAAACTTAGTCGCCTGGCCGATGGCTCAATCCTTGGGCTTACTGGCGGCCTCCGTGACGGTTATGACAGCACTACAATGCGGGAGTCCCTTGTTACAGACCCATTGCGCCGGGACATTCATGCAGAGGCGGAGACACACACGTTCCGTGAGATGCGCTTTGTTATTCCCAGACTGCTTGCCGAGTATGCCGTGAAATACCCGGAGCTAGGCTTTGGAGTTTCCCTGCTGGGCAATGACGGTGGGAAAGTTCGCGGAGCAGCATGGTCTAGCAACGGCGCTGTATATGATCCAGCGGACACGCCCGGCGTCCGGGCAAGCATCCTTGGCTGCAATGAGGCAGTCAACAGAGAAGCAACGGAGGCAGTACGGAAGGTCACGGCAAACCAATCCATCCTTCCCTTTGGCATGCACATTGCCCTAGAGAACATCATCAAGAATCTCGCCCGTCGCCACGTGGAACTGAATGACCACATCAGCGTTGAGTTTGTTTCCGCCTGTGCGGGTGCAGATGGCTTCTGCCTCAATACGCTTGAGCCAAGAGAAGCCGGGTCCGACCAAACAGCGAATCACACGGCAGCCTCAATCTATCACTTCCCGTCTTCTACAGTGTCCGTGCCGGTCAATGGCTCCGTGACGGTTGCTTCCGTCACCATCTCCAGTGCCGGTCCGAACGATGTATTTCTCCTGTTTTGGTCCCTGCTGTCTTCCAACAGCACAAACGTACAGGTTCAGGTGGATGGTGTAGGCGGATGGCAATACTGCTCAAATCAAAAGCCTACCGGGCAAGCTGCTTTCGGATATGTAACCGGGTTGGCCGCTGGCCCTCACACGGTTTCGGTCATAGGTTCCGCTGGAGAGTACGGAGACACTTACCTGGAATCAGGTTGCAGCCTCTTGACTATGCAAATCTCCGGTGCGGGTGGTGGATTTGTATCCGCACCGGTAGGCGGGCAGCTCATGTCACGCCCCGCACTTAATTGAGATTGAGGACAATCATGCAGATATATACGTTTACAAACCCACTTACGATGGGCGGTATGTCCGCGCCCCTCACGGTCAAGTCCCTCCAGATTACGGGCTTTGCTTGTGGGGCCTTCCCCGGCGCTGCCAAGGTGGCTGCACTGAGCATCACGTTGACGGACCCCGGCAGCGGCTTTCAGACCGTTGTCCTGTACCAGGACTCAACTGTCCCGGCTTTTTGGAATGCGATCACAAGCACACCCGATTCCGGAGATACCCTCCAGGACACCATTACAAAGGCTATCTTTGCCAAACTGATGGCGGATGGGCGCGTGCCGCCTGGCACGCTCTCCGCACAGGCGGTTAGCACGGGTGTAGGAGGGTAAACATATGACTCGGACAAGCATCATGCTGTTAGTTGCGCTTATGGCCTCCGCGTCCGCGCAATCACCGGAGTCCGCCAAGACAAAGCTGGACCTTGGCCTCTACGCCGGAGTGATTGCCTCAAACGGGCTGGATTGGGCATCCACGAATCAGTGCGTGCGACGCCCGGACATCTGCCGTGAGGCGGAGCTGCCGGAAGCATTGGTCAGCAATAAGGCCGGGTGGACATCCTACGAGGCGGCCAAGTCCGTGGGCACGATCTACGCGGCCCATTGGCTTACCCAGCACGGACACCCACGGGTAGCCCGTTGGGGTCTGCTTGCCGTTGACATGCTTACCATGGCGCAGGGTGCGTACAACTATACCCTTTGCACGGGAGCGCGAAAGAGCCCAGTTTCACCGGGGCTGCCCGTCATTCACCCGGTGCCTCTGCCTGTAATTGGTCATGGAAACTGACACAGGCAGTGCAGCGATGCGCGTACGGGGCTTGTGGCGCGTTTACGGGGCATTACAGAAGAGCTGGACGGGATGCTGGCACCGTAAATGGCTCAACTGTCCGTCTGTTCAGACACATAGGCGGAGGAAATGCATTAGCAGAGGTGTTCTATGAATGTGATTGAAGTTGTGGACGTGCCGGAAGGCTTGTCCGAAGATGAAGCACGAGTGCTTCTGAATAAGCCCTGTGAAATAAACCGCTACATGCTTGTGCAAGTGTTGCCGCTGCCGGGTGGCATCCGTGCTTTCTACCGGCTGGTATCCAGTGCCTATGATAAAAAGCCGGGCGAGAGAAACCAACTCCGCACACACGGCGACGGTAACCATGAGAAAGCGGTTGCGTACATACAGGCTCATCCTGAAATGTCACTCCGTCAAATCTCGCTCGGTTTGGCAGCAATGGGAATCAAACGGGGACGCACATGGGTATGTGATGCCCGCATGAATATTCGTGGGAGCGTGGTGTCATAATGCTGTCCCGCGATAGCGATTCTTTTGAACTCGACTTGGGAACCACGGTCCCCAAGACCGTGCGTTGCACCCTGGACATCCGTGACTATGAGCACCTGGCCGGGTTTTCGTGGCTCCTGATTGCCGCTAATACGCATTTGTCCTTGGCCGAACTAGAAATAGCGTTGAGGCATGCGGGACCGAATCACAAGCGGTCAAAGTCATGGATAGCGCGTCGCCGTTGGATGTTCGTTGACACACCCAAAACCCGAGCGGGAGCACCAAAGAATCGTGATGGGCATGAAGAGCAAGTACTCAGGTTCATGGCTGACAATCCAAAAATGTCATCACGCCAAATGGCAGGTTACCTCCACAAGATAGGCATCGCACGGTCACCCACGTGGATCAGGCAACACCGCGTCACAAGCGGCAGATAGGTTAAGGGGTGTTTACGTAACAATGCCCAAACCCGATGCCACCTCCGACGTCCGACCCTCACCCCTGAGGGGAGGGCGGCGGGGGTGGCGGAGGTGTCGGAATAAGCGTCCGTAATAAGCGTCGTAATAAGCTATGGGACGATTAGTGTGCATGGACAGACTGTCCTTAAGGACGTTGTGGAGCGCGATGCACGTGTAACAAAGCGTGTGTGTGGACGTTCTAACCTGTTAGGAATCAATACGATATGCAGCATGCTATTGCACTATTGTCAGCAACATTCCTGTAATCAATAAGTTGCAAGTGTTATGTGATATAGCACTCAACCTTGCATGTGTTGTAAGTGATTTATTATCAGCACTATGACCGGGGTAGGGTAAATCTTACACACCTGCCCCGAAAAGAGCGCCGCAATCCTTAAATTTACACGAACAAATAATTACCAAAAAATGTAGATTTATGGCTTTTCATAGGCTGATATGTAGTTTTTACACGGTTTTGACCAATCCCGTTAGCGCGTCCCGTTAGCAAGTCCCTTATAAATGAGTTACTTACGTGGCATTGACACGGCATTTGGCGTATGCGATCCTGGCCACATCTTCAAAACCTTGCAACAACTTTGGACCCTAAAGGAGGGCCTTCGCCTTGGAACACAAACCCCCCGTCAATTCGCCCAACACTGTCATCACCAGCCGGAAACCAAGAGGCCGCCGCTCCCGCGTCTGCAACATGCGGGATGAGCTGATGAAGGCAGCGGACGGAAAGAAAACCAAGCTGTCCGTGGAGCTGCTTATCTACTTTTCGATGAAGCATCACCCCGCGATACAGAGGAAGCTACGAGAGGCCTTTTCCATCTCGTAAGAGGGTAGCGGGGCCGCCCGGCTTGGACCGGCCCCGCATCCGTGCTAATCCGTCCGCTTGACTGACTGCCCCCATTGCGCATCCAAAATGGACTAACCCGAATGCACTCAGATACTTCAACCTCAAAAATGCAAGGGTGTAGGGGAAAAGTGGCAAAACCGGGCAGCTCTGCTCGGGATAAGCCCTCACCATAATGGGTCTAAAGCGAATGGACCCAAGCAGATGCCCCTCAAAAGTGCTTTAGTAGAGGGGGCAAAATGCAAAGACACTGGACCACGAGCGTGCCGGGGCATCCCGTGAACTATGCCGCGCCGGTTGAATACGCGGATGCGGCGGTCATGGAGTTTCACACTTGGCCTGTGGTGGGCGGCGTTTATCTGCTCACTGAGAACGGGCGCTATTACATCGGGCAAAGTGTGGATGTTGCCGGGCGTTTTGCAAGCCATCGGCTCAACCCCGCCAACTGCAAATTCACGGAGCCGCGCTGTGCGTTGCTTGCGGGCGTTTCGGAGCGGCGGGCACCCCGGAATCAAAGCACACACAAACGGCTGATTGCTGAGGCGCGTTTTATTGCCGCCGCGCTCTCCATGGGGTTGCCGCTTACTAACGCATTGACCACGTACAAGCGGGACAAACTACTCAGTCAATTTCCCGATGTCTCACGCGAACGTACGCGGATTGCTCAAGCATTGCAGATGCTCCGGGAGGCGCAATGACAGACGCCATGATTTCGGTACTGTAGTCTGGCCCAGCCGCGGCAGTTAAGTTTGGCCCACCTGGGGAGTCTGGATACGCTTCGTGGATGGCACGAAGGAAGCGTAGCTGGCTGAGCAGGAGGGACAAGGTGGAGTTGTTCGAGCAGATACGGCGGGAGTACGAGTTCGGGACAGGGACGATCGCCGGAGTGGCACGGAAGCTGGGCGTGCACCGGCGGATGGTGCGGGAAGCGCTGAAGAGCGCAGTTCCTGCGGAAGCGAGACAACAGCAACAGCGGCGGTTACGGAAGCTGGAGGCGGCGACGGCGTTCATCGATGCGGTTCTGATCGGGGACCAGGAAGCGCCGCCGAAGCAGCGACACACAGCCCATCGGATTTTCGAGCGGCTGTTAAGCGAGTTGCCGGGCTTCAGCGCCGGGGAGCGAACGGTGCGCGCCTATGTGCACCGCCGGCGATTGCAGCTGGGTCTGGAAGTACGCGAGGTTTTCGTTCCACAGAGCTATGCCTGGGGTGCGGAAGCGCAGGTGGACTGGTATGAAGCCTGGGCGATCCTGTCGGGCGAGCGGGTGAAGCTGCAGGTTTTCGAGATGCGGTCGATGGCCAGCGGCGCCGCGTATCACCGGGCCTACACGCATGCCACGCAGCAGGCGTTCCTCGAAGCGCACGAGCATGCCTTCCGGTATTTTGGCGGAGTCTTCCGGGTGCTTCGCTACGACAACCTGAAGAGTGCGGTGAAGAGGGTGCTGCGCGGATCGCGCCGGGAAGAGACCAGCCGGTTTATCGCCTTCCGCTCGCACTGGCGGTTCCAGAGCGAGTTCTGTAATCCGGCGCGAGGCAACGAAAAGGGCGGCGTGGAAGGCGAAGGCGGTTACTTCCGGCGCAACCACTGGGTGCCGTTGCCGAAAGCCCGCGATCTGGACGAGCTGAACACATACCTGGAGCGGTGCTGTGTGGAGGATCATCGCCGCCTGATCAGCGGCCGCAGCCAGAGGATCGGAGCAGCGATGCTGGAAGAGCAGGCGCACCTGCTGCCTCTGGCCGGGGAGCGGTTCGATCTGGTTGATACCAGCTTCCCCACTGTGGATGGGCTGCGCTGTGTGCGAGTGCGAACCAATCGCTACTCCGTGCCGCTGCCGCCGGGCACGAAGGTGGAAGCACGGGTGAGCGCCGATCATCTCGAGTTGTGGCATGAGGGCGAGCGGGTGGCGCGGCATGAACGCTGCTTCAGCCGCCAGCAGCAGATACTCGATCTGGAACACTATCTCGATGTGCTGCGCCGGAAGCCAGGCGCGCTGGCCGGTTCCACGCCGCTGGCGCAGTGGCGCCAGGCAGGCCGCTGGCCGGAGTCCTTCGATCAGTTATGGCAACAGCTGAACCGCCGGCATGGGCGACCGGAAGGAACGCGACAGATGATCGAGCTGCTCGCGCTGGGCAAGGGCGAGCGATGGGACCAGCTGCGTGCTGCCGTGGAACAGGCGCTGTCGCTGGGTTGCCACGATGTCGCAGCTGTACGCCATCTGATCTTCGCCGGCGAGAGGGTAAAACCGCCAGCGGAAGTGATCGATGTCGGACTGCTGTCCCGCTATGAGCGGCCGCAGCCGGTGCTGAACAGTTACGACGAGCTGCTCGGCGAGGTGCGGCGATGAAGACCGCCAACGAAAACCTGGAGAAGGCGGCCGTCGCACAGCAGTGCCGCGTTCTGCGTCTTCCGGCCGTCGCCGACCAGTGCGCGTCACTGGCCGATATCGCCATAAAGCAGCGCCAGACTTATCTGAGGTATCTCGAAGCGCTGCTGGCGGCGGAGCTGGAAGAGCGCGAGCGGAACACGATCATCCGGCGCATCCGCGACGCCCGGCTGCCGCGCATGAAGACCCTGGAAGACTTCGACTTCAGCAAAGCGCCGCAGATCGCGCCCACGCGCATCCATGAACTGGCCAACGGCGGCTACATCGAACGCGCCGAACCGATCATCCTGATCGGCGACTGCGGCACCGGCAAGACGCACTTGCTCACCGGGCTGTGCGTGGCCGCGTGCCGGCAGAAGCGGCGGGTTCGCTTCGCCACCGCCGCAGCACTGGTCAACGAACTGGTCGAAGCCAAACAGCAACTCCTGTTGCGCAGAGTGCTGGCGCGATGGGAGCGCTACGACGTGATCGCCATCGACGAAGTGGGCTATGTCCCGATGGCCGATCTCGGCGCCGAGTTCCTCTTCCAGGTGATCGCAGAGCGGGCAGAGAAAGCGGCCGTGATCCTGACCACCAATCTGCCCTTTTCTGAATGGACCCAGGTCATCCCTAACGCCCGGCTGTGCAAGGCGTTGCTGGACAGGATCACTGACCGAGCCCACATCATCGAAACCGGAACGGAGAGCTTCCGCTTCCGGCGCACCGTGGAGAAAGGAAGGAGCAAAGCGGCGGGCTGAAGGTTGCCCGGCGATGGACTTCGGGCTTCCGCTACGCTCCAGCCCGAAGCCCATCGCCCTGCCAGAACACCGAAGCTGTCCACTTAGCTTCCGAAAGTGGGCCAGAGTTAACTTCCGCAGGTGGGCCAAAGCCAGTTGCCAAAATCAGGTGGCCTTGAACACAGAGTGGTCGCAAGCGATCTTTCTCTGCAATAACTCAAAGATCACATATCCTACGATGATGTCTTTTTGTGGCATCCGGGTGGAGGAGCAGTCCTCAATAATCTGATTCAACGTACGAGTAT
>Ga0335072_10009801_pt1 | contig 13810 bp, 12 predicted proteins | sample Lox_Sample_21_FD_206725 | JGI IMG/M metagenome (GOLD analysis project Ga0335072, IMG submission 206725) | Soil microbial communities from Loxahatchee National Wildlife Refuge, Florida, United States - Lox_Sample_2.1 | ecosystem: Environmental > Terrestrial > Soil > Wetlands | place: USA...
CTTTGAAGATGAATCAATAGTATTTGAAGAGTACCTTAACATGAGATGTGAGAAAGTCCTTCATTCACTAGATAGTTTAATTATAGGTTCAGAGACTGACAAATTCAGACCGGGGCACAGAAACTGGGCTCATGATTGTAAAACCGGATAAGAATGAGTTCGGTGATGACTGGGCTTATGGGAAGGCCTTTATCAAGCAGCATAAACAGGAATTTGGGTTTACGTTACCTGATCGGGACATAATTGTCGACGACGTTCGTGTCAGGGGCATCGGCAAGACTTTTGAAGGACTTGAAAAAACTGTGGATCAACAATTGAAAGAGATAAAACCAAAAGAAGTGACATCTGATAAAATTCATACCAAGTCTAAGGTATATTTCGAGGCCCGGCAGCGGCGCGAGGAAACACCAATATACAAACTTGAGGGATTGGATGTGGGTGACCGTATTAAAGGACCCGCGATAATCGCTGATGGCACGCAAACCATTGTAGTAACACCAGGGGCGACGGTAAGAGACCGTCAAGGTCGAGATAAGAAAGTCATTCGAGTATGCACACTAACTGCAGCAGGCTCTGATTATCGAGACGCATGTCGTGATTACGATTGGAGAGGCTGGCTCTGAGGCTGGGTAAGTGGATCCTCTTTTAGACTTTTGCTATGTTTAAGCTTTGGAGCGATCATAAGTTGACTCCACAATAGCACTAACGTAAATGCCAAAGAAGTGGACCCAATCATGCTCAGTGTCTTTGCTCATAGATTCATGGCTATTGGTAAGTGACCCCTGTAATTATATCCATTCATACTGTGTTATAGCCTAACCTTCAATAGCGGAACAGATGGGCCGGGCACTACAGAAGACCAGTGTGAGCACAAATGTGAAGGAGCGTCTAGATTATTCCTGTGCTCTGTTTGATGCAACCGGTGGTCTTGTTGCAAATGCGCCTCATCTTCCGGTGCATCTTGGGAGCATGTCTACATGTGTAAAACGACAAGCCGAAATCTGGAAGGGTAGGCTGAAGAAAGGGGATGCGATCATATCAAATCACCCGGAATATGGCGGGACTCATCTTCCAGGTAATTTTCCCATTCTTATTTAGAGAATCTTTTTGATTATTCTTAGACATTACGGTCATCACACCAGCCTTCAGCAACTCTAACGAGATCCTATTCTACGTGGCGTCGAGAGCTCATCACGCAGACATTGGCGGCATTCTGCCAGGTAGTATGCCGCCGCATTCCCGGGAGCTCTTCCAAGAAGGTGCTGCTATAAAGTCCGAAAAACTTGTAAGTGAAGGGTACTTCAACGAAGAACGTATGATACAATTGCTCCACATAGAGCCAGCAAAGTATCCTGGCTGTAGTGGAACTCGCTGTCTTTCTGATAATTTGAATGATTTGAAAGCTCAAGTAGCATCAAACCAGAAAGGCATTTCCCTCATCTATAGCCTTATACAGGAATATGGCGAGGAGGTTGTGCAATTCTATATGGTCAGCATTCAGAATAATGCCGAATTAAGTGTTCGAAATCTTCTGAAAGGAGTCAGTAAGAGATTCCAAGGCCAGGATCTTGCAGCTGTCGATTATATGGATGATGGTAGTCCGATAAATTTAAGAATAAATATTGATGGCGAGAAGGGGGAGGCTGTTTTCGATTTCACAGGTACTGGACCGGAGGTATACGGCAACACAAATGCGCCTCAAGCTGTAACGTATAGCGCCATAATTTACTGTCTCCGGTGCCTCATATCCGAAGACATACCTCTCAATCAAGGCTGCTTAAAGCCAATCAAAGTCATCATTCCGCCTGATTCCTTCCTCTCGCCGTCGGACAAAGCGGCCGTTGTCGGCGGCAATGTTCTTACCAGTCAACGGGTCACTGACGTCATCCTGAAAGCGTTCCAAGCGTGTGCTGCAAGTCAAGGGGACTGCAATAATCTCACTTTTGGATTCGGAGGAAATTTGGAGGGTGAGAGGGATGTCAAGGGATTTGGATATTACGAGACGATCGCGGGAGGAAGTGGTGCAGGTCCACATTGGGAAGGTACCAATGGCGTACATACTCACATGACAAATACGAGGATCACAGATGCGGAAGTGTTCGAGCGACGGTACCCTGTTCTCTTGCGAGAATTCTCTCTTCGAGCAGGTTCTGGAGGAGCGGGGAAATACAGAGGCGGTGACGGTGTGATTAGAGATATTGAGTAAGACCTGCATACATCTTGAAGCTGTTAAACTTGGCATATTGTATGCTGACAAGTCTTAGGTTCCGAATCCCCGTTCAGGTGTCTATCCTGAGCGAGCGCCGTGTCTACCATCCGTATGGGCTTGCTGGTGGTGAAGATGCTTCGTGTGGTCTCAATGTCTGGGTACGAAAAGTCAAAAAGTCGAATCCCGAGGAGTCGAACAAGCAGCTCAACGGGCAGAAATCGGAAGAAGATATATCGATTTATGAAGAACGCTGGATCAACCTTGGAGGTAAGAACACAGCGGCTATGAAAGCGGGAGAGCGAATTATTGTCTGTACACCTGGTGGTGGTGGATGGGGAAAGGTCGAGGATCGCAGAGACACGAACGGAGAGCGAGAAAGGGACCCAAAGCATGCATGGAGAGGGGGAAGTCATGCTAGCAGAGAGGAGACGGCATTGCAAGCTTAGAAGTGGAAAATAAAAATAAAAAAGATCAGCCGGAGTCAACGGCAAAGAAAAGAAGCAGTGACTGCCATAAAGAGAGCTCAAGGAAAAGTAAGCATTTACAAATCGGGAAATCTGCGGTAATGGTGCAAGCCACATATAATTCACAACCCGAATGTGGACTAAGGCATAACCAAAGTAGAAATCTAAACGTCCATTTTCGCTCTGGTTAATAAGGAGTTTGATAAGGTCTACTCAAACCTTTCTCTACATGTATGAGATACCTAGCAAGGACACGTGGACGGCTTGAAACTGAGCGCCGATCAGACATCTATCTGTGCGCAGGCTCTAGGGGCCAATATTTGAAGCCTTGGCTCATGGCATTGACTGTAGTTTGGGACAGAGCCACGGCGAGAATCCAAGCTAATGTATCCTGCTATTGAGGCGCAACCATGAAGAACAATATCCAGGGTGAAAAAGATTCTTTGTTTCATGCAAAGCTCATTGGCGATCGGAAACCAAGCTGCCAGGGTATGTAGTACACGGGAACTTGATGGCGTATGACGGGAATAAGAAATTTCTGATCGGTTTTCGCCATGGTTTGTCTCAGATTGGAGATAGGGGGCCGATATTAAACGCCTCGCGTGTGGATGGCCTCAGGCTGAGGCCAACTCCCCCTGAGAAAGAGTTTCGCTTGTGCGGGCAAATTTACCGAGTGGGCTTGTGGGTAGCGCGCCCTTCTATGCAGGTACGTACCAATCAAGATCTCCTCCTCCTGAATCATACATGTGTGATCTCGACAGCTTTCCATGCTGCAACGCCTATATCTGACTCAACTTGATTCTTCTTGCAACACTATCGCCTATGCCCCTTAGTCTGTCAAAGTTCTCCGTGCAGGACTGCAGAGGTTCTCTTTCATTTTACCCATTGACAGACGAAACATGATGGACGCTGATTAGAGCCGAATGTTTCTTCCAGCCCTACCACACCTGGCATGCTTCAGCTTCCCCTTTCCTAACCTTGGACAAATGAGGTATTTAGCCGGTCAATCTTGAGGATTTGCAAGCAATAATGTCGAAAGGCACTGGGCACTTCTATGGCGCTTATGTTGTCAGCCAAGAGAATAGGTCATTGAATTATATTAACACATAGAATTGCGGTACAGGCGCATGCAATCGTGGTGTCCCATATACACGCGCATACCTTACTTACCCATTCAGGCAGGCACAGTGTGCGCGCTAGTGCGGCCGATTGGCCCCCCCCAAAAGAACAGGCACGCCCGCCAGGATAAGGCTCTCGGTAAGGCGAGTGTGCGTGTGCGTGCCTCCCCCAGGCCAGGAATAATGCGGCCTCAACTTCGACTCCTCCTTGCCTTAATGCGGATCTGACTGAATGGGCATGTCACACTCTTCTCACAATCAAGCCCTTCCTCTCGCATATGTAGCCATTCAACTACCAGCATGATTATTACAATACGACATACGAAGGCCACTACATTATAGGCAACTGGTTTGGGATCAAGACTATCGTTAGGCGCCTCTCGCAGTATCCACAAGCGCTGGGCCATTTTTCGAACCTCACGTCCTTTCTGAGGCGTCTACTTCCTCATAATAACGCCGACCGATCTCGCGACGCTCCAAAGTAGCTTCAATCCATTCCTCGCTTGGTTTTCTTATGACCCTGGAATTCCGGCTCTCCCAGAGGAATTCAGAGGCCTAGAGATCTTCGCTGCAATTTGCCAGTTTCGAACAACAGGTGGCAGCATATTTAGCGGTCGCCAGATTTTATCCAGAATCAATAACACGGCTGCGGACGGAACTATGTCGAGCGATTGAACGATGGTCGGCAGGAGTTGAAGGATTCATAACTTGCTGTGACCTCTAGGGAATTTGAGAGCGACGTCAGTATATCACACGCGCGAAGGAAGGACTTGTCGGCATTCTACCTGTTTAGTACATCCTAGGAGACGATCATACCGTATCATACCGTTAACATCAGCGACGCAGCGTATGGGACCTTGGATCTGATCTGCCCTTTTTTGCGCGACGCCCACAATACTATAATCTGCGCTGCGTACTCAGACCCCGTGTACATGTCGAGCACGCGCAGAGTCGTCATTTCTAACTCCGTGTAAGAGGCAAAGGCAACTTTTGGTGGTGAAAAAGATCGTACATATTTATTCCGGCTACTGCTTCTTTATTCATGCACAACACTTCTTCGTCTTAGCGTCTTTGCGGCGGTGGGCCCCTGGTTTTAGCGTGGAACTTTGATACTCGATTCGAAATGCCTCCGACCCACAATCCACAGGAACACCAACCGTTCAATCTGCAAAATCTGACGGCCAATTCTTCTCCATCCTCTTCAGTTGTCACCGTTCAACGGGCGGCATCAATTGGACCTAGTCGATCTGTCCCACGGCCGCTCGCTTCGCTTCAGGATCTACAGGCTTCTGCAAATGCCACAAATGGCACCGCGAATTTCTCGAAGCCGGTGAAATCCCATGAGTTAAGGCGCCATCAAAGTGTTACGCACAGTCGGTCGAGCAGCGTAAATGGGGTAAGAGACGGCATTGGGAATCTAAACCGCTGGTCACAGTCAACGACCTCAAGCAAAGGATCCGCATCGCACACAAGATCTGACAGCTTTTCGCGGCATATGAGCTTTGGGGGTTCTGGGGCGTTTACTTTTACAACTTCTTCCTCGCAATCTCCCAGCAAACCAAATAAAGGAAGGCCCTCTGTAGCGGAAAGCCCTCCCCGGCAGCCAGCATTGAGCCGCACCGGTGAAGGGCCACCGAATCCTGCTACGTCTCTCCCTCCTTTAGTTACGCTATCAATCTCGCAGCAAGCGGCTAATCTCAAATCATCACCCTTAACTGCTGCGTCCAGTACCCCTTCGACGGCTGGTCTTCTCTCCGCTGCTGTGCATTCTGTTGTTCCGGACTACTTCAGCAGCAAAACTTGGGAACCAAGTGCTTCGCGAGATCTTGCGCAAACAAAGATACGAGACCACAGCCCTATAGATTCCCTCCAAACATCTTCGACGTATACCACAAAATACTATCAAATCAACAACCCATCCAAACGCCAACGCCAAGAGGTAGAAAACAGCCTAGGTCGAGGACACTCGAGAAACCGGTCTCAAGTGGGTAAGAGCAGCTCAGGAACACAAATTTCGGACAAAAGTAAGGACCGGGCCAACAAGCAGCCCTCGCAGAAGGCCATGTTATCAGTAGCGTTGCAAAAGGCCAACACCGCCGTTCTACTCGACAATGCGCAGAATTTTGAAGGGGCCATGCAGGCTTATGCAGAGGCATGTGATCTACTTCGGCAGGTCATGATGAGAAGCTCCGGGGATGATGACAAACGGAAACTGAACGCTATCGTAAGTTAAGCAATAAGTAAATGAGCAGCTATATAACGCTAATCCCTCTCCACAGCGGAAAACATATACAGTACGAATCCGAGAGCTTGAGAAAATTGCGCCACTGCTCAATGACGAAGGGAAAGCTCTTCCTGCGAGACCACAGAGTACTAGTGATAAGGACGATGCTAGCCAGTCACTGATCGACTACGATGAAACTGCAGAGATAGGAACGGCAATGGTGACTAGGATAGTGAATGATGACTCTTATGTACCAGGTCCGCAGCCTAGAGAGATTCTGGCTTCGCAAGTGCCAAAACGAAGAGAGTCCCTTTTGGCTTCCGCTTTCGACTCATACAGAGATACAAGGAACGTTCCAAGCCAGAACGTCCAGCAACGGTCATTCTCGAGGTCTCCAATGCGCGAAAGGGTGTTAGAAAATAATGTGAAGCTGGCCCCTCCAATGGAAGCCGAATATATGCCACCACCCTTGTCACCACATCGACCCCTGTCTCCTGTAGAAAAATCTGTACCGATATCTGACGATGAAAGACGGAGGCCAGAGGCGTCCCAGATGTTTAACTCTTCCGATACTTCGCCAAGAAAAGATTATAAACGGCCGTCGAGTGTCGAATCTATGTCTTGGCTGGACATGATTGATGGATCAGGTGGTTCCACTGCTTCTTCTGTGCACTCGAGGACATCTTCTATGGGAGTCAGAAGGAAGCATATAAGGGCACCCAGCGGTGCTACAGAGGCTGAATTTGATGCTGCACTCGATGCGGCGGTAGAAGCTGCATATGACGACGGCTTCGAACCAATGGATGATGAAGAGGAAGTTCGTGAAGCTAAAGAGTATGAGAAAGAGGTTCCCGAAGTTAAAGATTACCAGGAAGAGGTCCCCGATGTGAAGGATTACGACGATGAGGTCGTTGCGAATGTTCGACGCCGCGTAGAGCAGGCTAAAGAGAGAGTGCGCCAAACTGAGAGGGAAGCTGACATACAATTGGCTCGGGATCGTGAAAGAACGCGGCAGCTTCAGGTAGAACGGGAGAGACACCAGAACTTTGACGCCGACTACGATCCGAATGAATCTGAGGAGGAGGAGCGTATGCTTGACGAGATGACTAAGGGCTATGTGCTAGATGATTTCGAGTTTGGACTTCAGTCAAAATCTGCTCTACCTCGAGAGTCAGATTCAAGCGGCTTTTCTGGAAGGACTTGGAACAGCTCCATAGGCTCCAACCCTACCACGGCTGGAACCTCCTTATCCACTGTTGCAGAGACCTTAATATTACCTGAGATGCCGCCACTGCTATCGAAGACGCTACCATCAGTGCATCCACCGCCTGCTCAGGCGCTGCCACATCCACCACCGATTAGTGCATTGGAGGTTTCAACTCAATCCATTGGACAGTCTGCGAATCCTCCTGCTGCTCAGAGTGTGCGGAGCAGGAGACTCTCGGGTCAAAATCCTAAGCAACTGAAAATTGAGACCACAGCTAGGGTGCCTCCAATACCTGCTGCACCTTTAGCATTACCACCTTCATTGCACATGCAAGCTCCACAAGTACCTTCTAATTCAGGGATACAACCTCCACCTACTACTGGAACGATATCTATAGCACGCCAGCCTCCTACTGGTGCCTCAGTCCGTCCACCTGTTCCTCAATCTACAAGGCAAGCCTCATCGCCATTTCCTGGACCCAGTCCATCAGAGGTTATTTCGCCCCCAACCCCAACCTTAACTCGAGTCTCCACGAAAGACGGTGAAAATGGCGCTCTACCGCGTTCTGGCTCACCTGGCCGCGCACAGTCTAGGTCAGGACTTAGAAAGAACTTCTCTTCCTCGAGTTTGAAGAACATGAAGAACCGAAATCTTTCCGTTTCAAATCCTGATGATGGGTCTGATGCCTCCCCAAATACTCCCTTAACTAATCAATTTGGCGGTAGCTTGGCAAACAAGGACAGTACAGGGCGATTACCTGCAATGCCCACATTGCCAACACCTATAGCGACGTCATTCAGGGATAAGATGAATGGCCTACCCACTGGTGGACTGTATCTCTTTGATAGTGACATCAACGCGCCCGAGAGCCCTGGTTCGCCTGGACTTAAGAAGGGCGGGGCTCCTATTCCACTTGAACCATGCCCGAACGACTTCTTGCTCCGTCCATTTTGGCTAATGCGCGCTCTTTATCAGACTCTCGCTCATCCACGTGGCGGCTACCTTTCCACAAAATTGTTCGTGCCCACGGATGTGTGGAAAGTCAAAGGAGTTAAGATCAAATATCTGGAGGACAAGATTTCGAACTGCGATTACTTGACCGCAGCTCTTCAGAAGCTTGCTCAAGTTGACACTTGTGACGCTGATGCCGTCTTGGACGAGATGCAGTCTCTTGAGACCGTTATTGAGCAAGTACAAGCGGCATTGACGAAAAAACTTGGCAATGAAGTTGGCGTCCAAGGCTCAGGCATATTGTTCAAGGACGCGCCTGCTGGTGGGGAGGGGGACATGGCAGCTTCAGGCTCGAAAACTCCAGGTGGAGGGGGTAAATCGTCATTCTCATGGCGACGCCTTCGGTCAAAAAATTCCACCATAGGAATGGCAAACAACTACTCTAGCAAGACTCCTGCCCTTGATGGACCGAAAGAAGGCCTTACTATGAGCACACTTCCCATGACATCACTTCCCACTATTCGTTTTGCGAAGAGAGACATCAATGAGGTGCAATTTTCGGGTCCACATGCGAACTATATGGGTGCTTTAGCAAGGCTTTTCGACGCGGCGCAAGTTATCGGTATGTTCGGAGCTATTTTACTTCATCTTTAGGCTTTACTGACATTAACAGATCAAATTGCACGCCAAGTCGAAGACCCTGGACTGCGTCATGCAGACAAAACACAAGTTGGCCTCGAATTGAGCACGCGGCATGCGGCCGAGTTCTTCGGCTTCTATATCTGCCGCTTCGTCCTCACAGATATCAGTCTACTGCTAGACAAATTCATCAAGAGGGGAAGCGAATGGGTGCTCGTATGAGCACCTACTGATGTACCCCGAACCCTTGATTTCTTTTATGATGCCTTCGAAATATGCTGTCAATTGTGTTTCATAGATGGCATGTTTGCGGCGTTACTCTGCCCATATTCGGCGTTCAAGCATTCCAACAAGTGACATGGTGATATAGTAGATACCTCTAAGCGTTCTTTTGGCTTTCAGCTAGCTTTTTCATGTTGCATAGCCTGGTGTGTTGACTTGGGAATTGCATTGGTGAATCTCTTTGCTATACATAGTATCTTCAAATATCCTCCGATCAGAGCTCGAAGTGCGTTACATATCAAGCTTCACCACATTCATATGCTTTGACCCATCTTGCAGTTATGTGAATCCTGAGGCTGTTTAAGTTGCTCTTTTCATCTCACAATAAATAAGGTAGCTGCATATCTATGATAAATTTATCGACATGAAAGCGTTAAATCCGCCAATAGAACAGCCAAATTCCCTCTGCGCTTAGGGCCTGATACCATTATGCAAACCGAAATGTTACATTGAAGTCAACCGTTTGTTGAAATCTCTTCTAGTACTACCGTATTTGGCACAGAAATATTTAGATGAATGGGAGGGTCACTCTACCGAAACGCCACATTTTCATCATCCCCAATACACATGTCCAACAGATCAATCTCCCCAGCTTACAAAATAAGATACAAGCTACAGAGAAGACTTGGCCCGGTAAAGATGCCAATCCAAAATATCAGGTTACCCAAGACTGCCCTGCCTTTCAACCACCTTGTCCTACTGAGTTGAACCAGAGGTACTTGCAACATTTGCAAGAAGAGCAGGTAGCCACGCAGCTTCTTGAACAACGTCCACATGACTAGAGAGAATTATGTTAGAGCTATGATTAACGAGGTTAAGAGGGTTTGCAAGAAGAGGATGGTGCTGGGCGTTAAAATAATAATAATAATAAAGGGAGGGGTCTTTACCTAGCTCATGAACCACGGCGCTTAAGAAAAATGTTATGAGCGTCGCAGTATATTTGTTGACCCTCATAGAGGAGATGGATGAATGGTAGACATGCCGGAGGAGGAAATTGTGAACTGGTCGATTCCAGTCCCTGGCGAACTGGTCCCAGGATACACTATTCCACCAGTCGCCCTATACAGTGATCAGAGCTTAGACGGTGCAATTCGGAGAGCAAGTGGAGAATGTAATGCCAAAGAACTTACATAAAATCCACGATCCGCGAAATATGTCAACTCAGCCAGAAAGTTGAGAAGAGATTCAAAAAGGATGTACCAGGTCATCTGCAACATGGTCAGTATTTATAACTTTACGGCAAGTATAGTCCACGGGACGTATATACCATATATTCCATCATGAATGGGAATATCAGGTCGCTCAGAATCCAAGGGAACTGCTCTAAACGCTCTTGAAGCGGCATTCCTGACTCCTTCATCTCTACAGTCTTCACAACGACAGGGTAAATGAATGTTTGTGAGATAAGCATCATGACAAACAGTACACCAAACGTCGCAATAGCTTTCTCGATAACATAATACCAATTTATCTTGTCCGAGCGTGGATATTCTAGCTCGTACACCAGAGTTGGTAGAAGAATAAATTCATAATGGTTCAGGAATGTGAGGTTCTTAGGATAGTAGTGATCGCTCCTCGTTGCTTTCCCTTTCAAGTCTTCGGAGAGAGCATCAATCTCCCATCGAACAATGCGCTCGAAAGTCTGAATCTGGTCAGCGTCAAGCGGACCCCCAGATTCTATGGCCGCTGCCACTTGAGCTATGTCGCGTGCACGGTCGGTTACGGAAACGTCATGATGGCTCTGCCGTCGCCGAGTGAGTTCTGTGGCAAAGGGCTTTGGATCAAGATATGATGTCGATAGAGAAGAAGCCCCCGGCGTGGTTGCTGATGGTGATTGAACTGGGGCCGTTTTCTGGAGCCGCTTGAGCTTCTGCTCTAGTGATTTGCGCGTTTTGTATAATGTTGAGAGATGGCCGTTGTAAAAGGCATAGCTATGCTGCTTCATTAGCATCACTAGGCCATGGAGTACGAAAAAGACCGTATGGGTCCAAGGCCATTCGCGAAACAGTGTCCAAGACAAGAAAGCAAAAACATAGAACATCTGCCAGACCTAATAATTCCCTTGTTAGCATCTGTAAGAGGCCTGGTGAGCTTGCCGCAGTACATTCTGGATGATCCAACCCGTGCTATCCCAACTCAGATATCCCCTGAGGATCAGCTTCTGCAAAATCCAGCCGAAACCGGTAGCTGCAAATAAGACTCCATCGGAAAGGCCAAGCACCATCAGGTCACGATGTAACATGATACCTAAAATCTCGTTTGTCCCAAGGATGTTTCCATGTGCTTGCCAGTTCTTTGCAGCAATTTGTATCATGAAAATAGCAATGCCAAGCCAGAATAATGTAAAAAATCCATGGAAAGGGGAGTCTGCGCTCGCAGTGTTTTGCCTATAATTATTGTCAGGAGATAAAGTCTTAGAAACGGTGCCATGATTGGTGCATCAGAGGGCCAAGAGGATATAACAAGACCTGTCGAATGCGGTGAATTGTCTGGTGAAAACCAAGTCACTGAATTTCTTCCTCCGCTTTGGAAGCGTTGAGCTATTCTCCTGCAACTGTTAGCTTAACAGGGCAGAGAGAGCGGTATTAGTGCTGCGTACTCTTTCATATCCCATCTTTAAGATTTCCTTAAGCTCTGCATCATCTGCGATCAGGTAATACTGTCCTTTCTGATCGGCTTTCTTGAGTGTTACAGGGATGCTTGTCGATCGGCTCCTTATAGACTTATGTATGCCAGTCTCAGGCTCTTGATTAGGTTCGATATAACTTGTTACATCATGCTGGTCATGACTGAAACCCCCACCTTTGCCGCCAGCTACAACGGTTAACGGGTCATGCTGCAGCTTGTCGTAGTCTTCCTCGCTGGTGCTACCTGGTGTCGTTGCCCCGCTGTGGCTGTTGGCTAGTGCTGCGGCATCCAGTGCCACCTTCAGTGACCGAGGAGGAGCTTTTGGAGAGTGACCATTTGAAGCTGTTTCATCGGCCTCAAAACCTGCAATCCCGCTGGCATCAAGTTTTCCAACCAGCCGCGGAGTCTTGTCCCGCGAAGAATCCGGGCCCAGAGGCAGTAGTGATGTTGACGCCATTTAATGCTATTTAGTTGGTTAGGAGGATCAAGAACAATGGCCTCATAATGATAATAGAAATATACATCCACGATCTGCTATTACAACATAAGCAAAGACGTCAACGGCTTACTGCTCAATTGTGCAGCACGAAGTGCTTATGATCATCCCTTATCCTGTGGACATTGAACATGCATGGATATAGAAGTAGAATAACTAAGAAGTCTATTGCGAGCTGACAGTCAGACGAGTCTTCGTCTCAATATATGAAAGTTCGCGACTGCGGGCACTCGGGATTTTCGTGTCGGCTTCGCCGGAACATTAAATTTCTCAAGCTCGTAAGACCAACACAGAAAGTCATAATTGTCAAGAATCGTATATTAACTCGTCTTGTGACCTTTTCTCCTCTGACAAATTCTCTCTCTCTCTTTCTCTTTCTCTCACTTTCTTTCGTTTCCCTTTGTGGCCCGGCGCCGTGATGTCATCCTTGTACGCCCCCAAGATAGTGCGCTTGCCTCCAATGGAAATCGAGGTGCGGTTGGGGCTGCAGCAGTCGATGAGAAATGCTCATGTTCCTCCAAATAGTGATATAGCTGTATAATATATATTATCACTATATATATATATATATAATGTGGCTACAGAGGTAAAGTACCTGCTAGTCCCGCCAAATTTAGGTTCCCATAATAGCTACTGTACTGTACTGTACATAACCTAAAAAAGGAGAGAAGATCGGTGTCCCTAAGTGCCGTCTCCGTGCTCGGCAACGTCCGACCTGCGTCATAGTTCGATCTATCTATGCACATGGGAAACAGCCAAATTTAGACATGCCATTCTTTCTTCTCTTTACTCTCCTTATACTAGGCTCTGCGCATCAGCCCGCAACATATATCGATTCTAACATTCCCTTGCCATACAACGAAATCATTTTACCTGCAGAACTCTACTCGTCCCCCACTTTATTTACATTGAGGTACCCTACTGTTACTGTTAATCACATTGGCGAGCCTTCTCAAGCATCTGGCACGAAGATTTCCTCGCTACCTTCCTGCATCTATCCTTGACTCCACATCCGCCTGGCCCCAGACCCGACGGCGAGAAGGCAGTGCCGCCGAGAGGCTTGACCGCCGAGCCGGAGACATGACTTCTACTTCCCAAGCTAAGCCAGAAAAGTCATATCTTGCAGCTGCGGTAGAGTCCATTTCGCCATGGTCGATTTCACGAAGCTCTACTCCAAAGCCGGGCTGGGCAAGTACAAGCGGACCCGAGTTATCAAATCAACATGGAACGAATCACTCTCTGAATTTTCGTTACGGCTTGAGCTCGAAAAGATATCCTCAAGACTGTCCACCGCTTAACGCCCGTTGGTTTTATGCCGTCGATGTAGGCCACGTTCTGGTCTTTCTCCTTCCCCTTCAGTACTGACTTCCATGTGCAGATTCCAAAACGTAAGCCAAAGCTTCTCAAAGAGGCTCTCAAAGGTTCGAAGCCACTTCCTCCACCCAAAAAATTCGTGCCATTTTCTGTACGTGATTCAAGATCGATAGAATTGGCGTTTCAGCAGCTGGTCGAGGAAGAGGAAGATAACGAGATCAGTCATTATAATGCAGAGAAAAAGCCAGGGGTCCCAATTGCCGCAGCCAGTGAGAATG
>Ga0335072_10009802_pt1 | contig 13809 bp, 10 predicted proteins | sample Lox_Sample_21_FD_206725 | JGI IMG/M metagenome (GOLD analysis project Ga0335072, IMG submission 206725) | Soil microbial communities from Loxahatchee National Wildlife Refuge, Florida, United States - Lox_Sample_2.1 | ecosystem: Environmental > Terrestrial > Soil > Wetlands | place: USA...
GGAAGCCGTCCGGGGCCAGCTCCAGCGGCCCGGCCGGCACCGCGGCGCTCACCGGCCGCGCTCCAGCCGCCGGTAACCCAGCGTAGCCTCAAAGCAGAAGTTGCCTTTTGCGTTGGGGGCGTGATGATGCCGCCTTGTGGAGTGCCTTCCTCCGTGGGGGCGAACCCCTTGCCCGCCTCGAGCACTCCCGCCTTGAGCCACCCGGCGATCATGTCCCTGGCGGGGAACGTGCCGAGCTGTTCTAGCAGGAAGGAGTGGCTGATCTTGTCGAAGGCCGCGCTCAGGTCCGCGTCCAGGATCCACACTCGGCTGGCCTTGCCTCTCAGCACGCCGTAGAGTGCCCCGGCCGCGTCCTGGCAGGACCGTCCCGGCCGGAACCCGTAGGATCTGGGTTCGAACCGGGCTTCCCACTCCGGCTCCAGCGCGTTCTTGACCCGCGCCTGGTGGACGCGGTCCATGATCACCGGGATGCCGAGCGGGCGCTGCTTGCCGTTCGCCTTGGGGATATACACCCGCCGCACCGGAAGGGGCCGCCAGGAACCGGCGGCCTGGTGCGCCCGCACCGCCACCGCCCTCCTGGACCGGGAATCAAGAGCGACTTCCCGGTCGACCCCGGCCGTTGCGCGGCCAGCATTGCGCTGGGTCACCTGCCGCACGCTGACCAGCGTGTTCGACCATGACCGCAGCATCATCTTCTGCAGGTTCCTGACCTTGGGCCAGTCACCGTCCCGCACCGCCGTGAAGATCCTCTGCCGCAGCCTCGCTACGTTCTTCTCGTGGGCACGCCAGTTGACAGCGTCCCACTCCAGCCCGCCCTCGGGTCCGTTCACCGTCTCCGGCATCTAACTTGCCCTTCGGCTCGATCAGCTGCACTGGCGTCAGCCTCCACAGGCTCACCTGGCTCGCGTCAGCTCCCTTTCGGGCCCGGCATCCGCCGGTGTCCGGCCGGTTATCCAGGCCCCCGTCCTGGAGGAAGACGGCATGCTGACCCTGGTTTCCCGCTGCCTTTCGGCCGCCGGCATTCGCTTCCCGGCCATCCTGTCCCGCCTGGTATTCCGCCCCTCTTACGATCGGCCTACCGGCACCGCAGCACCGGACCATGACGGGGTTTCCACGTTCCGCACACACGAGACACGACCGGATTGGGCGCCCTCTCTACCCCGGGACCAGCGGTGCTCCGTACGGGCCAGGTGGTGTCCCTGCCCGCCGCCCGCCGCATCACAACGGCGGAAGTCCTGTACCCCGGCATCACGGCCGTCATCTATCCGGGGCTCGTCATTACGAGGCATCAGTCAAGGGTTCATATTCTTCGCCCGCCCGGCCTTCCCCTCACCTGTAGCCCCCGGATGACTCGGGCGCCCTCGGGCTTCCCCTGGGCTCCGCACCTACGCGGGCAGGACCCGCGCACGCACGCCAGGGCGGGGACAGGCTCAGAGCACAAGCCTGGAACCAGACCACCGGCACCTACGTCATGCCAGCCCTCCAACCCGCTAGTTCACTCGCACATGTGCGACCTCGTGTCGCACCACCACCTGACGATTGTGGTCAGTCCCGTTGCCTTCGGCTTGCGGTGGCCGGAGCCCGTTTGGCGGTTATCGCGACCCTGGCCAAGGGCTACGACCTGGACTACATCTGGAAGCAAATCGACCCCGCCCTGGCCGCCGACCCGGCCGGCTACTACATCAAGGCCAGCGAGACCGGCGGCGAGCCGCCCGGCCGCTGGTGGGGCGCCGGCGCCCAGGCGCTCGGCCTCGAAGCCGGCCGGCCGGTGGAGCGGGGCGCCTACGACCTTTTGTTCGGCGAGCGCAAGGCCCCCGACGGTACCCAGCTCGGCAGGCCGCCCGGCAGCGGCCGGAAGGCCGCCGACCTCTACGCCGCCCTGCTGGCGGCCGACCCCCATGCCACCCGGGAACGAAAGCAGGAACTGCGCGTGGAGGCCGCCCGCCGGGCGCGGCAGAGCCCGCTGTTCTTCGACCTGACTTTGTCACTGTCGAAGTCGATCTCGATCTTCCACGCCTCCCTCGGCGAGAACGCCCGCCTGGCCCGCGAGGCCGGGGACGCGGCGCGGGAGCGGTACTGGTCGGGCCTGGTCGCGGAGATGGACGCGATGATCATGGAGGCTGTCCGCGCCGGGTTCGGGTACTTCCAGCGCGAGGCCGGCTACACCCGCACCGGCTCTCATGGCAAGCGGGTGAACGGTCGGGAGACCGGCCAGTGGCGCGAGGCGGACCTGGCGGTGGCGCACTGGCTGCAGCACACCTCCCGCGACGGCGACATGCAGCTGCACGTCCACTCCCAGATCGCCCACGTCGCCCGCAGCCGCCTTGACGGGAAATGGCGGGCGCCCGACTCGCTGGGCTACAACGAGCACGTCGGCGCGGTCGGCGCGATCACCGCCCAGCACCTGGAGGAGGCCCTCACCCGACGCTTCGGTGTCCAGTGGGTGATGCGCGACGACGGGCACGGCTACGAGATCAAGGGCATCAGCGGGGAGATGATGCGGCTGTTCTCTTCGCGCCGCGAGTCGATCACCGCCGCGCTGCGCGACCGCGCGGCGCAGTTCGAGCGCCGGTACGGGCGCTCCCCGTCGCAGCGCGAGCTCGCGCAGCTCGGCCAGTCAGCGAACTTCGCCACGCGCAAGGGCAAGGAAGGCACGCTGGACTTCGCGCAGCTGCACGCGGGCTGGGCGGACCGGCTCGCGCGGACGCTCGGCGTCCCGCTGGCGTCGGTCGCGCCGCAGGTGTGGCACGCAGGCGCGCGCTCGCGCGAAGGCGCCCAAGCGGCCGACGCCGCGCCGACCGCGGTCCCGGAAGACATCGAGGTGTCGCGCGCGGCGCAGCGAGCACTGACGCTGGCGCAGCAGGAGAAGTCGGCGTGGACCCGGGCGGACCTGGTCAAGCACCTAGGACGGGTCCTGCCCCGGGCCGGCCGCGACCCTCAAGCCGCCGTGCGGCTACTGGAGGAGACCGCTGATCGGATCCTGCGCTCGGCGTTCGATCAGGTGCTGTGCCTGGAGGCCCCCGACCCGGTCGATTTGCCGGCCCGGCTGGTCCGGGCGGACGGCCGCAGCGTGTACCGCCGTCACGGCGGCGCCCGGTACGCGACCCGCGCGCAGCTGAGCATGGAGGAGGCCATGGTCGCGCAGGCGCAAGCGACGACCGCGCCGCGCATGAGCCGCGCGGCCGCGCTCGGCGCGGACCTCGCGCGGCTCGAGCGCGCGCTGACCGCCGGGGCGCATCACGCGGAGCGCGGCGCCGACGACTCGGGCACCCGTTCGGGGTTGCGCGCAGACCAGGCCGCGGCCGCGCTGGCGGTCCTGGCCGACGGGCGGCGGGTGTCGGTGATCAACGCCCCGGCCGGGGCAGGCAAGACCCGCGTCCTGGCCGTGATCGCGAAGGCGTGGCGGCAGGCGGGCCTCGGCCCCGTCATCGGGATCACCGCGTCCCAGTCCGCCCGGAACACCCTCGCCGCGGGCGGGATCGAGTCCTACAACAGCGCCCGGTTCCTCGGCCACCTCCCCGGCCGGCGCGGCGCGCGAGGCCACCTGCCCATCGCCGAGGGAACCCTCCTGGCCGTCGACGAGGCGTCGATGCTGGGCACCCCGGACCTGGCCGACCTGATCGACCTGGCCGCCCGGCACGGCGGCAAGGTCATCGTCGCGGGCGACACCGAGCAGCTCCAGGCCGTCACCAACAGCGGCGGCATGTCCCTGCTCGCCGACCGTCTCGGCTATGCCCGGCTGACCGAGCCGGTCCGGTTCCGCGCCGTCTGGGAGCGCGCCGCCAGCCAGCGGCTCCGCGACGGCGACGCCACCGCCCTCGCCGAATACCAGCGCCATGAACGGATCACCGGCGGAGACGCCGAACTGATGACGGAGACGGCCGCCGCTGACTACACCGCCCTGGCCGCCAACGGCACCGACGCGCTGCTGATCGCCGCCGACCACGCCCTGCGCCGCGAGCTGTCGCGCCGCGTCCGGGAGAACCTGCTGCGCCTCGGCCTCGTCGACGACGGGCGGACGGTCACCATCGCCGACGGCGCCGACGCGGGCCGGGGCGACCTGATCATGTGCACCCGCAACGACCAGCACGTCGAGGCCGGGGAACCCGGCCGGGCCCTGGCCAACGGGGACCTGCTCCGCATCGACGCGATCACGGCGGCGGGCCTGCTCGTCCGCCGCAACCTCGGCGCGGACCCGCAGACCGAGCGGCGGCGCTGGACGGACCGACAGTTCCTGTTCGCCAACTTCTCCGACGCCGAACTCGGCTACGCCGTCACCGCCCACGTCGCCCAGGGGCGCACCGTCCGGGCCGGCCTGGCCGTCTTCACCGGCTCGGAGGACCGTCAGCACGCCTACGTCGCGCTGACTCGCGGCACCGACGTGAACACCGCCTATGTCTTCACCACCCCCGTCAAACTGGCCGACCCCACCCCCGGTGCCCGCCCGGCTCCTGAGCTCGCGCGCCACGATCGCGTCGCCGCCCAAGTCGAATGTCCTCCGCCCCGTGACTGCGACGAGGCCCTCAGGACTGCCAGCGCGTTGAGCGTTCTCGCCCAGATCATCGCCGGCCGCGACGGCGCCGAGCAGTCCGCATCCCAGACATGGTCGCAGGCCCTGTCCGACGCCGACCACCTCGCCCTGCTGCACGCGATCTGGGTCGCCGAGACCGCGCCCGCCCGCCAGCGGCGCTACCGCGCCCTGCTGCAGGGGGCGCTCCCGGCCGGATACTCCAGCCAGGCCAGCCACAAGGAACAGTGGCTGCACCGGACGCTGCACGCCGCCGAGCTGGCGGGTCTGGACCCGGGTGAGGTCCTGGCCCGCGCCGTCGGCGAGCAGGACCTGACCGGCGCCCGCGACATCCCCGCCGTCATCGACGCCCGCATCCGCCGCCATCACGGCGACCTCACCCCACACCCGACCCCCGCCTGGTCCGCCCACATCCCCGAGACCGACGATCCCGAACGCGGCCGGTTCCTCACCCAGCTTGCCGCCGCCATGGACGACCGTCAGCGTCGCATCGGCGAGCACGCCGCCGTCACCTGCCGCCACTGGGCCGTCGCCGCCCTCGGAGACGTCCCGGACGACCCCGACGCCCGCCTCGACTGGGAGCGCAAGGCCGCCGCGATCGGCGCCTACCGCGAGCTATCGGGTCACGACCACCCCGACGACCCGATCGGCCCCGAGCCCGTCACCGCCAGCCCGGATCTACGCGCCGCCTGGCACGAAGCCCGCTCCGCCCTCGCCCCGCACGACGAGATACCCGGCGTCCGCCACCTGACCGACAGCCAGCTCCTCACCCTCCGCTCAGGCTGGCGGCAAGACACCCGCGTGCCGGACCTCACGGCCGACAAGCTGCGCCAGACCCGCGCCGCCGCCCGCGACGCGAACCCGGCAATCCTCCGCGCCCAAGCAGAAGCTGACGCGGCGCGTCGTCGCGGCGAGTATGAAGGAGCAGCCCGGCAGGAAACACTTGCAGCGAGCTACCAGGCAATGCGCGACGCCTACCGCGCATGCAAGACCCAACTCAACACCGAAATACAGGGCCAGCACGCAAGAGAGCAGGAAATACACAGGCTTATCTGTTTGGCCGCTGACGCCGAGCTCCGCCGCCGCCACGCCCACCAGCCCTGGCCCCCGCTTCCCACCGCCGACCCGCCACTTGTACCACGGTGCGCACAAGAACGACATCTCGACCATGAGCGCGAGACCTCGATCGACTCCAGGCAGAGCATGGGACATGTCCGCGATGGCAAGTCGCCTGCTTCGGCGACTGACCTGGCGGACATTTCCCGGCAGGTCGAGGAAACAGCCGCACGTCATCGCCATATCGCCGCCAGGCTCGCCGAACGCCACTACCCGGACCTCGCCGCCGAAGAGCCCGTCTACGACATCGGCCCAGCCTTCCCGCTCGGAGGTCCTTCGCGGACGTCCGCGATCCTCCAGCCGCCCAAGCCCGAGATGCCGCCATCGTCCTGGATCCTCGAGCGAGTCGAGGACCGAGACCTAGATCTGGAAGCCGCCGACTAACCCCAGTGCGCAGACCCGACGAGCATCGGCCGCGTGGCACCCTCAAGTTGCCCATTACAGCGGAAATCTTCCGCGAACCCGATGGCGATTCCTGATTACGAGCTAAGTCGAGCACTCACAGGTAGTGTCGACCTATTAGACAAAGCGGACCATCGGCAGGACGAGGCCAGACGGCCGCCACGAGGTAGAGGATTTGCTACACTATGGCCGACGGAGAATGGGAGATCCGGGTCACCAACGAGCTCCTGGCCTGGATCGGCACACTGGACGAGCGGACGAGGGCGCAGCTAGTGGACGCGATCGACCGCCTGGCCGAGGCCGGGCCGGCACTCGGCCGGCCCTTGGTCGACTCCATCGCGCACTCATCCGTCCGCAACCTCAAGGAACTTCGGCCCGGCTCAGCCGGGCGCAGCGAGGTCCGCGTCTTGTTCGCGTTCGACCCGTGGCGGTCGGCCATCCTGCTCACCGGCGGCGACAAGTCAGGCGACTGGCAAGGCCGGTACCGCAGGGCCATCCCGCATGCCGAGGAGCTGTACGCGGAGTACCTCAAGGAGCGCGAGGCGGAAGAGAGACGATGACTGAGTTCCCCAGGTGGCAGGACGTCCGCGGCGGCATCGTCGCGGGGGCCGGCGGCGAGGAAGCCATCGCCGAGGCGCGCAACCGCAACCAGGCCTACATCGACGGCCACCGGCTCGCCGAACGCCGCAAGGCCATGGGCCTGACCCAGGCCCAGGCCGCCGAGCGCATGGGCGTAACCAAGAGCCGCGTCTCCCAGATCGAGCGCGGCGAGGTATCCACCATCGACGCCGTCGCCCGTTACGTCACGGCCATAGGCGGCACCATCCAGATCTCCGCCGTCTTCGGCGACGATCACTACATCTTGCGTGGGACCGCCACCGAAGCCGCCTGACCGCACGAGCACCTGCCCCAAACGCGGAGCCAAAATCCATAGCGAACCTCGCAATTGCGGCCTCCGGTGATTCGGATATCTGCGCCGAGATCGCGCACACAGTAGGCGGTCGCGCTGTACCCGCCCGACGCACGGTTGGCAGATGTCGCGGTCCTGGACCGTGGCGCGGGCTGTTCTGTGACGCAAAATATCCGCAGATCTACTCCGTTTTCGGTTCTCTTGTAGAGACTGGCGACAGGATGCCGAGTTGGTCGATCTGGGCATGGCCAGCGAGTCCGCGCGGCACTCATTCGACGGGAATAGAAAACCAAGTCGCAGACTATGCTCGGCTCTCCTTTACCAGTATGACTGGTACACTATTGAAAAGTCGGCAAACGTGCAATCCGTGACCGGAGATTGGGTGATCCGAACAACGTGACAGGTCACCTTCCAGTGCCGATTGACATTAAGAGCCTGCTGCGTCGATCTATGGACTCGTTGTTTGATCAGCGTCAAGGACGCTAGCTTGGTCGACGTACTCACCTCGACAAGATCCGTTTATTGAAGCTTCGAAAGTGCCGACCTACACTCATATGTCGCTACGTTCAGCGTTCGTTGCTTGGGCGTCATCTTATGCTTGATATGATCACACACGCCTGATTTAAGCGGCTCTCAACAGCCGTTCGACTGTGCGACGGTTCGAGGACGGCAACGTCATAAATTGAATCTGGTCCTCGCTTTTCAATGTGCGCACCGCTGCCGATTGAAACGCCGCAATCTTCTGGACAACCTTGTCGCCGAAGAGTTGATCGAGCAGTTGGTAGCTGACGAAGTGTCTGAAGTCTGCGACCTCGAACGCAACCACTCGCTTCCGCGCCCGATCGATGTCTAGCGCTACCTTGTCCTGTTGAACTCTGACGACCTCGCTTGCCTCCGAGGAACGTACTCTTGCTTGCAAGCGGTCTGCGTCGGCAGAGTACTGGAGAGTCAGTACGCTCACGGTATGCTCCTTTCACGATCAGTGTAGACCAAGTGCACCGTCAGATCCTGAGGCTGCTTGCAACCTGGCGGAGTCGAAGATGCCAGATCTCGACCCGCCGGACGGATTGAGGTTGAGCATGGAGGTAGGCGGGGATTCCGCTCTCTGAAATTCTGCTTGTCCTTGCGAGGTCAGCATCTATCGTTGCATCGAGCACCACCAGGGCCGTGTTCATCTCATTTACAGAACTTGTACTCCGATGGACAATCGCGTTGCGTATCTTCTCGCCAGCCGTGACGAGTAGGAGATCGGCGAGAGGAAGAGACAATACTTTCGCCGAATACTGAGGCGACAATTCCGCCGTGGCTCGATCTGTCCATTTATCGCCAAAAGAGATATTGCGACCAAGTGGATCCAGCAACTGCTGTACGGTTGCTACGCTCAACTGGGGGGGCAGTTGTACATGTACGAATGGTTCAAGCTCTTTGAATTTTCCGCTCTTGATCGATTCGCGGAACCTTCTCTCCAGATCTGCACGATAGGTAGAGCTATCGCGATTGATTGCCGCTATATGCCACCGAGAACGAAATCGCTCCCACTCGACAGCTACGCGAACGAAGGCATCAAGGGACGCAACCTTGCGAAGATCAAGGTCGGAGGTGGCCAACACATCCTGGCCGCGTCTCCAAAGGCTTACTGAGTCATCAACCGCAGTCACGAAGCGATCAACCTCATCGTTGGGGTCGCGTGTTCTTGCCATGATGTCCCTCGCGCAAGGTATCTGCTGGTTGAGGTCGGAGGTACGGGAAAGAGCATATGCGGGCTGCGGAATGACCCATCCGTGCGAACCCCGTCGAGGAGTCCGCGCGGAATTAGACTATCTATACACCACTATGTCAAGTGCAAACCTAGCAAACCCGAGCCTCTGATTCGGTGTTATGCGCGCTCACGGTGGCGTCGCCGTGGTGGCAAGGTCAGCCACGATCGTGTCCGCGGACGCCTCTTGCGTAAGTTCCGACCGACTTCGTCACCGCCCTGCAGGTCGACCTCAGGTCGACCCGCCGCCACAAGACCGCGCGGCGACCGACAGGTCCGCCCCGGAGGGCGGCACCGCGAGCGGCGCCTCGGCAAAGGCCCCGTCGGCCGCCTAGGCCCCGCCGCGCCCCAGAACGCCCATCAGATAGGCATCAAGCGCCGCGAGACTTGTCGGAATTGTAGAAGACATCGACTTGCCAGCATGGTCATGCCGCAGCGACGGAGGCTAGGATTCCCGGGTCGGCCCGGGGACGACCGGGCCACAGACCCGCTTGCCGTGCCGCCTGCGCGTACGGTCCTGCGAGGAGGTAACGCGATTCCGTCGATCGACGGGCGCCCGGTGATCAGCCGCGCCGATATGGCGACTCGCGGCGTCCCGGCCTCCACCGCCAGCGTCTGGTACCGCGACCGGGCCACGACCGGGCACCCGGAGAAAGCCGGTCGGCTCGACCGGACGGACTACTGGTACGAGGACGAGTGGACCGCCTGGCACCGGAGCTACCAGCAGGCCAAGCGCGACTCGCTGACCCAGGTCGACCGCACCGGCGACCCGGACGACCTGGTCGACGCGACCGAGGCCGCCCGCATGCTCCGCTATTCCGGCCGCGACGTGATCCACGCCAACCGCCGCCTCGGCTACTTCCCCGAGCCCGACGCCTACGGTCCGTCCCGCCGAGGGCGCAGCGCCCCCCTGTGGAGACGGTCCACCGTGTGGGCGGCGGCTGACAGCCGCCCGGGCATGGGCGGCGGCCGCCGGCCCGGGATCCCCGCCAAGCCGCACCCGTACGCCGGCGACGAGCGCCTCGCCCAGGTCCTGGCCGGCCTGCGCGCTGGCATCCAGCCTTCCGCGGCGGGCCTGGCGGGGGAGTGGGGCGTCAGCCGCCGTACGGCCGAGCGGATCATCCGCGCGGCGCGCGCCCAGATCGAAGATCCAACCCGCTAGTCCGAACGGCCGACGGTTGCACCTTGATGCGCACCGCAAATACTAGTAGATTTAAAACGTCGTAAGGGCGGCAACCCTTCCGGCGCCACCAGAACAAAATCAGATCGAAGGGCGACCCCTCATGGTTCCTGCACCCCCCATCCGGCGACGGCTCGTGGGCAAGGCCCTACGCCGCCACCGTGAGAGCTCCGGCTACACGCTCAAGGACGCGGCCCGGTTCCTGGAATGCGATCCTTCGAAGATCAGCCGGATCGAGACCGGCCAGCGCGGGATTCGCGGCAAGGAGCTGCGCGAGCTGCTGGCCGAGTACGGCATCGGAGAAACTCTCCAGGCGGTCCTGACGGACCTGGCCGACCCTCGCGGCGCGTTCGGCTGGCACCGGGACTACGCCGACGTCCTGCCCGGCGCCTGGCGCGACTACCTGATCCTCGAAGCCGCCGCTTCCAAGATCAGCGGATACGAGGCTCAGCAGATCCCAGGCCTATTGCAGACCCGCGCCTACGCCCGGGCACTGGCCAATACCGACCTCACGCTGCCCGACAACGCCGCGCGCGACCGGGCAGCGGACGCCGTCCTGGCCCGTCAGCAAGCTGTTCTCGAAGCCGAACGTCGGCCCGACGTTCACCTGATTATCGGCGAGGCGGCGCTACATCAGCAGGTCGGTGGTGCCGAAGTGATGCTCCAGCAGCTCAGGCAGATCGCGCGCACAGCCGACGACAGCAACGCCGTCACGGTGCAAGTCCTGCCGTTCGAGTCCGGCGCGCACGCGGCAACGGGGGACGGATCGCTGGCGCTGCTGCACGTCACCGAAACTCAGGGGCTCGGCGTGGTGCACGTAGGCGGCATCAGCGGGGGAGTGTGCCTCGAGGGAGCCGATGACCTCACGGCCTACGCCGAGGTGTTCGACCAGCTACGAGCGTTCGCCCTGAACCCCGCCAAGTCCGCCCTCCTGCTGCGGGGCCTGGCCGGAGACTAACGAGGCCCGGAGCCGGTGCCCCAGCAGACGGTTGGGGCACCGATCCGGCCTCGGCTACCGATCCGGCTACGACCGCGCTCGGCCGGATCGCGTCAGGCGGGCCATCCGCTAAACCCGCATCTTGCAGCTCGGCTCCCAAAGCGAGGCGATAACTATGGACCCTTCGATCCCCGCCGCAGCCGGAAGACAGGAGCAACTCGCACTTCCGGGCGAGGCTCTGACCCGCCGTGTCGTCACAGTCATCACGGCCACGATCGCGATGCTGACGTTTGCCTTCAGCACTGGCAACGTGACGCAGCTGTGCCTGGACCTTGGCATCACCCCGTGGACCGCGTGGCTGGTCGGCCCAGCGGTCGACCTGAGCGTCGTCGGCCTGTTGCTCGGAATGCGGTTCCTATCCCAACACGGCCATACGGACGCCCAGTTGCTCCGGCTACAGCGCATGCTCCGGTTCTGCGGCCTGCTGACCTTGACCTTGAACACCGCCGAAGCGTTCGGCCACCGCCAGTACGGCACCGCCCTGGTTGACGCGGTCGGACCGGCGCTGCTGATCGTTTGGAGCGAGATCGGACCGTGGATGCTGCGCCAGATCCACGCCATTTCGCCGCCCAGCGCTCCTTTGGTGTCGACCGAACCCAAGCACTCCGAGTCCGCTCTACCGCGGCCGACCGTGCTCCCGACCGGTCTGCTGGCCCGCACCCGCGAACTGGATGCCGCCCACCGCGCCGCAACCGGACGGCCGATATCCAGGGACACCTTGCGCGCTCGCCTCCGAATCGGCCGGGACCGCGCTGGGGCCCTCGTCGCCGCCGTCCGCGCCGAGGCTGTCGCTGGAAGCGGACCGAACCCGGCCCCTAAAGCGGTCGTTCTCGGCGGCGTGCCGGTGCCAGTCGGGCTCTGACCCGGTCAGTTGCAACAGTCGTCTCCTGTGCTAGATATCTCACGTGAGATATCGCAGTGATATGGAATTCGCTGTGGCGAGGCCCTAGCATCACCACGAAGTTCCAATCCCAGAAAAGGAAATAGGATGCCCGTACCTTCGCTCGAAACTCGCACGGCCAGGCCAGCCAGCACTTTTGGTCGGCCCAATCCTCAGATCGCCAAGAAGGGAGGTGACTCACACACTTGCAGGCGTTCACCGTCGAGCAGGTCGCCGACATGCTGCACATCGGCCGCGACAAGGTCTACTACCTGCTCAGGACTGGCCAGCTCCGCAGCATCAAGATCGGCAAACTGCGGCGGATCACCGAAGACCACCTAGCCGAGTTCGTCGCCTCGGTTGAGGACCAGGCCCCAGTGTAAACAGCCACTGGCGCCCCTTGTCCCATCCATATTGCGCAAGACATTGCCAAATGTATCTCTGCGCTATTCTCGGCCCGCATAGTCGCATCGGCTTAGAGGAGGAGTATCAGGTGGCAGCATCCCCAGACTCAGAGAGGCCCAAGAGGCGCCGCCGCGACCGTGGCGACGACGGTATCTGGTGGGACAAGGCCAACCACCACTACGTCGGCGGCGTCTCGCTCGGCTTCAACAGCGACGCAAAGCGCAACCGCCCCACCGTCCGGGGCCGGACCAAGACCGAGGTCAAAGAAAAGCTCGACAAGCTCCACGAAGAGCTCAACGCGGGCATCCGCACCCCAGCGACCTACACGATCGAGCAGTGCGTCAAGGACTGGTTCGCCTCCATCGAGCGAGACGAGCACACCCTGCAGACCCTGACCGGCCAGGCCAGGAAGTGGATCTATCCCAGGATCGGCACGAGCAAGATCAAGGACTTCACTGCGATCGACGCCGACAAGTTCTTCCAGCAGATCGCTCCGTTCTTGAGCAAGCGCACGCTGGTCATGATCAAGAGCACGCTTCGCCGCTCCATCCGCCGCGCCCAGGTCCACGACCTCATCGGACGCAACGTCATCGAGCTCATCGACCTCCCAGCAGGCAAGCCCGGCCGTCCCTCGAGAGCTATGACCCAGGAACAAGCTGCCAAGGTCCTCAAGACCGCCAACGGCGCCTGCACCGGTTACGTCAAGGTCGTGAAAGCAAGCTCAGGCCCATACGGCGCAACCCACGCCGCCACCGACGCCGATCAGCTCGCCTGCGGCACCAAGTCGCACTGGAAGGCGCCGATCACCGAGGTGAGCCGCGACCTCAAGGACGCCACCTGCCTTTCCTGCCGCACGCAGCTCGGCCTCGACGACACCGGCAACGCCAATCAGCGCCTGGCCGCCCTCTTCGTCCTCTCTATCACCCTCGGCCTGCGACCGGGCGAGCTCCGAAAGCTCACCTGGGACTACGTAGACCTAGACGGGGGAGTGGTCCACGTCTGGCGCTCCGCGAGTAAGACCGGCGACACGAAGACCCCGCAGTCAAAGCGATCGCTCATGCTCCCGAAGCGCGCCATCACCGCCCTCGCCAAGCACAGGACAATGCAGGACCGCGAGCGCAGCGAAGCGGGCAGAGCCTGGCACGACAACAACCTCGTCTTCTGCCACGAGGACGGCTCGATGTACAGTTCCCGAGCTCTCAACTGGCGCTTCAGCCGGATGACCAAGAAGGCCGGCATCGGCCACTGGCACGCCCACGAAGGCCGCCACACCGCCGTCTCGATCATGAGCAGCAACGGCGTCCCGATCCAGGACATCAGCGACACCGTCGGCCACAAGTCCACCCACGTCACCGAGACCGTCTACCGCCACGTGATCGTGCCCAAGATCCGCGGCGGCGCGACCGTCATGGACAGCGTCTTCGGCCCCGAAGACGAAGAAAGCGCCTAGCCGTGAGCCTTGGCTCTTGGTTTGGCGCTTTTTATTAGAACAAGCCTTCGAAAAATCTGTGGAGCTAAGGGGATTCGAACCCCTGACCTTCTGCATGCCATGCAGACGCGCTACCAGCTGCGCCATAGCCCCGCAGCCCACCACCGGCTGCCTGGTCCCGAAGACCGGAGCACCCCGCAAGGTGG
>Ga0335072_10009803_pt1 | contig 13809 bp, 10 predicted proteins | sample Lox_Sample_21_FD_206725 | JGI IMG/M metagenome (GOLD analysis project Ga0335072, IMG submission 206725) | Soil microbial communities from Loxahatchee National Wildlife Refuge, Florida, United States - Lox_Sample_2.1 | ecosystem: Environmental > Terrestrial > Soil > Wetlands | place: USA...
CCTGCGGCGCGCGCGCCATGCCGGTCTGGTGCGCGAGCCTGCGCACCGCAGACCCGGCCCTGCTGGAAGCACTCGCAGACGCGGACGTCCTGGTCGTGACCGTGCTCGCGGCCGGCGGCACGGTACCTGCCGCCGCCCAGGCCGGCGGCGACGACGAGGCATGGGACGTGGGCGCGGTCGCCGCCCTGGACATCCCGGTCGTCCAGGCCCTGTGCCTCACCTCGCCCCGGGCCCAGTGGCAGCAGGCGAATGCCGGGCTCAGCCCGCTGGACGCCGCCACCCAGGTGGCGATTCCCGAGTTCGACGGCCGGATCATCTCGGTGCCGTTCTCGTTCAAGGAGACCGGCGAGGACGGGCTGTCGCACTACGTCGCCGACCCGGAACGCGCGGAACGGGTCGCGGGCACCGCGGTCGGGCTCGCCAGGCTGCGGCACATCCGGCCGGAAAACCGCAGGATCGCTCTCGTGCTGTCCGCCTACCCGACCAAGCACGCGCGGATCGGCAACGCGGTCGGCCTGGACACCCCGGCCAGCGCGGTCCGGCTGCTCCGCGCCCTGCGCGAGCGGGGCTACGACGTCGGGCCAACGACCGGCCCGGACGCCCTGCCCGGCCTCGAACCGCCGGACGGCGACGCGCTCATCCACGCTGTGATCGCGGCCGGCGGCCAGGACCCCGAGTGGCTGACCGACCAGCAGCTCGCCGACGCGGCCGTACGCATCCCGGCCGCGCAGTACCGGACCTGGTTCGCAAGGCTCCCGGCCGAGCTTCGCGCGTCCGTCGAAAAAGCCTGGGGCGCGCCGCCCGGGGAGCTGTTCGTGGACCGGTCGGCGAACCCCGATGGCGACATCGTGCTCGCCGCCCTGCGCTCCGGCAACGTGGTGCTGCTGGTCCAGCCGCCGCGCGGGTTCGGCGAGAACCCGGTGGCGATCTACCACGACCCGGACCTGCCGCCGAGCCACCACTACCTGGCCGCCTACCGCTGGCTCGAGGAGAGCTTCGGCGCGCACGCGCTCGTGCACCTCGGCAAGCACGGCAACCTCGAGTGGCTCCCGGGCAAGAACCTCGGCATGTCCGCGTCCTGCGGCCCCGACGCGGCGCTGGGCAACCTGCCGCTGATCTACCCGTTCCTGGTCAACGACCCGGGCGAGGGCACCCAGGCCAAGCGCCGCGCGCACGCCACGATCGTGGACCACCTGGTGCCGCCGATGACCAGGGCCGAGACCTACGGCGACCTGGCCCGGCTCGAGCAGCTCATGGACGAGCACGCGGCGGTGGCCGCGCTGGACCCGGCCAAGCTGCCGGCGATCCGGGCGCAGATCTGGACCCTGATCCAGGCCGCCAAGCTCGACCACGACCTCGGCCTGGACACCCGGCCGGGCGACGAGCAGTTCGACGACTTCCTGCTGCACGTGGACGGCTGGCTGTGCGAGGTCAAGGACGCCCAGATCCGTGACGGCCTGCACGTGCTCGGGCAGGCGCCCGAGGGCGCGCAGCGGGTCGGCCTGGTGCTGGCCATGCTGCAGGCCCGGCAGATCTGGTCCGGGACCGGCGGCGCCCTGCCCGGCCTGCGCGAAGCGCTCGGCCTGGCCGAGGACGGCTCGGCGTCCCGTTCCGCGGTGGACGCCGCCGAGGAGCTGGCCAGGTCCCTGGTCGAGGGCATGGAGCTGGCCGGCTGGCGTCCGGACGCGGCGGGCGAGGTCACCGCCGACGTGCTCGGCCGCGGCGGCGAGACCGCAGACAGCAATGACACCGTCGAGCGCCTGCTGCGCTTCGCGGCCGATGAGCTGATCCCGCGCCTGGCCGCCACCACCGGCGAGATCGACGCGATCCTGCACGCCCTGGACGGCGGGCACGTGCCCGCCGGGCCGAGCGGATCCCCGCTGCGCGGCCTGATCAACACCCTGCCGACCGGCCGCAACTTCTACGCCGTCGACCCCAAGGCGGTCCCGTCCCGGCTGGCCTGGGACACCGGCCAGCAGCTCGCCGACACCCTGATCGCCCGGTACCGCGCGGACACCGGGGGAGAGTACCCGGCCAGCGTGGGCCTGTCGGTGTGGGGAACGGCCGCGATGCGCACCGCGGGCGACGACATTGCCGAGGTGCTGGCCCTGCTCGGGGTCCGGCCGGTGTGGGACGAGGCCAGCCGCCGGGTCACCGGCGTGGAGGCGATCGACCGGGGCGAGCTCGGCCGGCCGCGCATCGACGTCGTGGTCCGGATCAGCGGGTTCTTCCGCGACGCGTTCCCGCACGTGGTCACGCTGCTCGACGACGCGGTCCGCCTGGTCGCCGGCCTCGACGAGGACCCGGCCGACAACTTCGTCCGCGCCCACGCCATGGCCGACGCCGAGCGCCTGGGCGACCTGCGCCGCGCCACGACCCGGATCTTCGGCTCGCCGCCCGGCTCCTACGGTGCCGGCCTGCTGCAGCTTGTCGAGAGCCGGTCGTGGCGCGATGACGCCGACCTGGCCGAGGTCTACGCGGCCTGGGGCGGGCACGCGTACGGCCGCGGGCTGGACGGCCGCGCCGCGCGCGAGGACATGGAGTCGGCGTACCGGCGGATCCGGGTCGCCGTGAAGAACACCGACAGCCGCGAGCACGACATCGCCGACTCCGACGACTACTACCAGTACCACGGCGGGATGGTGGCCACGGTCCGCTCGCTGACCGGCGCCGCGCCGCTCGCCTACGTCGGCGACAGCACCCGGCCGGACCACGTCAGGACCCGGTCGCTGGCCGAGGAATCGGCCCGGGTGTTCCGGTCGCGGGTGGTCAACCCGCGCTGGATCGGCGCCATGCGCCGGCACGGCTACAAGGGCGCGTTCGAGCTGGCCGCCACCGTCGACTACCTGTTCGGCTGGGACGCGACCACCGGGGTGGTCCAGGACTGGATGTACGAGAAGCTCGCCGACTCCTACGTGCTCGACCCGCAGACCAGAGAGTTTCTCGAGACCAGCAACCCGTGGGCGCTGCGCGGGATCACCGAGCGGCTGCTCGAGGCGGCCGACCGCGGCCTGTGGGCGGCGCCCGAGCAGGCCACGCTCGACGCCCTGCGCGACACCTACCTGCAGGTCGAGGGCCAGCTCGAGGAGGCGCAGGCGTGACCCTTCCGTTCACGGCCGTGGTCGGCCAGGACGACGCGCGGCTCGCGCTGCTGCTTGGCGCCGTCGACCCCGGCATCGGCGGCGTGCTGCTCACCGGCGAGAAGGGCACGGCCAAGACCACCCTGGTGCGCGGCCTGGCCGCGATCTTGCCCGGCATCAACGTCGCGGCGAAGTGCCGGTTCTCCTGCGACCCGGCCGCGCCCGATCCCGGCTGCCCCGACGGCCCGCACCCGCCGGGCGGCCCGGCCGAGCACCGCCCGGCCCGCCTGGTCGAGTTGCCGCTCGGCGCCACCGACGACAACGTCACCGGCAGCCTCGACGTCCCCCGCGTGCTGGCCGGGGCCGGAACCGCCGAGGCGTTCGCCCCCGGCCTGCTCGCGCTGGCCAACCGCGGCGTCCTGTACGTGGACGAGATCAACCTGCTGCCCGACCACCTCGTGGACATCCTGCTCGACGCCGCGGCCACCGGCAGCACGAGCGTCGAGCGCGACGGGATCTCGCTGCGGCACGCGTCCAGCTTCCTGCTGGCCGGGACCATGAACCCGGAGGAGGGCGAGCTGCGGCCGCAGCTGCTGGACCGCTTCGGGCTGTGCGTGCCGGTGTCCGCGAGCGCGGACCCGGCCGTGAGGGCGGCCGTTGTTCGGGCCCGGCTCCGGCATGACCGCTCTCCGTTGTCCAGCGCCGAGGACCACAAGGATTCTGAACGCGCTGTCACAAGCGGGATCGTGTCCGCCCGGGCCACGGTGCAGGGCGTAAAAATCACTGATCAGGAGTTGCTCAGGGTAACTTCCGCTTGCGCGGCCCTGGGCGTCGACGGGATGCGCGGCGACCTGGTCACGTGCCGGGCGGCGGTCGCGCACGCGGCGTGGCAGGGCCGCGACGAGGTCACGGCGGCGGACGTCCGGGTGGCCGCGCGGCTGGCGCTGCCGCACCGGCAGCGGCGCGGGCCGTTCGATGATCCAGACACCGACGCGGTCAAGCTGGAAGAGGCGCTAGGCCCGGACGATCCGGGCGACGGCGCGCCGGACGACGACGGAGGCGGGAGCGGCGGCGGAGCGGCGGGCGCCGGCGACCCGGAAGGTGCGGCGGCGGGCGCGGGCGAGGGAACGGCCGGGGGCGCGTCCCAGTCGTCTGCGTCCGAGTCGCCGGCATCTGAGTCAGCTTTGTCCCGGCCGGCGCCGTCCGGGATCGCGGCGCCGCCGAACGCGACGTTCGGTGTGCGGAAGGTGCAGGCCAGCGGGCTGGGCGCCGGGCCGGAGGGGCGCCGGTCGGGGTCGGCCGGGGCGCACGGCCGGCCGATCGCCAGCATCAGGACCGCGCGGCGGCCCGAGCTGCGGCCCACGCTGCGCGCCGCCGCGATGGCCAGGCCCGGGGCCCCGTTCACGGTCACATCCGGCGACCTGCGGGCCAGCCTGCGCCGCGGCCGGGAGGCGAACCTGATCGTGCTGCTGCTCGACACGTCGGGCTCGATGGCGGCGCGGCACCGCAGCGCGGCCGTGGCCACCGCGGCGCTGTCGCTGCTGACCGACGCCTACCGGCGCCGGGACCGAGTGGCCCTGCTCACGTTCCGCGGCACCGGGGCGACCACGGTCGTGCCGCCCACCTCGTCGGTGGAGCTGGCCGCGCGGCGGCTGCGCGGGCTGCCGGTCGGCGGGCGCACGCCACTCGCCGCGGGCCTGGACGCGGTTCGCCAGCTCGTCCGGCGCGAGGCCTGGCGGGACCCGGCCCGCCGGCCGATCGTGGTCGTGATCACCGACGGCCGCGCCACCGGACCGGACGCTGTGCCGCTGGCCCGGCGGGCCGCCGCGGCCCTGGCCCGCGTCCGTGCCACCGCGATCGTGGTCGACGCCGAGCAGGGACCGGTGCGGCTCGGGCTGGCCGGGGACATCGCCCGGCACCTGGCCGCTGACCTGGTGACGATCCCGGGGCTGGCCGCGCAGGCCGGCCCGCTGCGCGAGCGCGCTGGCCTGGCGCTCGCCGACCTGATCCGGGCCAGGGCGGCCTGATGCCACAGGGCAGGGTCGAGACGGTGCCCGACGACGGGCTGACCACGAGGGAGCGGCGGGTCCAGCCGGTGCTCGCCGTGCACACAGGGGATGGCAAGGGCAAGTCGACCGCCGCGTTCGGGATGGCGCTGCGGGCATGGGCGGCCGGCTGGCCGGTCGGCGTATTCCAGTTCACCAAGAGCCCGAAGTGGAAGGTGGGGGAGGAGGACGCGCTGGTGGCGCTCGGCCAGGTGCACGCGGCCACCGGGCAGGGCGCGCCGGTGACGTGGCACCGGATGGGCGCGGGCTGGTCGTGGCTGAGGACCCAGCCGGAGGATCACGCTCGCGCCGCCCGCGAGGGCTGGGAGCAGGTCCGCCGCGACCTGGCCGCGCAGACCTACCGGCTGCTGATCCTGGACGAGTTCACCTACCCGCTGGCCAACGGCACGCTGGACGCCGGCGAGGTGCTGGCCGTGCTGGCCGCGCGCCCCGGCGTGCAGCACGTGGTGATCACCGGCCGCCGCGCGGTCCCCGCGCTGATCGATGCGGCCGATCTCGTGACCGACATGACCAAGGTCCGGCATCCGATGGACGCCGGGCGCAAGGGCCAGCGCGGCATCGAATGGTGAGCGCGTGATGAACCTGCCTCGCCTCGTCATCGCCGCCACCCGGTCCGGGGACGGCAAGACCACGGTGGCCACCGGGATCATGGCGGCGTTGCGTGCCCGGGGCCTTCGGGTCTCGCCGCACAAGGTGGGGCCCGACTACATCGACCCCAGCTACCACGCGGCGGCCTGCGGGGTTGCGGGCCGGAACCTCGATCCCTGGCTGGCAGGCGAGGAGAAGGTCGCCCCGCTGCTCGCTCATGGCGCTTCTCGTGCCCGGGCCGATGTCGCCGTGATCGAGGGCGTCATGGGCCTGTTCGACGGCGCGGCCGGCCGGGGTGATTTCGCCAGCACCGCGCACGTGGCCCGGCTGACCGGCTCCCCGGTGGTGCTGGTCGTGGACGCTTCAGGGATGTCGGCCTCTGTGGCCGCGATCGCGGCTGGCTTCGCTGGCTGGGATCCGGGCCTTCACCTGGCCGGGATCGTCCTCAACCGGGTCGGGTCCGACCGGCACGAGGCGCGGCTGCGGGAGGCGCTCGCGCCGTCCGGGATCCCGGTGGTCGGCGCGCTGCGGCGGGACGCGTCGCTGCACACGCCCTCCCGTCACCTCGGCCTGGTCCCGGCCGGCGAGCGCCCGGCGTCGGTCGATGCCTGGCTGCCCGGGCTGCGCGCCCTGGTCGAACGCGGCCTCGACCTGGACCTGCTGCTGTCCATCGCCCGCGGCGCTCCCGGCCTGAATGCCTCGCCATGGTCGCCGGCCGCGGAAGCCGGCCCGGTGACGGCGGCCGGGCGGCCGCCGGTGGTCGCGGTCGCCGCGGGTCCGGCGTTCACGTTCGGGTACGCCGAGCACGCCGAGTTGCTTGCAGCGGCCGGCGCCGACGTGGTGCCGTTCGACCCAATCAGTGAAAGGCTGCCCGAGGGGACCGACGCGCTGCTGGCCGGAGGAGGGTTCCCCGAGGTCCACGCCGACGGCCTGGCCGCGAACGGGGCGCTGCTGGACGAGGTGCGCGGCCGGGTCGCGGGCGGCATGCCGGTGGTGGCCGAATGCGCCGGGCTGCTCTGGCTGGGCGAGTCCCTGGACGGGCGCAAGCAGGTAGGGGTGATCCCGGCCCGGGCCCGGATGACCGGTTCGCTGACCCTGGGCTACCGTGAGGCCGTTGCGCTCCGCGACTCGCCGCTGCTCGCGGCGGGCGCCTGCGTCCGGGCACACGAGTTCCACCGCACGGTCAGCGAGCCAGCTCTTTCGGACGACCCGGCGTGGCGGCTGGCCGACGGGAGCCTTTCCGGCTGGGCCGGGTCCGGCCTGCTCGCGTCCTACCTGCACCTGCACTGGGCCGGAGTGCCGGGGGCGGCGGAGCGCCTGGTTCGCTGCGCGCTCGCCGCCCATACTCGGAGCCAGGCAGGCGTTCACCCGCGAGGTGCCGATGGATGACCCGAAGGACCCGTATAGCCGGGATAACTTGTCATGGAACTGGTCGAGGGGCGGACCGTGGTCGCGGCCGTTCAGCGGCCGACGAGGGCCGCGCGTTCCGCCGCCGCCCGGGCCGCCGCCGAGGCCGGGCAAGGCCGAGCGCGAGCGGGAAAAGCGCGCCGACGCGCGAGCAGAACGGCTGCACCTGGTTGGCCTGACCAACGCCGCGGTGATCATCATGGGCGCTGCCGTCGGCGTGATGGTGGTCGTGCTGCTGTTGGTGCTGGTCATCCGTCACTGAGGGTTCTCGCGGCCGGGAAGCTCACCGCGATGTCCAGGCCGCCATCGGTCCGGGCCGAGGCGCGCAGCGTCGCGCCGTGGGCGCCGGCTATGGCGCGCACGATGGCCAGGCCGAGCCCGTGTCCGTCCGCGGCCTGGATCCGCCTGGTGCCCAGGCGCTGGAACGGCTCGAACAGCCGGTCCAGTTCGCGGGCCGGGATCACCGGCCCGGTGTTCGCGACCGTGATCGTGGCCCGGCCCTCCGCCGTCCCGGTCGAGATCTCGACCCGGCCGCCGGGCCCGTTGTGCCGGATCGCGTTGTCGGCCAAGTTCGCGACCAGGCTCTCGGCGAGGCTGAGGTCACCGGTCGTCGGCGCCGGGCCGAGCACGGTCGCGACGCCCACGGCGCGCCGCTCGGCGTCATCGCGCCGGGTGACCAGGACCTTGGCGACGACGTCGGCGAGATCGAAGGGTTCCCATCGCTCGACCCCGCGCTCGCTGCTGGCCAGGGTGAGCAGCGCGTCGATGAGACGCTCCTGCTGTGCTCCGAGATTGATCACTTCCCGGCAGGCTTCCCGCAGCGTCCGCGCGTCGGCGCCGGTGTCCGCCAGCGCCACCTGCAGCACGCTGCGCTCGGCGGCGAGCGGCGTCCGCAACTCGTGTGACGCGCTGGCCACGAACCGGCGCTGCGCCTGGAACGCCGCCTCGAGCCGCGCGAACAGCCCGTCGAGGGTCGCGCCCAGCTCGGTGAACTCGTCGTCGCGGCCGGCCAGGGCCAGGCGGCGGTGCAGGTCGCTGGCCGAGATATCCCGCGCGGTGGCGATGATCACGCGCAGCGGCCGCAGGAACCGCCCGGCGATCAGCCAGCCGACTGCGGCCGACACGGCCGCCAGGGCGGCCAGGATGACCAGCGCCTCGACGAGTTCGCCGCCGAGGTGGTCGGCATGGGGGGCGACGGGGGCACCGCGCCGTTCGGCCGGGACCGCCGCGTTGATCGTGAACACCGGAACCACCAGCACCACGACGCCGCACACGAAGAAGAACCCGGCGTAGAGCAGGGCGAGCCGGAAGCGCAGCGTGCCGATCACGCGTCCCCGATCCGGTATCCGCCCTCGCGGACGGTGTGGATCACCTGCGGATCGCCGAGCTTGGCCCGGAGCCGGCGGATCGTGGTCTTCACCGCGGTTGTGAACGGGTCGGCCGCCTCGTCCCAGGCGCGCTCGAGCAGTTCCTCCGCCGACAGCACGCGGCCGGGCGTGGTGAGCAGGCACTCCAGAACGGCGAACTCCTTCGGGCTGAGATCCAGCCGCCGCGCGGACCGGAACGCGACCCGGCGGGCCGGGTCCAGCGTCAGGTCGCCGCTGGCCAGCACGGGCGGCACGGCCGGTGCCGAGCGGCGACCGAGCGCCCGGACACGGGCCACGAGTTCGGCGAAGTCGAACGGTTTCGGCAGGTAGTCGTCGGCCCCGAGCCCGAGGCCATCGACCCGGTCCCGCACGGTGCTGGCCGCGGTCAGCATCAGGATCCGGCTGCGCGGCGGCCCGGCGGCCAGCCGCCGGCAGATCTCGTCGCCGTGCACGCCGGGCACGTCCCGGTCCAGCACCACGACGTCATAACGGGTCACGGCCAAGCGCTCGAGCGCGTCATCGCCGTCCAGCACGACGTCAACCGCCATGCCTTCGCGGCGCAGGCCGGTCCCGATCGTCCTGGCCAGCACCTCGAAGTCCTCGACGACCAGCACACGCATGGTCCAAGCCTGCCAGGCCGGCGGTGTCATCCCGGTGCCAGTCGCCGACACCGTGCCGCCACCGCCCGTGCTCTAGAACCTTGGGCATGAACATCGGACCGCTGCTGCGCGCGGAGTGGACCAAGTTCCGGACCGTCCGCGGCTGGGTCGCCGGCATGGTCGTCGCCGCGCTGGCGACCGTGGGGTTCGGGCTGCTGGTCTCGTCCGGCATCGTCTGCGGCGGCGCGCCGTCTCCCGGCCATCCGCGGGGGACGCCGTGCACGGCGCCGCTGGGACCGGACGGCGAGGCGGTGACCGATCGCTTCTTCTTCGTGCACCGGCCGCTGGCCGCCAGCGGCAGCATCACCGTGCGCGTGACGGCGATCAGCGGCGCTTTCGCCGGGCTGCAGCCCTGGTCCAAGGCCGGGATCATCATCAAGGCAAGCACCCGGCCGGGATCGGCGTACGCGGCGATGATGGTCACCGGCCGCCACGGGGTGCGGATGCAGGACGACTTCACCCAGGACATGCCGGGCCTCCCCGGTGCGGTTTCGGCCGCATCGCCCCGGTGGCTGCGGCTCAGCCGGGCGGGCGACACCGTCACCGGCTACGACTCCGCCGACGGCAGACGCTGGATCCGGGTGGCCGCCGTGCGCCTGGCCGGACTGCCGGCCACCGTGCCGGCCGGGCTGTTCGCCGCCTCCCCGGCGCGGGTGAGCGGGCCGGCCGCCAGCGCCGCCGGGCCGCCGGTGGCGCTGGGCACGTTCGACCACGTCGGGCTGCGCGGCGCGTGGCCGGCCCGGGCCTGGACCGGTTCCGACATCGGGTTCCCATCCGGCCGGGCGTCGGCCGGACTCGGCGGTTATTCCCGGTCGGGCGGCAGACTGGCGGTGAGCGGGTCCGGCGACATCGCGCCGGCGGTTCCGCCCGAGGCCACCGTGATGCCGATCGCGCACACCCTCGTCGGTGACTTTTCCGGTGTGATCGCGGTGGCCGTGGTCGCCGCGATGTTTGTCGCGGCCGAGTACACGCATGGCCTGATCAGCGTCACGCTGGCCGCGACCCCGCGGCGCGGACGGGTGCTGGCGGCCAAGGCCATCGTGATCGCCGCCGTCACGTTCGTGGCCGGCCTGGCCGGCGTCGCGGCCGCGGTCCCGCTCGGCGAGCGGGTCCTGCGCGATCACGGAAACTTCATCGCTCCGCTGCCGGTGGTCACCGAGGTACGCGTGATGGCCGGCACGGCGGCGGTGCTCGCTGTGGTCGCCGTGTTCGCTCTGGCCGTCGGTTCCGCACTGCGCAGCACGACGGCCGCGGTCACCGCCGTGCTCGCCGGGGTGGTGCTGCCGTATTTCGTGTCGGTCGCACTGCCGATCCTGCCGGTCGCGGCCTCGGACTGGATGCTGCGCGTCACCCCGGCGGCCGCCTTCGCCGTCCAGGGGACCTCACCGCAGTACCCGCAGGTGAGCGGGACGTATCTGCCGTTCTTCGGCTATTACCCGGTGGGCCCGTGGACCGGCTTCGCGGTACTCTGCGGCTGGACAGCGGTCGCACTCGGGCTCGCCGCCTTTCTGCTCAGGCGGCGGGACGCTTGATGGCCGCGGGCGGAGCGACGGCCGCACTGCGGCAGCCGGCCCGGCAGGCCGGCCTGGTTACGGTGGTCGGTGAAGACTGGGCGCCGACCGGGACGGACGACGGGGGGATAGCTATGACCACGGAGCCTGAGCTGAAGGGCAAGGTCGCGGTCGTCAGCGGGGCAAGCAAGGGCATCGGGCTGGCGGTCGTGCGCGGGCTCACGGCCGGCGGCGCGCACGTCATTGCCGGGGCCAGGGAGAGTTCCGCCGGCCTCGACGAGCTGGCGAAATCAGGGCAGGTAGAGGTGGTGCTCGTGGACCTGTCCGACGCCGGTGCGCCGGCCGAGCTCGTCGCCAGCGCCGGTGACCGTCTCGACATCCTGATCAACAACGTCGGGGGCGCCCCGGCCCGGCTCGATGGCTTCCTGAGCATTACCGACGCGGACTGGCAGGCCACCTTGAACCTTGACTTCATGGCGGCTGTCCGCTGCGTCCGGGCCGCGCTGCCCGTCATGATCGCCACGGGCGGCGGTGCGATCGTCAGCACGTGCTCGGTCAATGCCCGCCTGCCCGACCCGGAGGTGATGGACTACAGCGTTGCCAAGGCCGCCCTGGCCAGCTTCTCCAAGGCCCTGTCCAAGGAGGTCGCGAAGCATGGGATCCGGGTCAACACGGTCAGCCCCGGCCCGGTCGCCACCGACCTCTGGCTGGGCAATGACGGGCAGGCTGCCACGCGCGGGGCTGCGACCGGTGCGGACCCGAAGGACGTTGCCGCCGAGGTCGCGAAGCAGATGCTGACCGGGCGGTTCACCCGTCCGGAGGAGGTCGCCGACCTGATGCTGTACCTGGCCGGGGACCGCGCGGCCAACATCACCGGATCGGACTTCCCGATCGACGGTGGCCTGGTCACGACGCTGTAGCGCGACGGCCGGACCGCGGCGGGCCGTTCCAGCCGCCCTTCCGTCGCGCCCCAGTCCCGCGCCGCCCCAGTCCCGCGCCGCCCCAGTCCCGCGCCGACCCCGCCCCGCGCCGACCCCGCCCCGCGGCCGCCGCAGCCCAGACGCGATATAACTTGACAGTGAACGCCATGGTTTTTACCGTCTCAACTACCGGCGGTGGGCGAGGGATGGAGCGGGCAGCATGGAGCCGATCGAGATCTTGACCAAGCTGACCACCCCGGAAGGCCGGGCGGATCCCTACCCGCTGTACGCCGCCCTGCATGAGCTGGGCGAGGTGATCCAGGTCAACCCGGAGAACCTGATCGTGGTCGGCTATGACGCCAACAACGCCGTCCTGCGCGATCCAGGCTTCCGCGTTTCCGACGAGGCCTATCTCGACCAAGTCTTCCCGGGCTGGCGAGAGAACCCGGTGTTTGTCCAGAGCGCCGACTGGTTGCTGAACCTCAACGAGCCGCGGCACTCGCGGATCAGGCGGCTGATCGCCCGCGCGTTCACGGCCCGGCGGGTTGCCGGGCTGGAACCCGCGATCACCAAGATCGCCGATGGCCTCATCGACGTCATGGGCGACCGGGGCGCCGACGGCTCCGCGATCGAGTTCATGCACGACTTCGCGTTTCTTCTGCCGGTCACCGTGATCTGCGAGCTGATCGGGATCCCCGAGGCCGACCGGGAGGGATTCCGGCCGATCGCGCGGGACGTGGCCGGAGTCTTCGAGCTGCACGACCCGGCGATGCTGCCCACGATCAACGCGGCGGCCACCGAACTCCTCGGGTACTTCACCCGGCTGGCGGCCGCGCGGCGGGCCGACCCGCGCGACGACCTCCTCAGCGACCTGCTCGCGGTCAGCGACTCCGATGACGGCCGGCTGGCCGACACCGAGCTGCTGCACAACCTGACCCTGCTGCTGGTGGCCGGCTTCGAGACGACTACGAACCTGCTAGGCAATGGCCTGCAGATCATCCTGCAGGACCCGCCGGCCGGCGACGCGGTGCGCAGCCGCGCCGTGACACCGTCGGCGTTCGTCGAGGAGGTGCTGCGCTTCGATTCGCCGGTCCAGCTCACCAGCCGCATCGGCTACGACACGACCCTGGCCGGCGTGGCGGTGCCCGAAGGCGGCGTCGTCAACACGGTCATCGCGGCCGGGAACCGGGATCCGCGCCGGTTCGCCAATCCGGGCCGTTTCGACCCAGCGCGCCCGGACGGCGGCCCGCTCAGCTTCGGCGGCGGCGCGCATTTCTGCATCGGCGCCGCGCTGGCCCGGCTCGAGGGCGCGGTCGCGTTCTCGCGGCTGCTGGACCGGTTCCCGAAGATCTCGCCGGCGGGCGAGCCGACGCGGCGGGATACGCTCTTGCTGCGCGGCTTCGACGCCCTCCCGGTCACCGTCGCCTAGCTCGGCTGCCGGTCCCCGGCAGCCGGTCCCGGGCGGCCCGGCCGACGGCCGTCGTCTTGCGCCCGCCAGGTCGTCTCGCCCGGTCCCGCCGTCCCGCCGTCCCGCCATCTCACGCGGTCCGGCCGTCCCGCCGTCCCGCCATCTCACGCCGTCCCGCCGTCCCGCCGTCTCCTCCCGCCGACACGGCGCCCGCCCGCTAGTCGGCCGGGATTAAGGACTGTCGCCCGCGTATTGGACAGCATTCTGGAAACGCCGGACCTGACCGAAACTCGCGCCGTGCCGGAACTAGCCTGCCACCCGCCATGTGGCGCACGGAGAATCGGGCATATCCCCATATAATGGGCAGTCCTGGGCCGCGCCCGCGCACGCCCAATAGCATCGGCGGACCGCCACTGCTGCTCTAGAAGCAGCGATGGTGCCATTCATGTTAAAAGCCCTAATTGAAGGCAGTTCGACGAAGCAGGCCATGGCCAGCGACTCGGCGTAGGGCAGTTTCGGGGCGGCCGACATCGTGTCGAACCAGGCGTCCATGCACAGAATCGCGGCCGTCGCCGCCGCGGCCGGACTCGTCGCCCGGTATTTGCGGGAGAGCAGGCGTGCGACGGTGAGCAGGCAGACCGCCTCGAGGACGTCGAGCCCCACCCAGGAGGAGCCTGAGCCTCGACCCGCCGAAGCTCAGCGGCGCCCCGCCTGGGCTCGCTCCTGCCCGGTGGGTGACGGGGTGACAGAGCGGCCGCCGCGCAGCAGGGAGGCCAGGCCGGCCAGCACGGACAGGGCCGCGG
>Ga0335072_10009804_pt1 | contig 13809 bp, 11 predicted proteins | sample Lox_Sample_21_FD_206725 | JGI IMG/M metagenome (GOLD analysis project Ga0335072, IMG submission 206725) | Soil microbial communities from Loxahatchee National Wildlife Refuge, Florida, United States - Lox_Sample_2.1 | ecosystem: Environmental > Terrestrial > Soil > Wetlands | place: USA...
GGCCAGGGCGCCGCCGTAGGTATAGACGCCGCCGGTGACATCGGAGCCGATTCCATCGCCGTAGCAATCGGAGAAGCGGCTGTCGATGATGCGCAGGTTGTTGACGTTGCGGTGGCCCCACGAGTACTGATCCATGCAGCGGCCGAGATTGTCCATGTACAGAACGTTGGTGAACTTCGGCTCGGGAGCGAGCGCCCTGGGAAAGGAGGTATGGCTGACCGTCACATCCTCCAGCGTCAGGTTCATGACGGAGCTGGTCCCGCCGCCATTGTCCTCTTCGATCATATCGCCCGGATCGTAGGCGAAGGTGCTGTGGCCGATATAGAGGTTCGTGGTGGCGATGCCCGTGCCGGTGAAGAACTCGGCCCCGTTGCAGGAGCCGCCGCCGATGCCGTGCGCGAAGGTGTTGTGATCGATGCTCCAGGTCAGGGAGCCCCCCGACTGATTGGTGAACAGCCCCTCGCAGTCGGCATTGGGGCTGCCGATGTAAGTCTCCGAATTGAAGTCCGAGTCCACCGACAGCACCGCCGTGTCTCTCGTTTGCATCCCGATCGCCAGCACGGAACGCAGCCCCCGCCCCTGCGCCAGACGTGTGATGCGATTCGCGCTGACGCGCGCGGCAACCTGCGCCACGCCGGTGGCGCGGATGTCGATCCCGTCGTTGCAGGCGCCGTCATGCACGTAGTTGTCCCTTACGGAAAGCCACGCCGTGCCGCGGTCCTCATCGATCATGATGGCCGCCCAGCCGTTCGCGAGCAGAGGCAGCTGCACGGGGAAGTAGACATAAAGACCCGGAGTGCACGAGGTGTTCGTGCCCGAGAGGTCGTTGCCCAGGATCCGGACACCCGTGACGTCGCGGCCATAAATTCCGCCGCGCGCGGCGTCGACGATGACGAGGTTGCTGACTTCCACGTTGTCCGCCAGAACGACGGCATCGCCCGAATTGAGCGCCGTGCTCCTGTTGGAGACGCGTGCGGCCCCGCCGGCCAACCCCGCGGCCACCGGCGGTCCGCCGCCGATGAGCCGCTGCCCCGGCTTGAGCGCGATTCCGCCATCGAGAGGCGGCTGGCTCAGGGGAACCGGCAGGACGATGATCTCGTCACCGGGCTTCGAGGCGCCGGCAACGGCCGCGAGCGTTCCGAAGGGCCGGGACTGCGAGCCATCGCCGCCCGCGGGCGCTCCGGCGCGCACGTAGAGCGTTGCCGCCCCCGCCGGAACGCCGGCCGCCCAGGCGGCGGCAAGCGCCAATCCCGCGATCGCCGGCCGCCGGCGGCCCAGGGTACGGTTTCTCATGCAGCGCGCCCCCCGCATGCGCCGATCAAAAACTTCTGCGGAACTGCAGCTCCACGGTGGTCGGCGGCAGCGTCGCCACGTTGGGAATCACCCGTCCGGAGCTGTCGAACTGCGCATAGCCCACGTAGCCGATGTCGCCGAGATTGGGCTTCGCGTTCGTCAGGTTGTGAACGTTGAGAGAGATCTCCGACTTCCCCACATCGACCCCGAGCCGCAGATTCGCCAGCGAGTAGCCGGGACGGGTCGCCTCGAGCCCGCCGCCGCTGACGACGGGAGCGACCGCGTTGCCGGTGTAACTATAGTCGGCCGAGACGAAGCCGTCGAGGTTGTCGCTGAGCTCGCGCGTATAGACCCCACCCACGGTTGCGTTGAACGCCGGCACTCCCGGCAGGCGCGAGCCCGGCATGACTCCGCCGTAAAGGAGAGCGCCGGGTTGACTCATGGCGGTCTTCTCGTAGCCCGCACCCAGGCGGAAGGTGAGCGCCGGCGTCAGGTGGCCGGAGATGTCCAGCTCGGCGCCATCGACCGTGGCTTTCTTGCCGTTGATCTGGAAATAATCGCCGCAGGGCAATCCTATCTCCTGCTGCGGATTGTCCCAGTCGATGTGGAAGCCGTCGGCCGAAACGAGCAGTCCCGGGTCCGGGACCTGGACCTTCACTCCGGCCTCGTAGCTCCACACCGTGTCGGCCTTCAGGTTCTCGATGTCCGAGGCCGTGAGGCCCGGCTCCGAGCAGATGAGCGACACCGGGCCGCTGGTGTTGCCGGCGCGGAATCCTTCCGATGCCGACGCATAAGCCATCGTGTTGCCGGTGAACTGATAGGACAGTGCGACCTTCGGATCGACCCCCGACTCGCTGTTGCTCGTGGGCGGGGTGATGTTGGACAGGCTGAAATCCTGGAAGCCGCCGGCATCGCCGTTGGCGCGCTGCGTCAGCCAGTACTGTCGCGCGCCGACGGTGAGCGTGAACTTGTCCAGGGTGTAGTAGAACTGCCCGAAGATCGAGGTATCCCTCTGCTTGAAGTATCCGTCCGAATACCACAGGACATCATTGGGCCATGGGCCGACGACCATGTTGTCGGCGGTAGCGGCCACCAGGCCGTTGGCGGAGATGGGAGGGATGCTGAAGAGGCTGCGGGCCGTCGAGTAGAAGAGTCCGAACGTGCCGCTGAAGTTGTACACGGGCGCGAACGAGGCGCGCAGCTCCTCCGTCACCTGATTGGTGTAGTGCTCGCCCTTCCACAGATAAGGCTGCGGCGCCAGGCAGCAGACCCCATAGAACCCCTCCATGACCTGCTGGGTGCCGTAGGTCGAATCCTCCACATCCTGCGTATCCCGGTAGAAGTAGGCCGTGGACGACGTGACCTGCCATCCTGCCGCGTGATATCTCAGCTCGAGCGACGGCAGCGACCAGGAATCGTTGGCATGGGGCTGCACGTTGAAGGCGCGATTGATGATGTAATCGGGAGTGAACGCCGGCAGCGGCGCGGGGGCCGCCGGAAAGCCGTTGTCCCCGGTCCGCTGCATCATGAACCGCAGCGTCGCATCGAAATCGTCCGTGACCTTGAGAAGTGCCGTGACCGAGCCGCCGAAGCCGGTATCGGCGCCCTGGTCGTTGACACTGCTGCGGGGTACGTTGAGGGATGGATCGCCGGTGCCGGGACTGGCCGGATCGGTGGGATACGTCCGCGTGAGGTAACCCGCGTCGTGATTGAAGAACAGCACCGTCCTGACCGCCAGCCGGTCCTGCGACAGAACGACGTTGTCGATCAGGTCGGCGCCGCCATCGGGGCTGCCGCCGCCGGCGGTGATCCCGGCCTGACCCATGTAGGAACCCTCGTTTCGGGTCAGATTCGGCTGGTTGGTGATCAACCGGACATTGCCGCCGAGCGAGCCTTCGCCGAACAGCGTCCCCTGCGGTCCTTTCAGCACCTCGATGTTGCTGATATCGAGCACGCGCGGATCGATGGACGCCGGAACGGGCGTGTCGTCGATGTAGAAGCCGGTGGCGCCGCTGGTGGCGCCGAGGTTCTGGCCGGTGATGCCGCGGATGCTGATGGTTCTGGCATCGGCGATGCCGGTCGCGCCGGCCCCGTAAGTGAAGGACAGGTTCGGAGTCTTGGTCGCGTAGTCATCGAACGACTGGATGTTGAAATCCTGCAGGTTCTGCGAGGTGAATACCGTGAGGCTCAGGGGAACCTTGGCGATCGACTGCGCTCTCCTCTGCGCGGTGACGATGACGGTCTGCAGGGACTTGGTGCCGGTTGCGGAATCGGCGGCCGTCGTGCTCTGCGCGGTCTGCGCCAGCGCGCCTTCGGCATGTGCCGCCAGAGCGCAGGCAAACACGGCGATCGAGCGCGCGGCAGCGAGACGACCCCTGTGAGGTATTATCGTCAGCATAATAAAACGTCTCCCAAAATCACTTACGAAGATGAGATGAGCTGACTGGTTTTTATCCCCCCGGGCCGGATCTAGATATTATCGGTACCATAATATATCGATGCCGCGCTTGCAACAGCGCGCCGGCCGGCCGCGGTCTCAGCCGCCGAGCGGCCGCAGCAGCGCCCGCGAGATGATGTGGCGCTGCACCTCGCTGGTGCCGTCCCAGATGCGCTCGATGCGCGCATCGCGCCAGATGCGCTCGAGCGGCAGCTCCGTCATCAGGCCCATGCCGCCGTGGATCTGCAGAGCCTCGTCCGCGACCATCGCCAGCATCTCCGTGGCCTTCAATTTGGCGATCGCCATGTCCATGTCCGTGGCGCTCTGCTCGCCCAGCTTCCACGCGGCTTCCAGGGTCAGGAGCTCCGCGGCCCTCAGCTCCACCGCCATGTCCGCGAGCTTGAACGCGACGCCCTGGAACTTGCCGATCTGCTGCCCGAACTGCGTGCGATCGACCGCCCACTGCCGGGCGAGCTCGAGCGCCCGCTCGGCGCGCCCGAGGCAATTGGCGGCGACCTGCAGGCGGGTGGCGCCGAGCCAGGTATTGGCGACCTCGAAGCCCTGGTGGACTTCGCCCAGCACCGCGGATTTCGGCAGCCGGCAATCCGTGAAGCGCAGGATGCTGTTGGTGTATCCGCGGTGAGAGACGTTCCGGTATCCCGGCAGCACCTCGAAGCCGGGCGTGCCCTTGTCGACCAGGAACGCGGTCATCAGCCGCCGCGTCCCGCGCGGCGTGCTCTCCTCGCCCGAGGCGGCGAACAGGATGGCGAAGTCGGCGTGATCGGCGTGACTGATGAAGTGCTTGGTTCCGTTGACGATGAAGTCGCCGTCCTTCGGCACCGCCGTGGTCTTCATGCCGCGCAGATCCGAGCCCGCCTGCGGCTCCGTCATTGCCAGGCATTCGACGCGCTCGCCGCGCACCGTCGGCAGCAGATACCGCTCGCGCTGCTCGCCCGCGCAGGCCAGCAGGATGTTCGAGGGCCGGGCGACACAGGAATAATGCAGCACGTAGCTCGTGCGGCCGAGCTCCTTCTCGTAGAGCACCCAGGTGACGGGGTCGAGTCCGGCGCCGCCCACCTCCGCCGGCATGTTGGCGGCGTAGAGGCCCGCATCGATCGCTTTCGCCCGCAGCTCCCGCAGCAGCTCCTCACGCAGGTGCCCCGTCTCCTCCACCTCCTGCTCGTGCGGCATGAGCTCCCGCTGCACGAAATCGCGGGTGGTCTTCAGGATGAGCTGCTGCTCTTCGGTGAGTGAGAATTGCATGCCGTTCTCAGCCGGTTGCCGCCCGCTCCTTGCGCGGCTTGCCGGGAGCCGCCGCCGCGGCCTTCGCCGCCCAGTCGCGCAGCAGCGCGACCTGCAGCCCCATCTGCTCCACCTGCTTGGCGGCCGGCCAATCGGTGCGGTTGGCGACCGCGCCCGCCGTCAGGCCGTTGATGAACGTGCTGATCGAGCGCCGTACACCGTCGCGGGTCTCCGCCGACCAGCTCGACCATTCCGGCCAGGCGCGCGAGAGGCAGCGCTCATACAAGCGCTGGTACTCCCGGTGCACCCAGGCATTGATGCGCTTGAGCCGCTTGTCGGCGGTGACCTGGCCCCAGAAGGCGGTCCAGAAGGCGCATTCGATGTAGCGCTCCTCATCGACGGGCAGCAGCTCCGTGAGCAGCGCCAGCAGATCCGGGCGCTCGGCCTCGCTGTTGCGCAGCAACCGCTCGTCGATGCGCCGGAGCATGAGGCGCAGGGCCGCGATGATGATGTCCTGCTTGGTGTCGAAGTAGTGCGCCACCATTCCGGTGGTATACCCGGCCTCGCGCGCGATGCGCACGATGGTCGCCTGGTCGAAGCCGCCCTCGGCCACGACACGGCAGGCGACCAGCGCGATCTCGTCCCGCCGCTTGTCGTGATCGACGATCTTGGGCATGGCGGATCTTCAGCCCGGCGAAGCCGCATGGGCGGCGCGCAGCTGGTCGAGCCGCTGGCGCACGGGCGGCTCGAATGGCGCGGCGCGGCTTTCGCGCGTATCGACGTGGATGTACAACTGCACGCCGGTGGCGATCAGCGCCTCGTCCCGGCGCCGATGCAGGGAATGCTGCAGGCGGATCCGCTTCGTGTCGAGCTCGAGCACCTTGGTGGTGACGTAGATCGGCTCCAGCGCCTTCGCCTCGGCGACATGGGTGACGTGCGACTCCAGCGTGTACATCGCCCTCCCCGCCTTCCTGTAGGCATCGTCCACACCCGCCCAGCGAAAGAGCGCATCCGTCGCGTCGCCGAACACCTGCAGATAGCGGGAATCGGTCATGTGGCCATTGTAGTCGATCCATTCCGGGCGGACGTACGTGTCCAACAGGCGCAGCGGGCCGCCGGCCCCTGGCGTCAGGGCCGCATCGATTCCCGCCGCCGCGCTGCGCCCGTTGCGCTCGTAGAGTCTCTCCTCCAGAGCGCGCAGCGTCCCGCCGGCACCGAGATCGAACTGCTTGAGCACCTGTTGAATGGCGAGCAGGTACTCGTCGCGCAGGCGCTCGAGCTCGCGGATCGAGCGGCCGCCGGCCTGCGCCTGCGTGCCCTCGACCATGCGATCGATCAGCGTCTCCGTGAGCTCCGGCGCCTCGAGCTTCGTCCAGGGCCACTTCAGGCAGGGACCGAACTGCCGCAGCATGTGGCGCATGCCGGTCTCACCGCCCGCCAGGTGATAGATGAGATTGGTGCCCATGCCCGCCCAACGCAGGCCGGGCCCATACACGATCGCCTCGTCGAGCTCGCCGGTGCTTGCCACGCCGTCCTTGACCAGGTGCAGGATTTCCCGCCAGAGCGCCTCCTGCAGACGGTCGGTCAGGTGGCCCGGCACTTCGCGCCGTACGCGTAGCGGATGCATCCCGATTTCGGTGAAGAAGCGCGCGGCGGCATCGAGTGCCGCAGCCGAAGTCGCCCGCCCGCCGACCAGCTCCACCAGCGGCAGCAGATAGACGGGATTAAAGGGATGCGCGACCAGAAAGCGCTCCGGCGCCATCATGTCCTGCTGCAGGTCGCTCGGCAGGAGCCCCGAGGTGCTCGAGGCGATCACCACGTCGGCCGGCGCGACCCGGCTCGCCTGGGCCAGCATCCGGCGCTTCAACTCGAGCTGCTCGGGAATGTTCTCCTGGATGAAATCGACCTGACGGGCCATGGCCTCGAGGTCGGTGGTGAACGTCAGCCGCCCTTCCGGCGGCAGCGGGGCCAGGGTCAACCGCGACAGCGCGGCGCGTGCATTCTCGACGGCGCCGCGGATCCACGCCTCCATTTCGGGCTTCGCGTCCATGGCGACGACGTCGATGCCGAGATGCAGCGCGCGGGCGGCCCAGCCGCCGCCGATGACGCCGGTACCCAGAAGCCCCAGTACTTTCACCTGTCGCATTGGCCTTCAACCCACCTGCACCTGCAGCGCCGGTCTTTTATATCATGGTCGTGATAATATAACAAGGTCGCGCCAGGCTGCCAGCGGCTCGAGCAGCCGGCCATAATCCTCCAGCCTGCGGGTAGCCAGGCCCGCCACCTTGCCGCGGTCGTCGCAGCGGCGAACGAGGAGCGCCTCGCGGTAGCCGGGCTCGGTCTCGAAGGCCGCGACTTCCTCGGCCGACAGCAGGCCGCCCTGCAGCTTCAGCGTATGGACCGAGGCCGCACTGAGTTGCGACAGGTAATCCGGGTCGGTCGTGCAGAGATATCGCTTTGCTCTCACATGCAGGCGGACGGGATCCGCAACATCCGTCCCGAAGCGCTCGCTGAGCCATCGCGCGCCGGTCGCCTCGTGGCGCGCGTCGACGGTCCACTCCGCTATATCGTCCGGTACCGTTGCGATCAGATGGCCGACGTCGTGCAGCAGTGCGGCTGCGATGAGCGTGTCGGGTGCGCCGTCGAGCTCCGCAAAATGGGCGGCCTGCAGCCCGTGCTCCACCATCGAGACAGCCTCGCCGAAATACGCTGCGGAGCCCCGGGCGCCGTAGAGGGAGAGGATCTCGTCCATCACGCTCATCGGAGCGGCCCCTCGGCGAGCAGGGCCGCGCGGCTGAAGACGCTGTCGCGCGTGAGGTAACACCCTTGCAGGTGCCGCGGATACCGGGCCGACGCGAAACCCGTGCGCCCATGCAGGATCCGCTGATTGTCGAACACCACGAGATCGCCGGCCCGCATCATGAACCGCAGCATGAAGCGCGGCTCCCGCAGCATCAGGGCGAACCGGCGATAGGCCCGGTAGTAGCGCTCCGCCGCTTCGGCCGCGAACGGCAGCGGCTGGATCGAGCGGTTGTTGTAATGGACGGCGACCACCTCTTCCCGGCAGGACAGTTGGATCAGCGGCCGCTCGGCGCGCAGCGCGGCATTCCTCGAGTGGTAGGCAAAGGGAACCGGCGTGCGCGTCAGGATCTCGAACGTCTCCGGATCGTCCTGCCGGAGCTGCTCCGCAAGGGCGAACCCGTCCGCGAACAGGCTCTCGCCGCCGTCCGGCGACGCAACCAGCACGTGCAGCGCCTGGAAGCCCGGTACCGGCTCCCGATAGGGGTTGTCGGTATGCAGGCCGAGGCCGAGATCCGAATACGCGAGATTCTCGGGATCGGGTACGGCGCGCACGTCGAACAGCAGCCCGTAGTTGGTCTCCGCGACCTGCCCGACGAGCCGCATGGTTTCGAGCAGGATCCCGGGCTCCGCCGGAACGTCCGCCAGGAATGCCAGTCCGTCCGCAACCAGGCGCCCGAGCCAACTCGCCTGCGCACCAACCTCGTCGCGTGCCTGCGCAGCGGAGAGCCAGGCGAAGTCGCGGGTCGCATCCAGCCGGGCGCCGTCAGGCCAGAGCCGCGGCCGCGGACCCCGGGCGCCCGCGATCGCCTCAGCCTGCCGCGCGAGCCATTCGAGCTCGAACGACGCGCCGCGCGCCTCGTGTTCCCACTCGATCCGGACCGCCGCCCCCTGCAGCGCAGCCTCGCGGATGCGCGGTGTGACGGGAAGATCCGCAACGTCGATGAGGCGCTGGCCGTTTCCCGGATCGCGGTCTTCGCGCACGTTGTCGCGCAGCCACACGCTCGCCAGCTCGACCCGATCGCCGTCCGCCCAGTGCAGCGTCAGCGCCGATGGCGTCCAGCGGATTTCACTGATGGTGCCTACCGCTTTCACGTCGTGAGCCCTCCCCTCGCCCGCAGCTCCATGGCGTAAAGTACTCCAGCGCCGATTGCGCCGACCGCTGCGATGACGGCGAGGGTCGTGAACACGCCTCGCCAACCAAACGCCACGGCCAGCTTGGCGCCGCCGACTCCCGCACACACGGCGCCGAGATAGCCGACGCCGTCGATGATACCCGAGGCCACGGCGCCCGCGGCCTTGCCGCCGAAATCGAGAGCCATCGCGCCGCCGAGATAGGCGTACGGTCCGAGCAGACAGAACGCTACGGTGCCGATCAGGGCGATCGCCGCCGACGCGTCCACTCCGCCGCTGTGGATCGTCGTCAGGACGAAGAGCGCGACGGTGGTCGCACTCAGGCCGACGAACAGAATCAGCGGCCGGCCCGTGCTTCCGAGGCGATCGCCGAGCCATCCCGCCACCAGCACCGAGATCGCGCCGACGCCCGGAAAGATCGCGCTCATGCCGGCGGCATCGCTCATGCTGAGGTGGACGAAGTCCCGCATGTATACCGGCGTCCAATCGTTGAAGGTTTCGCGGACGATCGTACAGACGAGCGACAACACGCAGACCATGAGAAAGGCCGGGCTCTTCAGCAGCGGTCCGAGCCGCTCCCTGACGGATGCGGGCTGCGTTTTCGCGCGCCCGAACACATTGAGCGGATTGGCGACCGTGTCGCCATAGCCGGCTGCCACGCGCGACTCGCGCAGGAAGAGGAGACTGGCGATGAGCATCGCTCCGGAGACCGCCGCCGCCAGGACGAACAGGCTCCGCCAGCCGTGGCCCTGCGCGATCAGCCGCCCCATCCATTCGCGCGCGCCCGCATCGCCCACGAGATAACTCAGGCTGAGGACGCCGATGATCGCGCCGTGCGAGGAATAGTCGAACCAGCGGGACGATACCTTCAGCAGACCGGCCCAGGCCCCGGACTGTATCAGCCGATTCAGGAACCAGGCGGTCGTGAAGAGCGGCAGTGCGCCGGAGAAGGCGAAAAGGAGGGTGAACAGCGTGGCGCCGGCGAGGCCGAGGAGGAAGTTGATGCGTCCGCCCCAGTAATCGCCGAGCCCGCCGATGAACGGCTTGCCGATCGCGTAGGCGAGGATGCCGAGCGAGGTGATCGCACCGATGTGCACCAGCGCGTCGTTGTAGGAAAGGCCGTGCCTCGTGAGCTGCTTCGCCAGCAGCGGCGTGGCGACGGAGAGATCGGCGCGGCAGAAATAGAGCGAAGCGTAGCCGCCGAAGAGAAGTGCGATGACGATGACCTGCCGGACCCTGAGCGCACGCGCGCGCCCCGAGGTGTTTTCGGCCGGCGTCGTCATCTGCCGCCGGTCGTGGGCCTGAGCCTCCTGCTGAGCGTGCGATACAGGCTCCGCGGACCGTCGAGGTCGATGTAACAGCCCTGCAGGTGGCGCCGGCCCTCGTTCGGATCGTAGGCGGTCCTGCCGTGCAGCACGCGGCTGTTGTTGAACATCATGAGCTCACCCGCCGCGAGCGGGAATCGCAGCTCGAAGCGCGGATCGGCGAAGAGCTCGCTCAACCGCCGGCGCGCCCGCTGAAACCGCTGCGTGGTATCGGAGTCGAGCAGCGGCAGATAGTCGAGCCTCGGGCTGTAGTGCACCCCCGTCATCCGGCCGCTCGAGTCCCTTTGCACGATCGGACGGCGCTCCACGAGCTCCTCATTCGCGTCGATGAATCGGAATCGCACCGGCGTCGAGGCGAGCAGGCGCAGGCCCTCCGGGTCCTCCTCCTGCAGGGCTTCCGCCACGGACAGGCTGTCCACCAGCGTGGACCATCCGCCCTGGGTCTCGTTGACCAGACAGTGCAGCAGTTGCACCCCGGGCACGGGCTCGCGGTACGGGTTGTCGGTATGCGCCCCCAGGGGGACGGGGCGGTAGGCGAGATCGTTCGAGCCCGGGCGCGAATAGACCTCGAACAGGCGCCCGAAGTTGGTCTCCCGCACGTAGCCGAAGCGGCGCGCGACGTCCAGGATGCACTCGGGATCGGTCGGCAGGTGACGGATGATGACGACGCCATGAGTCAGGAGCGTCGTGACCGATTTCAGGCGCGCCTCGGCGCTCTCCAGCGCGCGCCCATCGACGCTGATCGTCTCCAGGGGCAGGTCGGCGCGCCAGGGGACCTCCCGCGGCAGACCGTCCTCCAGGTCGAGATCGTCCGCGAGCCGGCTCAACTCATACTCGCCGGAGTAGCCGTCGCTGAAGACGAGCCAGGCGCGATCCTCGCCTCTTTCCTCGACATGGACGAGGACCAGATCATCCGGCAGGCGGTGCGGGTCGAAGAGGCGCTGCTGAGTGTGCGGATCGAGATGCGCCGGATCCTGGCACCGCTCGCGCAGCCAGAGCGCCGGAAGCTCCATGGCGGTGCCGCCGGTTCGGACGAGGATGCTCGGCGGATCCGTTTCGAGCTTGAAACGCACGCCGTTCATCACCCACCTCTTCTTTGGATCTGCTCCGGCGGGACGATGTTCGCCCGAGCCAGCCTTTCCGCTCGCTCGCCGTCCCCGGCGCAGATGCTCTCCACCAGCTCGCGATGCGATTCGCAGATCTCCCGCGCATCCACCTCCCGGTTCGAGAGCGCGATGTAGACCCGGAACTGATTCTCCACGCGCACGTAGTGCTGCAGCAGCCGCTCGTGGCCGGAGAGCCGGATGATGAGCTTGTGGAGCTCGCGGTCGAGGCGATCCGCGCCTTCGTGATCCTCCGACTGCGCCGCCGCCTGCAGCTGCGCGAACGCGGCGCGCAGCTGCTTGATGCCCTCGCCATCGATCCTGAGCGCCGCGAGCCGCGTACCCAGACTCTCGAGCGCACCGCGCAGCGTGTAGAGCTCCCACAGATCGTGATCGCTGAAGTCGATGACCTGGTAGCCGGTATAGGGGACGTGACAGACCAGCCCCTCCTCGATCAGGCGCCGCAGCGCGGCCCGGATGGTGCCGCGCGACAGTGCGAACCGCTCCGCAATCGGGGTCTCGAGCAGGCGCTCGCCCGCCTTCAACGCGCCGCCGAGGATCTGCCGCCGCAGCAGACCGGCCGCCTGCGCCTCCAGGCTCTGCCTGTTGATGGTCTCCGTCAGCCTAGGCTCGGTGGCGCTCATTCGAGCCCTCCGCGCCGAACACATAGCGGGTCTCGGACGGAACGACCTCGTGACCCGGCTCTTCGGGCTCCTGATCCACGAGCTCCGGCGGAAAGCCGGGCGCCCGCACCTTCAGGCCGCAGTCGTCCTCCAGCCGCTGGATGATTCGCGGCGACAGCGCGCGCGGGCCGTAGCGCGACTGCGTGTCGCGGAACATCTCGGTCACGGTGTCGGCAACCTCCGTCGGCACATCGTTGCGGCGGCCGAGGTCGAGAAAGAGTCCGATGTCCTTCAGCACCAGGTCGACCGTGAAGTTGATGTCGTAGCTGCCGTTGAGGATGACCTGGCTCTCGGTCTCGTGCACGAAGGAGTTGCCGGACGAGGCCTTGATGGCTTCATAGGTCGTCTTGGGATCCATCCCGGCCTTGCTCGCGACTGCCCACGCTTCGCTCAGGGCGGCCAGGTGGACGAACGCCAGGTAGTTGGTGATCACTTTGAGGACCGAGGCGCTGCCCAGCGGCCCGATGTGAATGATCCGGCGGCCCATGATGCGCAGCGCGGGCAGTGCCTGCTCGAACGCGGCGCGCTCGCCGCCGACGAAGATGGAGATGTTGCCCGTCGCGGCCCGATGGCAACCGCCGGACACGGGCGCATCGAGCGGCTTGGCTCCCGTGCGCATGACCCGTTGGCCCAGGCGCTTGACCTCGCTCTCCTCCGTCGTGCTCATTTCCAGCCAGAGCTTGTTGGCCGACAGGCCTTCGAGCACGCCGTTCGGCTGCTCGAGGACCTGCGCGCTGATGGCGGGCGAAGGCAGGCAGGTGATGATGAGATCCGAGCGCAGCGCGAGCTCCTTGGGGGTCGACGCCCAGCGCGCGCCCCGATCCAGGAGCGGCCTCGCGGCGGCCTCGTTGAGATCATGGACGATCAGTCCGGCTCTGTTGCGCAGCAGGGTCGCCGCCAGTTTGGAGCCGAGGTTCCCCAGGCCGATGAAGCCGATGATCATTGCGCTCGCCTCATGAAGTCCGATCGATGACGGCAGGATCGAATGCCCGCCGGGAGAAAATCCGGCGCACCAGCGGCTCGAAATGCTCGAGGGAGCGCGTCGGATAGTCCGGGTCGAAAGCCGCCTGGTCCCACCGCTCGCAGAACCGGACGCAGCTCTCGTAGTAGGGGTGGTCGCGATATGCGGCGCGCAATTCCGGATTCTCACCGAAGAAATGCGCGTAATAGATCTTCTGGAACAGGCCGTGATGCTCCACCACCCAGGTCACTTCGGCCCGCACGTAGGGGCGGACGATCTCCGCGGCGAGGTTGGAATGATTCAGGGGCGCCAGGGTGTCGCCCAGGTCGTGGACGAGCGCGGCGACGATCATCTCCTCATCCGCGCCGTCAGCCTCCGCCCGGGTGGCCGTCTGCAATGAATGCTGGAGCCTCGTGACCTGATAACCGTCCAGCCCGTCATCGAGCGCCCGCAGCGCCTGCAGGATGCGATCGGGCAATCGCCCGATCCACTGCCGCTCCAGCTGATCGAGGAACCGGTACTCGGCCTCGGTCCCATCCTTCATCTGCCGGAAGCTGACTGTGCGCATGGCTGCCCGGAGCGGCTTTTTCGCGATTCAAGCAGCCGGGTTGTTAATTGTCAACAATCTTCTCAGTCGTCCCGGGGCGGCCAGTGCGGCCACTGCGGCAGTCCGTCCGCGATCTCGTAGTAATCCCCCTTCTCGGCAACGAAGATGTGCATCGACGGCTCGAGGCCCGTCGGCGTATCCAGCGTGCCCGCCCATATGCTGATCTGCGCCCCCGCGACGCGCTCCCAGAAGAGCTGCGAGCCGCACGTGCCGCAGAAACCCCGC
>Ga0335072_10009805_pt1 | contig 13809 bp, 11 predicted proteins | sample Lox_Sample_21_FD_206725 | JGI IMG/M metagenome (GOLD analysis project Ga0335072, IMG submission 206725) | Soil microbial communities from Loxahatchee National Wildlife Refuge, Florida, United States - Lox_Sample_2.1 | ecosystem: Environmental > Terrestrial > Soil > Wetlands | place: USA...
GCTGTTCGCCGCGATGGGGGCGATTCAGATCGAGAACCAGGCGCGGATATGACATAGCTCCACGGTCCCCGGTCTGGGGTCCTCGTTCGGGCGTGGCGGCGCGACGAACTTCCAGCAGGATCTCCAGAACTCGGACTGCATCGTGATCGAGGGCGGGAACATGGCCGAGGCGCATCCGGTCGGTTTCCGCTGGGTGATGAAGGCCAAGGAGCGGGGCGCTCGGGTGATCCATGTCGATCCGCGCTATGGCCGCACGAGCCAGCTGGCCGATCTGCATGTCCCGATCCGGGCGGGGACCGATGTCGCGTTTTTGGGCGGGCTGATCCGCCATGTGATCGAGACTGAGTCGTACTTCAGGGAATACGTCGTCAGCTACACGAACGCGTCGACGATCGTGTGCGACGCGTTCCGCGACACGGAAGACCTCGATGGGCTGTTCTCGGGCTTCGACCCCGAAAGGGGGTCGTACGACTCGGCCAGCTGGGGTTACGAGGACTGCGTGGTCGGTCTCTCGGCTGGGGTGCATGAGCATGCCACGCAGGCGTTCAGTGAGCACACGGGCGCGGGGATGGACCTCGGGGGCGTCCGGCATGACGACACCCTCCAGGATCCGCGGTGCGTGTTTCAGGTCCTACGCCGTCACTTCGGCCGGTACACGCCGGAGATGGTGGAGCGGATCTGCGGGATCTCGGACGAGCAGTTCATGGCGGTGGCGGATGCGCTGATCGCGAACTCGGGACGCGAGCGCACGGGCATGTTCTGTTACGCGAATGGGTGGACGCAGCATTCCGGGGCCGTGCAGATGATCCGGAGCGCGGCGATCCTGCAGTTGCTGCTGGGCAATGTGGGGCGGCCCGGCGGCGGGATCATGGCGATGCGCGGGCACGCGTCAATCCAGGGGTCGACCGACATCCCGACCCTGTACGACCTGCTGCCCGGCTACCTGCACATGCCGAGGACTCGCGAGGGGCACCTGACGCTCAAGGAGTACATCGGCGTCGGCAAGGCCGATCGCGGCTGGTGGTCTCACTTCGACGCCTACATCGTGTCTCTGCTCAAGGCGTGGTTCGGCGAGGCGGCGACGAAGGAGAACGATTACGGCTTCGGCTGGCTCCCGAAGCTGACCGGCAACCATTCGCATTTCTCGACGATGCTCCGTGCGCTCGACGGCGGCGTGGAAGGCCTGTTCGTGATGGGGCAGAACCCGGCAGTCGGCTCTCAGCACTCGGGGCTTCAGCGGCGCGCGCTGGCCAAGCTGAAGTGGCTCGTTGTGCGCGACATGGCCGAGATCGAGACCGCGACGTTCTGGCGCGACTCCCCCGAGGTGCAGTCAGGCGAACTCAGCCCGGAGTCGATCCAGACAGAGGTGTTCCTGATGCCGGCCGCCTCGCATGTCGAGAAAGAGGGCACGTTCACGAACACCCAGCGGCTCGTGCAGTTCCGCGACAAGGCGCTCGACCCGCCCGGCGACGCGCGCTCGGAGCTGTGGTTCATGCACCACCTGGCCAAGCGGGTCAAGGCGCACTACGCCGGATCGGAGCGCAGGCAAGATTGGCCGATCGTGAATCTGACGTGGGATTACCCGGAGGAGGGTCTCATACGTGAGCCCGAAGTCGAGGCCGTGATCAAGGAGATCAACGGTTACGACATCGCCACGGGCACACCCGTCGCCTCGTTCGACGAATTGCGGAATGACGGCTCGACCGCCTGCGGCTGCTGGATCTATTCCGGCATCTTCAAGGACGGGGTCAATCAGGCGCGCCGGCGCGATCCGGGTGACATCAGCGCGCCGGGAGGCATCGTCTCGCCGGAGTGGGCGTGGGCGTGGCCCGCGAACCGGCGGATTCTGTATAACCGCGCCAGCGCCGATCTGGAAGGCAGGCCGTGGTCTGAACGCAAGCGCTACGTGTGGTGGGACGAGCACGAGCAGAAGTGGACCGGCTATGACGTGCCCGACTTCCCGGCGACCAAGCGACCCGATTACCAGGCACCGGCGGATGCCCACGGCATGGACGCGATCTCCGGCTCGGATCCGTTCATCATGATGGCCGACGGCCGCGGCTGGCTGTACTCGCCCAGCGGTCTCCTCGACGGGCCGCTGCCGACGTTCTACGAGCCGCTCGAGTCGCCGGTATCGAACATCCTGTATCCGAAGATGGACGGCAGCCCGGCCGCGATCCGCTGGCGCCGGCCCGAGAATCCGTACCACGCGCCCGGTGACCCGCGCTATCCGATCGTGGCGACCACGTTCCGGCTGACCGAGCATCACACGGCTGGCGGGATGAGCCGCACGGTCCCCTGGCTCGTCGAGCTACAGCCCGAGATGTTCGCCGAGATCGATCCGCAACTCGCCGCCGACCGGGGAATCGAGGACGGGGACTGGATGACGATCGTGACCGAGCGCGCCGAGATCGAGGCGCGGGCCAAGGTCACCGACCGTATACGGCCCTTGCGCGTGGACGGGCGCGTGATCCATCAGGTGGCGATGCCGTGGCACTGGGGCTACAGCGGCCTGTCGGTGGGTGACACGGCCAACGAGCTGGTAGCGCTGTCCGGCGATCCGAACGTCTCGATCCAGGACGACAAGGCGTTCACCTGCGACGTCCGCGCCGGTCGCCGGCGGGGGCCGAGCACCATACGGCTCGCCGGGGTCACGCTTGACGGGCATCGCGTCAGGGCGAACGAGGACGACCCCGTGGCGGAGAACCCAAAGGAGCCGAGCCCGTGAGCACCAGCGCTCCGGCCACCGAGATCGCGATCCATCGCTCCGGTTCTCAGCGCATGGGGTTCTTCACCGACACCACGGTGTGCATCGGTTGCAAGGCCTGCGAGGTCGCGTGCAAGCAGTGGAACGACCTACCGGCGGACGGCTCGCAGACGGGAAGGGGCGTCTCCTACGACCACACCGGGGATCTGTCCGCCTCGAGTTGGCGCCATGTCCGCTTCGTCGAGCTGCTCGAGCCCTCGCCGCAACTCAGGGAAGAGGCGCAACGGGCGCTCGACGCCGGCGCCGGGGGCAAATTGCCGGCGATCCCCGCCGCCGGGGCGATCGACCTCGTCGATGCCGTGCAGGCCGCGAGCGTCGCCGACGTTGCGGAGGGGATGAACAAGCTCGGCGATTGGGTCTTCATGTCCGACGTTTGCAGGCACTGCACGAACGCTGGGTGCCTCGATGCCTGCCCGACGGGTGCGCTTATCCGGACCGAGCATCAGACGGTGGTGCTCCAGCCGGATGTGTGTAACGGCTGCGGCTACTGCGTACCCGCGTGTCCGTTCGGCGTGGTCGGCCGCGATGAGATCGACGGCCGCGCGGGTAAGTGCACGCTCTGTTACGACCGGCTCGAGGACGGGCTCGAGCCGGCCTGCGCGAAGTCGTGCCCGACCGACTCGATCCAGTTCGGCCCACATGAGGAGTTGGTGGAGATTGCCTCCCGGCGCGTGGCCCAGCTGCACGCGCGCGGCATCGAAGGAGCGTACCTCTACGGCGCCGGCGACGGGCCCGAAGAGGAGCTCGCCGGCGGTCTGGGCGCGTTCTTCCTGTTGACCGAGCCGCCCGAGCGCTACGGGCTGCCCGCACACGCGGATTCGCCGGTGCAAGAGAACGTCGTCCCGGCTACGGTGGCGGCGGTCGCCGCCGGTCTGCTCGCGACCGCCGGCACGGTCGCCGCATTCGCCGTGGCCGCCCGTCGCGGACGCACAACGCGTGGGGCGCGGACCTGGTGAGCACCGAGGACCGCGACATCACGCCCGCACTGGGCACGCGCGGGGGACCGGGCCGGTGGACCGCCGCGGAGCCGGGGGCGCCGGTCGAGCTCGCGCGACCTGACTTCGGCGACGCTGAGTGGTCATATCTCTACAAGACGGGCGACACCGACTACGCCGGCGCGACGCCGGCACCGGGCTTGGTCGCCGACGCGAACCGGCGAATGCGCGGAGCGCCGGTCTCGGAGGTCAACGGACCGTTCCTCCACGCACCGGTGTGGAGCGGCATGGTCGCGACCTACTTCTGGTTCGGGGGGATCGCATCCGGCTCGGCATTTGTTTCGCTCGCCTGCGACGCCGCCGGGGACCACCGGTCCGCTCAGATCGCCCGCAAGGTTGCGCTCGGGGCCGTCGCGCCGGCGCCGCTGCTGCTGATCGCCGACCTCGGGCGGCCCGAGCGATTTCTGAACATGACGAGGATCTTCAAGCCCCGCTCGCCGATGAACACCGGCGCCTGGTGTCTGATCGCCTTCAGCGGCTCGGGAGCGCTCGCGGTGGGTTGCGACCTGATCGGGCGTCCCACGGCCGCCCGATCGCTGGGCGCGCTCACGTCGCTGTTCGGCAGCTATCTGGGCTCCTACACCGGGGTGCTGCTGGCATGCACCGCAGTCCCGCTGTGGTCGGGCAGCCGCACGATCCTCGGACCGGCATTCGTCGCCACCGCGACCGCCACCGGTGCGGCCGCCACCCGCCTCGTGCTTGTCGCGAGTGGCCTGCCGGACGGCCATCCGACGCGCACAGCACTGGGCACGATCGAGACTGGCTCAATGCTCACCGAGCTCGCGATCTCAGCCCTGGGCGAGCGCCGCCTCGGAGACGCCGCCCACGCGCTCGCCCGCGGGCGTCCCGGCCTGTACTTCCGTGCCGCCAAAAGCCTCGTCGCGCTCGGCATCTCGCTCCGGCTGGTCGCTCGCCGTACCGGCCCGCGTGAGCACGAACTCGCGAGCTTCATGTACCTCGCAGCCGGACTCCTGTTCCGCTTCGCCTGGGTCTCCGCCGGCAAGGCCTCCGCGGAAGACGACGAGGTCGTCGCCGCGATGGCGCGAGACCGGCACGGGCCGCACGACGGCCCGGCGCGGCCGTGGCAAAAGCGAGCTCTGTCGGTCCGCCGCTCCCCACTCCCCGTTCCTCCCGCGCTGCAGCGGGCATACGGCGAGGCGGTCAGGCACACCAGCCTGGTGATCGAGCGGCTGGTGCGGCGCTGAGGAGGGGTTAAGCAGCGGCATGACCGCCGTAGCGGCAGCTGCGGCAGCTTCTTGTCCCACTCCACCTTGCCCGTCGCGAGGCTGAGCGCCTCCACCTAGCCGGTCGGAGGGCCTGCCGCCTTGGTCACGGTCGGGAGCTTGGAGTTCGTGAACGTCAACCGTAGGTCGATCGTCGCCGCGTAGACGCTGCCGCTCGCGACGGCCAGGTCAGTCAGGACCCCGCCGAGCGACCTGGGAAGGATCGTGAGGGGCGGCTTGAGCGTGCCGCCGTGTTCGAGCACCAGGAGTGAGTCATTGTCGTGGCCGTTGTGCTCGCCGACCGCCGCCTTCCAGATCAGCTTGCCGGTGCCCGCGTTTATCTCGTTGGGTGATGCGACGAATCGTGGCCGGTCCCATCGTGGTAGCGTGATGATATCACATTGCTACCAGAGAGGTTGCGTCGTGATCCGAATTCGCCGTAGTCTCGGCAGATCACGGTTGAGGCCATAGCTCCTGGTGCTGCCCTTGCCGCCGTGTGGGAGCATCTGATGGTCGGCGTGCCCGCAGGCTGGACCGAACGGAGGCCCGGGGCAGTCGGCGGGGTGACGGGGGTACCTGTGCCGACGCTCAACGGAGTCTGGGCGTATCGGCAGGATGCCGATCGCGGCGCGATTGCGGGTCTCCTCGAGCGGGTGGCGGCGGCTGGGATGCCCTACTGTTTGCAGTCCGCCCGTCGCTACACCGGCGAGCTGAGCGAGCTGGCTGAGGAGCGCGGAATGCGTCGGAATGCCGACCTCCCGCTGATGGTCCTCACGAGCCAGGCGGAATCCTCACGGCTCGACCAGGGCGACCTCGTGATCGAGGAGCTTGAGCCGCAACAGGCAGCGGTCCACGCGGAGCTCGCGGCAGCCGGATTCGACGCGCCGGTCGACGCCTTCTTGGGGCTGATGACGCCGGCGGTCATGGAGCGGCCCGGCGTTCGCGCGTACGTCGGGAAGATCGACTGCGAACCCGTCGCGACGGCCGTCGGCGTCAGCCTGGAGAACCATGTCGGCATCTTCAACGTGGCCACATTGCCTCCGCACCGCAGGCGCGGATACGGAGCCGCGATCACCGCGCGAGCAGTATGTGACGGCCTCGACCAGGGGGCGCGATGGGCGTGGTTGCAATCCAGTCCCGCCGGCTACAGCGTCTATGAAAATCTCGGCTTCAAACTCCACGAGTCGTGGGAGTGCTGGATCACGACGTGAGTTGTCCCGCCTAGGCAGATCCCAGCGGTTGATCGGCGGGTCGGTCGCGCTCCTGCTCGTGCTGGCACTGCCCGCATGGGCTCGGGGGGCGGAGTCGGTGGCGCAGCAGCTGGCCGTGAAATATTCACCGGTGCTCTCGCTCGAGCCGCAGGCGAAGGAGTGCGGGTCAGGTGAGGCGTACCGACCTACGACCGTCGACATCGTCTTGGCCAGACAGGACGTATCGCTACGTAATCCGGACGGGAGGCTCGTGGAGCGCGCACCGACGTCACGAGACCTGTGGGGCCTCGGACCGGGCTACTACATCGATTTCCCAGGCAATCCGCTCAACCCGGGCTGCGGCTACGAGCGACAGTTCCAGCGATGGAATGATGGCCGGCCACCCTCGGTATATGCACACGTCGCCACCGATGCCTTACATCCCGGCAAGCTCGCCGTTGAGTACTGGTTCTACTACACGTTCAACGACTTCACCGACAAGCACGAGAGCGATTGGGAGATGGCGCAGGTTGACTTCGCCGCGTCTACGCCGGCCGCGGCGCTCCGAACCGGCCCGTACGAGGTCGACCTGTCCCAACACGCCGGTGGGGAGCGGTCGCCCTGGACCGACAGCAAGCTGCAGAAGGAGGGCACGCACCCGCTCATCTATGACGCCACGGGCTCGCACGCCAACTACTTCGGCCGCGCGCTCTATCTCGGACGAGGCGCGCGCGAGGGCTTCGGTTGCGACGACACGCGCAACGCCACGCTACAGCTGCATCCCGAGACCGTTCTCCTACCGAATGTCCCCCCCTCCGCCTCCGATCCCTTCGCCTGGCTCGCCTTCCAAGGACGCTGGGGCCAGAAGGAACCCGGCATCAACGACGGCCCGACCGGTCCAGCGGATAAAGAGCAGTGGCTGGCCCCGATCGAGTGGTCGGACGGGCTGCGCGAGACCAGCATCGAGGTCCCGAGCGGCACGGCGTTCGGTCTGAGCGTGGGCAACTTTTTCTGCGGCGCGGTGACGGGCAGTGCGACCGCCTTGAACTGGGCGCTTAACCATCCTGTGCCGTTCGTTGCACTCTTGCTTCTGGTTCTGGTGGGTCTCCTCGCCACGGTCAAGAGGACGACGTGGCGGCCACCGGATCCCCATCCCTTGCGACGGCGGCGCCAGGGCGGTCAGATCTTCCGCGCGGCCTGGCGCGTCTATGTCCGGAACATCCCCGTGTTCGCGGCGGCGGGCGTGATCTTCATTCCGATCTATGTCATGGCGGCCGCCCTCCAGTGGGTGGTCTTCCATGTCACGAGCATCGCGCCGCTCGTGGCCCTGGACGGGCGGCACGGTGCGGTCACAGCATTTCTCGCGGTTCTGATCGGAGGGATCGGGGGCCTGTTTGCTTCCGTGATCGCGACCGGCGCGGTCGCCGTCATCCTCGGCCAGATCGACGCCGGGCATCGGGTGCTTGCCGGTCAGGCATACCGGCGCGTGTTCCAGCGCTGGCGATCGCTGGGCAAGGGCATGCTGACCGAGCTCGGGATGGTCCTGCTGCTCACGATCACCGTCGTCGGGATCCCGTTCGCGATCCACCGCTTCATCCGCTGGTCGCTGTTCGCCGAGGCGTGCATGCTCGACGACCTGTCCGCTACCGAATCATTGCGCCGCAGCTCCGAACTCGTCAAAGGTCGCTGGTGGCGCACGTTCGGTTTCACGGCGCTCGTCGACGTGGTCGCCATACTCTCTGGTCCGCTGCTCGGGGTCGGACTGCTGCTCTTGACCGACCACTCGCTCAACTTCATCAATCTCGCGGCGGCACTCGTGTACACGTTTACCGTGCCGTTGGCGGCGATCCAGCTTACGCTCTACTACTTCGACCTCGAGGCCCGCGGCGCCGCTGACGCCCGGGCCGACGCCGACGTTCCGGAACGCTCAACGCGTATCCCGCCAGCCGTAGGCCCGCTGACCGACGGCACATCCGCGGTCTAAGTGCCGGTCTCGACACCGCGCTGACGCGGCTCGCGACAATGTCCTCGTGAGCGCCGACGAAGGAGACGACCATGACTGTCGGGAAGGCGAAAGCAGTCACCGCCAGCAGCGAAGATGGCCACCGGTGGGAGGTGCCGTGCTTCACCCACATCGACGAGCCGCGCATCCGTGACCACCTACAGAAGGATGAGTTCTTCTGGTTGGATCTCCAATCGCCAGGTGAGGAGGAGCTGAAGCAACTCCATGACATCTTCGGGTTCCATCCCCTGGCGCTGGAGGACAGCGAGCACTTTCGGCAGCGCCCAAAGCTTGACGACTACGGCGATTACGTCTTTCTCGTCTTCTACGGCGCGGCCTCCGAGCACGCCCGGCGGCGCGGCCTGCTACGCGAGGTCCACATGTTTATCAGCGGCCAATATTTGATCACCATCCATCGTGGCCCCCTTCCGTCGTTCGAGCGGGAGCGCGAGCAACTGGACGGGCGCGTGCTGCACAGCGAGCAGTTCCTCCTTTATCGCGTCCTCGACGCGCTCGTCGATAGCTTTTTCCCGGTGCTGGCAGATATGGACAACGAGATCGACAACCTCGAAGCCGCCGTCCTCGCCAACCCCAGCGAAGACCAGCTCGAGCGGCTGTTTGCCCTCAAGCGCGAGCTCCTCATCATGCGTAAAGTCGTGACGCCCGAGCGCGACCTGTTCGCCAGCTCCGTCGATCGCATCGCCAACCTTCCCGGCCTGGAGCTCGACGAGCGCGACTACTTCCGCGACATCTACGACCACCTGATCCGCATCAGCGACCTGATCGACTCCTATCGCGACCTGCTCTCGGGCGCCAGCGATCTTTACCTATCGACCGTCAGCAACCGTCAGAACGACGTCATGAAGCAGCTGACAGTGATAGCCACTGTGTTTCTACCCCTCGGGTTCATCACCGGGTTTTTTGGAATGAACTTCGGGTACCTCGTCACCCACGAGATCACGCATGAGTGGACATTCTGGGTGCTTGGGGTCGGCAGCATATTGGCAACGTGCGTGGGTCTGCTGGTGTACTTCCACCGGAAGGGTTGGGTCTGAGAATGCTCACGCGCGAGACGGTCACGTTCCGGGACGGCGACGGGTGGAGCTGGGAGTTCGACCTGACGTTCATGCTGTCCAACTACGGCTGCATCTGGGGACGCGGGTGCCCCGATACGAGGCTGGAGCACACCGCCCGGGGCTGTTGCGTCGAGGGTGTCGAGATCTACCAGGGCGACGGCGACACGCCGGGGGCCGAGGACCTCGAGATGATCCGCGGACGGGTCGAGCAGCTCACCGACGAGGACTGGCAGAACCGGCATGTGGGCCTGCGCGGCGACGGCCGCGACCCGTGGGGCAAGGCGCGGTTCATGCGGGACAGCGTCCATACTCGGCTCTACCGCGGCGCGTGCATCTTCCACAACCGCCCCGACCATCCCGCCGGGGCCGGCTGCGCGTTTCACGTCGCGGCGCTCCGCCGTGGCGAGGACCCGGTGGACTGGAAGCCGCGAATCTGCTGGCAGGTCCCGCTGTTCTTCGACGTCGACGACAAGACGAAGACCACCACGGTGCGTGCGTCCCGGACTGCCGATTGGGGCGAGGAGGGAATCCTCGACTGGTGGTGCACCGAGCATCACGACGCGTTCAGCGCCGATCACCCGCTTTACGTGACCATGGAGGTGGAGCTTCGGCGGGTGTGCGGCGACGCTGTCTACGACGAACTTGTCGCCTACTGCCGCGGGCGGTGGCGCACCGGCGAGCCGCGCAGGCTGGCCGAACTCCCGATGGCGCCCTGAGCCAACCGGATAGGCACAGCGACGGGGACTCGCGCAGACCGTGGGGAGCGACTCGGCCGTGGGGACCTCGGGGCTACTTCCCATGGAGCAGACCATCTGCGATGGTCCTCGCGACCGTGAACATGCGTATTCAGGAGCGGAGGGACCGATGAATTCTGAGACGTCTATGGCCGAGCATGAGGCCGAGCAGATCGCGCGGGCCAAGGAGTCGGGCCAGACCCCGGTCGTGTTCGTTCACGGCCTGTGGCTGTTGCCGTCCAGCTGGGATCGGTGGGCGGCGTTCTTCGAAGAGGACGACTTCGTCGCGCTGACGCCGGGTTGGCCCGATGACCCGCTCACCGTCGAGGAAGCCAACGCCCGTCCCGAGGTGTTCGCCGGCAAGTCGATCGGCGACGTGGCCGCTCACTACGAGTCGATCATCACCCAGCTCGACCACACCCCGGTGATCATCGGCCACTCGTTCGGAGGCCTCATCACCCAGGTCCTGGCGGGACGCGGCCTCTCTGCTGCCGCCGTAGCCATCGATCCCGCACCGTTCCGGGGCGTCCTACCGCTGCCGATCTCATCGCTACGCGCCTCGCGCCCGGTGCTCGGCAATCCGACGAACCGTCACAAGGCGATCCCGCTCACCTACGAACAGTTCCGCTACGCGTTCGCGAACGCGGTTGACGAGGACGAGGCTAAAGCCCTGTATGACGAGTTCGCGGTGCCGGCATCGGGCGAGCCGCTGTTCCAAGCCGCTACGAGCAATCTCAACCCGTGGACCGAGGCGAAGGTCGACACCGAGACCTCGGATCGCGGACCGCTGCTGATCGTCTCCGGCGAACGGGACCACACCGTGCCGCCGGTGTTGGCCAACGCTGCCTACGAACGCCAGTCGCGTAACGAGGCCGTGACCGAGATCGTCGAGATGCCCGGACGCGGCCACTCCATCACGATCGACCACGGCTGGCGGGAGGTCGCAGAGACAGCGCGCGCATTCGTGCGCCGGTTCGTCTGACTCACGGCGCTAACCCCGCAGGGCAGCACGCCCTCGGATACGACCCGTCGCGCGTGAAAGAATCCTCGCGGGTGCGCGAGGTTGATTTCATCGTTCGGCTTCAGGAGTTGGTCGACTTGCCCGTCAACGGGCTCGACCCCGACTCCAAGGCCCGTATCCTGCTCGCCGCGAGCGAACGGGTACTGCAAGGGCACGCCGGGCTCGACTGTCGAGTCGTGCCGTTCGTCCCAGGCTGGAGGTCCGTCGACGAGGCCCTGCACCCCGGCATGGGGTCGAGCGACCCAGCCGCCCTCGTGCTCGGAGACCACCAGCATCTGGAGAACGTCGCCTATTTGCTGTTCGACATCAGCGGGTCTGGGCACCGGCAACTCGAGATGGATGTCACTCTGTCGTTCGTTGGGCATGACGGGTCGAGCGAGTCTGCCCCGATTCCAGGCTGGCATCGGCGGCCAGTGCCGACAATGGCGTTCGGTACCGGCGCCGGAAGCCAAGTTGTGCTCCGGGAGGCTGACCTTCGAATCAGTGGCGGCGAGCGGCTCGCACTCGCGTTGTCCCCGGAGCGCGATCTGTTCCCTGGAAATGGGTGGTCGTGGGAACAGCTCGACACGACGCTACGCGACGCCGCAACGGGCGCTGAGGATCCGTACACGTTTGGTCATCTGTTTGCGCAACAGCTGCGCGTCGCGCTTCGCGTGACCGAGGGCGGGGTTCCCGTCGCCGGGGCCGAGGCGTGTCTGCTCGTCTGCGACGCGAGCCGCTTCGGGTCGCTTTACCGGCGATTGGTTGAGCGGCTGGTCGCACCAGACACGACACGCCAAGCGTCCGCTTGCGGCCTTGCCGATCCGGGCGTCGCGTTTCACCCCTGGTATCCCGTGCTTGAGATTGGTGGGAACAAGGCTGAGCTGTACAAGCGTGCGTTGATCGCCGACATAGTCCACAAGCGCCGGAATCTGACCGATCCGTCCTGGCTTTTGCAGGTGGGTGTCTACCTCGAGTTCCTCACCTTCCTAGGGGTGGTTGAGGCCGTCAAGGACGAGGTTGGAGACCTCCTCACTCCGTCAGAGCGTTCAGCATTTGCGGACTCTTCGCGGTTTGCCGAGCTTCGCAATCGAATCAACCCACGGAGGTGGCGAGAAGTCTGGAGACTGCGCCACATCGCCTTCCCAGCTCGTGGCGTGCCGCGGACAGGACCGGTGTCCGCGCGGAACCTACTTGGCAAGCGACGTGCCACGCTGGCTTTTCTCGAGGCTCACCATGACGATCTGAAGCATGCGATCGAGCTTGCGGGCCCGAACCACCACAATGCCCAGGAGACCTGGCAGCGGGTCTTCCGCGACGCCGAACGAGCGGTCCTTCGGATGACGCCCGCGGCATTCCCGGAGCTCGCGTTCCTCCCCGCACAGGTGCGCGAGTTCGTGCTCTGGCACAAGCGGGGCCAGCTGGGACTGGAAGGCTCGCTCCGAGTCCCAACGCCGATGACCCGGCTGCTCGGCGATCACGACGGATTGTTCGCGTCGGCCTGCACGCAGTACCGCGGGTCGATGAACGCAGTGGCGGCGTGGTCCAAGGAACGCCTGCTGATGGACTTCACTGGGGACGAATGCATCCCGCGCGAGGCAAGCTTGCTCGAAACGAGAATCGCCCGCCCCGCTCAGGTCGCCTTGCTTCAGGAGCGAGACGGGTACCAGGAGGGACTCGACCTGCCGGTCGAGCTCCCGGAGGAGTACGAGCGATCGACCGAGGACCTCTCGCGCATGCTCGACGGCGTGCCGATCTTCGCCTCCCTCACAAGAGACGAGCGGCGCGAACTGGCCCGTACAGCGCGCCCGATCAGACTTGGGCCGTTAGAGCGTTTGGTGGTCCAAGGGCAGCTGGGAACATCGCTCTTCGTCGTCGTCGAAGGCGCCGTGGAGGTACTCCTGCGACGAGAGGACGGTCGGGACTGGCCGCTCGATACCAGGGTGAAGGGCTCCGTGATCGGGGAGATGTCGCTCGTGACCGGCGAACCCCGAGCCGCCACGGTCCGCGCGGTGTCCGGCGCCACGGTTTATGAGATCGGAAAGCGGCAGTACGAGCCGCTGTTGCGCAGACGTCCCGAATTGCTGGACGAGCTCGCCGCAATCGTCGAGGAGCGGCTACGCGAGCAGGCCGAGCGACTCCATGCGTACGACGCCGACCGCGAGCGCAAAGCGATCCGTGACCGCATCAGCCACTTCCTGAACAGCGGCTGAGAACCCGGCCGCTGGACCGCGCTCGTCGACCGTCACCGTCGACCCGGCGCGCCGGCGCGGCCGGCGCGCCGCAACGAGCCTGACCTGGGACCACGCGTCCCTCCGCCCTAGGTCGGCTCGCCCCACTGGCCGTCTCCGTGATCCCGCGCCCGGTGATCGTCGACGGCCGGCGTGCCTTCCGGCGCGAAACCAGCCTGCGTCAACATTCGCCGCAGATCGACGACGATCTGGGCATCGACATCCTTACCATGAGGCGCGGGAAGCACCTCCGTCTCCGGGCCAAGCGCAACCTTGAGCTTGCCGTTGTGTTCGCGCGTCACCGTTCCAATCGTCTCCAACAGCGACACCACCTGACGCCACTCGATGTTGTGACTCGGAGGATGACTGAAGATCCTTTCGATCGTGTCGCGGTGATGGCTGCTGAGGTGCGCTTCCATCGGGGTCCCTTTCGTCGGTGTTGCCTCTGGCCTCTGATGCGCTCGGGTTCATGATCCCACCGGGGCGCCGGTCAGTGGTGCTCGTGACCGGCATGTCCGGGACAGGGAAGTCGAGCGCGCTCGCTCAGCTCGCCGACCGCGGGCACCGGGTGCTCGACACCGACGATCCCGG
>Ga0335072_10009806_pt1 | contig 13809 bp, 8 predicted proteins | sample Lox_Sample_21_FD_206725 | JGI IMG/M metagenome (GOLD analysis project Ga0335072, IMG submission 206725) | Soil microbial communities from Loxahatchee National Wildlife Refuge, Florida, United States - Lox_Sample_2.1 | ecosystem: Environmental > Terrestrial > Soil > Wetlands | place: USA: Florida...
TACACTGAAATGTCTAATTTCTTTCCACAGTTTGGCCGAAAGTAATGAATACATGTGATTGAGGAAGGTAAGCTGGGGAAGTTTATATTACAAAGAGCATCGTCCCTTCCTGATATCTATCAAAGCTCCTCATCATATCCAATATGCTGACATTGGTTGCCACAGCTGTTGCGCTACTCGCAGCGAATACTGTAGCAAAGATTTGGTACGCTGGCGTGTCTGAGAGCGGTATACTCCAGTACAGCTACGCCAGGGACTCGCCTTCCTGGTACATTTGAGGTAGACTATGCATTAATCAACAAGAGTACCATCGATATCTACGTTGACCAAAATAAGGTACGCTTTGATCCATTGGACTTTGGTGAGGCGCTAGAGATTATCTGACTGGTTCACGCAGATTAATTTATTCCGCGTGGCTTTCCTCCTTGAGTGCACGTGTCCACTCGAGTATGGTCAAGGGTCAAAGTTCAATGAGACTGTAAGTTCACTAGCTGTCAAATCAAGAACCAAGCTAAATAGATTGACCGTAGCATTTTGGGTTTTACAAAGATGCTATTGACTATATCACCGTTACTAAAGGTACGCACAGCCGTGCAAATCAGAAATGAGAGGTACCGATAGGTGTACGAAGGCGCGTACGCGATATTCGATCCGCACAATTATATGCGATACAATAATCCTTCGCAGCAGCTAATGACAGGAAGCGTCAGAGGCAATACCAGCGACCGGAATGCGGCAACAACAGCACAGTGTGGAGAGTTCTGGGAGGAGCTGGCATGACGCTTCAAAGACAACCCCAATGTCATTTTTGGACTCATGAACGACCCTCATGACATGCCTACTAGCTTAGTCCTTCTAAACGATCAAGCTGCCATTGATGACATTCGGAAATCCGGTGCAAGGCAGCTGATCCTTGCCCCCGGAAATGGTTATACAGGGGGTCATTCTTGGCTATAGAGTTCACAGGGAGACGCTCCTTCCGGGAACTATCTGAACAACATTCATGATCCAATCGAGGATACAGCCATTGATATCTATGAGTATCTAGACTCTGACTTCAGTGGTAGCCATGTTGCATGCACTCAGAAAGCGTCATACAATCTGGGTGGCCTCACAAGTTAGCTTCAGAGAGCATCACCTGAAAGCAAAGGAATACAACAGTGCCGTATCAGAATGAGCACTTTCTAACTTATGTTGGTGTAGGCTCTGGTCTCGGAATTTGGAGGATCTAATACGACTATGGTATGTTCCCTTATGTTCCGTTTAGCACAGCAGATATCGATGCTAGATTAGTGTGATACTTACGGCACTGGCCTGATCAACTATCTGAAAGCTCATGATGAATACATAGGATGGGCTGCTTGGGCTGCAGGGCTTCTTGTACTCTCCCTGCTGTAAAGACGGGCACCAGTGGGGAAGTCTTGAACCAGGCAGCGTTGCCGCAGGTGGAAGTCCAGGGCAAGTACCTTTACAAAGGCCTGGCGGCACTGCTGACGGACTGCATGATAGGTTCTACACCACAGTCTGGCTCTATGATATCGAGCCGCTACTTCCTAAGGACTTGCAGAAGAGCGGAATCTCCACATTCGTGGTGGGCCGACATTTTGATCCTTGTTGGAGGAAAGATAAAGCAAAGCTTCAAACCAGTATCTGGACAGCAAAGGGGTAAGATTAAAAGAAAAGGTCATTTAGATAATTCCTCAAATATATACTATCACTCGACGTTGTTCCCGACATGAACCATGAAGAGAACTTCTACTACAGCAGGTCACGAGACCATACAAATTTACTAGCGCCTTCGAGATCTCCGAGCCTCGAAGTTGACTGTTTCTGGCGATGCCCCCGATTCGTCCACTTCCACATTTTGTTGGGATATGGGTAGCCGAGGTACAACCTTTTGATATCCACATTTCAGTCATCACAAGTTACCTTTAACAAGCATCTTTCGGCAACTGCACTGAAGAGGGGGAGCAATTTCGAAGTTTATCAGATGAAAGATGTGCACTATTAACACATGCTATAATTTGAATGTCTTATAAGAGACGGGGAACGACGCTGATCAGCTACTATCAGCCTTGTGGCTTATGCCACACTTATGCAGGGTCAAGCTAAGCGAAGCGGGATGATCGATATTTTAGAGATCGCGCCTCAACAAAATAAACATTCCCCAATATGTTGCAATCACTCATATTCAATCCAGCTCGCCTACATAATGGGGCGCTGAAGATCCTCCTGCACGTGTCATCTTACACCCGGTCAGGAGACTGGAAGACCTCGGTCCTGTAGGCCAGCTTTTGATTTACATAAAGAGTGAGTTCATGTAAGCCCAGGTCAAGCCCGCACTTCCGAAGCGAACGTCTTTGGTCATTCTTAAATCATCCACAGCTTCACGTATATTATTTCTTCTTGTTTTTCTTCATACCACACTCAGCCATTTCATCCTGTTCTGCTTCATATTCCTTTGACTGTGGCAGCTTCCTTGTTTCCGTGGATAGCACCCTTGTCCGGGTGTCGCGTGCACGGATTCCTTTCTGAAAAATTGTTGATCATCGAATACGCCTTCCATTGAAACCAACCCAAGGACTTACAAAATCCCTCAATCCACAACGGATTGGTAGTGGTCACAAGCCCTCAATGGCGTCTGCTACGGTTCAGTTAAGTCCTCCTGTGGCATCGCTCTTCATATTTCCTCCAGGCAACGAACCGCAGACACTGCCCCCACCAGAAGCTGGCTCATCACTAATTGCCCCGCCATTTACGATCCCGCAACCAATATACAACGCTGCCCTCGATGTCAAAATCCCTATCACAATTGCATGCGCTTATGCTGTTACAGTTTCGGCCGTCAATTCGTATAATCGTTCGCGGGGGAATAAGCCATGGGCAATCAGCAAGACGAAAAGCTTTTTCTGGTTTGTGGTGGCCCACAATGTCTTATTGGCGGTATACTCGGCTTGGACATTTGATGGGATGTTAGGAGCTGTATCACGAACATTCGCACACTGGAATGGGCCATATGGACTCACAGGAGCTGTCGACAGCTTGTGCAAAATCCACGGACCGGCTGGTCCCGGAAACGCCATAACATATAATACCACTCTCAGAGGCTGGATCTCTGAATCACCTGGTACTGCTTTGCTAAGTGATATCGGCGCTCCGGACTCTACAGACGTAGGACGTCTTTGGAACGAAGGGCTTGCGTTTTATGGCTGGTTCTTCTACCTTAGCAAATTCTACGAGGTGCTAGATACGGCCATCATTCTTGCCAAGGGCAAGAGAAGCTCTACCTTACAGACCTATCACCACGCGGGTGCGATGATGTGCATGTGGGCCGGAATGCGGTATATGTCACCCCCAATTTGGCTGTTCGTCTTCTTAAATTCTGCAATTCACGCGATGATGGTCAGTCTCATACTCTGGAATTTTTGGAAGACTTTATACTAATGTTTTCTAGTATACATATTACACTTTGACAGCCTTTTCGGTGCCAGTTCCTCAACGTATCAAGCGATCCCTTACCACGATGCAAATCATGCAGTTTCTTGTAGGAGTTGCGTACGCCGGCCTACACTCCTTTATTTCTTACAGCATTCCCTTTCAGGTGCTCGACCCGTCCACGTCTCCATCGCTGTCCTCCGTCTCACCTACTGTGTCATCTGCAGCAACTGCTGTAGTATCTGCTGGCTATGTCGCACTTCTCAAGAAATACCTTATGCGTGCAGCAGCAGAGGGAGGTCTGGCCGAGAATATCGTAGGGGCCAATCCTGCTTCGCAGCAGGCACATGCATTACGGCAGGCCTCAAGTTCAGAAGGCCCCAAATACCATACGGAATACCAAATCGTCACCTGTGTCGAAACCAGTGGGCAGACCTTCGCAATTTGGCTAAACGTTTTGTATCTGATGCCCCTGACGGTACTATTTGTGAGATTTTTCATCAAGAGCTACATCCGACGGGCAACCAAGGCCGGCGGACGCGAGAATAGGCAGGGACAGATCGAGAAAGCTGGACTGGATGCTCTGAAGGGAATTGAGAAAGAACTTAATGAGAGCGAGAGCGGGCATGGAAATACTGTTCACTAGGAGAGTGAATGGCCACGCCAAAGCGAACGGGAGTGCGAAAGGGGCAAGCCAATGGTAGTGCGAAGATGAATGGCGATAGCCAAGAACCAAGAGTGGGAAGGCTGTAATCAAGGATCCAGTATTACAAGGGGTGATGACTTCATGGAGCATATCAATTCAAGCACAGAATTTACGTGCCTCTTTTTTTTTTTTTTTTTGGGCTCTTCGTTATGAGAGACGCCTGGTGTTGGGGTTTAGCAAGCTTAAGTGAAAAGTCATTGCATTATCCATTCTCTTCATGAGATATAAAATAAATAAAAACTCTTATTACAACCTGCCGCTAATGGCTGGACTTCCATGACGCGGTACGAATGCTAGGATGGTGAGATAACCCAAAGCATCGCCAACTATAGCAGAAGATCTCCGAAAAGCACTCTAGGCCAGCCATCGCGTAAAGCTTCTGAGAATTTGAATAGTAAGTTTCAACTGGGACTTGGAAGAAGCAGGAGACGTGAAATATTGATAGCATTTGTGATGGCGACAAGAACGCAAATCTGTTGACGAGAATGGACACAACGACAGGAACTTCTACGACGACAAAGAAGGCGATCAAGTTTTGAATGTCTGCTTCGGACTCCACAGAGGGCGAATGTGGATAAGCCAAAAAAAAAAAAAAAAAAAAAAAGGTATAGTAACTGCTCGAGGAAAGGAGAATGAGGAGCTTTTCCGACGCCTTTGCCCAAAGATTGCGGCTCTCTACAACAAGAAGTGATTGTGGTGCAATGTAATGCTAGCGCAGTATACGTAGGCCAAGGAAAGAGAAATGAACTGTTTGTCTGTGAGATCAATTCTGCAGCGTTCGAACTTGGGTTTGCAGTGTGGCAAATGCCTCGATTCACAGATGTTGGAGGGGACGTCAGTAACAGGTCGTTGCGCTGTAACCTAATAGACACTACAATCAGATTGTGGCAGTGAGTGAATTCAGAGACACGAAGAAAAGCATCGATTGCCGTCACTGCTAACACACCCAGGGCGCTATCGTGCCAGGTACTCTATCTGTTGCTCTTTGGGATGAGGGTTGAGCCCCTCACAGGGAACCGCGAGGAAGATGAAAATGACCCTGAGATAGTCGTGGGCTCAGGTGGCAATGAGGGTTACAACTACCATGACTATTAATCTATGCTAGGTATGGCTGTGACAACCTATGGTCTGAATGAAGGAGGGAGGTGCAAGTGAGAGAACCCTTTCTTGTGGTATTGAAAGTTCCTGTCGTTGTGTCTATTCTTGTCAACAGATTCGCGTTCTTTGTCGCCATCACAAAAGCTATCAATATTTCACGTTTCCTGCTTCTTCCAAGTCCCGGTAGAAATTTGCCATTGGCCAAGCGGGAAATGGGATGCACAGTTAGCATGGCTTGTGGATCTCAATTCTAGGCAGCAGATGGCCTAGTATGTCTGAGGTAGGAAAGAAAGGAAAAATATAGTAGATAATGCCTTTCTCTCGCTCATAGAGGATGCACACTAGCTCAGATACAGAAATATCATTGTATAGCATTATCAGACTCCATATATATCCAGGTACCAGTAAGATCCCACCGCCTGTTCCCACATAGAATGAAAATGAAAAAGCCAACGCCTTCTAAAGTCGAGCAAGAAATCGCTAAATAACATGACACTGACAAGACCCACACCATACAAATATATATAAATAACCCTAGAGACCTTGCCGGCTAATTATAAAATGGAGGAAAAAGCATCGCATTCTGGATGGGTATGTATGGGATATTAAAAGTCCACTGGATATACGCAGCAACGCAGTCTTGAAAGAATCCCTCCCGGCAATCTCTAAAAAAAAAGTGCTTGTACCTTTCCCGCCCGTCATATGCTCCTTCCTTCATTCGTACAGCGGTCGTTTGCGTCGTTAAATTGGCATAAGCTGCTAGCTGTCATAATTTCATCTGTCGTCATCTGTCGTTTTGCGTCTAGAAGGTGCTCCAATTCCAGTCCCTTGGCACACTCTGTCCCATGCTCTCCGGCGTGCCGTCCTTTCTCGGGCCGAAGACACTGCCCATTGCGCTTCTTGCCTTGCCTGCACAATTTACAATGGGTGTTGTTGGTGTATTGAGTTGCTCTTCTGAGCCGCCGCTGTTTGACCTGCTTAGATACGACACCTCCCAACCCTGATACTCATTGTAACAGTGTGCACAGGCGCGACTGAGTGTTCCAAGCGGGTGGAAATTTGCGTCTTGGTCAAGACGAATGGTTTCTGAGGAGTGAGCATCGCAGAATATGTTACCGCACCGGCGGCAGTGATGTCGACGATTGAAATAGCTGAATGCTTTGGTACAGATTGCTTCATCGCAGATAGAAGCTTCAGAATCCGCCTAAGGAAATTCGTTAGAAGTAATTCTTTCCAAAGGTAGAGACGTGTTCGATTAATATTTGCTGCACCGAAATGTCGTGCTGCATACGCGAGGGCCTTTGACAGAAGAGTTCTCGCGTGCGTAATTGCTGCAGCACGCAATACCTACCAAGGTATTTGCAATTCATAGGAGCACTATTAATATGCAGTCTCAGGCCATATTTCATAACTTTAGAAAATATGGTCCTTGGTACTACAAGAACTGATTATATATCAAATTCTCCACACAGGGGATGTGGAAGAGAGTTTTTCAACTAAAAAGTCTGATCGAGGTCTACGGTAAAGGATGCTAACGTACCTTCCAGTGTTCTCTGGTCGGAAGGTCGGTGACCTTCGGGAATCCTGACAAGTCCCAGCTACCCTCGGTGATCTTCCCTAAACCGAACTTTCCACTATCCACAGTCGATGTTCGACTCAGCGGCCTCACATTGTTCAGACTGTCGAAGCTATTATTCATGCTTTGCGGAGGCGTAATAGGAGATTGTTTTACAACCCGCTTCGGCGGATCAGTCGGACGCAGGACTGCGGGTACGTACAAGGGAGATTTCGGTGGTCGAAGCTGTTGAGGGTGGACCGGCAGAGGGAGGGTAGCCGGAGCGCGTGGAGAGGTAGGAGAAGCATTATGAGGTGTTGCATTTGCAGAGCTGGCAGGTGATATGGGCTGCGATTGCGTGCTATACAAGTTGTACTGTGTTGGAGAGGTAGTGTACTGCACAGGAGCCATCGAAGGAGCCGGCATGGCGAACTCGGTAGCCATAGTGAATTGTTATGTCGCAAATGATGTTCGAAAGAGCTTGTCGCGAAGATGATAAGGGGCGGTCGAAGAGAGCTAGAGGTGGTTCGCGGCGTTGTTCAGCCTCGGGCGCGTGTGCTCTTTACACAATGCAGACGGAAGCGGCCGAAGCTACAAAGGCGATAAGGATGGGTCGATGGCCACAAGAGGACCGATGATTGCTGCAAAGCAGCAAGCAACACCCTAGAGCTTCAGAGGACTGACGTTGTTGGTTGTAACAATTTGTTGGATTGTGTGGTTGCTCTTATCTCGGTCGAGTCCCGAGGTTCGTTGTGAGCGATAGTCTCACTTTAAGATTACATTTATTGAAGATAGCGAAGCGGAAGAGAGATTGAGGGAGGAAGGCCGGGAGGAAAAGGAGGCACGTCGTATTCTGTGGTAGCACAGACTCAGGTAAGAATAGGATGAAATGAATATACGGAGTAGAGTTGAATTGGAACGGCCAGAGGGAGACCAGATTATGGGTACCGTAACGAAAGTAGTCCCGAGAGGACCAAGGGAAGGAACTTGGACCGAATTGGTGGTGTATGCGGTGTGTGAGCCACACCACTAGAGGTGCAGCACACTGGCGCTAACGGGGCCTCGGATTAGGATCTTTTTATGGAGGGCGGTGCGCACGATGACTTTTATTGTTTTGTCCCCAATGCTGCCTGAATTAATTGATATGGGCGGTGAGAGGCAAAGAATAAAGAATAGTTGAGATGAGCAGACTCTGCTGCGTGTCCACCGCTCCTATGCATGTATGATGTCAGTCAGGTTTCGCAGTAGAGACGCGATAAACACTTCAGCAATCCATACAGTACATCATATTTCCAAGATGATGCTGATCGTCGATAAGAGACGGCCGGCTGGGTGTGTGGTATCGGAAGAGGCTTGCTGTGTCGGAGGCAACGGCGATGGCTATGATTCGAGTCGCTTGGGGCTGAGATACAGTAGCTGCTCTTGCCGTCCCGATCGCTGGCTTATGATACTTAGGGTGTCTTCCAGGGGTCTGACGCAGTCTTACCTCAATCCTTCAATTTCTCACGTGTCATCCACAGCCTCCTCTCCCACATGCAGTGCGCTTCTTGCTTTCTTTTTTGTTTATCGACAGCCTCATTCTTTATACGCGCGATATACCTCATAGCTCCCGGGCACTATCAGCCGCGCGGAGTGCGTGGGGTATGCATATCAACGTGGGGTTTACGAAGCTTTTGCTGAGTGGGAGGCAGCGCTGAAGACCCCATCTGCCAAATACTTTTCCGAAACCTGCCATGCTCGAGTCCCGCCATATTACGGAGGACCACTTTCAATCATGACCAGGGTTCGGAGTCGAGAGGCAAAGGGCGGCGAATGCTCTGCATGGCATTGCAGGTCGGCAGATAAGAACCCGACGCTCAATTGGCCACAAGCACTAAGCCAAGGCTGACAGAAATGCAAGGAAATCAGAGTCAAGCTGGGGCCTGCCTGAGGCGCTACCGATGGCAAACCGACGCCAACCGACCAAAGGGGTATCTTCGGGTTACTGTAACTGAGCCAAACTCTATGGAGATTGATGACTTTTGACTTGCAACAGTCAGCCGTTGACTCGTGATTGATGTCTCTGACTCTTCTATGTATATATCCATCTCCCATATGAGAGCGGCTCTCTTCGGATTCTACTTGGAAGGGGAAGGCTATCCCGACCAGTCTCTTATGAGTAACCATTTGGCAAGGTCTCCCTTTCCGTTGTTTGGTCTTGATTAACTGCGCCGTTCATTTTTGCCAATTTGAGTTGATGCCCAACAGGCTTTACGCTCATTTCCTCACGCCAAAACTCGACTGCAGAATGCAGTCTAATATCTTACAATGCTTGGAGGCGGCATAACCTTTTCCCTTGCCCGAGGATCTTCTCAACATGCTGGATGCCGACCAGGGTGAACAAAGGGTAATACATCACGTGATACCTGGATGTACGGGGATCAGTAGCGGCCGTGCCCCGCAGATCTGAAGTGAAATGAAATGAAGAACCGAGGTATAGAGTAGGTTTAGGAGATGACCGGCCATGCTCATTTCATTTCATTTATTATATTTTCATTAACTGCTCATCGATTTCCTGTCTTATTTAACAGATGAGCCGGCCGGTCGCAGCGAATCTCTAAAAGCAACTCTTCCCGCAGATCAAAGACACTTGCACATGCAAGATGAGTACGCAACAAATGGAAATTCTGGCCCCCTTGGCCACTCCTTTACCAGAACCACCTGCGGGTGAGGCCTTCACCAGTGACCAATGGCAAATTCTCATGTCCATTATGGACACCATCATTCCATCTATACGGCGTGAATCTCTTGCAAGTGATGTGCTGTCACATCTTATTATTCCTAATGAACAATACGATGCTACTGTGGCGCGGCTCAAGAGAGCGACCGTAACTGGTCCAGATTCACCCGATGGATTAAGCGTGGAAAATTATTTGGATGAGAATGCTTCTGATAATCCTGATTTTCAAGACTTGTTGAAACGAACCTTGGTACATTTTGCAAGGGAAGATGCCAGGAAAGGCCTTGCGTTTATACTATCGATCTTAAAGCAAGTCCTTATTTTACTATGGTTCATAACTACACCCTAAAAACCTCCAACACCTCAAGGCTTTATAAATATCTAAACCATTTAACTACCAGCTGACCAAAATATAGCACTCGAGTGGGATCCCTACTTCTTACCGGGTCTACCACTCCCTTCCATCATCAACCTATTCATGTACGGACTTCAATCCTTGATGGATGGCGTCAGTCATATCTGCCTCCTTTGCCCACCCTGTACAAGACCTTCACAGGCCTAGGAAAGAACTTATGGTTCAAGACCAGTCCTACATTTTCTAAACTAGCTGGCTTTCCCAAGGTACCTCAGAACTACAAGCCCGGACCGCATTATGAATATGAATTCCTGCAATTCCCGCCCGGCTACTCTGCAGAGGTCATTGAAACAGATGTAGTAATTGTCGGGAGCGGTTGCGGGGGTGGCGTTTGTGCAAAGAATCTGTCCGAAGCTGGCCACCGCGTTCTTGTAGTAGACAAATCTTACTATTATCCTCCAAGCCGACTGCCTATGTCCGAGAAAGAAGCTGGCATCCACTTGTTTGAAAATGGAGGCGTTGAAGTTTCCGATGACAGTTCTATGAGTGTTATTGCCGGGTCGACTTGGGGGGGAGGGGGAACGATCAACTGGTCTGCGAGTCTTCAGACGCAAAGTTTTGTGAGAAAAGAGTGGGCCGAAGATAGGGGGCTGAAATTCTTTGGGACCGAGGAGTTTCAGAATTGTCTGGATCGTGTATGTGATCGGATGGGTGTATCCGCGGATCATATAAGGCATAACCATGGAAATCAGGTTCTTCTAGAAGGAGCGCGGAAGCTTGGATACCATGCGAAAGGTAGACCCTTTCTTTGCTTGATCCTCCATTTTGTAAGAGTGTCTCTAACCAGTACTTTCCTGCAGCTGTCCCTCAAAATACCGGGGGCAACGAACATTATTGTGGCCATTGCACACTCGGCTGTGGGGCAGCCCAAAAGCAGGGACCAGTTGTCTCCTGGCTACCTGATGCGGCTCGTGCGGGGGCTACATTTGCTGAAGGCTTCAAGGTTGAGAACATCTTGTTTGAGATGGTTGGTAGCCAGAAGAAGGCTGTGGGCGTCAAAGGAATATGGACTTCGAGGAATAGCCATGGTGGTGTTGATGGACCTATAACTGATAGAACCGTGCGCGAGGTCATCGTCAAGGCGAAGAAAGTCGTCGTATCGTGCGGGACATTATGGAGTCCAATCATCCTCTTGAACAGCGGTCTAACTGTAAGTCCAATTCCAGCGATGTGGAAGGTCATTTCCAATCACTATTTAAGACTATTAAGAAACTGTCCCTCCGTGTTGTTTGCTCTATTTAGAAAAGTGCTGACTTGCGAACCAGAATTGGCATATTGGTCGCAACCTTTATTTACACCCAGTCAACGTCGTTGGGGCTGTTTACAAAGAAGATGTCAGACCATGGGAAGGTCAGTCATCCATTCTTTCTCTTTCTTTATTTTCCTAATAACATCTAGGCGGCATCCTAACAACAGTCTGCACGACCTTCGAAAACCTCGACTCCCACGGCCACGGCTGCAAGCTCGAAACAATAGTCATGCTACCCTCCTGGTTCCTTACCATGCTAAACTGGGATTCTGGGCTAGACTTCAAGCTCCTCGCTCTAAAATTCCGACATATGAACGGCTTCATCTCCATCGATCGAGACCGGGACACTGGACGGGTATATAAAGATGCTGCGTCCGGACTGCCGCGAATCCAGTACACACCTAGTAAGTTCGACCGAGCCCATATCATGGAAGGCGTCATTGCGCTATCGAGGATGGCATATGTCACCAACGCCGAGGAGATCTACGTCTGTATCACAGGAACCCATCCTTTTATCCGGAACCCGGACGACGCAGCGCCTTCTAGCAAAGAAGACACAGACGCGCGCTTCGAAGAGTGGCTCACGAATATCAAAACCACCGGCAATGCGCCTCCCGCAGGCATCTTCGCTTCAGCGCACCAAATGGGCACGAATCGCATGTCTGTGCATCCTAACCAGGGAGTGGTGGATCCGCAGGGTGCGGTGTGGGGCGTTGAGGGGCTGTATGTTAGCGATGCCAGCGTGTTCCCGAGTGCGAGTGGTGTCAATCCTATGGTTACGAATATGGCAATTAGTGATTGGATTAGTAGGGGTGTGGCTAAGGAGTTGAATAGGGAGAAGGGTGGTGCGGGCGTTGGTGCTAAGTTGTGAGTGTTTGGGGTCGCTGTTAAGATCTAGAAATCTCTTTCTCAAAGGGTGGCACAAGTTCTCAGGCAAATTAACCCTCGCTCTCCTTTCATCTTCTTTGTCCTAGATTCGTCCATTATGTCGATTATACATTGTATACATATAGCTCTATATCTCCTATATTTGCAATTAAATATCCCAAAGGCGCCTAGCTATTCTGCCTCTGAACAATCAAATCTTTCTTACAAAAGCTCTTTCTCATCTAGTATCTAGTAAAAGGAAGCGCACCGGCTCTAAGCCTTCAAAGGAGTCCCTGCAAACAAGATGTACACCTGCAACCCCCCAAATACCTGACAGAACAATAGGGAGTTCGTTCTTTATGTAAAATCTGCAGATGGCTTGAAAGATGTTTGTCGCCGGGCGTGATAAGTAGTTGCCCTGTGTTCCTATTGCCGAATGACAATCTTGTTGGTAGCTGCGTTCTTGTCGTTCATTGCTTTCCTGCTATTACTGGTATAAGATACATAGTATGGATGTACGCCTTCTTGAAGCTCGATAGATAACCTAAAGCATTCAACACCTCAACGTCTTCTCTAGTACGAAATAAAGAGTCGAAGGCATGATTCCGCATTTTTTGTCGAAAGTATGTTAATTATGACTGAGTGAGTGATCTACGGAACTTTTTCTTAACTTGTTATGTTCTTCATGCATATGTCAGGGGAAGGCAACGCATGATCTTGTCAACACAAGGCAATTTGCGTCTGGGTAAAAACGGCTCTTGTATCCAACTCCTGAGACATAAGGAAGAGTATACAGACAACGCCCTAGAGGGTAAGATACTTCGGGAGACCTAGCAGACACGTTGCTCTCAAAAGACGCGCCACAGAAGATGTCGCATCAAAGTAAACGTAAACGCCGCATCTGAATTGCTATGCCGATCTTATGTAAACGTTGCCCTCGAGCTTGAGCCAAGCTCGCGTTGCCCGCCCTAGCACACGACAGGAAAACCCGGACTCACAGTCCCATAACTCTCGGCGGATTTTACCTTGTCGACAGCATATCACTCGTCGTTGTTCACTGGACCACCATCCTTTGAGTTCACGCTCTGTCTCAAAGAGAACGTTTGACAATTGACCTGATGGCTTCTTCATCGCACCCACCTAGCCAACAAGTCCAGCGAGCCGACCTCAGTCCGAGTAAGTTTCCTCCCTCTGTACCTTCACCTTTTCCAGTCATTCCATTATATGATATGCCACCGCGCCTGGTAGGAGATCTAACATGATTAGCAACTACATTGCGGAATCACTTGGAAACTCATGCTGCAGCACCTACCACGGCAGGAGATTCGCAGAGTCTTGCACCAGTAACCCCACCTCGAGTAGCGAGAGAGTCAGAACAGATTCATACTCCCATTGGTATTCTTCGGCGCTCCTACAATTCTCGTAGATGTGAGCTCTCCGCTCGCCTGTTCTCCCGAGAGGTTTCCGGGGCGCCATTTGACAACGGTCAGAGTTTCGGCGACCCTTTTGTAAGTAAAGATACGCCTCACATGAGCCGGATTCAGTCTCCACAAGCAGCAACGCTACCGCCAAATCATATCAGAAATCAATTCCAGGATGCAACGTTTCGGAACTTCAGTCGACCACAAGCTGGACATGATGGAGTGTCTAGACCTGGAGGAGCTCATATTGGATCGGCTTCCAGCTTCCTAAATCCCAATCTTATTCCACTTGACACCAACAGCTCGACAGGGTCTGGCAATTTTGTACCAATCCGAACACCACG
>Ga0335072_10009807_pt1 | contig 13809 bp, 11 predicted proteins | sample Lox_Sample_21_FD_206725 | JGI IMG/M metagenome (GOLD analysis project Ga0335072, IMG submission 206725) | Soil microbial communities from Loxahatchee National Wildlife Refuge, Florida, United States - Lox_Sample_2.1 | ecosystem: Environmental > Terrestrial > Soil > Wetlands | place: USA...
CACAGTGACAAAGCTAGTGGCCCCAGGAAGGTTGTCTACGATCCACTCGGCAACATATCCATCTGCCACCAGCTCTCTCGCATATTTCATATCTCGTCTCGTAACATTCTTACTGCACAGGAAATGGCATTCCTGATCCCGTCCCATGTTGAGTTCGACGTCTGAAGTCACGATTCGATCACCCCGAAGTACTTCGCCGAGGTTGAGGGAGATGCTCTGTCCGCTGATGAAGCTTGATCCCGCACGGACATTGCCAGTTGGAGGGCACACGAAAGGGAGATCGTAATATGCATATTGTAGTTGCGTGTTATCAGAATAGACTTTGTTCACAAGCAGAGGTATCGGCTCGTTATCTCTGTAACTTTTTATGGACCATCCTAGGAAACGTCAGCTCAGCAATCATCTAGTGATGATGGAATCAAGTCGAAATTGCTCGTACCCGGGATGTAGAATGCTTCGACGTATGAAAGACATATTAGAAATGCCAGGAGTTTCCCGACTCCTAATCGAATATCTGCATTCATCATCGCCGCGCGCCACGGCGAGATAACATGAAGAAACTTTGCTTAATTCGCTGCCCAGTGTTGTAAGATTCCCAGTGAAAGCACCGATGACCTTATCCCCTATAGGCTACAAATGTTTCGTGGAAATACTTTGGTTGTCCGACCGTTTTGCTCACGGCCGATAGTCTTGCGCTAGGGGAATGATTCGTAACGAACGTAATCGGCACAGAGTACCGTCAGATAAGGGTCTACAGGAGACTCGTTGTTGTCGCGAAACGTAGGAAGGTGTATAAAGATGTCTACTTCGTAACTGTCAATGGATAAAGTTGTCAAGATCTGGCGGGTGAACGTGATTTATTCTCTACAGGCGAAATCAACAGTTTCGTCGGTCGCAGACGATAAAATGCACGCCCCTGCGCGCCATTCACGGACTAGATAGCCACGTAACACGCTAATCTATGCCGAAAGGGGGTTTAAAATCTTTTACAACTCTTCTCAACATGTCGCCCGATAAAAACTGCTCCATTTGCAACTAACTACAGGGTATCAAAAAATGAATAAAATCAGGAGAAAATTAACGCGCAGAGCATCCCGAAACGCATTACGCCACATTACTCGTTAGGAAAGAATACAGATGTGCTACTGCAGGTACTGAATCAACTATGTGAAGCCTCGAATGCCACGCAGCCCAGAGGCTTTCTTATCTTTTTTGTCCGGGTCTTCCTTTTTCTTGTCCTTCTTCGCCTTCGGTGTGGTACCGACATTCTGGACTCCTCCTGCAATTTTCGTTAGGAAATTAAATGAAGCACAGGATGGAAATACGAACCTCGTCCATAAACTCTTATATCACTGCTAGGCTTGATCTTCGGTTTACCAGCCCCATCGAGGCTCACACCTGTCGCAGTCAGATTAAGACCGGCGTTGGCTTGCGCACTGTCCGCACTTCCACTACGCATATGGCTAATGGTTCCCGAACCTGACAGGCTCTTCGAGGGGCCTCGGGACTCGTCCTGGCTTGATGGTCTAGGTGCTGACACCGTTGTGTCCACTCTGGCAGGGCGTATGGGGAAGTATGTGACGGAATCCTCAGATGGCGAACCAAAACTGTGGCTGTTGCGCTCACCAAGATCAGGATCGGACAATCCTCTTCGACGAATCGTCCGCCGGATCGGTGGGGAGCCTCCAGGAGGATAGCTGCTTCCGAAATCGTAATAAGAATCATCCCCACGACTGGAGAGCAAAGGTTCATCTGGAGTCCGATGATCTTTCAGCGCTAGATACTGACCATGCAATTTGTTAAATTTCATCAGAAGATGACCGTGCGCCTTTTGAGCTTCCATCAGTTTTAAGCGGCTGACTGCAAGAGCATTATCCAGCATTAACTGGAAATTTTGTGGTATTTGGTCTTGCATATCCAGCTTGGCCTTTTCTAGTTCTACCTGGAGGGCATCCATCTCACGATCAGCGGTACGCTTTACTATTTCAAGCTCATTCTCTCGGGCTTTCAACTTCATTTCGAGAATGTCGACCTTTGTCAAAGCTAGTGCTTCACTGGCCTTCGCCCGCTCAATCTGAACTTCTTTGGCTTCATGAGTGCGCAACAATCCGGTGAGCTTCTCCACTTCTGCACGAAGCCGTTCGATCTCATCGACATTGCCCTCAATTGACTGGACCTTTTGTCGAGACGCCAGTGCTTCTGCCTCCCTTTTCACAATTAGTAATTTATACTCGTTGTTGCTTGCCTGACTAGATTCTAGGTCACGACGCAGAGCCTCAGTTTCCACGTGCCACTTTTTCTGCTCCTCCTTCAATGCTCGGAGCTTGAGAGTCAATTGTTCTTCCCATTTCCCGGCGCGGCTCCTGCTTTTCTCGGATTCCTTCTTCATTTGAATTGTTGTATTCTTTGCCTCATCAAGTTTTATCCTTAACATCTTATTGGAATTAATCAAATTTTGCGCATCGGCCTCTACCGTCGCCTGTTTAACGTGCTTTCTACGCAGTTGACCAATATGTGAGAGATGTTGCTGTTTCAAGTATCGCTCGAAATCCAATTCGTTCTTCAAGAGCAGGATTTCGCGACGCAGAGAAGCGATAGTCGAATCACCTTCCGTGGGTGACGGACGCAAAGAGGGCGATCCTGGCGCCTGATACTTTTCCATAGACTGCAAATATGAGTCAGCAATGGAAGGTTCGCGATGCTGACTCGATATAAAGGATATTTCGCTCTCATTGGGTAGTGACTGCTGAAGACCTCTTTGGAACATTTGAGCACTTTCAAGCCTCTCTTGGGAATCCGTGAGAAGAAGTTGCGGAGGCAAAGTTGGGCTGTCTGTTTGCATTTCTAGAGGTCCAAGGGTTGGAGAATCGGCAATTGGCATTGATGTACTCTGAGAAGGCTTCCGTTCTGCGCTTGATTGCCTCCTACTCTCATCCGGGGTATCAACTACTGTTGAGGTTGTGTTTCGCCAGCTAGCGCTAGGGGCGTCAGAAGATACCCGACGAAATTCGTCCATTCCTTCATCGTCTCTAGAGAGAAGGGGTTGATCGGAGGCGTCTCCATTCACAATAATAGTTTCCGTGGCGTCTGGAAGTCCTTCTGTGCTTGGCCGTTCCTGTTGAGAATTTAACCCTTGGCTCAGTGGTCGATAAAGTGCCGTACACCGGGCAATCACGTCTGAAGCCTCGCTATTCATCCATCGATTGAGATCTGTCAGCTCAGAATCAATGGTCATCGTATAGAAATTTGGGTGTAACAAATGAGCCTGTCGAAAAGGCTCAGATCGTTGCCGAATCTCGGTCGGTTGCACTTCGACATCATCTCTGCCATGGAAATTTGCATGCCTTAGATAACGCTCTGGTTTTCGTATGTAGCTCATAAAATTGATTGGATAAAGGCCGTAAAGAAATGTGAAATAATGCAGGAGCTCAGGTACTGTCTCGTTATCTGACTCAAAAAAATAGGAAAGCTTCTCCCACTCTGGGTCAACCTTTGTTTCATTAGCTTGGGCCACATGCTTTTCTGGATCTGCATGATCAGGTTGAGCCTCTGGGGATATTATTCGTAGTGCTCGCTCTCTATCCCAGAAAAGTATACGACGATAGACGTTGAAGAGTGATGGGAGATGTGTTGCGATATCATTGGGTATGTGAGGTAGAAACATGGTCAACGCTGTCAGGGCGAGAGACACAACTGTCGTAGAGGTATCGATTTGGAGGCACCGTAGGAGATTATCAAAGAGAGGAGTCTGGAGTAACTCGTGAAGATGTGGTGGTCCATATCGAACAAATTCACAAAGAAGCGACAATATCTGGGCACGATGATCTTTCTTAGTGAAGAATTTGTCGAGAGATGTGAGAAAATCCTGTAAGAATCAGTAACGTTTCTTATGATTAAGAGGTGATCATTACCTTCGGCCTCTTCTTCCCAAACTCTATAAGGACGAGCTTCACCTGCTCTTCTATATAATGAGCCGCAGGAGCCGCATCCGAAGAGCTTATAGCCGAATTCTTCAACCAGATTTCCAACAATTTTTCAGAGAGTAGTGCGGATGCGTTTGCATCATAGCTTTTCATTTCGCCTTCGGTATCGTAGATTAGGATATCAAGCAGTATGCCGCGGTACTGAAAAACAAGGCCTTTCTCCTCGGCCAGATGATCTAGCATAGGTAACATCACTGTTTCCCACCATTGCATAATCCGAGCAGAACCGATGATGGCTGGTCTGAGGTGTCGAAGTATTGCGATGAAGATTGTATATCGGCTAGGGTTATTCTTGACATCTTTCTGATAGATATTGAGCAATTCATCGTGAAGGCGCTGAGAGTCGGATTCTTCGATCGGAAGGTGTTTATCAATATATGCTTGGATTACTTGTATGAGCTCGTCAGGAAATGGAAGGGATACAGTCGGTATGTAGGCATTCACGGCCTTCGTAAGTTCTTTGAACGAGCTATTCACGAGTTAGCTGAAAGATCTACGTCTGAAGGGAGAGAATGTCAAAGATACTGACCCCGTAGACATCTTAATTGAGCCCAAGGCAGTATTTGGCACTATACTCTGCGATGAGGCTACTGCCGGTAGCCGGGCACGCCAAGCTTCGTGCCCTTATCTCTCACAAGGCAAGGTCACTGTAAAGATAATATAGACGTGAGAGAAGCGAAGTCAGGAGGCAGGTAGTTCGTTATCATGTGCTGGCAGATCTGGAACAGGTTTTTCATTCGAAGGTCGACTTATCTGTCGCCATAGCATCTCTATCATGCTATCATGAGGCAGATCTTAAGCCTCGTGAGGTGCAGGGGGACATTCCCACCGCTCTGTCATCTATGACTAATCAGTACCCATAGATCTTAATTTCAGCCTCATCATCCTCTTTGATACATACAGCATGCCTTTCCTTCCACGGCGCGCGGCTACTTTATTCACAATCACAGCTGTACTCATACTTGTAGGAGTTACAGCAGAAAAACACGCCTCTTCTGTGGCTTCCATGAGCGCGAATGACATCCAAGATGCACTCCAGGTGGGAATTTTGCGTTGGTCTTTCAAAGCTTAGGCATTGACAGCTTTAGGAATGCCCATTGGTGCAAGATCTGAATGCCTACAAACTTGCTACAAGTCCTGCAACCTCAAACCTAACCTCCCGAATCTTTGCGGTTCTCTTTCCTGGCAGCCCAGCCGTCAATGCCCTTCTAGCAACATTGTATATCTCAGGACCACCTAACTTCCTCCTCGCACTATGTCCGCCCAATATCGACCCCTCTTCACTCTCAGTGATGGTAGCATTTGCAGTAGGTGGGCTTCTGGGAGACACTCTGTTTCACCTGTTACCAGAAATCTTCCTGGGAGAAGCAGCACCAGATCATGTACGATTCGTGATGGTGGAGCCGAATCGGAATCTGCTCTTGGGTGTTGCGATCATGGTGGGCTTTGTGACTTTCGTAGCCATGGACAAGGCCTTGAGGATCGCGACCGGCGGCGAAGGTCATAATCATGGACATGCTCATACGGTAGGGGAGGAGAAGCCTAGTGCTATCACAAGTGGTGCTGATAAGGCCGGGAGCTCTACACGCTCGCGGAAGAAAGAAAATGGGGGCACGGTTACCAAGCTCCCACCGAAGGAGGAGAAGGAGATCAACGCAAGCGTAAAACTTGCGGGCTATCTCAATCTAATGTGCGCCTATATATAAACACTTCTATTGGCATTACTAACACACTCAGCGCTGACTTTTCGCACAACGTGACTGATGGTATAGCGATCTCCTCTTCTGCGTATTCGTCTCCCACGATTGGTGCCACTACCGCCGTGGCCGTGTTCTTTCACGAAATCCCGCACGAAGTCGGCGACTTCGCACTACTTATCCAATCCGGGTTTAGTAAGCGCGCGGCTATGGGCGCGCAATTTGTGACTGCTCTTGGCGCCCTACTTGGGACAATCATTGGCATTGCGGTGCAAGAATATGGTGGCGCCGACGCGACTCAGGGTGGCGCAGGCATGAAATCTGGGCTGGCCGGGACTAGTCTCACATGGGGCGATATGTTGTTGCCATTTACTGCGGGAACGTTCTTGTACGTTGGGACTGTGGCGGTTATTCCAGAGTTATTAGAGACGGGGCCGGACAAGGTAGTAGAACTTAGGAAAACAGGGATACAATTTATGGCGATGGCGGCTGGAGCGGGGATTATGCTTTAGTGAGTCTTCTTGATTGACATGCTAAGGCTGTTGCTAACCTACACAGTATTTCCTGGTCTTGAAGTGATCTAGAGTTAAGTGATAAAGTGTACAATAGCGTAGAGTGAGTGTATTAATATAAACAAAAGGGCGTTTTGGACGTAGCTTGGCAGTCGACGAGTGATAGGTTTGTCGTGATAAGAGCAGCGTATTGCTGGGCGTAATCACTGCTGGGAAAGCAATTAAGCTAAGTAATAGATGGCAGCCACTCAATCTATTTCAAGCCACTCTCCCTACAAAAGACAAGTCATTCCCTTCTGCTGTTCCTCTACACACCTAAACTGACTAAATCTAATCCTACAATCACTAAATCTAATCTCGATTATAACTGGCAGTATTTAGAGTTCTTCTCGCTTTGGAGTAGCACAGTATCATCTGCTCAAGGTGTTAACAGCACTCAGGAGGTGCAAGATTCCAAAATCATGCTTTGTTTTGACCTATCCAGCGAGCTAAGGAGCTCAATTCAGTCCCAATTTAGAGCGGTCGAAGCAACGTCTGTTGACATAGGGCCTTTGGCGTTGTACAGAATTCTACTGGGAGTTGTGGTAGCACGATATGACGAGGCGTTCTGGAAATTTCGCAACCAAATCCGGGCGATAGAGAAGGCATATCCTTCTGGAGCTCTTCAAATTGACCCTTAGGATCGTTCTAAACTATACTAGGAGCGACATCTAGACAACCCGATCGCTCTGCCCTTCTAATACAATATCAAGAAGGAGCCGAACTTGCGCATCACATAACACACTCTTCGGAAGTACTTAGAGTAGCCCGCAACACCTCGCTGAGTATGGTTGCGGAATATAAAGCGGCTCTGTAGCATAACGACTTCGCGTTGTTAGGCATCACCGTGGCGAATGGTCGCCCGGAGCACAACGGCAGATTTGAAAATGACCCCAAAAAATCCTTAGGGAAAATAGCCAATGATTTAGGGTACTATACCACAGTGCTCAGTAACACCCAGGAGCGGACCCATTCGTTGGATAAACGACCTAGGACTGAGATCAATCTCGTAAGTCTTCATGCTTGATCGATCATTGCCTCAGTTGCATTGACTTTTATTAGATGTCTAATGCTGTTGCTCTACACGATAGTGTAACTGCAGCCGGGCTGCGGGAAGAATCACAAAAAGATAACAAGCCGTTGGCAAGACTTGTGTCGATTCTAATGCTTTTATTTTTACCTGGAACCTTTATCTCTGTTCGTTTCCCGCCCCATGTGCCCAAAAATCTTGGTTCTGTAATATCATATAATGCTTCTTCAGCCTGCGATTCTTTAGCTTTTCTCCTAGTGATGGAACAACTCCACAGCGATGGACTATCTCCACTGAGATTTGGATCTTCGTCGTCGCGACTGTCCAGGCAATGACTCTCGCTTTCACGTTCTGGATTATGTCTCGTGGCTATAAAAGATCGTATCTTCCACGGGATGGCTCTATGGAGACTCTAACTAAAGGAAAAGTTTGGGGTTTTACGATCGCGTGAACTTATCTAACTTTTCAAATGCCGCCATTCGCATACCTAGTAAAAGTAATAACAACGAGAGCACGAAAGATATTAAGTGAAAGAAACTATAATAGAGATCTTTCTAGATGCAGCAGGAGATGATCTTATCTGTATCCAATTACAGAAATTCTGAGGTCTTGAAAGCTCAGCTATGGTGACACGACAAGGCTCACGGCCAGCAAGCTCTTTCTTGGGATTTCTGTATGCTTGATTTCTTTATTTCTGAGATTGTTATCCTAAAACTATTTAGAGAATGAATACGTAGTGAGTCTGTGGTAGTCCAGGACACGCGAAATTCAAACATTTGATAGTAATTACGCAATATCTAACCTTCCAAACCTAATTCCAGTACATCAAAAAATCTACCAAATTTTTTTACATAGTAACCTGAGAGACAATATCAGATACTTAGCGAGTCCTACGAAGGTACTGGACGAAGACAAACTTCCGTTATTCTTGCTAATGAGACGAGATGGAAACCTGACTCTACGAAGACACCAGTAAACTATGTGGAAGACGGAGGGTATGCAAACCGACCACGCTGAGAAGGCATAAAGCCGCATATCGATCACGGTTGCTGACCATGTCGTCTCGCCCCAGTGCCTATGAGAATTGTGTTCCTGCATAGAAATTGCGAATTCCAAAAGTCGATGATGCGATATTAAGAGATTTTAACTACACTAATCGTAGCCGCATCTGTTCAGCTAACCAAAATTGGGAAATTGCGAGAGGACGGCATGAGAGACAACGCTCTAACAGTGGCACGACCGGGTAAGAGGGCACAGGGAAATTCACCTCGCGTACGAAAGCTCATCTTGGCATCCTGGGATGAGGGAAGATCATCACCTTGGGATAGATGCTCACACAGATCGTGAGAACGAGGGTTCAAAGGCGGAGCCTTTGCGAGACCCGTCGGTCCTAATTTATGTGCGCCAGTCAGCAAAATCCTGTAGACTTATACAAATAATACCGCCAGGGAAACCGACCCCTCAATACCGGCAAGGCTCGTGCTCGTTCGCTCAAGAGAATGTACTCAACCTGACATCTGGGCTCTGGGATTCTAAAACGAGTGTCGTCAAGGCCTGACAGGGACCAGACCTCCAGACACGAGCTCCCTTCTGCGATCAATGCTTGCCTTAAAGCGACATGGGTCCAATCACATGCCTTGTGGTTAAGGGACTTAAGCAAATTTTGGACAGGGGAGCTGTTTACTACATTCCGTTGGTCAGTAATGCGCAATCGTAGGTGTCACTCGAATTACATCTGATATCGCCAACCTAGCAGGTCTGCAGAGTGTCCATCATTTCTTCATTAATAGCGAACTTAAACCACACAGTCAGGGCTTAACAAATCCACTCCAGTTTGTATCTTTTAAGACAAGACATAGAAAGAGCTATAGCAAGGTTCTAAACAGTTTCTTGCCGTCGGAGGGCAAATTTGATTATGCTCTCGGATGCTGTCTCTTAACTGCCAATGCTAATTGAAAAGATTACATGTGCAGTTAAGCTCATGTCGCACTCAAAGGAGGAATCACATATTGATATCCATTCTCATTTCCGTGCTGAATCTCTTCTTCTTCCATTTGCTCATCTCCCTCTCCCTCCTCCGTCGTTTGCTCGGACTTGCAGTCGCATTGGTAGTTCGCTCGAAACTCTGGCAGAGGCAGTCCTTTGAGCATTTCTAGAGCCTTCTTTGCGACTAATATCTTGGCATATCTCCCACTCGTTCCTTGCTGGCTCATGATAATCTGGTTGTGAACCATGACTGTGGCCACAATCTGAGGTGGTAATCCATCACCTATATCAGGTAGTTGTCGAGCATAGATATTCCAGTTGCTGCATCCCATATGGTGTTCCAGGAAATTGGTGAGGAAAGTAACGGGGTGTTTGTTGGCATAAGTGTCGTATAATTCTATATTCTCAAAGTAAGGCTGAATTTGCTTTTCAAAGAAGCGCTGGACTTCTCCGTAATTGTACTCCGAGTCAACAAATATTGCACCTACGTAAGCCTCGATCATGTCCGGAAGGCATTTTGGCGGCTGCTTGGTGTGGACCCAATAATCAGGGGAGCGTTCCTCTCGACTCTTACCGGCCTTGACCGCATCTTCTTCAGCTTCTTCAAGAGCCTCTGTGATTTCTGTCACATAGTTTTGAATCTGCTTCTGCAGCTGGCCGTTGAATTGCAGCAAATGCCTATAAAAGCCAAGCGACACGCAGAGCGCTCCCAGAAACTGATTTGAGACCATAGCCATCTTGTGCTCAGTGAGCCACTGAGGATCACGTTTGGGAAATCGGTGAAACAGAAAGTTGATGCATGCCATATCGAGAAGTGAATCACCTAAGAATTCCAGGCGCTGAAAATTCGGCACATGCTCGTAGGAGAACGGGTAGGACGGGTGCAAAAAAGCAGATCGAAGGACTCGAGGGTACTTGAAAGTATAATCATGCTTTTGTTGGACCTGCATGGCAAGGTTGCATTGGCTTGCGGTTGGACGAGCCGTTTGATACTTCGGCTTTTCGTAAGCCTGGTAGTATTCATTGTAGGACATCATCATATGATCGGTGCTACAAACAAGTTCTGTGACTGCCCTCACTGCATTGTCCATATTATTTGTTTCATGGAAGGTCAGTAATGCGGCACCAATAAGTGCTTCACAAACATCGGCGATTGTTTTATCAGCAAGTCTATGTGACTTCGGTGCTGCTGCTGTTTTTCCTCTCTTCAACGCCAGATTCTCTGGATACCACGCACGACTAGAATCTAATGTCAGCATGATATGCCTGCAATATCCACGCGTTTCGCCTACCGGTTGAAGCTTTGCGAGCGAATATACTCATAAAGCTTTAGTTTCTTAGCAATATTGAACAAATTCTGATTGCAAATCATCTGCATCCGCTTCACATGGTATACGAATTCGTCATCACTCGGATGTTGCGTGTACAAGGAGATTGATGTGGCCATTTTGAGGAAACAGTCACCCAGAAACTCCAAGCGCTCATAATTTTTTCCCATACCGCGTTGGAATTGTATTTTTTCTTCCCCATGCTCGAAACCATTGTCGGAGTCCTTTGTCATGGCTTCCAATGCAAGCTCTGGGCTGACTTTTAGGTGCAGCATACTAAATGCTTCAAGAGCAATCAGATAGGACTCTATTCGGTGGATGATAGAAGGAAAGAGGTAAGCCATCGTAACGACAGTTGTTGGAAGCTTTGATCAATCAGAATTGTTCCATTTTGTACTTCATTAACTTACCGCAGATATTTTCAAAGGCTCTAATATGATGTAACACTTCCTTGGAGCTTCTGATTCAACAAAATCACCATCATCAAGAAGATTTCTGCGGAGTGGGATGTATTCAGCCTCGATAACGGGCTGTTCCTCGCGAAATTTTCGGCAAGATCGAGCTTTTGCCCAGAGACTGCAGCTGTATTCCATGATGTTATCGTTGTTCTTCCTAGTTCCTGTTCGTGGAGCTGTGTTTGGTGGAACCGGATCCAAGGGTTTATAGTCATGAGTGACTTTTTTAGTCCATAACTTACGGGACCCGTCGTATAAATCAACAACATATCGATTCTCAAAGAAGATATCCGGGGTGTTGTCATCCCAGTGTAACTCAGCATTAGCTTGTACCTGGATGAGAATGTCCCACGCAATTAGGTTCGAGGGTGAATCGGTGACCAATGTGGAGGTCTTGATGGGAACTAGGAAGTAAGGCGTTCGTGCGAGATCTGGTATATATTCTTTGCTGAATACATCGTCAAAGATGCGCAGGGTAAATTCATTGAACATATTGAGCATGGATTTCTCCAGTTTGATTGCTTTCGAAAGCGGTTTGGATGTCACATGAGACTGCCGTCCTTGTCCAAAGAACAACGAAATGTCAGGGAGCTGAGGCATTGCGGACCTCGTTAATAAGCCCAGCGGTTGAGAGGGCCGCAGAAGACAGCTTGGATCCGCAATGGTGAAGACCGTAAGATATAACTCAACTGGGACGTTATCCACTGACCACAATTCCGGCTTTGTGCGCATGTCATAAGCTTCTTGTTTCTTAGAGTTGATAGCTAGATGAGCATTACGCATTGCAGGGAGCTGTTTCACGTAAGTGGAGAGTAAATTCGCGTCCAGGTACTTGCCCTTCCTCAAAAGAAGACATGCGTCAAATGCAGCGGAACATTTCGCAACCTGCTTAGTTGATGCAGGCCGACCAACTGCGCCACGGATTGGAGATGTATCTGGCAAAATAACTTCACAAATGAATTGCCTATTCTGCGAAGTCATAAAATACTCAGGGTTGAGGGAAGTTTCGGAACTCTGCGGGAGCGAACTGACAAAGCTCGCTAGGATGGTGAGGCTTTTCTTATAAGTCAGCTTCGCGCCAGTACTGGGCTCAATGTACACGCGATGTTGTCTCTCCTTGCCAAGGAAATAGTCCATATCGAAATCATTCCCAGTCAGTAGTCTGTCGGCAGGAAGAGCTTGACAGAATTGGCGCAGGATGCCCTCATTTTTGCGCACTTCCCTGAGAAGCGCAACATGCTCCCTATTCCCCTTCTCTATCATATGGATATATCGAGAATTCGCTTGTCGAGCCCTGCCTCTGGATTGAATGTACTGGATGACCGTTGAATATAGATCAAATCGAATGACCAAATTGCAGTCTGGAATGTCGAGACCTTCTTCAGCAACGGAGGTGGCGAAGAGACAATTAAGGAGTCCGTTTCGAAATCTCATTAGAGTGATCACTTGTTGTTTAAATGAAATTTTCGTATCAGCAACGTCACCTGTACCCCCACCAATCTACCAAAAATGTTAGTCCCATGACTATCCCACTTTGAAATCATGAAAGATTTAAGGTCAGGAATCTGTGACGAGATAAACGAAATTTCCGGATGATCAAGAACATACCAAAGTGCCAACTCGAAGATGTGGAGTGCCAATATTTTGATGGCTAAACAGATCTGCTAAGACCCTTGCTGTGTACCTCTGTTTTACAAAGACGATGCATTTATCTTCAGTTGGCCGCTCAAAGCGGTCCTTCAAATAGCGCAAGAGATTCATGACTTTCGTTGATAGATGATCTAACGATGGTCGTGGGGCCTCAAATGTGTAGGCCTCGACAAATTTTCGAGATTCCTGTAGTTGCAATATGTGACGTTCGAACTCTTCTATAGGCTTTCTTCCTTTTTGAGCGACGAATTTGCGCTCGGTCTTCGCCTCCAGCTTCCGCATCTCTTCCTCGCCCAAAGAAACCAACCACAGACGGTCTGCGCACCAAGCGCCGAGTTCAGAACTAGCTTCCTTAGCATATCGCAAAATCTTACCGAATATTTCGTTATTTTCGAGTTTGTCCTTTAGTTGTTTGAAAAGAGAGGTTTCAAATTGAGCCCCTAGAGGTTCATATTCGTCTATCTTCTCTAATTTTGCATTGACTGTGTACTGCAGAAGAGTTAGGTCGGATGCGGTGGCAATTTGACAATGAAGGAGAGCCTCGAGCTCGGCAGCAGCCTTCTTCACATTCTGTCTAGTATCGACGGGAGAAGCTGTCATGCCGAAAATCTTTGGCCGCTTGGACTTATCCTCTACTTGAGCATAGAAATCCTTGATGATTCGAGCATACGGATGGTCCTTCTTAGCATGATGAGCTTCGTCAAATATGAGAAGATTAATCCGATCCATGCTGATGAAGGAGTGATGAAGAGAATTTCTAAGTACTTCAGCAGTGCAGACAATGACCATATTTTCCGACCAAGCTTTCTCCCATATTCGTCTATCCAAGAGATCGGAGCCCATTGCACCATAAAATCGATCCATGGGCTGGTCAAGGTTGCATTCTAAAACAGCAAATTGCTGGAAGATCAATTGAACGGAATCGACCTGGGATGTGTTAGATCTAGGGGAAATTGAGGCTTTTATTCGTTCAGGATGTTTCGTACTAGGAAGAACGCAACACGTTTCGGCTTCCCTAGAGCTCGGTCCTCAAGCTCCTGTTTGATAATGTGCTGGAGAAGCAGCACCGCAATGAGAGTTTTTCCAGAACCTAGGTTGCTAGTGAGCATGAGACGGTTAACTCCAACTT
>Ga0335072_10009809_pt1 | contig 13808 bp, 15 predicted proteins | sample Lox_Sample_21_FD_206725 | JGI IMG/M metagenome (GOLD analysis project Ga0335072, IMG submission 206725) | Soil microbial communities from Loxahatchee National Wildlife Refuge, Florida, United States - Lox_Sample_2.1 | ecosystem: Environmental > Terrestrial > Soil > Wetlands | place: USA...
CGAACAGCGCCAGTATCCCCAGCAGGCCCGAGCCCAGGCTGGTCGCGCTCCCGAGTCCCCACGGGATCACGAACACGTTCATGAAGATCGACGAGAGCAGGAACAGCTTCATCCACGATCCCCACTTGACGAGCGCGTATTCGCGGCCCGAGTACTCGAGCACGCGGCTCTCCTCGATCATCGAAATCTCGACCTGACCGCTCGGATTGTCGATCGGGATCCGGCCGTTCTCCGCCAGCACCAGCATGAAGAACGCCACAGCTCCCAGCAGGTGAGTTGGCAGCACATACGCGGCGCCAGAGTGAGCGATCGCGTGGTTCTCGAGGTACGGGTTGTCCGAATGGGACAGCGCGCCGACGGTGAAGAACACGAGGATCAGCGCCGGCTCCGCAAAGCTCCCCACCCATGTCGTTCGACTGGCGCCCAGGCCTCCCAGCGGGCTGGCCGTGTCATACGCCGCAAGTGAGATCGCGAAGCTGGCGAGGCTGAGCACGAATGCACCGCCGATCAGGTCCGCCAGGAACGCGAGCGGCAGCGGTTCGTTGGTGATGATCGGGACGATCGCCGACACCGTCAGGTAACAGGCGAACGCAACAAACGGCGCGCCGTGGAAGATCCACGACGCCTGATCAGAAGTCGCGCTGCCCTTGCGCAGAAGCTTGCGCAGATCACGGTAAGGCTGGAGCACGCTCGGACCGCGCTTACACTGAACCAGCGCCTCCGCGCGTGTCAACAGCCCCGCGTAAAGCGGCGCTCCGAGTAACACGACCAGGGACTGGACCAGCTGGAGAACGTCACCCACGCCGTGCTCCGGCTCCGACAAACGGCGCAGTCATCCTGGGCAACCTCCAGGGCCGAGCTGAACCGCCACGCTCGAACTGTCGCCGTGGCCGCATCGAGCGGTCCAGGCGAAGCCCTTGCTGATAGGCAGTCGCGGCCAACGCGCGATGCGGAACCGCCACCACGCCAAGCCGCTCGGCGAGTCGACGGACCTCGAGCCGCTTCCGACCTCGCGAGACCGGCAACTCGAGCGCAACGACGCGCGCGCATTGAGCGCGCATGCCGACCGCGTGGACCTCGATGTGGCCCCATAGGACCACGGCGCCGGCAACAAAGTCCCGCGTGCCGGCCGACGCCGTGCGGGGACACGGATCGTAGTACGCGTAGATGCCGCACGAGCACGATGGCGCCGGCGAGTCGCTGGAATCGTGGCCCCCCGAGCCACAACTTGCGCGCAGCTCAGGTCCCTCCCAGCAAACGTGGGTGTATAGAGACTCGAGATGCTCGTCGGCAAGCCGCCACTGCCGGAATCCGACGACCGGATCGATCAGATCTGGTGCGGTGACCGGCACCGCGTGTGGTTGACTCACCGTGCCGGTACTGGCTCGCGCGGCGACTCCGGTTCGGCCGGCTCGGGGAGCTCGTGCGGAACCGTAGGAATCACTGCCGGCGCTCTCGGCACCCGGATCGGCTCGACGGTAATCGTTCGCGACGGGCCAGGAAACGTACCCGTCAGTGCACAGACACGAACTGTGTCCTCTGACATGCGGTCCTCCTGAAACTCAAGGTGTGATGACTTATAGAGGCCATCAGCGGAGAAACCGCAATCAGAGCGAGCCTCATCGCTCGTGAGTCACACAATACCAGACCGTCCGGCGTCCGGCACCCAGCCGTCACACATGGCCGGCGGTGACCTCACGCTCACCATGCACCTCCGCCGAGCTCGCGGGAGACCCTCAGGGCACCTTCCATCACGTAACCCACGAGCTCGGAGCGTGGTGTGCAACCCTCGCAGATGCGCTCCACCGGTCCGGCGATCGCGATCGCGCCCAACACGCCGCGGCCGTGGCCTCGAACAGGTGCGGCGATCGACGCGATGCCGGGCATGAACTCCGCCGCGTCATCCGCCCAACCGCGAGCCGTGATCACCTCGAGCTGCTCGGCCAAACGATCCGGGTCAGTAACCGTCGCGGATGTGTAACCCATGAGCCCTCCCGAGGCGAGTTCTCCGGCCACGTCGCGGTCGTGTGCCAGGAGCGCCTTCCCGAGCGCCGTCGCGTGGAGTGGCATCGATCTGCCGACCTCGAGCTTCTGCAGCGGGCCGCCGGGAGGAAGCACGTGGTGGACCACCAGGACGAGGCGCTGATGCTGCGTGCCGATCCACACGCTCTCGCCGGCCTGCGTAGCCAAGGCGTCGGCCCATGCGATCGACCGGCGACGAAGTTCGTTCCCGTCGAGGTAACTCGAGCCGATCGGCAGCAGGGCGGCACCCAACTGGTACTTCCCCGATTCGTGGTCCTGCTCGACGAAGCCCACGGCTTTGAGGGTTCGCAGGATTCCGTGCACCGTCCCCTTGGGGAGATCGAGTTCGTCGGCCAGGTCGACCACGCCACGCCGGCGGGACCGCCCCGTGAGCAGTCCCAGTACGGCGGCGGCGCGTTCAATCGATTGGATCCGGGCGGACACGACGGGACCTACCGAGCGCCTGTTCCGAGGCGGGTGCGCGGAGGTCGGCCGAGATTTCCGAGCCACCTCGGGGTCTGGCTCCATCCGGAGGCGAGGTCATGGGCGATCTCGTCCAGAATCGGCGGCTGCATCTCCAGCCGCTCGCCGCGCCGAACGTCGACGGCCCGGACCGTGTTGAGGCTCGGTACCCCAAAGGGCTCGGCGAGGAAGATGAGCTCGAGATCGTGCCTGAGGACCGACTCGACGATCTCCGAGACATACACAAGTCGACCCGGGGTGACATCCAGCCCTGTCTCCTCGGCGACTTCGCGCCTCAGCGCGTCGAGCACGGACTCGCGATCGTTCACCCGGCCGCCCGGCAGCGAATGCTCGGTCCGGCCGCGTCGCCGCTGCTCGGCCACGATCAGCTGGTCCTCGATCAGGATCACGGCACGCGCCTTAACCCGCATCGTCGTCCTCTCCGAGCTCGGCCGCCAGTTGAGCGCAACGCTGTTCGATCTGCGCGAGTTGCTCGAGCCGCGCGCGCGCGTGCCGTTCGCCCCGGCGCCGATCCACGCCGGCGCGCTCGATCGCGCCACGAATCGCCCCGATCGCCTCCTCGACCACTGCCGACAGGTCGCGGCGGTATTCGCGGACCGCGTCCGAGACGCGGCCGGCCAGCTCCGAGCGAAGCCGACCAGCGTGGCGATCGGACATGTCGATCAGCCGCTGCTCGGCGTCGCGCATCACGAGTCTGCGCCCGAGTGCGCCTGGGGTGATCGTCCGTCCGAACCCGACGATCATGTCGAGGCCGTGCTCGGGATCCGTGAGCTTGAACGAGAACCGCGACGCCTCGCGCAGCCCGATATCCGGCAGGACTTGGCCCCCGCGAGCGCCGAACACATCTTCGGCGATCTCCTGGACCTGTTCGAGGATCCGCTCGATGCGCGCCGCGTAGCGCTGCTCGAGCGCATTCAGCTGCTCGGCGATCGCGCTCTCGAAGCGCGGTACGAGCGATGCAAACTCGGCGCGAATGGTGGCGTCGACCCATCGTTCGAGCTCGGCCGACAGCTCGCGCGGCGACCCGGCCGTGGTCTCGTCGGCATGCGCGCGAAGCGCCGCCCGCAGGCGTTCTTCCTCGCGCCGCGCGTACAGACTGAGCGGCTCGTTGACCGACTGCTCGAGCGCACGCCCGACACCGCGGTCGAGCAGATCTCCGGCCTCAGCCGCAGCGGCCCGGAGATCCCCGATCCGCTGCTCGAACGCAGCCGCCCGCACGCCGAGCTGATCGAGCGGAAGCTGGATCGCGCGCGCCTCGAACCGTGCCGCCTGCGCGGTGTCCCCGGCGACGTTCCGCGCCAGCCGAGCCACCGACCGCAGCAGCAGGGGCTCGCGCTCGTCGGCCGCCAGCGCCCGCAAACGCCCCGCTACCCGGAAGAGCCCATCTCCCCGCCGCGCGCTGACCGCGAACAGCTCGATCTCGGCATCCGGAAGCAAGTCGCGAAGCGCGGAACCGACGAACTGCACTGCCACGTCAACCTCACCGGGCTCCAGGTGATCGATCTTGTTGATCACGATCAGCAGCCGGGCCACCCGGCCGGACACCTCGAACAGCAGCTCGCGCTCCGTCTGAGACATTGGCTGGCCGGCATCCAGCACGCATATCGCCGCGTCGACCCTCGGGAGAAAGGCGCGGGCGGCGTCGGTGTTGTGACTGTGGATCGAGCCGACGCCGGGCGTGTCGACGAGCTCGAGTCCCGCCCGCAGCAAATCGTGGTCGAGCTCGACGCGCGCCAGTTCCACGTTCAGCTCGTTGCCCGGGTTCCGCGCTTCGGTCACATAGTCCGCGAGGTCAGAGAGTGGGCGCTCCTCCTCGCGGCCGTCGCCGTAGCGGACCACCATCCGATCGCGGTCGCCGGCGCCGATAGCGGTCACCACCGAGGTCAAGGGGAGTACGCCGGTCGGCAGCACGGCGCGCCCCACCAGCGCGTTGATGAGCGTGCTCTTGCCCCGCTTGAACTCGCCGAGCACGACAAGATTGAACCGGTCCTCGGCGACCCGGGCTCGCGCGGCCGCCAAGTCACGAACGGCACGCAGTGAGAGCAGACCCGTGGCGAGCGAGTGCAGCTCGTCGAGCGCGGTGACGGTCAGCTCACGGTCGTCGGAGCCGCCCCGCGACGTCGAAGCGCGCGCCTGCTCAAACCCGCTAGCCACCGTCGGCTCCACCTGACCTCCACATTCGTGGACTGCGTTAGGTAGAGGCCATTAGCGACCGCAGCCGCGCTCCGAGCGAGCCTCATCGCTCTTCGCACAGCATATCGCGACCTTCCCAGAATCAAAACCGGTGCCGGGCGAGGCGAAGCCCGCCGCGCTGTCGCCGCCCCTCCGCGAGCGACGCCATCGCCGGCACCATCTCGCTCGTGACCAGCCCGGCCTCGTCGGTGAGCTCAGCGACGATCTCAAACGAATCCGCGATCCGTTCGGGGGTGTCGACGATGATCGTCACCACCGGCACGTGGCGGCGCAGCTGGAGGAGGCGATCCCCGTGAGGGGCATGGTCACCGTGGAAGCCCCACACCCCGCGCAGGCAGGTCGCTCCGCTCGCGCCGCTCTCGCGCAGGCGCCGGACGAGCGCCACGTGCAGCGGGCTGCGGCCGTGGCGCGCCTGCTCGGACGCGTACACCATCAGCTTCTGCCACATCGCGAGGCCCTGTTCGTCGGTCGCCGGGAGCGACCTGGGCGGGGACAGGAGCTCGCCGTCGCGCTTGCACACGGTAATCCGCTCGAGCGTCAGTAGTGGGCGCTCGAGCAACGCGCCCAGCTCCGGCAGCACCTGGGTGATCTGCTGGCCGGCGCCCACCGCGATGATCATCATCGGGACCTCGGCGTTACGCCCGAAGAAACGCGCCCGCTGGCGCACGCCGTGGGCGGTGCCGTCCACGCCGAGCAGCGCCGTCGCGCCGGCGATGCCCCGACGGTGGAGCAGGTCGCACACCGCGACGAACGCCGGCGCGCCGGCGACCCGCTCCTGGCGCCCGACGTAGATCGTGAGCTTGGTCGCCTCGTGCAGTTCCTCTGGTAGCTCTACCTCTCCCACCTCGCCGGTCAGCATCCGCGCCCGCTCGAGCGTGATCAGCCCATGGCGCTTAACCGCCACGACCTCATCGAGCAGCCGTTCGATCCGGGGCCGAGTGTCGACCGCGATCGACACCAGGGGGAGATCCTCGGACAGCGTGAGGATCCGGTCGGTACGAAGGTGATGCTTGAGGCCGAATCCCTCCGCGCCGCGCAACATCACGCTCACCTCGACCTCCCTGCGCCCGTACAGGTCGAGCAACGCGTCGGCGACGAACTGCGCCTCTGTCCGGTGACGCTCGCTGAAGTAAGTGGTGAGCTTCAGGCAGTCGTCGTTCACAGGTGAGCTCCGATGAGGCGACCGAGCGCGGCCGCGCCAACGCCGAGGACGAGACTGATCACGATGTTGGCGCCGGCGAGAACCAACTCGCCGTCCTCGACGAGGCGTTGCGTCTCGAGCATCCAGGTTGAGAACGTGGTGTAGGAACCGAGCGTCGCGGTGCCGGCGAGCACCAGGCGGGTGCCGGTGAACCCGAGACCGACGAGGAATCCGAGCAGCAGGGCACCGCTCAGGTTGACCACCAGGGTGCCGATCGGAAAGTCGCGTCCCGCACGAGCAGCGACAAGCCCGTCGACGAAGAACCGGGACAGCGCGCCGATCCCGCCGAGGAGGCCGACCGCGATCCAGACCCCGACACTCATGCGACGGTCCGAACCCGGCGGACGTACAGCGTCGCGAGGTGGACGCTGCCGTAGCCCAAGATCACGCTCGACGCCGCGTAGGCGACCGCGAGCCCGTAGCGATGGGCGTCGAGCATCGTCAGAAGCTCGACCTGCATCGTCGAGAACGTGGTGAACGCGCCGCAGAATCCGGTTCCGAGCAATGGCCGGCGATAGGCGGACAGCGGCAGGCGCTCCTGCAGGCGCGTGGCGAAATAGCCGAGCAGGAACGTGCCGAGGATGTTCTCCGCGAACGTCGCCCACGGCCATCCGGGGGCGGCGCCGGCGTGGGTTTGGTTAAGCGCCACCCGCAGAAGCGCGCCGACCACACCACCGGCGAAGATCGCCGCCAACTCGCGTCTATCCCGACCCGGCACGGATCGGGATGCTAATTGGCTCGCGCCGTCTCGACGCTCGCGCCGAAGATCTTGCGGTAGGAGTCCTCGCCGTAACTGGTCGGCAACGGCGGCGCCTCGGACAGCTTGAATGGGCGCGCCCCGTCGGTTCCTCGCTCGGCGCGCAGGAACAGGGCGCCGTCGAGCTTACGCTGGTGAAAGCCGTCGGCAAGGTCGAACATGTGTGTCACGAACAGCACCTTGATGCCCCGTTCCAGCAGCGCGGTCACCACCTGCCGCGCTATCTGTGAACCCTCTCGTTCGTTCGTCGCGGCGAACGATTCGTTGCACAACAGCATCGAGTTCGTCGTGACGTGATCGGCGATGTCGCTCATCCGAGCAAGCTCCTCGTCGAGCTTGCCGCTCTCCATCGTCGCGTCCTCTTCGCGCTTGTAGTGGGTGAACACGCCGGCGCACACATTCGCGCGCAAGGACTCGGCTCCGACGAACATCCCGCACTGCGTCATCAGCTGCGCCAGCCCGACGCTTCGCAGGAACGTCGACTTCCCGCCCTGATTGGCGCCGGTCACCATCACCAGCAACTTGCCGTCGGCGTCGACGTCGTTGCCCACGACGCGGTCACCGGTCGTCAGCGCCAGGCACACGTCGTACAGACCGCGAGCGCAGAGGACCGGCGCACCCGCGGCGACCGGGACCGGAAGCGCGGTCGGCTCGCCCTGCTCGTCAAGCCGCGCTCTGAGGTTCAGACAGGCGACGTAGAACCCGATCTCGCACTGGAGCATCGTGAAGAAGCTGTGCACGTGGTCAACAGCCTGTGTCAGTGCGTTGGCGACGAGGTTCACCCCGCGGTCCTCGAGCTCCCCGAGCGCTTTGTATCCGTTGTGGTCGCGCTCGGGAATCGTGAAGCTGTAACCCGAGCGGTCGAACATCCGCCCGAGCAGTCCTTGCTCACGCGCGCGTCGGAGCCGGTATCGCTTGCCCTTGTTTCCCGCGGCGAGCTGTGCGCTGATCAGCATTCCGCCCTGGAACTTGAGCGCCTTCAGATGCTCCTCGACAACCCCGAAGTAGTCTTCGTCCAGCTCTTCGGAGAGCATCGCGAAGAATCGCACCAGCCCGGGAGAGCTGAACTTGCCAGCGTGCTCGTCGGTCATCTCGCGTAGACGTCTGAGGGAGCCGACATACAACTCCATCTTCGCCACGGAGGTCGACAGGATCGTCCTCGGCGCGTCGCGCAGGAGCGACCCCCATACGCTCCGCTGCGCCTTGAGCGCCTCGCCCGCCAGTCCGTAGAGCTCTCGCACGACGTCGGGGTGCGCGAGGCAGTCGGTCAGGATCTGCTGGCGGTAGGCGATCGTGTCGGGATCGGACAGGCTCATGAGCAACGCCCGTGTCGCGATCTCGAACAGGAAGCGGTCGCCGCTCGCCATCGTCGTCAGCAGCGTGTCCAGCTCGAGGTCGGCGATCAGCGCCTCCGCGTTCGGCGGCAGCTCTGCCTCGGTGTCGAAGTCCGAGGCGGCGTGCATCAGGAACGCCTTCATCGAGCGATCCGTTCGCGCAGGGCCTCGTAGGTCAACCCGTACTTCTCGGCGATCGCCGCGGCGTAGGCCAACCCATCAGCGCGTTTGCGCATGACCTTGTAGGTGCGAACCGCCGGATCGTCGGGCACCACGGTGCTCATCATGCTGACGGTGGTCGGGCCCAACCTGGATAGCTCGTCCACGAACGTCACAAACACGCACAGACCGTCGAGGTCGATGATCCGCCGCATCACCTCGGTGCCCACCACCAGCGCGTCGCGCAACGTGGTCGAGCCGAAGCTCTCGTTCATGATCAGCACGCTGTCGCCGGTCGCGTGCTCGAGGATCTCGTGAATTCGGAACAGCTCATCCTCGAACTTCCCACGGAGCGTCTCGATCTCCTCCTCGCGCTCGAAGTGGGTGAAGATCCGGTCCGCCAAGAACAACCGCGCCTCCTCGCCGGCTACGGGCACGCCGAGACTCGCGAGGTAGTGCACCTGGCCGAAGGCCCGCGCAAACGTCGTCTTCCCGCCGTTGTTCGGGCCGCTGACGACCAACACCCGCTCCCTCTCGGTGAGGTGGAAGTCGTTCGTAACCACCGGCGCTTTGGCACCGCTCAGCTTCGTGGCCAGCGCGAGATCGAACGTCTCCGTCACTCGTACGTCCTTTGACCTTGAGGAAACTCGCGGATACGAGAACGCCAGGCCGTCGGCCTTCAACGGCGCGATGTACTCGAGATAAGCGAGGTAGAACTGCACCTCGCGGTCGAACCTGCCGACCGTCTGGTCTAGATAGCCCTGATTCCGCGCGCAGCACTGCTCGAGCGCCGCAAACGTGTCCGGGTGAAGCTTCGCCACCAGATCGAGAATCCGGCCCTCGACGTTGTTCATGTTCGCCCAGTCGGGAAGATTCACTCGGTAGTCGGTCACCGGCGACTGCTTGAACTTGGCGAAGATGCGGTCAACCTGCTCGCTCATGTCGGGCTCTCCGTCGTACCGACTCACGCGCACGCGGTTGCCTTTCATGTGCACCGAGTAACTGACCGAACCAAGCGCGTCGACGACGCCCTGCGTTTCCGCGACAAGCGAGGTGAACGCCTCGGACGCGACGTAAGCGGTCAGATACTCGCGCAGGCCGACGAATCCGCGCGAGCGCACGTCCACGTCCGCGAGACGCCCGGCGAAAACCGCCACCGTACGGCAGTAAGTGACGAGCGCCTCGAGGAACCACCGCTGCTGCTGGAGCACGTGGTACAGCTTGCCCTGGAGACCGAGGTGCTTACGCATCTGGCGCATCCCTTCGGCGAATCCGAGGACCGCTTCGAGCACCGGCTCTCGCTCCAGGTCGCGGAGCGCGTGGTGGCGGTAATGGACGGCTTCGACGTCGTGCAACGGGCGATAGAAGATCGAAGCGAGTCCGTACTCCTCGCGTCCAGCCGTCACCGCGGTGACGATCTGGTCGAGATTCAGGTCACCGAAGAATTCCGGCTCGTCGACGGCTTCGGTACCGAGCGCACCCTCGACGAACAGGATGCTGTCGAACGACGTGGCGTTGGCGTGGCGGTCAGTGATCATTTGAGCTTCCACCGTGTTCCGTTCCGGTAGAAGCCATCAGCCGCAGACGGCAGTTCAGGCGGGCCTCATCGCCTGGGTCCATCATACCGGCCATGTTCGAGCCCATCTCGGCGTGGGATACTGAGAGGCGGAGCGATGAGGCGCCGAGCACGTCATGGGTAGGGGCCCAACCCACTACTGCTGGCATTGCTACGCCGCCAACCCGGTGCCCGTTGGCCGGTGTGCGGCGTGCGGCGAGGCGATCGAGCAGCCCGCCGGCGTCACGTACTCCGAGCAGCTCATCTGGGCGCTTGGCCACCGGCTCGCCGGAACCCAGATGATCGCGGCGCAGGTCCTGGGCGAGCTACGCGAGCCTGCCGCCGAGGGACCGCTGCGGGCTCTGGTCGCCGACGCTGACCCCTTCCTCGCGGCGCAGGCGCTACGGAGTCTGGTGTCGATCGTCGGGGTGGACGGAACCCGGGACCTGTTGGAGCCGCTCGCCGAGTCGGGGCCGCCCGCGGTGATGCGCGTGGCGTTGCACGCCCTGGGCGAGGTCCGCTGAGGTGCGCGAGGTGCGCGAGGTGCGCGAGGTGCGCGAGGTACGCGCCACCGCGGTCGTTGCTGGGATCACCGCCGCGACCGCGATCGTCGCGGTCGCGGCTCGGGCGCCCCTGTCGCGATCGACCCCGATCGACGCCGCGTCCGCGAGCGCGCCGGTGACGGCGCTGTCCATCCTGTTGCTCGGCGCCGGGATCGTCGCGCTCGCGATCGTGATCCTCGCCCTCCGGCAGCGGCTCCGAAAGGACGACCCCGACGAGCACGTGTCCGAGCCGCCCGAGATTCCCTGGATCTGGAAGGTGGTGGCGGTGCTCGCGCCGCTCGCGCTCGGCGCGGCGCTGATCGTGGCCGCGATCACCGGCGCGAAGAAGGTCACGGCCGGGTCCGACCTCAGTGGAGGATTTGGCGGTGGATTTGGCGGAGCATCGGGGCTGGCCGCCCCGGCGACCAACGCCCGCAACGGCTTCGTGCTCCCAGCCTGGGTGCCGTGGACGATCCTCGCGATCGTGCTCGTGGCGGTCGCCACGGGCGTGCTCGCGCTCGCGCTCCGCCGGAACCGCGACCGCGACGGCGCTCCTGCCGACGGCGACGAGCCGAGCGCGGCGGGCGAGGCCGTACAAGCCGCAATCTCGGCGCTCGAGGCCGGTACCGACCCACGCGGAGCTGTGATCGCCGCATACGCGGCGATGCAGCGGACGCTGGCCGCGCACGGTCTCCGCCGCTCGCGTTCAGAGGCGCCGCGCGAGTTCCTGGGGCGTGTGCTGGTGGCCAGCCAAGCGGCCGAGCGCGACGCGACCACGCTGACCGGGCTGTTCGAAGAGGCGCGTTTCAGCACGCACCCGATCTCCGAGCACACGCGCGACCGGGCGCTGGCGGCGCTCCGGTCGATCGAGCGCCAGCCACACGCGACCGGCGCGCGATGACGCTGCTCGCTTCAATAGCGATCATCGTCGTGGCGGCCGTGGCCGTCGCGGTGTCGGTCGCGCTCGTGCCGAGCAAGCCCTCGGCCCGCCGGCATCGACCCCCGAACCCGGAGCCGGCCCGTCCCGACCAGTTGGTCAGGCTCGAGCGGTTGCTGGTCATGGCCCGCGTGAGCGCTCTCCAGGTGCACGCGTATCTGCGCCCGATCCTTGTCGAGATCGCCTCGCAGCGGCTGGCCGCGAGGGGGCAGACGCTCGACCGCATGCCCGACGCCACCGGGCGGCGGATCCTCGGCGACGACCTGTGGGAGATCGTCCGCCCGGGCCGCCCGTTCCCGGAGGACCGGCACGGTCCCGGCGTCGCGGCGCCCGACCTGGGCGCGATGCTCGAGGTGCTCGAGCGGCTATGAACGGCGCGCTGTCACCGCGACTGCGCGGCCTGCTCGCGCTCGGTGGGGGTGGCCTCGTGGCGGCGCTCGCCACCGGGCATCCCGAGCTCGCGGTGCTCGCCACGCCGTTCCTTGTGTTCGTGGGCGTAAGCCTGGCGCTGGCACGAGAGCCGCAGCTGACCGCGTGCATCGATCTCGACCGCACCCGGTTGCTCGAGGGCGAGCGGGCGGCCGCGATGGTCACGCTCGTGAACGAGGAGGCACACGCCGCCGAGGTGGAACTCGGACTGGCGCACAGCCGATACCTCACGCTCGAGCCGGCGAGGCCGATCGTGCTCCAACTGGCGAGGCTGGCGACGGTGACGGTCGAGGTTTCCGTGTGCCCGGAGCGCTGGGGCGCCCATAGCGTTGGTCCGCTCATCGTTCACGCGCGCGATTCGATGGCCGCGCTGACGTGGAATCGACGACTCGGCGAGCGCGTGGCCGTGCGCGTATTCCCGCGCGAGCAGCGCCTGCGCGAACTCGTCGCTCCGCTCCGCATGCAGCCGTTCCTGGGAGCACACGTGGGACGGTCGCGCAGCGAAGGGATCGAATTCGCCGACACTCGGCCGTTTCAGGCAGGCGACGTCGCCCGCCAGGTCAACTGGCGAGCGAGCGCGAGGAGAGGCAGTCTGCACGTGACCGAGCGCCATCCCGAGCAGGCCTCGGATGTCGTGCTCCTACTCGACACGTTTGCGGAAGCGCGGGAAGGCGCGCGCGGAACCCTGGATGCCGCGGTCCGCGCCACCGCGACACTCGCCCGGGCACACCTGGCGCGACGCGACCGGGTTGGGCTAGTGGATTTCGGCGGCACTCTGCACTGGCTCGAGCCCGCGTTCGGAACCACCCAGCTCTACCGGATCATCGACGCGCTGCTGTCGAGCGAGATCGCTTTCAGCTACGCGTGGAGGGCGACTGAGAGCATCCCGCGCCGGGTGCTCCCGCCAGGAGCGCTGATTCTCGCGGTGACCCCGCTCCTCGACGAGCGCTCGATCCGCCTGGTCACCGACCTGCGCATGCGGGGCTGTGACCTGACCGTGGTCGAAGTGTCACCGCTCGCCCACACGACTCCCGGGCCGGCCCCAGCCGACCCCCTCGCGTTCCGGCTGTGGCGACTGCAGCGAGACGCGCTGCGCGCGCGCCTTCAGGGGCTGGGCATCGGCGTGGCGGTATGGGGAGATGACGAGACCCTCGGGCCCGCACTCGAGGGGGTGAACGCATTCCGGCGCTCCGCCCGGCACGCCCTGCGCGCATAGCCACCGCGACCGGGGCGTTCGCCCTGATCGCCGTGCTCGGGGCGATCGTCGCCGGCGACGCAGGCCGGTCGGTGGCGCTGGCCTGGACCGGGGCCGGCCTTGCCACGCTGCTCCTTGCCTGCGGACTCGCGGCGAGCTCGCCCGCGCCGGTGCACTGCGGTGTCGCTGTGCTCGGGGCGATCCTGCTGCTCCGCCACTCCGACCGGCTCCTGCTGGCGCCGCTCTACGGCGGTGGCCTGCTGCTCGTCGCCGAACTCGGAGTCAGGTCGATCGAACTTCGAGGCGTCGGCCTGATCGACCCAGGGTCGATCGGGACCCGCCTGGGCGTTCTCGTCGCGGTCGCAGCCGTCGGCGTGTGCGCGGGAGCGTGCGCCGCGCTCGCGGTGACGGGCGCTCCGAGCCGGTCGCTGCTCGTGACGGCGGCCGGAGCGATCGCGGCGGTGGCCGTGTGCGCGGCGATCGCGCTCGCGGCTCGCCGCAGCTGAAGCCGGAACTCGCGCTTAGCGACGTAGCGTCGCCGTCAGCACACGCGGCTCGAGCAGTAGATCGAGTGCATCGACGATCGACACGCACACGACGTCGGCCGCTCGAATCGCGGCGGAGCTCGCTCCCTCCGGACCGATGATCGCAATCCCAAGCGCGGCGGCCTCGAGCACGAGCACATCGTTTGCGCCGTTTCCGATCACCGCCGTACGCTCGCGCCCGAGCTCGTCGAGCCTGCGGAGCTTGTCCTCGCCCGAACCCGCCCTGACCCCGTTCGCATCGAGCATCTCCGCGATCGAGTCGAGCGTTCCGAAAGTGTCAGCGGACACCAGGTGAACGTCCACCGCCGGGCGCAGCCTCTCGACTCTGGCAGTCACCCCGTCCAGCAGCGCACCGCGACTTGTGAGCGTCCCGTTCACGTCCAGCATGAGGTGGTCGAGCCGAAGGTCCTCGTCACCGGGTATCGAGATCGCAAGGGTCATCGGCGCGCTCGCCGC
>Ga0335072_10009811_pt1 | contig 13807 bp, 9 predicted proteins | sample Lox_Sample_21_FD_206725 | JGI IMG/M metagenome (GOLD analysis project Ga0335072, IMG submission 206725) | Soil microbial communities from Loxahatchee National Wildlife Refuge, Florida, United States - Lox_Sample_2.1 | ecosystem: Environmental > Terrestrial > Soil > Wetlands | place: USA: Florida...
GCCGAGACGACGACAACCCCGCTGCTCGAGGTGCGCGACCTCGCGGTGACCTACCGGTCGGCCGCCGAAACCGTGCGGGCCGTCCGCGGGGTTAACTTCACCCTGGCGGCCGGGCAGACACTCGGCATGGCCGGCGAGTCCGGATGCGGCAAGACCACTGTCGCGCTCAGCTTGCTGCGCCTGCTGCCAGCGTCGGCGGAACTGACCGGGCAGATCCTGTTCAAGGGCGAGAACATCATCGGCATGGGCTGGCAGAAGCTCCGCGCCGTGCGCTGGGCCGAGGCCTCGGTGGTGTTCCAGGGCGCCATGAACGCGCTGAACCCGGTACGGACCATCGGCGAGCAGATCTGCGAGCCGATCATGCTGCACGAGAAAGTCGGCCGGCGGGTGGCCGAAGCCAGGGCCGCCGACTTGCTCGACAGCGTTGGCGTGCCGTCCCGCCGCCGGGCAAGCTACCCGCACGAGCTGTCGGGCGGGCAACGCCAGCGCGTCATGATTGCGATGGCGCTCGCCTGCCAGCCTGACCTCGTTATCGCCGACGAGCCGACCACCGCGCTGGACGTCATCGTCCAAGCGCAGGTCCTGGAGCTGCTGACCGGCCTGGTCCACGAGCGTCAGATCAGCATGATGGTGATCAGTCATGACCTGTCGGTGCTCGGCGCGACCTGCGACCGCCTCGCGATCATGTATGCCGGCCGCGTCGCCGAGATCGGGCCGTCGCGCGAGGTGCTCGGCTCGCCGCGGCACCCCTATACCGGGATCCTGGGCCGCGCCTTCCCGCGCATGGGCGACCCCGAATCGCGGATGGCGCCCGCCGGGCTTCCTGGTGAGCCGCCCGACCTGCGCCGCGATATCTCCGGTTGCCCGTTCGCGCCGCGCTGTCCGGAAGCGATCGACGCTTGCCTGACCGGCGACATCGAGTTGTGGCCGGCGGGTGAGCGCCGCGAGTCCGCGTGCATCAAGGTGCTGGACAGCTACTCCGCCGGGCCAGGCGAGGACCAGGCGACATCGGCCGGGACGCGCCAGGTGCTACGGCACGACTCAGCCGGCTCACAGCTCGCCGAGCCCGCCGGGAACATCGTCCGGACCGGCAATCCCGTGCTCGAGGCCGACGGCTTGCGAGTGGTGTTCCCCGGCCGGCGCGGTCGCGGCCCGGCCCGCGCCGTCGATGACGTGAACCTCACGATTGGCCACGGGGAGATCGTCGCGCTGATCGGTGAGTCCGGCTGCGGCAAGTCCACGCTGGCCCGCGCGCTGGTCGGCCTGGTGCCGCCTACCGCGGGCGAGATTAGGTATGACAGCTCGCCGCTGCGCTACGACGGCACCGCGCTACGACGGCACCGCCGGCACGTCCAGCTTGTGCTGCAGGACCCGGCAGCTGCGCTCAACCCCAGGCAGAACGTGTTCGACGCGGTCGCCGAGGGGCCGCGGCTGCATGGCATGCACGCTGGGCTGACCGACCGGGTGCACCAGGCACTATCACGCGCGGGCCTGCGCCCGCCTGAGCAGTTCATCGCGCGGTACCCGCACGAGCTGTCCGGCGGTCAGCAGCAGCGCGTAGTGATCGCAGGCGCGCTGGCGCTCGATCCCTCAGTTCTCGTCGCCGATGAGCCCGTTTCCTCGCTGGACGCTTCGGTGCGTGGCGAGATCCTGAAGCTCATCCTCGGCCTGCGCGACCAGCTAGGTCTCGCGGCGCTCATCGTCAGTCACGACCTGGGCGTCGCGTGGAACATCGCCGATCGGGTAGCCGTCATGTACCTGGGCCGTATCGTCGAGGCCGGGCCGGTGCACGAGGTACTGCTCCGGCCGCGCCACCCCTACACCCAGGCGCTGCTGTCGGTGCTCCCGGACGCGACATCGGGCCAGCCAGGACGGCCGCTGGTCGGCGAGCCGCCCGACCCGACGAACGTCCCGGCCGGCTGCCGCTTCCATCCGCGCTGCCCGCGCCGCGCCGCGCTGCCCGACGGCGACGAGCAAGCGGAACTGTGCCGCACCGTGCCGGTGCCGGTGCTGCCGGCCATTGCACCGGATAACGCAGGTACCAGTCAGGTCGCCTGCCACCTCGCCGAGTCCGGCGTTCCGACGCTGGTTGAGCACTCGGGAACGACGGGCTAGCGCAAGTCGCCGCGGCAGGCGGCCACGACCTTTGCTGGTTACGGCAGTGACGGAATGGCGTTCGACTGGACGACTTCCGAGTAAAAGCGCGCGCTCGACTTCGGGATCCGGCGCTGGGTCTCGAAGTCGACGAAGATGATCCCGAAGCGCTTCTGGTAGCCCCAGCCCCATTCGAAGTTGTCGAGCAGGGACCAGACGTAGTAGCCGGCCAGGTTCACTCCCGCCTTGACCGCGCGGGCGCACGCTTCCAGGTGCTGGTGCAGGTAGCTGATCCGCTCCACGTCGTTAACCGCGCCGAGCGGGTCGACATAGTCCTCTGCTGCGCACCCGTTCTCAGTGATGTACAGCGGCACGCCGGGGGCCTGACCGGAGACATGCACCAGCAGCTCGTAAAGACCCTCCGGGTCAACCAGCCAGCCCATCGGCGTCCGCTCGAGCTCGGCAGGCTCGTATTCGACCACACCGGGCAGCTGGCAACTGGCCGGCTGCTCGCCGCGCCGCAAGTCGTCCGGATCGCCGGCCCGCAGGTAAACGGGAGCGTAGTAATTCACCCCGAGGAAATCGACCGGCTGGGCGATGATGTCCATGTCACCGCCGGAGATCAGGCCGGGAACGGGCAGTAGCGCGGACCTCGCGTGCGCCGGGTAGCGGCCGTGCAGCACCGGCTCCAGGAACAGCCCGTTCTGCTCGGCGTCGGTGACCAGCCGTGCTTTCGCTACCGCCTCAGACTGCGTCCCGTCCGCGAGCCTGACCGGATGCATGTCGAACGTGATGCCGACCGGCGTTGCGGGCCGTACGCTGCGAAGCGCCTGAGTGGCCAGGCCATGCGCAAGCAGCAAGTGATGAGTAGCCGCGGCGGCGGCAGCCGCATCGGTCAGGCCCGGCGCGTGCACGCCCTGGCGATAGCCATGGCTCGCCACTACCTGCGGCTCGTTCAGCGTGATCCAGCGCGACACCCGGTCGCCCAGTTGTTCAGCGATGATCTGCGCGTACTCGGCGAACCGCAGAGCGGTGTCGCGTACCGCCCATCCCCCACGGTCCTGCAACTCCTGTGGCAAGTCCCAGTGATAGAGCGTCGCAGCCGCGGCAATCCCCTTCCCGGCAAGCTCGTCAAGCAGTGCCCGGTAGTAGTCAACGCCCTTGACGTTGACCGGTCCGGTCCCGGTCGGCTGGATCCGCGGCCATGCGATGGAGAACCGGTAGTCCGTCAGCCCGAGCTCCGCCATCAGAGCCACGTCCTCGCGGAAGCGGTGATAGGAGTCGCAGGCGATGTCGCCCGTGTCGCCCCTGCGGACCTTCCCCGGCACCCGGCTGAAGGTGTCCCAGATCGACATCCCCCGCCCGTCGGCAGTTACTGCTCCCTCGATCTGGTACGCGGCGGTCGCCGCACCCCAGCTAAAGCCCTCCGGGAAAGACAGCGCGCCGTTGGAGCCCGTCCCCGCTGCGGTCATCTAGCCACTCCTTGTGTTACCGGAACGTTGCGTGTTTGCTAATTCGAGGCCTTGACGACCCCCTGCGCGAGTCCTAGTGTAAGCGCTTAGATCAGGCAATGTAAGCGCTTAGATCAGTCGATGTGAGTGCATTTATCCCGGCCAATTTGGGGATGAGCACGTGATCCAAGAGACCCAGGCATTCTCCACCATGACGGCGTTGCATGAGCACCTCTGACGTGCACGGCAACGACACGTCCGGCGTGCCCGAGCCAGGGCTGCCGCAGGTGCCTGAGCCCCGATCGTCCGGCTTGCGGGAACCGGGCGCAGGTAGCGGGCCGGAGGCCGGTTCGGCCTCCGGCCCGCTCGCCAACGACGCGCACCCAGGCGACACGCACACCGGTAACGCGAAGACCGGCGACACGCAGACCGGCACCATGCAGACCGGCACCATGCCGGCCGAAGTCCCGGCCGACGAGACACAGATGGACATTGCCAGTCCGCCCCCTGCGAAGCTGCGTGGTCCGCTCCCTGACACGCTGCTGATCCCGCAACCGCATCCGGCCGCCATGGGCAGGGCAACTGCGAATCCGGTCACCCTCTATGACGTCGCCCGGCTAGCGGGCGTGTCCACCGCCACCGTGTCGCGTGTGGTGCACGGCCTGGACCGGGTGGCTGACAGCACCCGGGCACGCGTCCGCGATGTCATCGACCAGCTCGGCTACGTCCCGGACGGAGCGGCCCAGAGCCTGTCGCGCCGGCAGAAGCACATCATCGGCCTTGTCGGGGTCGAGCGGCTGGCCGCGCATCAGTACGACATCGAGAGCATGAGCCTGCTGTTCTACGACGAGATACTCCGCGGCGTCGAGCAGCGCATCCGCTATCACAACTGGTCTCTCCTTATTACTTACCTTCGCGAGGACAGCAGCGAGGACCTGCGCCGGCTCCAGACGCTGTCCGGCAAAGTGGACGGGCTGCTGATCGGCGAGGGCATCGTTCCCTCCGATGAGCTGCGCCGACTGGCCGAGCGGCTCCCGGTCGTCGTGGTGGCAGGCGACCCTGCCGAAGCAGCCGCCGACGTGGTTACCGCGGACAACCGGTCCGGCTCGGCCGCGCTCGTCCGTCACCTTGTCGAAGTGCACGGGCGGCGGCGGATCTTTCACGTTGACGGCCCGCCCACCGCGCCCGACGCCAAGGAGCGCCGGCTCGCGCTGACCGAAGTCATCCAGGCGCACCACGGAGTCGCCCTCGTCGGCTCAACCAGCGGGCGGTTCAGCGTGCAGAGCGGCGAAGAAGCCGGTCAAAAGCTCCTGTCGGACCGTGCCGCATTGCCGGACGCCATCGTCTGCGCGAACGACCAGATGGCGATCGGCATGCTGCAGGCACTGGCCAGAGGCGGCGTCCGCGTGCCGGAGGACGTGTCGGTGACCGGTTTCGACGACATCTTCCCCGGCAGCCTGTACGAGCCGTCGCTCACCACCGTGCACCAGCCCATGCGGCTGCTGGGCGAGCGGGCCTGCGCCCGGCTGCTGGACCGCATCGCCCAGCCGGAGTTGCCGCCGCAAGTCGAGCTGCTGCCGACCGACCTGGTGCTCCGTAAGAGCTGCGGCTGCCCGCCCGGCACCGCGGTGCGGACGCTTACCCCGCAACCTGGCACCGCCAGCCTCGCCGCCGATCCTCTCCTCGAGGCCCCGGCCAGCCGGGGCCGCCGCCACGCCCGTCTGACCTGCGAGAGTTAGGAGCTGGGCGATGCCATTTATCCTCCGCCGGCTGGGGTTCTATGTCGTCGCGGCATGGGTAGCGCTGACCGTCAACTTCTTCCTCCCGCGGGCGGTGCCAGGCAACGCCGTCGAGGCCATCATGTCGAAGTTCCCCAGCCTCCAGCCCTCGGCCTACCGCGCTCTCGAGGCCATGCTCGGCGTCGGCCATGCCGGCTCGATCTGGCATCAGTACGTGTCCTACCTCAACGACGTCCTGCACCTCAACTTCGGCATTTCCTCAAGCGAGTACCCGGCACACGTGTCTACCCTGCTCGCCCAGACCATCCCGTGGACCCTCGCCTTGGTAGGCACGGCGACCGTGATCGCGTTCTTGCTCGGCACGTTGCTCGGCATCTTGGCCGGCTGGCGGCACGGCGGCTGGCTCGAGCGGCTACTGCCGGCACTGATGTTCCTCCAGGCGATCCCGTATTTCTTCCTCGCCCTGTTGCTGCTCTATGTGCTGGCCATCAACGTGCACATCTTCCCGATCGGCCAGGGCTACGCCGGCGGCCTGGTCCCCGGCTGGCACTGGAGCTTCATCAGCAGCGCGATCCTTCATTCGCTGCTGCCGGCCTTCACCATCGTGATCACGTCGGTCGCCGGCTGGATGCTGCAGATGCGGAACGTGATGATCACGACGATCGGCGAGGATTACGTGCTGGCCGCCCAGGCCAAAGGGCTGCGGGACCGGCGCGTCATCTTCGGATACGCAGCCCGGAACGCGCTCCTGCCGCAACTGCAGGGATTCGGCCTCGCGCTCGGCTTCGTCGTCTCCGGTGCCATCGTCATGGAGATCGTCTTCTCCTATCCCGGCATCGGACTGCTGCTGCTGAACGCGGTCACCTCCGACGACTACCCGCTGGCGCAGGCCATCTTCCTCGTGATCACTTTCGCCGTCCTGCTCGCCAATCTGATCGTCGACCTCGTCATCGTCGCCGTCGATCCCAGGGCCCGAACGAGAGAGGCAGCCTGATGACCACTGCCCTTCCGATCAATGTCGAGCTACCGGGGCTGTCGGGAGCCCCAGCCCGGCAGCTTGGCCGCTGGCGGCGGCTGCCGCTGAAGGCGAAGGCGGGCGTAATCCTGCTCGGGTTCTTCGTGCTCATCGCCATCATCGGGCCGCTCGTGACGCCCTACGACCCCGGCTTCCAGAACCCGAACCCGGCGCTCTCCATGAACGCGCCGAGTGCCGCACACCTGCTGGGCACCACCCAGAGCGGGCAGGACGTACTGTCGCAGCTGCTCGTCGGGATTCGATTGACCCTCGTGCTAGCGCTCCTGGTCGGCGTGATCGCCACCGCGTTGTCGGTCATCGTAGGCGTGGCCGCCGCCTTCCTCGGCGGTATCTGGGACGAGCTGCTGTCGCTGGCCATCAACGTGTTCCTGGTCATTCCGGCGTTGCCGCTACTGATTGTCCTGCTCGGCTACCTGCCGCACACCGGGCAGACCGCGACCATCCTGGTGCTCGCCGGGCTGGGCTGGCCGTGGGGAGCGCGGGTGATCCGCGCACAGACGCTGACGATCCGCAACCGCGACTTCATCGCCGCATCGCGCGAGTCCGGCGAGAGCAGCTGGCGAATCATCGTTTCCGAGATCGTCCCGAACGAGGTCAGCCTCATTGCCGCGAACTTCGTGAACACCGTGCTCTATGCGATCGGCGCCTCGGTCGCGCTCGCCTTCATCGGTGTGACCAACCTGTCCAGCTGGAGTCTCGGCACCATGCTCTACTGGGCGGAGAGCCAGCAGGCACTCCAGTTCGGAGCGTGGTGGTGGTTCGTGCCGCCGGGACTCGCCGTGGCGCTGATGGGCACGTCGCTCGTGCTGCTCAATACCGGCATCGATGAGCTGGGCAATCCCCGGCTGCGGGACGCGAACCAGCGCGCCAAGGTGAATGGCCGACGGCTACTGCCCACGGATCCGACTCCGGTGCTGCATGCCGCGCTGCCGCCCGAGCGGCGGAGTCCGGTCACCGCCTTCATGCGCTCGTTCTCCCGCAGCGCGTACGTATCCGATCGCGCGCAGCGTCTCTCCGCAGCCAAGCCAAGCGAGGGCGAGCGATGACCACTGACCTAGGCGACCCCGTTCCCGTCCCCGGAGCGGGCGGCGGAAGGTTCGCCGGCGAGCCGGTGCTGTCGATACGCGATCTTTCGGTCGCCTACCGCACGATGGCTGGCGATGTGCGTGCGGTCGACCGGGTGAGCATGGACCTGAACCCCGGCGAGATCGTCGGCCTGGTAGGCGAGAGCGGCTCGGGAAAGTCCACGCTTGCCTACGGTGCGACCCGGCTGTTGCGTGCGCCCGCGGTGATTACCGGCGGCAGCGTTCAGTATCAGGGCCGCCGGATGGACACGCCGGTCGACGTGCTGCAACTGAGCAATTCGCAACTCGCCGGGCTGCGCTGGCGAGAGATCGCCATCGTCTTCCAGAGCGCGATGAACGCCCTGAACCCGGTCATGAGCGTGCGCAACCAGCTGACCGATGTGATCCGCGCGCACCTGCGGCTGCCGTTGCGTGCGGCGACCGAGAAGGCGGCCGGGCTGCTGGACATGGTCGGCATCCCGCGCTCCCGGCTGCACAGCTACCCGCATGAGCTGTCCGGCGGCATGCGCCAGCGGATCATGATCGCGATGGCGCTGGCCACCGACCCTGAAGTGGTCATTATGGACGAGCCGACGACCGCGCTCGATGTCGTGGTGCAGCGCGAGATCCTCGGCCAGATTCTTGAGCTGAAAGAGCGTCTCGGCTTCGCGATCCTGTTCATCACGCATGACCTGTCCCTGCTGCTCGAGCTGGCCGACCGGATCGCTGTCATGTACGCGGGGCAGCTCATGGAGATCGGCACCGCGGCCGAGATTCATCACGAGCCCTCGCACCCCTACACCAAACGGCTGCTGCACTCGTTCCCGGCGCTGCGCGGGCCGCGCAAGGATCTGACCGGCATCCCCGGCACGCCGCCTGACCTGCACAGCCCTCCGCCAGGATGCCCGTTCCTGCCGCGCTGCACTGAAGGCACCGACGCGTGCAGCCGCATCGAGGTCAGGCTCTCGCGGGTCACCTCCTCCGCCGATCCCGAGCATCTGACCGCCTGCCCGTTCGTGCTGCCCGACCGGCCGGATGCCGCCGCCTCCGGTTCCGCAGTCAGCGTCCGGCCGAGCACCGAGGAGCTGACGACATGAGCAGCCAAGCAGCGGACGAGCAGCGACCCGCCGTCCTGGAGTCGGCGGCCGCTGCACGCGGCACGCTCGTGCTGGAAGCCGCCGGACTGACCAAGGACTTCCGGCTCGGCCGCGGCCAGATACTGCACGCGGTCCGTGACGTTTCCATCCGCCTGTACCGCGGCGCGGTCGTCGCGCTAGTCGGCGAGAGCGGATCCGGCAAGTCAACTGCCGCCCGCATGCTGGCTGGCCAGGAGCACCCGTCGGCTGGCACCATCCGGCTCAATGACCAGCTGGTCGAGCTGTCCGGACGGCGGGCGTTCCGGCGCTATAAGAGTGAGGTCCAGCTCGTCTTCCAGGACCCGTTCGCGTCGCTGAACCCCGCGCACACCGTGCGGCACCACATCGAACGTCCGCTCCGGCTGCATCGCGGGCAGCTATCTAAGGACGAACTGTGGAAGCAGGCTGCCGCCCTGATGGATCAGGTCCGCCTCACGCCTGCCGAGAATTTCCTGGCGAAGTACCCGCACGAGCTGTCCGGCGGGCAGCGCCAGCGGGTTTCATTCGCCAGGGCGCTGGCCGCCAACCCGAGCGTACTGCTGGCCGACGAGCCGGTCTCCATGCTGGACGTGTCCATCAGGCTCGAGATGCTGGCCCTACTTGACGACCTGCGGCAGCGATTCCAGCTAGCCCTGCTCTACATCACCCATGACATCGCCTCGGCACGTTACTTCGCCGACGAGATACTCGTGATGTACGCCGGGCAGGTCGTCGAGCGCGGACCGGCCGAGGACGTGACCCAGCAGCCCGCGCATCCGTACTCCCAGCTTCTGGTCAGCTCGGCTCCTGATCCTGACAACCTCGGCGCAGCCCTGCGAAATGGCACAGGACGTGACGGACGGCAGCCCGGCAGTGCCGGATCGCCGCCTGAGAACGCGTGCCAGTTCAGCGCCAGGTGCCCGCTCGCGATCGACCGATGCCGCGCGGAGGCGCCGCCGCTGCTTCAGATTTCGTCGTCCAGGGCCGCCGCGTGCTGGCGGCTGGACGCCGCAGCTCCTTCCCTCTATGCCGGGGGCGAAGGAGGTGGGAACGTTACGAGCTAGTTCACAGTCAGACGAACCCGCACCAGGTAGCACGTTACGCAGCACAAGCACGGGAAAGGTAAAAATGAGTGTTCATTATCAAGGCACCAGAAGGATGGTTGCCGTAGCGGCTGCCGGCCTGCTGGCAGCCGGGCTCGCGGCCTGCGGGTCGTCGGGCTCACCGGGCTCATCGGGCTCAGGGAGATCGTCGAGCACCATCATCATGGAGAGCTCGCCGGAAGACAGCATCACCCAGAACTTCAACCCGTTCACCCCGACCGCCGCCCCGCAGGGCATGGGCGCCACCGGGCTGATCTATGAGCCGCTGATCCAGTTCGACCTGGCTAAGGCGCCGGTGTACTACCCCTGGCTGGCCACGTCATACAGCTGGTCGAATGGCGACAAGTCGATCACCTTCGCGATCCGGCAGGGCGTGAAGTGGAACAACGGGACGCCAATGACGCCGGCCGATGTCGTGTTCACCTACAACCTGCTCAAGCAGTACCCGGCGATCAACCTAGCCGGGCTTCCGATCTCCAGCGTGAGCAGCTCGGGTAACAACGTCACGGTGAACTTCACGACGTCCGAGTACAACAACCTCCAGTTGGTCTCCGGCGTCCCGATCCTGCCGCAGGCAATCTGGAGCAAGGTCGGCAACCCGGCAAGCTACGTCGACAAGACGCCGGTCGGCACGGGGCCGTACAAGCTGAAGACCTTCACTCCGCAGGGCTTCACGCTGACGAAGAACCCGGACTACTGGCAGCTGTCGAAGGTGAAGATCCAGAACGTCTACTTCCCGGACTACACCGGTAACACGGCCGCGCTGGATGCGCTGTTCGCCGGCCAGATCGACTGGACCGGGAACTACATCCCCGGCATGAAGAAGGACTTCGTCGACAAGTCCCCCGCCTACCACCACTACTACGAGGCGTCCAACGGTGACGAGAGCTGGGAGCCGAACCTGACGAAGTGGCCGACCAATCAGCTGCCGGTGCGGAAGGCGATCAGCCTTGCGGTCTCCCGGACGCTGCTTGGCTCGGAGGGCGAGGCCGGACTGGAGAGCCCGGTCACAGAAGCGGGTGGCCTGACGTTGCCGTTCTTCTCGGCCTGGTCCGGGCCGGTCGCGTCGGACACCGTGTCGCCGAATGCGAACGCTGCCGCGGCCGAGAAGGTCCTGGAGAACGCCGGCTACACCAAGGGCAGTAACGGCTACTTCGAGAAGGGCGGCAAGGAAGTATCCCTGACGATCATCGCCCCCTCGGATTACACCGATATGTCCGAGGTCGACTCCATCGGCGCCCAGGAGCTGAGGGCCGCGGGTATCGACGCGACCTTCCAGCCTCTCACTGTCGACGCGTGGAACGCCGATGTCGCCGACGGCGACTTCCAGATGACCGAGCACTGGTCGAACGGCGGCATCACGCCGTACAACATGTATGACGGCTGGCTGAACAGCTCGCTCTCCACCGGCGCGTCCGCGAAGAACGCGACGGGCGACTATGAGCGGCTGGACGACCCGACCGTTGACGCCGAGCTGGCCAAATTGTCCGGCGCGACCTCGATCACGCAGCAAGCGACCGATCTCGTGCCTCTCGAGCAGTACGTCGCCGCGAACCTGCCGGTGATCCCGCTCGAGACTGCGGCGGAGTGGTTCGAGTACAACTCGCAGTACTTCGTCGGCTGGCCCACTCAGCAGAACCCCTACGAGAGCGGACAGCCCTCCGGCACCAACAACAGTGCCGGTTCAGGCACCGACGAGGTGGTCATCCTGCACCTGTCGCCTCGCAAGTAACGCTCTGAGGCAGTGAGCGGGCCCGCCCCCTGGCCCCCTCCGGGGGCGGGCCCGCTGCGTGCCACCACCGCTACGAAGGGAAGGACATGCTCACGAGTGCGCCGCGAATCGCCTTCAGCACCCTGGCGTTCCCGGACGCGACACTGGCCACAGCCGTGTCGCTCGGACGTTCCTGGGGCTACGCAGGTGTCGAGTTGCGGCTTGTCGATGGTGAACTGATCGAAGGGTCCATGCCCGCCGCTGCCCGCGCCGAGGTACGGCGGACGGTCGCAGCGGCCGGCCTGCCGATCGTGGCTGTCGACAGCTCGATCCGCCTTACCGGCGAGGATCCAGGTCCGGAGCTGCGCCAGTTCCTGGAGCTGGCCAGTGAATGGGAGGCGCCGCTGGTGCGCGTCTTCGGCGGCGCGCTTCCCGGCGACGAGCATGCGCGCCGCTCGCGGCTCGCCGAGGCAGCGCGAGTGCTCGAGGCGGCTGCCGGAGACGCCGAGCGGCTCGGCGTCGCCGTCGGTGTCGAGACCCACGACGCGTTCTCGGCCTCTAGCGTGGTGGCTGAGCTGCTGGCAATGGTCGAGTCGGAGTGGGTGGGAGCAGTGTGGGACAGCCATCACCCGCACCGCGTGGGCGAGCGGGCAGCTGAGGTCTACCAGAACATCGGCAGGCGAACGTTGCTCGCGCAGGTCAAGGACGCCCGGCGTGCTCCTGCCCGAGAGGACGGCTGGCAGCTCGTCTTGCTCGGCGAGGGAGAAGTGCCGGTGCGGGAGATGCTCAGGCTGCTCGCGGCAGGCGGCTACGACGGCTGGATCTCAGTCGAGTGGGAGAAACGCTGGCATCCTGAGATCGAGGAGCCGGAGGTGGCGCTCCCTCAGCACCTGAAGTTGCTCGATACCTGGACGCAGGAACTTTGGGAGGCGGTATGAGCGAGGCATCCGTGGCCGGACTTGGCGACCCCGCCCGGCAGTACGGGTTCGGGATCGTCGGGGCCGGCGTCATCGCCCCGACACACGCCAAGGCGATTGCCGCGCTTCCGGCCGCCCGGCTGGTAGCGGTGACCGACGTGGTGCCCGAGTCCGCCAAGGCCTTCGCCGAGCGGCACGGCTGCGACGCGGTGCCCGATCTCGACGCGCTCCTCACCTGCGACGACATCGACGTCGTGTCGGTGTGCGTGCCGAGCGGTCTGCATGCGGAGATCGGCACCCAGGCGGCAGCGGCCGGTAAGCACCTGGTCGTCGAGAAGCCGATGGACGTCACCCTGGCTGCGGCTGACCGGCTCATCGACGCCGTACGCGCAGCCGGCGTCATGATGACCGTCATCTCGCAGCACCGTTTCGATCCAGGGCTCGTCGAACTGCGTCGCCTGCTGGATTCTGGCGCCCTCGGCCGTCTCGTGGTCGGCGACGCCAGTACGAAGTGGTATCGCACCCAGGGCTACTACGACAGCGCGGCCTGGCGGGGTACCCGCGCGCTCGACGGCGGGGCGCTGATGAACCAGGGCATCCACTACGTGGACCTGCTCCGCTGGAGCATGGGGCCAGTCGCCGAGGTGACGGCGGTTTGCACCACGCAGACCCATCAGATGGAAGCCGAGGACGTCGCACTCGCTGTACTGCGATTCAGCTCCGGCGCCGTCGGCACGATCGTCGCCAGCACAGCCATCTTCCCCGGCTTCGCGCAGCGGCTCGAGATCAGTGGCACGGACGGCACTGTGGTCATCGAGGACGGCGAGATCGTTCACCGGGCCTTCAGCGCAGAGCTTCCCGAGCCTGGTGACCGGGGCAGCCAGGTTGGCATGGGTGCCACTGTTCCGGGAGTCGCGGCCAACGCATCGGCCCTCGGAATCTCCAGTCACGCCGCGCAACTCGCCGATCTCCTTGCGGCAATCGACGAAGGCCGTCAGCCCCTGGTCACCGCCGAGAGCGGACGCGACACACTTGAGATCGTCTGCGCCGTTTACGAGTCGGCGCGCGAAGGTCGCGCCGTCGTCCTTCCCGCCGCGAGGGGCGAGGCGCACGACGCCGCCTTGCGATGACCTTCATCCTCAGCGGGTTCGCCGACGAAATCTCACCCGAGCTCGACGAACAGCTCGCGGTACTCGCCGCCGAGTCCATCTCGCATCTCGAGTTGCGAAGTGTGTGGTCGACCAATGTCGCCGACCTCGGCGGCAGCGAGCTCGCGAGCTTCCGCCACGCGCTGGATGACGCCGGGGTAGGAGTATCGGCGATCGGCTCACCGATCGGCAAGATCCAGGTCGAGGCTCCGCTCGGACCGGAGCTGGAGCGGATGCGGCGCGTGGCCGACATTGCCATCGAGCTCGGCACCCGTATCGTGCGCGTCTTTTCGTTCTTCGTCCCGCCGGGGACGCCGCCGGAGCGCCACCGCAGCGAGGTCATCGACCGCATGTGCGCCCTCACGCAGATCGCCGAAGACCGCGGGCTGATCCTGGCCCACGAGAACGAGAAGGAGATATACGGCGATC
>Ga0335072_10009812_pt1 | contig 13806 bp, 14 predicted proteins | sample Lox_Sample_21_FD_206725 | JGI IMG/M metagenome (GOLD analysis project Ga0335072, IMG submission 206725) | Soil microbial communities from Loxahatchee National Wildlife Refuge, Florida, United States - Lox_Sample_2.1 | ecosystem: Environmental > Terrestrial > Soil > Wetlands | place: USA...
GTTCGCCCATGGAGCGGGTGACGCCAACGGGCGCGGCACTGCTGCGTATGCTCAACGTAGAGTACGCTCCGCTGCCGCCAATGCGCGTTGCCGCCTCGGGTTATGGCGCAGGCGGACGCGAGACTGCCGGCGAGCCGAATCTGCTCCGATTGCTGGTGGGCGATGAAACAACGTCACAAAACGACGCGGCGGAACCCATTGCCGTGATAGAGACGGTGATTGACGATTCGAGTCCGCAACTTCTGGCGTTTGTGAGCGAGCGGTTACTCGAAGCCGGGGCGTGGGATGTATACCGGGCGGCGGTACAGATGAAGAAGGGACGCACGGGAGTCCAGATGACTGTGCTTTGCCGCCCCGATTTGGTGCCTTCGCTGCGCGAATTGATCTTTCGTGAGACGACCACGATCGGCCTGCACTGGCGCGTAGAGCAAAAGGCATCGCTGGCGCGGGATTTCGTAGTGGTTGAGACGGAATGGGGGCTGGTGAGGATGAAGGTAGCAAGCTGGGCTCCGGGCGATGTGGCCAATGCATCTCCTGAGTATGAGGATTGCCGGAAACTGGCGATACAGCACTCCGTTCCCCTGAAACAGGTCATGCAGGAAGCGATGCGGCAATATGGACGGGTTTCTGATCGAAAGGGACAACGCTGATGGATCGCAAGCATATTGAGACGCTCCTGAACGAGGTGCGCGAGGGACGCACCGGGGTGAATGAGGCGCTGAATCGGTTGCGCGATTTGCCATTTGAGGACATGGGATTTGCCAAGCTCGATCATCATCGGTCGCTTCGGACGGGACTTCCAGAGGTCATCTTTGCGGAGCGGAAGACGGCGCAACAGGTGGCGCAGATCTTCGCCCACATGGCGAGCGCCGGCAGCAATGTGCTTGCCACGCGTGCATCGCGCGAGATGTACGACGCCGTGATTGCCGCCGAGCATCGCGCCGAGTATTACGAGACTGCGCGAGCGATCACTCTCTCACAGGCAGAGCCCATCCCCGGCAAGGGAACGGTATGCGTGGTGTGCGCCGGAACGAGTGATCTCCCGATAGCGGAGGAAGCAGCCGTGACGTCGCGACTGATGGGCAATACGACAGAATTGATTGCCGACGTAGGTGTCGCGGGAATTCACCGCCTGCTGGCGCAGAAGGAATCGCTGCAGACTGCGCGAGTCCTGGTGGTGTGCGCGGGCATGGAAGGCGCATTGCCGACCGTGGTGGCGGGCCTGGTGAACGCGCCGGTGGTGGCAGTGCCGACTAGCGTGGGATACGGCGCCTCCTTTGGCGGCGTGGCAGCGCTGCTGGGCATGCTGAATTCCTGTGCTCCGAATGTGTCGGTGGTGAATATCGACAACGGCTTCGGCGCGGCCTGTATTGCTTCGCTCATTAACCACCTTTAGTCGTCAGGTTTTGCTTCATTCACCTTCGATTCCATCCAACTGAGTAATGGGATTTCGGCGATCTGTCCATGGAAATCGATATCTAGAATCCGCTCAAAGTGACAGCGATCACTGTTCCCAGCGTGGCTGCGCGTCAATGATTCTTGATACGTGGAGAGTGCCTTGCCACGAATGCGCGGGGACTCCGTGGCTCATTCCCGATTACTGCTGTGGCGCAGAATCTCGCAGGTATTCTTTCTGCTCCTGTTTCTTGCGCTGCTGATCCTCACAAATCTGCGGCCAACTCCGGGTGCATCGGCGGAACTGCATTTGCAGTGGCCGGTGAGGCTTTTCTTCGAATGGGACCCCCTTGTGGGACTGGCCAACGCCCTCGCATCGCATGCACTGTATCGTGGGCTGATCTTCAGCCTTGTGATTCTCCTGCCGACATTGTTTTTGGGGCGGTTCTTTTGCGGCTGGATCTGCCCGATGGGGACGCTGCAACATTTTGTCGGCAATATGCCATCCGAAGCAAAACGGGGCAAGCAGCGGATCGAGTCGAACCGGTATAAGCGCTGGCAAACCGTGAAATACGTTGTGCTGATCGCCGGACTGGTAGCTGCGATGTTTGGGTCAATGGCGATCGGTTGGCTCGATCCATTTAGTTTGCTGGTTCGGTCCATTGGGCTTTCGTTGCTTCCAGGGTTCAACTTTGCAGCTCGATCCCTTCTCTCGCCTTTCGAGCAGAGCCATGTGGAGGCGATCAAATCGGGGAGCCACGCGCTCCATGTTTTTCTCAAGGCAACGCTGCTCGATTTTCGCCAGGAACATTTTGAGCAGGGACTGCTGCTGGGTGTCTTGTTCCTTGTGATTCTTGGAGCCAGTTTCCGCATCACCCGGTTTTGGTGCCGATCCATTTGTCCGCTTGGAGCGTTACTCGGCGCAGTCTCGCGATGGTCGGTACTGGGGCTGCACAAGGATGCCGCGGCCTGCGACAAGTGCAATCGCTGCCTCCTCCATTGCCAGGGGGGAGACGATCCAATTGGCGGCGTGCCGTGGCACAAGTCCGAATGCCTGATGTGCATGAACTGTGTGGGCAGTTGTCCGCATGACAGCCTGAGGTTCCGGTTCTTCCGCAATGAACGTGAAGTTGCGACACCCGACATTGGGCGCCGAAAGGCCATCACTGGGCTCGCGGCCGGGGCGGCCACTGTTCCGTTGATACGCGCGAACACTGGAATGGGGAAGAGCCGGGACGAACGGCTGCTGCGTCCGCCCGGCGCGGTGGATGAGCCTGACTTCCTGTCTCGCTGCATCCGCTGTGGCGAATGCATGAAGGTATGTCCCAACAATTCGCTGCATCCGACGCTCGAACAGGCTGGAATCGAGGGTTTATGGACGCCGATGCTGGTTCCGCGCATCGGATACTGCGAACCCAGTTGCACACTGTGCTCGGAGGTTTGTCCGACTGGAGCCATCTGGCAAATTTCACCGAGCGAGAAGGGGTGGGTTGTCGGGTTGGACAAGCAGAGGCAGCCGATCCGGCTGGGAACAGCGTTCTACGATCGCGGGCGCTGCCTGCCGTGGGCTGAAGCGACGGAATGCATTGTGTGCGAAGAGTGGTGCCCGATATCGCCTAAGGCGATTTATGTGGAAGAAGCAGAAGTTATTGATTCTGCAGGACGCACCAAACTACTCAAGCAGCCGCGCGTTGATCCCAGCCGCTGCGTGGGCTGCGGCGCCTGCGAATACGCATGTCCGTTGCAGGAGCGGCCGGCCGTACATGTAACAAGCATTGGTGAAAGCAGGTCGCCGAGCGCGCAGATCCTGCTGAACAGGAATTGAAGGAGCAAGTCCACGATGTTTGATTCGAAGAGATGGATGTGTTCAGCCCTCGTCGCGATTGCCATGGTAGCGATGGTGGCCGAAAGTGGATGCAAAAAGAATAGAATCGATCCTTTTCCCGCATCGGGGGCTGTGTCCGGCTGGGAAAAGACCGGCGATACGCGAGTCTTTGCAGCCAGAGATCTCTGGCAGTACATCGACGGCGATGCCGAGCAGTACATTCAAGCGGGCGTCGTATCGACGTCAACTTCGGATTACAAGTTCCAGGGCCAATTGGAAGTGGTGGTTGATGTTTACACCATGAAAGATCCAGCCGGTGCACGCAAGATCCTTGAGAACGGGCTCACGCGGGACGCGAAGGCCGTTCAACTGGGCGACGAAGGGGTGCAATACGCACAGAGTGTGAGCTTTCGCAAGGGTCCCAACCTTGTGCGCATCGTTGCCTACGAATCCACGCCGGACACTGCGCGCGCATTGCTGAGCCTGGCCCACAGTGTCGAAGCAAAACTATAACCCGTCACGACCAGGAAGATCGCACGAACTAGTGCGAGGAGGAACGATGAAGAGCCGCCGTGAGTTTCTGAAGGAGACAGCTGCCGGAGCAGTGATTCTTGGGTCGCATAATGCACTCGACGCGGTCGGGCTGCACGCCGAGTCTGGTAAGTCGAGGGTCATCATTGCCAGGGACCCCGCACTGCATGGCACCAGCGCAAAGCCCGATCAGCAGCGGGTGCTCGATCTGCTGGACCGTGCGATCGCGGCATACTCCGGCGAGGACAAACCGGTGGACGCATGGAAGCGCATTATCGCGCGGGAACGCGCGCAGGACAAGGTAATCGGGCTCAAGACGAATGGACTTGGCGGCAGGGGAATCTCGACCCACGCGGTGTTGGTCATGGCAATTGCCGAACGCTTGCAGCAGGCGGGAGTAAAGGCAGGCAACATCCTTGTGTGGGACCGGAATGCGCGCGATCTCGAGGCTTGCGGGTTGACCCTCAATGAGGATCCGAGCCGGGTTCGCTGTTATGGTTCCGATGCTGCCGGATTTGAGGAAGAAAGGCAGAACTGGGGTACGGCGCATCCACAGTTCTCGAAAATTCTGACGCGCGAGTGTTCCATGGTGATCAACTTGCCGATCCTGAAGGACCACAGTGGCGCGGGCGTGACGTTCGCCCTGAAAAACATGTACGGCGTGCTGAAGCGGCCCGACGAACTCCATAGCACAGGCTGCAATCCCGGCGTGGCCGATTTAAATTGTTGCCCGGCGATTCGAGAGAAGTTCCGGCTAACGATCGGAGACGCAATGTCGTCGGTTTACGAAGGCGGCCCGGGGTTCCATCCAGAACATCTGTGGTTTCCGAACGCGCTCGTGGTGGGCGAGGACTGGGTGGCGCTGGATCAGACTGCCTGGACCATGATCGAGCAGAAACGGGCCGCGGCGGGATTACCCACACTTGAAGCTGCCGGAAGACCACCGCGGTACATCGCCACGGCAGCGGATCAAGAACATCGTCTCGGGACAAACGACCCGAAGCGCATCAAGCTCGTGGAAATCTGAACTGGAACGCGAGATGAAACGAGACACTGATCAGAACTCCAGTCAATTGCCGGGCGAAGAGAATCGCCTCTCTCGGCGCCAGGCGATGCTGCAACTGCTCCGAGTGGGCGGCGCCGCGGCGGGCGCAGCGGGAGCAGGAATCTGGCTGAGTGAGCGGAGCACGAGGCCGGTTCCGGCACGCGCGGAGGAAGCCCGGCGGGATCATCGGGTCCCGGCGGGCGCATGGCCAAAATTGACGATTGTGCAATATTCCATGGAAAAGTCTGGCGAGCCGGTTGCGCACAGTGGTGAGCCGCGTGCCCTGGTGCAGAAGGCACTCGAGAATCTTGGAGGCATCGGACGCTTCATCAAGAGGGGGGACGTGGTTGTGATCAAGCCGAACGCTGCGTGGGACCGCAAGCCGGAGCAGGCGGCCAACACGAATCCGGAATTGGTGGCCGAGGTGGTGCGCCAGTGTCGGGATGCGGGGGCCAAGCGCGTGATCGTAACCGATGTGAGTTGCAACGAACCGCGTCGCTGCTTTCAGCGGTCCGGCATCCAGGCGTCCGCGCTAGCCGAGGGCGCAGAGGTGATTCTGCCTGATCCCGATCTCTTTCGTGAAGTGGACTTGGGCGGGGTGGTTTTGAAGAACTGGCTGGTCTTCGCGCCGTTTCTCGAAGCGGACAAGGTCATCAATCTGCCCATCGCAAAGCATCATGGACTGACCGGCGCGACCCTCGGCATGAAGAACTGGTTCGGCATTCTTGGGGGACAGCGCAACCGGCTGCATCAGCAGATTCACCAGAGCCTGGCGGATTTGGCGAGCTTCATGTTGCCGACGCTCACAATGATGGATTGCTATCGGGTGCTGATTCGCAACGGACCCACCGGCGGAAATATCGAGGATGTGCTTTTGAAAAAAACAATTGTTGCGGGAACGGATCCGGTGGCGATCGACGCGTGGGTGGCAAAGGCGTACTGGAACCTGGATCCCGAGCGCTTGCCGTATCTTCAGATGGCCGCGAATCGCGGACTTGGCACGGCGGATTTCGAGTCCCTTTCTCTTCAAACAAGTCAAATAGGGTAGGCGCACCGTCGAATCGCGGCGGGTTTAGAACCCTGGCGGATCTTATCCCAGTGTGTTTGAATGGGCTGGCGTCATTCGGCTGGCTTCTGTCGAGGGTGCGATCGGCGAACGGCGCAGGGATACCAACATGAGTTCAACTCGACGGACATTCTTGAAAACCAGTGCAGCGTTGGGTGCGGCTGCACTCGTGCGTTCTGAAAAAGCATTTGCAGAGGTCGAAGATGCTCCGGTCATTGCGCCGCCGCTGAGCCAATTTGGTTATGGCGACGTCGTCCTGCTGGAAGGACCGATGCGCGAGCAGTTTGACCGGAATCATGCGTTTTATCGGGCGCTGAATGAAGATTCGCTGCTGAAACCCTTCAGAGAGCGCGCTGGGTTGCCGGCGCCAGGCGAAGAGATGGGTGGGTGGTACAGCTGGGCTCCGCTTGCAGATTTGGACAAGCCGGGAAACAACGGCTTCGCTCCCGGACACAGCTTCGGACAGTACCTTTCCGCGTTGGCACGGTACTACGCGGCTACGGGTGATCGGGCGACGCAGGAGAAAGTGAATCGGCTTGTGCATGGATTCGACCCGGCCATCACTTCGCACTTCTGGGATGACAATCGGTTTCCGGCGTATACGTACGACAAGATTTCGATCGGCATGATTGACGCGCATGAATTCGCTGGAAGCCCCGAGGCATTCAAGGCCCTCGACGCGGCGCTCGACTCGGTGAGGACGCACCTGCCGCCCGGACCATTATCGCGTGCGGAGCAGTACGCGCGCCCGCACAGAGATGAATCGTTCTGCTGGGATGAGCCGTACACCTTACCGGAGAACTTTTTTCTTGCCTGGCAGCGAGGCGCGGGCGACCGCTATCGCGAACTTGGGATTCGCTACCTGGCCGATAGCTGGTACTGGAATCCGCTGGCAGCAGGGGAAAATGTGCTGCCGGGTAAACATGCCTACAGCCACGTGAACGCGATGAGCAGCGCGGTCCAGGCATACTTTGCGCTCGGCAGCGAGAAGCATCTGAGAGCTGCGCGGAACGGATTTGATTTCGTGAAGGCGCAGAGCTTTGCCACCGGAGGGTGGGGCCCTAACGAGGAGTTTCGCGCGCCGGGCAGCGGCGAAATTGGCGCCAGCCTGGACAAAACGCATTCGAGCTTCGAGACACCGTGCGGATCTTACGCGCATTTCAAGCTCACTCGCTACCTGTTGCGCGCGACCAAAGACAGCCGCTACGGCGACAGCATGGAGCGGGTTCTCTTCAACTGCATTCTGGGCGCATTGCCGATCAAGCAAGATGGGCACGGGTTCTACTACTCCGACTACAACAAAGATGGATCGAAGTTCTATCACCCCTACAAGTGGCATTGCTGCACGGGATCCTTTTCCCAGGTAACGGCGGACTACGGCATCAGTTCCTATTTCAGCGATGGCCAAGGCATCTACGTGAACTTATATGTGCCCTCGCGGGTGAAGTGGTCGCGGGGACCGCAACCAGTGACGCTGACGCAACGAACAGATTATCCGCATAATCCGTCGACTGAGGTCGAGGTGTCTGTTGGGGCGCCAAGCAGGTTTCCGGTGTACCTGCGAATTCCGGCGTGGGCTGGGCAGAAAACGATGATTGCGATCAACGGGAGGCGCGAGTTTGCCGGGCCGCCGCCGGGGGCGTTTGTGCGTCTGGACCGGATATGGCGGAACGGAGATCGCATCGATGTCGAGTTCGACATGCCTACGGTTCTTGAAGCGGTCGATGCACAGCATCCGAACATCGTGGCCGCGGTGCATGGGCCGCTCGCGCTGCTTGCGGTCGGCCAAATTCCGGCGAGGATGCGCAGGCAGGAATTGCTGGAGGTGGCGCAGGTGTCGGCGGGGTCGAGAGATTGGCAGATGAAGACCGCGGGCGCGCCGGTGACGCTGAGGCCTTTCGCGTCCATCTACAACGAGCACTATCGCCTGTATCACAACGTAGAAGGCTGAACTCTTCAGATTGACATCAATCATGTTGCATGTTCAATTGACCTTTTCCTCACTGGGCGGCGCGGGCTGGATGCCACGGGCTATAACGGGAACTGGAAGATATGGGGTTTAGAGAAGAGGCGGACGTGGGCTTGACCCTTCAGGAGCAGTTCGGGCAGATCGACATCTATGTCTTCGATCAGATTCTGCGCGGCAACATTGCGTCGGATATGAGGGTGCTCGACGCGGGATGCGGCTATGGGCGAAATATCGTCTACCTGCTGCGCCAAGGCGCCGAGGTGTTTGCGCTCGATCAAGACGCGGAGGGGATCGAGCATGTGCGCCGCCTGTCTTTGTCTCTCGATACGGGCTTGCCGGCAGAGAATTTTCAGGTGGGATCAATCGAGCGGATGCCCTTCGCAGACGGATTTGCGGATGTGGTAATGTGCTCGTCGGTGCTGCACTTCGCGCGCGATGAAGAGCACTTCAAGAGCATGGTGGCAGAACTGTGGCGGGTGTTACGGCCGGGCGGAATGCTGTTTTGCCGGCTGGGGTCGCGGATCGGAATGGACTTCGAGTGGGTAAGGGATGGTATCTACGTCGTCGGTGATGGATCGAAGTGGTTCCTGGTGGACGAAGACATGCTGATGGACCTGGTCGACGAGTTGGATGCGGTGCTCGTCGATCCACTGAAGACAACGATCGTGCAGGATTTCCGGTGCATGACGACATGGGTTCTGCGCAAGCGAAAAGCATGAGAGCCGGGTCACCCAACCACATCGGCTTGTAGGCGCAAGCGGAGTCAGCCCACCACGTCGACGGGGATTTCATCAACCCGGCAAACAGTGCTAACATCGCTTCCTCAGCTGCATTTACGGTCTCTCATAGAATCGGAAAAACAGCGACGGCTTGGCGCAGGGCTCGGCGCGCGCGACCAATTCCGTTTGCTGGCTTTCGCTGAGCGGCGTAAATTCGCGGGCCAGTTGCACGTTCTCTTCCAACTGAGCCATGGTGTCGCAGCCGATGATGACCGTGCTGACGGGACGTGAGAGAGTGTAATACATGGCCTCGCGCATCTTCAGGGTGCCGGGAGACGAGGTCTGGATGGTCATGCCTTCCCATGAGTGTTTCTGTTGCTCGATGGACGGAGGCGTCCATGAAGAGAGCAGACGGCTGCGGCCGGGAATCTTCATACCGATGATGCCCATCTGTTTTTCGACGGCAAGCGGCAGCAGTTTCTCGTTGAAGCTGTAATGATGCGGGTCGGCTGCGTTCATCGCCATCAGGATCGTGTCGAACGGGTAGCGGTTGATGCCCTCGATCAGCGCGTCGGGACGATAGTGGCCCGTGATGCCGAGATAGCGGACGACTCCCTGATCCTTCATCTCCAGCAGCGCTTCCATGGCGCCGTCCTTGGCGAAAATCTGGTCGACGTCGTACATCGTGCCCACATCGTGGAGTTGCCACAGGTCGACATGATCGGTCTGTAACAACTGGAGAGACCTTTCGATCATGCGCATGGAGCCATCACGCGTGCGCTCCTTTGTCTTGGTGGCGAGGAAGGCTTCGTGGCGGCGATGTGCCATCACCTTGCCCACATACTGCTCGCTCCAGCGCTCAGGCCCGCCGTAAATCGACGACGTGTCGAGATAGTTGACGCCGAGATCGAGCGCCCGCTCCACAATGGGCACGGCAACGTCGAAGTTGTCTGGCTTTTCAAGAGAGGCTTGGCCGCCGAGCGAGAAGATGCCAACCATGTATCCGGTTTTGCCGAGGTTGCGCGTGGGCATGGCCTCGGGCGTTTTGGGATTCGACGGCAACGCCGGCAATGACTTGTTCGGCGTGGTTGCCAAGGCGGCGGAGGGCGCGAGCAGAGCGGCAGTGACGGCGCCGCCAGCTTTAAGAAATTCGCGGCGGCCATGCCTGTGAGGGAAGGTCTGATTCATTTCGCTCATTGATGTCGCTCCTCGGTGGGTGGATGTTTGCGATTCCATGATAAACCTGATTGATGTTTGCCGTTCGGTGATCTGATTATGCTTGAGCGTGACGGAGACGAGGGCAATCATGGCGAAACGGAGCGCAGGAATCCTGTTGTATCGGCGCCGCGAAAAAGAGATCGAAGTTTTCCTGGTTCATCCTGGCGGCCCTTTTTGGATGAAGAAGGACACCGGCGCGTGGTCGATTCCGAAAGGCGAATATGCGGAAGGCGACGATCCGCTGGAGGCGGCGAAGCGTGAGTTTCGCGAAGAGACCGGTTTCGAACCACCGGCGAGTGCGGTGCATGAACTTTCAGAGGTGAAGCTCGCATCCGGCAAGGTCGTCCGAGCCTGGTCGCTGGAAGGCGACTGCGATGCCGAACAAATTGCGAGCAACACGTTCGCTATGGAGTGGCCTCCGAAATCAGGAAAGATGCAGGAGTTTCCTGAAGTTGACCGCGCGGCATGGTTCCCGCTGGCCGTGGCGCGAAACAAGATCAACGTAGCGCAACGGGTGTTCCTGGATAGGCTCAGTTCCGATGCGTTAAGTTACGATTGATTCGGCTGCTGGCAATGCGAGGCTGCCTGAGGATCGAGCGCCAGGCAGCCTGACAGTGCGGCAGTCAGATTGAAAGCAAGCGGCCGAAGAACGAACGATAGCGGCGGAGCGCGACGCGAAGGTCCTCGGTGGAAACGCTGTCGCCTCGATCCCACTGGCCATCGAGCTTGGCGCGCTCTTCGGCGAAAATCTCGGCGAGCCGTTTCATTGCCGAAGCGACGAGACCATCTGCCTCCTCTACGGCATGGCGCGGCTCATCGACAAAGCCCACTTGAACGGCATCCCATCTCGCTCGGAAATCAGCCGCCTCGCCGGGCGAAAACAAGGGCGTGACTTTGTAATCAGTGTCCGCGTTGTTTGCTGCCTCTGCGCTCGAAGCAAGGGTCGATGTGCGGAGGCTGGTCTGCTGATTATTGTCCATGGGACGGTTTGAATGGTTGGCGGACGAATCTGGCTCATCGACACCGGCGAGCGCCGCTGTGGTCAACCCTGGTTCTGTTTTCTGTAGGTCACGATCATTCATAATGCTCATTAAATTCCTCTCTGATTGCGTTGGTTGGCATTGCGTGCGCGTGCAGATCAAAATTGCATTTTGGCGAGTCGCGCTGGCAGTTATCTGCGCGACCGCGAAGACTCATCTCGACGATGAGAGCCTCCTGCATAACCAAAGGTTGCCTCGCGTGCGGTGGTTTCAAATTCGCCAGCGTCACATTTCAAATGGCTGCGACCTGAGGCAACCCGGTTATTAAAGGTCTTCTCCAATCTGGAGAAACGCATCGAAACATTGAGCCGCAATCTCAATGCGAGACGGTTCGGCATAACCTGCACGAGCGAAAGGGAACGAGTTTCGCTCTCGGGCCAGAGGAGACAGACCATGAGCTTTGCGAATGCAGATATTTCAAATCTCAGTAACTGGCAAGTCATCGCTATCGTTGCAATCGTGCTGGTTGCGGCTGTAGTCATCATCGTTCTTTACGAGAAGCGTCGCAGCGCCCGGCTGCGCAGCCGTTTCGGGGCCACAGAGTACGAGCGCGCGATCGCCGCAGGCGGAAGCCGGCGACGTGCTGAGGAGCAGTTGAATGAGCGCGAGAAAAGGGTCAAGTCATTCCACCTTCGCGAGCTTTCATCCGCGGATCGTTCCCGGTTCGAAACGCAGTGGATGGCAGTGCAACAGAATTTTGTGGATGGCCCCATCGGCGCGGTGGCCGAAGCTGACCAGTTGCTGGGCGAAGTGATGGCCGCACGGGGTTATCCGGTTGCGGACTTTGAGCAGCGCGCCGCAGATATTTCGGTGGATCACCCGCAAGTGACGGAGAACTACCGTGCAGCGCACGAGATTGCGATTCGGCAGGTGAACGGACAAGCCACTACCGAGGATCTGCGTCGCGCGATGATTCACTATCGAGCTTTGTTTGACGACCTGGTGGGAGCTCCTCGCTCAGTAGAAAGCAAGCCGGAAACTGTGGTGCGCACCGATTACCACTCCAACCCCTCGCTGAAGGCACGGTAACGAGAGATCGATTCGATTCCAAGTGACACGCGGCCAACCCGGTCGCGTGTCTCCTTCTACGCGTGTCTCCTTCTATTGGCACGGGAAAGAAAATCCACTGATCGGAGGTGAATTTGCGCTGTCTGGTCGGAGCAGAGGTGTGAGAGAATCACGCCGTAACCGATTCTCTTCCTCTCTCTGAAATGCAAGAAGGAGCAACGAATGGCGGACCAGGCTGTCGCGGATTCCCTGACCCTCGCCGTAGAACGCAAAGGCGATGTTGCCACAGTGCATTGCAGTGGCAAGCTCGTTGCCGGCGTGACGGACCACCTCTACAAGAAGGTCGGCTCGCTGATTCCGAACAGCAAGCGCATCGTGCTGGACCTAACCGCTTTGACGCGGATGGACAGCATGGGATTGGGCACCGTGGTGCGACTCTATGTGTCCGCCAAATCTGCGGGATGCTGCCTGGAACTGATCAACCTGGGCAAGGGCATCCGGCAACTGCTGGGCGTGACGAACCTGTTGTCGGTACTGACGACAATGTGCGAGCAGGGAATCTCAGTCCGGTTCTGAACCCGAATCGGCCGGTTGTGTCGGGGCCGGCGGAAGTGGATGCCGACAAGATGTCGGTTTGGGCGCCTCAGCTCTTCTTTTCAGTTACGGCAGAGAAGGACGTGACAAGCTGCCCGACCCGCTTGCTCCCACAATGCGGACAGACGACATCGCTCCTGTCGCGGTCTGAGATGTGAAGTTGCTGCGTGAATTCTTTGTTGCAATCCTGACAGTGAAATACGTATTGAGACATGGGGATGCTCCGGGGAGATAGTAGCGCGGACCGTCGCTCGCTGCAACCGTGGCCGGGGCGCGGACGGCGGCGGTCAGACGGAGGTGACGAACTTCTCGTTACGAATCGCGATGCGGCGATGGCAGGCATCGCAGGCGAAACTCTGCGAGCTGTTGAGGCTGGTGACGGAGGCGCCGCACCAGGGACACTTGCCGCGCAGAGAGACGAAGCCGACGAGCGGTCCAATGAGCGGCGCGAGGATGCCGCCGATGATCATGGGAACGCCAACGAATACGCCGAGGCCGGTAAGGCACAGCATGGCGCCAACGATCAGCATGACCGGCGCAGCGATGAGCCCGAACAGGAGCCCGGAGAAGGACGCTTGAACGGGCGCCTTTTCGTGTTCCTGGGGTAAGAGCGGTTTGTGCGGGATGGGAGCGGCGCAGGCGGGGCAGAACTTGAACGCCGGCTCAAGCGGAAAGTGACATTGAAGACAGAGGGATTTCATTCCGCTGCCCTCCTTGAAGGAGTACAACGTAGCACTTTGCGCAGGGCATCGATGTAATGGCGCTCACACATATGCCGGTGTTGGTGGCTGCTCGTTCAAACGGCAGATAAGCTGTAAGCCTGCTGCCGCCGGCGGATCTGAAGGTTGACGGCTGGGAGACCAGCTGCCACTATGCGCCCATCGGGCCAGTCAGCGGCGACTCCTGTGATTTGTACCCAATGCGTTGCCAACTGGGTGGGCATGGCCGGCGATATTCGAGAGATACATGGTAATGCCTCCTGGGGTACCCCCCCCGGGGGGGTGCCGGGCGTAAATATCCTATTTTCAATCATTTAACGTCTTTGCCTCCGCCTAAATATTTCTCAGCAAAGGACTTATCCGCAAATATTTCTCAACAAAGGAGTTAGAAGGCAGCTCAGCTCCCTATCGCTGGGCGTAAATATCCTACTTTCAATGATTTAGCGCTTTTGCCTCCGCCTAAATATTTCTCAGCAAAGGACTTATCCGCAAATATCTCTCAACAAAGAAGTTAGAAGGCAGCTTTCAGCTTTTAGCTCCTGTCGCTCGTGTTGGCACGGGCTAAATATTTCTCAGCAAAGGAGTTAGCTCATAGCTAAAAGCTAGAAGCTCGAAACTAAAGGCTAAAAGCCAGAAGGTTTGTGCTGTGATGCTTTAATTGTGCGCGTTCGGGCGAA
>Ga0335072_10009813_pt1 | contig 13805 bp, 12 predicted proteins | sample Lox_Sample_21_FD_206725 | JGI IMG/M metagenome (GOLD analysis project Ga0335072, IMG submission 206725) | Soil microbial communities from Loxahatchee National Wildlife Refuge, Florida, United States - Lox_Sample_2.1 | ecosystem: Environmental > Terrestrial > Soil > Wetlands | place: USA...
CACCGTAGCCTTGGTCGTTGATATCAAGCGGATCAATCACTATACCTTTAGACTTTGAGAAATAAGAACCATCCGTGTTGACTACTTTGCCATTGAACAAGAACTGTTTGAATGGTTCCGGTTCGTCAACTAATCCTATTTTTTTGAAGAAGTGACCAATGAACCGCGCATACAGTAGATGCGCTGTGGCATGGTCAGCACCATTATAGAAATCAACTGGCTCCCATTTCTTAACCTGCTTTGGATCAAAGATTTGATGTTGATTATGTGGATCCATATAGCGATACATATACCAGCTGCTGCATATGTAGGTGTCCAGCGTATCGGTTTCACGCTCGGCATCACCTCCACAGGTGGGGCATTCCGCCTTCAGCCAGTCGGTGGCACGTGCTAGTGCGCTACGGCCATCACCATTCGGTGCGAAGTCGTCGAGCTCAGGTAGTATTACCGGGAGCTGCTCGTCGGGCACCAGTACTGGACCATCCTTAGGGCAGTAAATAATCGGAATTGGCGCCCCCCAGTAACGCTGGCGACTCACGCTCCAATCGCGCATTCGGTAGTTAATCTTCTCGCTCGCTACACCTTCCTTTACTAGGTCGGCGACAATGAGCTCACGTGCCTCACTGCTTTCTAGAGTATCGTACTTACCAGAGTGCACCATTACACCCTCTCCGGTAATAGCCGACCGTATGAAGACTTTCGAGTTGCTCGTTTTATCATACCCAAGCTCAATAGCCCGACCAACTGCTTGCTTGAGCGCGACAATGTAGTGGTCGTAGTGTCCGCCTTCAGCTGCCTGCCACTTAGCTAAGACCTCAGCTGGATCTAACCATTCCAAGTGAAACGTTTCGTGTTCCTCGAGCTGCGTTGGAATGGTTTCTGTATCTTCTAGTATCACCAGTAGCACTGTAGCCCGAGCGCGGCGATTCAGCTTTTTCAGTGAATGGTAGTAGTGCCCGTATATCGTGCATATCTCTTCGTAGTGCTTGATGTGCGTCAGCCCACTTTCTTCACGCAGTTCACGCAAGATACCATCGTGCAATTCCTCACCATCCTTACGACCCCCGGCAAAAAGTGCTACTCGATCACTACCGTCAACCTGAAGAAACGCATACTTCTGCGTCTTGGGGTCAAATACGACCGATGAGCCACCATCAGCAAACTGCTCATTCTCACGCCTGATACCGAGCTCGGGTGCAACGACTTGCTTGCTCGGTAAGCCAAACGCCTTCGCGAACTCAAAATCACGCTCGTCATGTGCCGGCACAGCCATGATTGCGCCCGTGCCGTATCCCGCTAGTACGTAGTCAGCAATCCAGATGGGCAGTTTCTCCCCGTTCGCTGGGTTGATAGCGTAGGCACCAGTAAACTCACCAGACTTTTCTTTACCTTCTTGGCGCTGAACCTCTGTTTTTTGAGTCGCTGCCTGCTTATAGGCCATGACTGCTTTCTGGTGTTCTGGCGTAGTGATGCGGTCAACAATTGGGTGTTCTGGCGCAATAACCATAAATGTTGCGCCGAATAGTGTGTCGGGTCGGGTTGTAAACACCATCAGTTTGTCGTTTACAGGACCGTCAATTGCAAACGTAATTTCAGCGCCTTTACTTTTACCGATCCAGTTCTTCTGCGCCAACTTGACGCTTTCTGTCCAGTCCAGATCGTCAATAGCTTCCAGTAATTCGTTCGCGTAGTCAGTTATCTTGAAAAACCACTGCGTAACCTCACGTTTTTCAGCCGGCGGATCATTAGGACTATCATGGCGCCAGCATTTACCGTCAATAACCTGCTCGTTAGCGAGTACCGTGTTATCAATAGAGCACCACCACTGCATACGACTATCTTGATACGCCAAACCATTACGGAACATCTCGCTGAAGATCCACTGTGTCCATTTGTAGTACTCCGGTAGGTGGGTGGCGATCTCCTTTTCCCAGTCATTACTCCACCCCATAGCTTTATACTGCTTGTGGTAGCCGGGAATGATAGTTGCCATACTCTCTTGTGGACTGGTACCGGTCTTGATGGCGTAATTCTCGGCCGGCATACCGAATGCGTCCCACCCTATCGGATGGTAGCTTTCAAAACCTTGCTGGCGCTTAAAACGGGCTTTTACGTCGCTAATCGTGTAGTTCATAGCGTGGCCAATATGAATCCCTGCACCACTTGGATAATTAAACATGCTCATGGCGACATATTTAGGCTTGTCGCTCTCAAGGTCTGTCGTATAGACACCCGTCTCGTCCCACACTTTTTGCCACTTAGGCTCGATTTCTTTTGGATTGTATCGTTGCACGACTAGTTTACTCCTTCTACGCGGTAGCTTACCTTGATAATGCCCTTCTTGGATTTTATCTTGGATACCTCTATCTTGCCAATGTCACGCACACGTCTGACATGAGTACCACCGCAGGGGATACCAAAGGTATCAGCGTACAGTACGATACGTGCAGGCTTATTAGTCGGAATATTGTTTGGTATGTGACGACAGTAGCGGCTCATTTCACTGACCGGGATGAAGAGGATTTTGTTCTCGTAATCACCTTGGACGATTAGTTCATCTAGCTTCTTCTGGATAGATTGCTTGACTGTCTCATCGACAATGTCATCACCGGTTTGGTATTCCACGAACGACATATGTGGATAATGTGCTCCTTTGCCTGGAACCCACGTCAGACCAAGCCGTTCTACGGCCATATCAATAAGATGGCCAGCCGAGTGTAAGCGCGTATTGACTTGGCGACGACTGGCATCGACCTCACACTCCACTGCGTCACCCTGGGTTAGCAGCCCTGATGCGAATGTGCCGTAGTGCTGTACGACCCCGGATTCATCCAGCCGAACCATTATTACGTCAAACCGTACATCACCTGCCGTAATCTTGCCTGTATCCCAATCCTGGCCACCACCACGCGGATAAAAGCAGGTTTGATCTAGTTCGACGACTCGCTGTCCATCTTCCGTATCATATACTTTTGTGACCACCGCTTTCGTTCGAATCACATTACATTCTTCAAGATATACTAATTTTGTTGCCATGGTACATTTCCTTTTAGGGATATAGGTTCGGTTTAAGAGTATAAAGAAAAAATTGCCCTAGCGGGCGAGGAGAAGGTTAAGCTCAGATAAATGCTTACTCATGGTAGGTATAACCATACCATATTTTATGGCTAGAATACCAGCTCTGTGGCTAACTCTCACACCTTAGAGCCAAGCTGACGCTCTTTGCGTGTCAACCAATACGGACTTTGACGGACAAGCTTTGCTGCATCAGTTGGATCGGCGAGCAATGGCTTCAGAGCTTCTTCCGCAAAGACGCCGTTTTGTGATCCTTTCGCTAGCACTACCCCACCCTTCTGTAGCTTACTTAGAACGTATGCACCTGCATCATGTGGGTTATCAAAACTATGCACTGCGCAGCCCTGCTCACGTGCGGCCGGGGCGAGCCACTTTTTAGCGCTATGACCAATCGTTATCACCATATCAAGCTTCTTAGCGTTGCAGTACACACCTACTTCTCGATGAGCTTCAGGTGAGTAGTCGCCCATCTCATTCATGTCGCCTAGAATAGCAATACGTTGGTCGGTACGAGTAGCGTACAGAACGTCGAGGGCAGCCTTTGCCGTACGCGGCGCAGCATTGTACGTATCGTCAATAAGGGTTGCATCTTTTACGCCATCGAGTACTTGCATGCGTCCAGAGAACGGTCGTAGCTCGAGTAGGCCTTTAGCAATCTCCTTTTCTCCAACTCCTAGTAGATCGGCGGTAGCTACTGCTCCCAGCGCAATCTTCGCTCCCTGTTCGCCGAGAAAATGAATGTCGGCGCTCAAGCTCGTGTGCGGCATCTTCACCTTCAGCGTTTCTCCCTGCAAACCCCTAGATTGCGTCATCCCCCAGTATTGAGCCCGTTCGCTCTGTACGCTATATTCCATGAATTCACGGTCGACTAGATATGCGCCTGGTGTGTCGTCACCGTTCACTAGTACCTGTTTGCTGTAATCGAAAACTACCAACTCCTCAGATGCAACTCTATCGAGCGTACCAAAGAATTCCATATGCTCTTCGGAAATAGCGGTCACGACAGTAACGTCCGGCTTAATATACGCAAACTGCTCCATTTGGCCTGGACCGTCAGTCCCTAATTCCACGACTACTACATCATAGGGATATGGCAATGCGATTTGTGCTTGAGTAGCGCCCAAGACTTTTAGCCAAGCGAACATGTTATACAAACTCGGTTCGTTAAGCCCAAAGAAGATTAATGGCACGGTTACGCGGTCGTTGTAATTACCCGTCTGATAGCGTACACGTAAGCCACCGTGCTCCAATAGCTCAGCGATTGCTAGCTTAGTACTGGTTTTGCCCATACTACCAACTACAGCGACGACTTTAAATCGGTGGCGCGCACGCAGCTGTCGCACTTGCATCTCTAGTGTCGCGCACACAAAGGCCCGAGCCGCCTTTTTCGGATGCAAAATACCCCATACTATGTTCCCCATCCAGGCAAACACAATAACGATATGTGTCCATACTAGTGGATATGAGAGCAGTAATGCTAGGCCAAAGGCCCACGTCCCAGCTGTGCCGTGACGTACCCAATCGATCAATAGCCCACCACCGAACGCAATCTGGCCCAACATGCCTAGCGAGAGTAGTACGGCAACCGATCGCTCAGCGTCGGTCAGTTCACGCTCAGCCTGGAATGTACTTGCATGCCAAAACCAGTAAAAAAGCCGCCAACCAGAGTAACGACCATGCCTTAAACGTGTAATAAGCGCCGCGGGTAGCTTAAGACCATACAAGTCCGTAACGCTGCGTAAAAACATATACAGTATTGTCGCATATTTTGTATAAAACGAGATAAACAATACGTGGTTATACTTACTCTGATTTGTTATATAGTATTGCATATGCACAATTCGCCGATTAGACAGTTATTGCCTAACGCTATTGAGCTTGGATATGTAGCCCTGACAACCTTCGTACTCATACTAGCCGGCAACGGTAAACTCATGCTGGAGCGAATGGGGATCATTGGCTCGGCAAACCTCATTGGGCAACAAGTTACTACTAAAGCGACTTCTGGCCTAGTTACACTCAGCAACTTTCGTGCCACCGCCAATGCTATCAACCTGGTGGTGTGGGGTGCGATCGGTCTGATTATATACAGTGCCCTGCAGTCGATTGTAAAAGGCCTACACACCATTCAGTACGAACGTGACCTCGCGCAACAATATGTTCACCCGCAGGGCTTTACGCGCCAGGCTTACTGGCGACAAATTATAGCCAGTACTATCTTCGGATTTACACTTCTAACGTTACTAGTTGTCGGTGTGATTTTGTATGTCGTCGTCCTGATACCCGCTAGCTTCGCGTACCTACAGCGCTTCATTTTACATCCAGATCTCAAGACGTTAGCAGATCCATTTTTAAGCTTAGCGGCCGCATTTATCGGTACAGCCGTTGTGTATGTATTGATTAAACTTGTTATCCGGCACCACCGCGCCACCACCATTGTTGAAGAATAGCTACCTCTGGAAATCATCTCCGGAATACGATATACTTACCCCCGTTAGGCATATATATCGAGTCTCACAAACGTATGGGGCTGTAGCTCAGTTGATTAGAGCGCTTCGATGGCATCGAAGAGGTCCAGGGTTTGAGTCCCTGTAGCTCCACCAGAATAAAGACACCAGCACTGGTGTCTTTATTCTTATAAGTACATTCTTCTTAGATGGTCGAAGGCGCCTCGGGCTCAACCGGTGCGACCGGATCACCCCGCCTAGCACTTTCAAATCCATGATGACGCTCATATTCAACATGGTTGACGACAGCCCGCATCTTCTTCATCGCATACTTGCGAAATTGACTATGCGCCCTGCTTTCACCTTTACGTTGGTGCCGAGTTATCTCCGACTTTGACATAGCCTTATCCCTCCAACCTTTTACTCAAGTTCTGCAACCATTTGCCGTGGAAGTTCTGCGGTGATATCGTCAACTTCACGACTATCAAAGACTTCACATAGTGCCTGCCACGCAGCCCTAATGCGTGCTCGAGCGCTATGTTCGTCCACGTCCTCCAGATCCATTAGCTGTTCAATAATATCCTCGTCGATATGGCTCGCAGTTGGTACCATCTGAGCTGCGGCCTGCAGCTCATCAGGTAGCGCCTCAGCGAAGCCACGACGCATATGGTCGCTCAGGTGTGCGGCGATATTTTCTACGACCAATTCAAGTGCGTCCTGAGACGCGTCGTCGCTCGTTTGTGCGACGGCTTTTATCTTTCGTACTAAGTCATGATATCTCATGGTAAGTTCCTCCTTACGTTGGTTACTATGCGCGCGAATACTGCACGTTTGCTATAAACTTTCTCACACAAATGACCTTGTGTTACGCCACAGAGAGTGACATAGTAAAAAATGTAAACGTAAGGATTTTGAAAATGTCTTTCCAGGGTCCAACAAGAGGAAGGGGGTAATCCGATTTGAAAAGTCCTAGATCTAACGGGCAAGATGTCAGTTGCTGCATGAGTGAGGTACTCGTGCAGTAGCAGTTCGTACACGTCCTGCCTACGTAGGCCGAATACCTTGAGCACCTCCGGTTTCCGAGAGGTGCTTTTCTTAAATCTGTAAACAAGTATGGAAACTCACTGCATTCTTCTAACCTCGAGTATATAGTGTTTTTAGAAGGGAGATCTTATGTATGGAACAGATTAAGCAATCGAGACTCGCGAGCGTATTGACTGTGGTTTTGGGGATGTGGATTATGCTGTCGCCACTATTCATTTCTATAACCGGCGGTGCGTTAGCTAGCCTTCTTGTCACTGGCGGTATCATGATAGTGTTTGGTCTAGTGCAGTTACCATGGGAGAATAGCCTACCTAGCTGGCTAAATATGATTGCCGCTGTATGGCTCTTTATAGCTGCATTTGCATTCAGCGTCAGTACGGCTGCTATGTGGGACCAGGCACTCTCCGCTATCGTAGTATTTGTAATCGCTACTTGGGACGGGGTAGAAGTTGCCGAAGTGCAGCATCTACACCATCTCCAAAGCTCACGTCATCACGCAATGTAGTATTTTAAAACTGGGAGCCTATGTAAACCCCCTAGGAGATAGGGGGTTTACTTTATTAATTTGCAGCCAATAATTCTATTGTTCGGCGCCAGGCATCTTTGGCAGCTTTCTCGTTGTACGTAAACGGATTAGTATCGTTAAAGAAAGCGTGACCGCAGTTAGGATATACTTTGGCAGTAAAATGGACTCCGGCTTTTTTAAAGGCTCCTTCTGTTTCTGGCAGAGTAGCCATAAGACGCTCATCCTTCTCACCATAAAATGCAAGGATTGGACATGTGACTTTTTTAAGCGCCTCGAGATCTTCCGTATCAGCATGTCCGTAAAACGGCACAGCAGCTTTCAGACGTGTCTCAGATAGCGCTAACGCAAAGCTATAACTGCCACCGAAGCAAAAGCCGGTCACCGCGACCCATTCTTTGGTATCTGGTTGACCGTAGAGATATTCGAAGCACGCATGCAGGCGTGCAAGCGTTTTCGCACCAAAGTCAGGCTCTCGTATAGGCGTCATGATTTGGCGTAAGCGAGGCTGAGCCTCGTTACGTGTCTTGGGGTCGAATACATCCAACATAAGTGTCGAGGCGTGTTCTGTAATACGAGTCTCGCTGAGTAGCTCCGGGGATAACACCCAATACCCCTCAGCTGCAAACCGATCCGCCACATCTTTGATATGGCCCGCTAAGCCCCATACTTCTTCTATAACAATCAGTCCACCTCTTATCTCACCAGTAGGCTTTGCTTCGTAGACCTCGAGTGGCTCGGCTTGATCTTGTACGACAAGTTTAATCATCGTTCCCATCGTCGTCGTTCTCCTGTAATACTGTCTTATATACACCGGCTACCATTTCCTGCGCCTCAGTCTCATCACGCTTTACCATATCCTCACTCGTGTCAGATTCTTCGTACACATATCGTCCACCCCGTAACCAAGAGGCCACTGCTGCTAGCGCGAATAGGGCGAGTGAGAACGTGAATGCGATGCGTAAACCATGCATAAACGGACCAGATATAAGATTCGGGAAAAATGTCTTACCCAGAATAACACTTTGATTGTGTTGTGGTAAGGCATGCAGTGCAGCGGCGGGCATAAGGTTAGCCATCGGATTATAACCTAGAAAGGCCGCGAACAAACTCGCCACGGGTGGCGCAGCGACGACATGGTGCACAACACTACTTGGTACGTTCTGCTCTTGTAATTGAGTAGCCATTGTATGCGGCAGCGTGGAGCTAAGCCCTACGATCATGAGGCTGAAGAATATCCCAATACTGAGTACCATGCCCGCATTCATAGTTGTTGCGCGCACTCCACTAGCCTGGCCCCGCTCGCTTGGGGGTACGCTATTCATGATGGCTGCGCTGTTCGGACTTGCAAAGAGACCCGAGCCGATCCCTTGCAGCAAAATGATGAGCGCGAACGCCCAGTACGGGAAATTTACTGGCAGCACCATAAGCAGCCCAAAGCTGATAGCACCAAGTATCATGCCGCCGGTAGCGAATGGACGGGCGCCGTAACGATCGCTTAAAAACCCGCTGAGCGGTCCAGCAATTAAAAACCCCGCCGTCAGTGGCAACAGAAAAATTCCAGCCCACAACGGTGTCCTATCAAAACTATAGCCGTGCAGCGGTAACCAGATCCCTTGCAGCCAGATAATAAGCATAAACTGCAGGCCACCGCGACCAATGCTCGAAAGCAGGCTCGCCAAGTTGCCCATCACGAAGGCACGAACACGGAATAATCGGAGGTCGAACATTGGCTGCGCTACATATTGTTCGGTTATAAAGAAGACCATTAGTAAGATAAGGCCGCTGGCGATATATGATATGACTTTCGGACTCAGCCAGCTCATCACGTGACCGGCATATGGTTGAATGCCATAGTTGATACCCACTAGGAGCAAGACGAGTCCTACTGCAAACGTAATGTTACCAACCCAATCAATGTTAACCTGCTTGCGTACGGTGTTTTCATGTAGCATAAGGTACGCCCAAATAGTGCCAATGATCCCAAATGGTACGCTCACCCAGAACACTGCCCGCCAGTGTATATCAGCTAAGACACCGCCTACCAATAAACCTATGAACGACCCGCCAATACCAGCGATGCTATTGATGCCGAGCGCGAGCCCACGTTGATCATGAGGAAAGGCATCCGCGAGAATTGCAGTCGAGTTCGCCATTAGCAGCGCACCGCCTATACCTTGGATGATACGCATGGATATTAGGTAGAGTGCTGCCGGACTACCATGACCGGGCGTTAGGCTTAGCGCGATCGAGGCTGCTGTGAATACTGCGAAGCCTGCATTATACATACGTGTACGGCCAAACATGTCCCCTAGGCGTCCGAATGTAACCACCAGTACAGCCGTACAAACCAGATAACCCATGAGCGTCCACAGGAGATAGTTAATATTACCTGGATCCAGTGGGTTCAGTTTGATGCCGCGAAAAATGGCCGGAAGGCTGATTATCATGATCGAGCCATTAATACTCGCCATTAAGACGCCGAGCGTAGTATTGCTCAGTGCTACCCATTTGTAGTGCGCACCCTGCTTCCACCGGCGTGATCTGCGCTTCAGCCCCTGTAGCACTATTCAACCCTTTCTTATTTAGTGTCGTCCCGAATAACGTAGATAAATTGTCTCAAACTTTAGCCCTTATCACGGTCTCTATATGCTATTCCTGGCGATGTATCGTAAGCGAACCTAAGAGAAGGGCGGCAACTGCATATCCTACAACTACAAGCACATCCCGAGTGGCTGCACCCGTCCACGTAGCATGGACTGTGACCTGCTTCATCACATCCACACTGTAGGTAAGCGGAAAAATATCAGCAAGCCACTGTAGGAATCTCGCCATCTGTCCACGAGGGACGAATAGGCCGCACGTTAGTAGCTGCGGAAAAATAAATGCCGGCATAAACTGCACCGCCTGAAACTCAGTTGCAGCAAAAGCGCTCACAAAAAGACCGAGTGAAGTGCCCAGGAATGCGCTGAGTACAGCACCGACAAGTGTCGGCACTGTACCGCCGAGGACTGACACGTGCAACAGACCGAGCATAACCCCCGCAGCAACCGATGCTTGCAGAAGCGCTACCGCCGAAAATGCAACGGCGTAGCCGAGTATGAAGTCGACCTTACCGATCGGCATAGTCATGAGCCGTTCCAGTGTGCCGTTAGTACGCTCGCGCAAAGTCGCAATAGAGGTAATCAGAAACATCATAACCATCGGAAAAATACCGAGTAACATTGGTGCTAACGAATCGAACATACGGCTATTCTGAAAGATGTACTTAAGGATAGTAATGAGTACTGGTGGCACCACAAACAACAGGGCAAGTGTGCGCGGATCATGGCGAAGCTGCGCGAGCACTCGGTGCGAAGTGGCGAGAGTTTTCCGTGGACTCATGCGGCTTGCTCCACTAGCTTTATAAAACCCTCTTCGACAGTCTTGCTATGCGTGTGGGTACATAATTCGTGAGGCGAAGCATGTGCCAGCACCTTACCACTACGTATCAATACCAGGTCGTCGCATCGATCCGCTTCATCCATCACATGGCTTGTCACTATCACCGTCTTTCCGCTACGTGCCAGCTCACGAAATAATTTCCACAGCTGCTCACGCAACACCGGATCTAGGCCGACAGTTGGTTCGTCTAAAAATAGCAGCGGCGGGTCGCCAAGGAGTGCTACGGCCAAAGATACGCGCTGCTTTTGGCCACCGGATAAGCTACTCACCACTTGCAAAGCCTGAGGCGTAAGATCAACCGTCTGGATAGCTTCATGCACCGCAGACGTACTAGCCGACCCATACAGCTCAAGCATATGGGCAAAGTAACTCAAATTCTCAGTGACAGTCAGATCAGGGTACACTGACAGATTTTGTGTCATATAGCTGAATTGTCCGCGAAGTCGTGCACTCCCAACCGGTTCACCAAGCACCGTTGCCGAGCCGTCAGCTATCCTTTGTCGGCCAACTAGCACTCGAATCAACGTCGTTTTTCCTGCGCCGCTCGGCCCGATAAAGCCCGTAATCTTACCTCTCGGTAGTTCTAAGCTGACATCTTCTAACGCTCTAAGGCCGTTCTTGTATACTATCGACAGATTTTTGACTGACACCACTGCTTCCATAAGCACTATCATAGCAGAGGTATTACAGAACCCACCTCCTAAACTGCTAGATCGATACTAAAACACCATTTGTCCGTACTGTACTATAGGGTCCCTATACACAGTACTAAGAAATCGATGTAGATGGTACTACGTTTATCTCTTGTGTTTTCTGGAGATCTCATTTGGACTACTGCTATACACAAAATTTGCATAAGAAACTGTGAGAAATCTTACTCTCGCTATGTGATTTTTATGGTTATACTGGGCTAACTCGTGCATTTCCGGTGGCTGTAATGCAGTAAATTCAGTATGGGATTCTGGAGGGGGAGTAAAGATGTACGCAACTGATATCGCGGGTCACGCTACTCAATTGACTTTTGGCCGAGAGACTGCTCAATTTAAAGAGTTTTTAACTTTCATGACCGTTGTGAGTGTCATATTGTGGGTCATAGTCCTCGCAACTATGCTTCTACGCTTATGGCTAGGCCATGTCTGGTATCGAAAACGTCTCCGCGCTAGTGAAAACCCTAATAATCTTTCTCCATGAGGTAATACGCCGTGCAGCCGCTTATTCAAGAAACTGTTTTTTATTTTTTTGCGTGCATCAGTGTACTGTATGTAGTCCACCTAGGCCTATATCTCGTCAGTGCTAATTTCTATGACATTTGGCAATATAGACGTCGCAGTTCTGGACGGCACAAGCTTAAGGGCACCCCACTCATAAGCGTGGTTATAGCCGCCTATAACGAGCAGAAGGTTATTGTCCGCAGCCTCGAGTCACTCAGACACACCAACTACCCAAACTTTGAAGTACTAGTGGCCGACAACGCTTCCGTGGACGGCACATTACAGTTGGTCCGTGACTATGCACTACGTCATCCGGATATGAATTTGCGCGCGTATCGCATGAGAGGCAACCTAGGCAAAGGCGGCGCGCTCAATGTATTGCTACGGCGCCATGCTCGTGGCGAGTTTGCTATGACGCTCGACGCAGACTCGCTTGTACAGCCTGACACCATTAGAAAAGCTTTGTCCTATTTTGCCGACCCTACGATAGCAGGTGTCGCCGCCAATGTACGCATACTGGACGAACCAACTATGCTTGGCGTACTACAAAAATTTGAACATATGATCGGATACCGCTCGAAGAAGATGTACTCGCTGCTTAACTGTGAGTTTGTGGTAGGAGGGGTCGCCTCAACATATCGTACCGAAGTGCTTCGACGGGTCGGGTTCTATGATACCGACACCATGACAGAGGATATTGGCCTGAGTATTAAGATAACCAATCTTGGTAATCGTGCACACCGCATGGTATATGCTGCAGACGTTGTAGCAATGACTGAGGGTGTGAGTAGTTTGAAAGCACTCATACGCCAACGTTTCCGTTGGAAGTATGGCAGCTTCCAAAATCTTATAAAATATCGCCACTTACTGTTTAATCCAGGTTCTCACTACTCACGCACATTAACGCTATACCGCATGCCAATGGCCCTTTTGAGCGAGGTGGTATTACTGAGCGCACCACTTGCCTGGGGATACGTGTTATACGTGACGCTCCACGAGTACAGCCTAACACTAGTAATTGGTGCCTACGTTACGGTTACACTGTACATGCTGTTAACTATCTGGCTTGATGAGAACTTAAGCATGAGGGGGCGATTACGACTGAGTGGCTATGCACTGGTATCTTATTTTCTATTTTTAATAATGGATATCGTACAACTCATAGATATTGCGAAGTGCCTCCGCCGATCGCACGCGCTGCTCAAACAGCAGGCGACCGCTAGCACATGGACTTCACCTGCCCGCAGTGGCGGAAAGGTGCAGCATGCTTACGAAACATAGCGTGCTACGTATACTCCGTAATCCGCTTGTGACGATACCGCCACTCGTTTTGATTTTAAGCTTGGGTTGGCACCAATACACGTATGCTGGACGGAACTTTAACCTTCCAGACCCGCATCTTAACCTCTTAGCCGATAGCGATTTTCGTAGTCTCGACGCCGACCAGCTACCAACAGGTTGGCAGGTCACGTCAAGTGATACGCTCGGGTATACGGCCGCATCCGTAGCTGGCTATGCTGGCGGGAGTTCTCTGCAGCTTACTGTCAACAACTACCATAGCGGCGATCTCGTGCTGGCAACTCCAAAGGTGCCCTTGTCACCCAGTAACAACACCTATTTATTCAAAGGTTACTACCGTGCGGGTGCGCCCTTCGCACTGCTCGTACGCTCCTATTTTAGTAACGGATCCAGTAGTACACAGTTGGCACAAGTATATCCAGCCACTGGCGACACTTGGACGACGACGAGCGATGCATTTCAGGCAACTACAAATCTTGTCGCAGTTCAGATCTTGTTTCGCTTGTACACGAACGGCTCACTCACACTTAACGAGCCATACCTTCAGCCGCAGCCTGACGTCTATATTGCACCAGCAACAAAGGGTACGAATATCTTACCCAATAGCCAACTGACAGGTGACTTAGCGGGTGACGGTTACGACGCACCCGCCGGCTGGTCGACCTACCAAACAGGCAGTAGTAACACGAGCTTCCTATACGCCCAGGACACAGCTGGTGAATACATACAGACCAAAGTAAACGACTACAAGAACGGCCAGGC
>Ga0335072_10009814_pt1 | contig 13805 bp, 11 predicted proteins | sample Lox_Sample_21_FD_206725 | JGI IMG/M metagenome (GOLD analysis project Ga0335072, IMG submission 206725) | Soil microbial communities from Loxahatchee National Wildlife Refuge, Florida, United States - Lox_Sample_2.1 | ecosystem: Environmental > Terrestrial > Soil > Wetlands | place: USA...
CGGTCGCAGCGTCCGGTAAGTCGCGCGTCCCACCAGGGAATCGCTGACCGATTTGCCGACTCTGGGCTGGTTTGACCCGCTGAGCAGGTACTGCCCGTGTCGCCCGTCCCGGTCTACGACCGCCTTGATGGCCAGCATCAGGTCTGGGGCCCGCTGCACCTCGTCGATGAACGCCCCGCGGTCTCCGAGGTCTGCCAGGAACCCTTCGGGGTCGGCGATGGCCTGCTCGCGAACGTCGCTTTCATCCAGCGTTCGCCGTGCAAACCCTCGCGCTTCGGCTATTTCCTGGCAGATCGTGCTCTTGCCGACCTGACGCGCCCCCATAACCGCGACCACCGGGTACAGGCGCATGTCGGCGATCAGCTGGGGGAGGATGACCCGCGGGTAGTGAGCGTTTGCGTCTGCCATCTCTATACGTTATATTCAATATATTAGGTCAATATACCGTAGGAATATTGCCATGGCAAATGCGTACTCGGCGGATGATCTGCTGGAGTTTCTCGACCACGCAGGCGACAAGGGGCTCATGCCAGCAGCCACTGCCCAAGCTTTGGCGGTTGCCACGAGGAATGTCCTCGGAATCCTGGCCGAAAATGAAAAGGCCGACTTGAGTCAGCTTGACGTCGACGCTGCAATCAAGCGTTTCAACAACAAGCGCGCGAAGGACTTCAACCCAACGTCGCTCAAGGAGTATGGCCGGCGCGTTCGACGGGCGGTCGACTTGTTTCTCGGCTGGCGCGAGGATCCCGCGAATTTCACGATCAAGACTCGCACTACCAGCGCTCCGCGCAAGAAGGACAAGGGACCCGGCAACAGCGAGCCCGCGGCGAGGGCACCGCCCATGGAGCAGGTCCCGGATGAAGTGGCGGGAACCTATCGCTCATCAGTTCCGGTTCGGCCGGGCCTTGTCGTTACGCTGGTCAATATTCCAAATGACCTGACCAACGCCGAGGCAGAGCGGATCGCTAGCTTTGTCAGGATGCTGGCACTCAAGTGAAATACTGCCCTCAAGCACCACTGGCGTTGCAACCCCCACTCCTGGACATGGCGTAAGGCGCAGCTACGAGCCAGAGCCGGGGCTCCTGATCAACCGGTCGCCGTCCGGCACAGGAATCGATCGCCCGGGGCCCTCCCTGGAACTCACCTCACTTCCCGATGCAGAAGCTCGAGAAGATGCGGCCGAGCAGCTCGTCGGATGGCTCCGCACCGACGATCTCGCCGAGGCAGCGCTGCGCCAGGCGCAGCTCCTCTGCCACCAGCTCCGGGCCGCGGTGCGCCTGCAGCTGCTCGCGCGCCTGATCCACGTGCGCGGCAACGCGCTCGAGCGCCTCCAGGTGCCGCGCGCGCGCCGCGATCACTCCGCCCGCGGCGTCGCCCTGCCCGCCGCCCGCGTCCGGGCCCACGCCGGCGCAGACCTTCAGGTGCGCGATGAGCGCCTCGATGCCCTGCCCGGTCAGCGCCGAGAGACGGATCTCGGCCGCCGGCGGAAGCCCCGCCGGCGATGACCGCGCGAGGGCGCCGTCCGGCGCGGCCGAAGCCGCGGCGACGCCGGCGCCGGGCGCGGCGCTGGCGCAGCCGGCACGATCGACCTTGTTGAACACCAGTGTCACCGGGACCGCCGGCGGCAGCTGCGGGCGCTCGGCGGCGTAGGCGGCGCCGAGCGGATCCTCGGCGGCATCGATCACGAACAGGATGTGATCGGCGCACGCCATGGCGGCCGCCGCGCGCCGCATGCCCTCGGCCTCGATCGGATCCTCGGACGGGCGGCCGGGGGCACGCAGCCCCGCCGTGTCGAGCACCTGCAGCGGCAGCCCGTCGAGCACCATGCGCTCGCGCAACACGTCGCGCGTGGTGCCGGGGCGATCCGTCACGATCGCCGCCTCGTGCCCGGCGAGCCGATTCAGCAGCGTGGACTTGCCGGCGTTGGGACGGCCGGCGATCACCACGGTGAGCCCGTCGGCGAGCGCGCGCCCGCGCCGCCCGGCGAGCTGCAGGGCCTGCAGCGCCGTCGAGACGGCGCCGAGCTGCGCTCGCAATGCCGTCTCGGACAGCCGCTCGATGTCCTCTTCGGCGAAGTCGATCGCCGCCTCGACCCAGGCGCGCAGCGAGCCGATGCGCTCGGCCAGCGCGGACACCTGGCGCGAGAACTCCCCCTCCAGTGAGCGCAGTGCCGCGCGCGCGGCGGCCTCCGAGGCCGCATCGATGAGGCTCGCGACCGCCTCGGCCTGCGCCAGATCGAGCTTGCCGTTCAGGTAGGCGCGCTGCGTGAACTCGCCGGGCTGCGCGCGGCGCGCGCCGAGCTCCAGCAGCCGGCGCATCAGCGCCTCGACCAGCACCGGCGCACCGTGCGCGTGCAGCTCGAGCACGGCCTCGCCGGTGTACGAATGCGGCGCCGGAAAGTACAGCGCGAGCCCCTGATCGATCGGCGCGCCGCTCGCGTCGCGGAACTGCGCGCTGATCGCCGTGCGGGGCGATGCGGCCACGCGGGCGGCCGCGGCCACGCCGAGGATCCCCGGCAGCAGCGCCGGCACCGCCGCACCCGAGACCCGCACCACCGCCATGGCGCCGCGCCCGGGCGCCGTGGCCTGCGCCGCGATGGTGTCGGCGGGAACGGCGGCCGCCCTCAACGCCGCGCGCGGGCCGCGTTCGCTTCCATGCGGCGGTTGATGCTCCATTGCTGTAGCACGGTCAGCACGGTATTGGTGACGTAATAGAGCACCAGCCCCGCGGGGAAAAACGCGAAGGTCGCCGACATCGCCACCGGCATGAACAGCATGAGCTTCTGCTGCGTGGGATCCCCGACCGGCGCACTGAAATACCTGGTCTGCACGAACATGACCGCCGCCATGATCGCCGGCAGCACGAAGTAGGGATCACGCGCCGACAGATCGTTGATCCAGAACGCGAACGGTGCCTGCCGCAGCTCCACGCTATCGCGCAGCACCCAGTACCAGGCGAAGAACACCGGCACCTGGATGACCATCGGCAGGCAGCCGGCGAGCGGATTGATCTTCTCGCGCTTGTACAGATCCATCATCGCCTGATTGAGCTTTTCGCGGTCGTCCTTGTAGGTCTCGCGCAGATTGTTCAGCCGCGGCGTCAGGGTCTTCATCTTCGCCATCGAGCGGTAGCTGGCCTCGGACAGCGGGTAGAGCACCAGCTTGATGAGGAACGTGACGAATATGATCGCGAAGCCCCAGTTCCCGAACAGCCTCTCCACCCGCTCGAGCAGCTGGAACAGCGGCTTGGCCAGGAAGGTCAGCGCGCCATAGTCGGCGACCAACGCCAGACCCTTATGGATGCGGTCGAGCGTCGTCTGCAGCTTCGGCCCGATGAACAGCTGATTGCCGACGCTCGCGGTGCCGCCCGGCGCCACCGAGCGCGTGGGGCCGACGGCCTTGAGCAGGAACTCATCACCCTGACTCTGCAGCGAGAACTGAAAGCTCTGCGACGCGGGCGGCAGGATCGCGGCCATGAAGTAGGGCTCGAGGGCCGCCAGGTAGCCGCCGCGCACCGTCTGATCCAGCATCGCGCCCTTCTGGAAATTGATCTTCTCGAAGCGCGAGCCGTCGTAGTACGCGGGCCCCTTGTAGGCGTAGCTGCTCGGGTTGAAATAGGAATGGTGCACCGGAGTGTTGTAGCGCAGGATCTGGGCATAGGGCGCGAAGCTCCAGGCGGAGCTGCCGGCGTTGTCGATGCGGTAGGTGACGTCCACCACGTAGGAACCGCGGTGCAGGGTCAGCGTCTTGGTGACCGTCAGCCCGTGGCCATCGCTCCAGGTCAGCGGCAGCGACAGCGTGTCCTGTCCCGGCGCGAGCGTCAGCTCGCGGATCGGGCTGGTGTAACGCGCGAGATGCGTGGGCGCACTCTCGCCGCTCGTGCCCGCAAGCCCCCCCTGCACCTCGAATACCGGAGAGCCGGTCTGCAGCAGCACCACCGGGTTGCCGGGCTGGTTCTTCTGCTGTGGATAGGCCAGCAGCCGCGCTCCCGTCAGATCCCCGCCGACCAGGCTCACCGACAGATCCAGCACATCGGTGTGCAGCTGCACGCTCGGCGCGCCGGCCTCCGCGGAGACGGCGGCGCTGCCGGCCGTGGCGAGACTCGCACCCGCGCCCACCGCCGCGCCCGCCGCCGTACCGGCCGCCGTCGCCGCAGTGCCGGCACCGGCCGCGGAGGCCGCCCCGCCGGAGCCGGGGGCAGCGGCGCTGCCGGCGCTCGGCGCGCCGGCGGTTGGCGCGCTGCTGCCCAGCGACGGGGCCGCCGAGCTCGTGCCGGCGGCACGCGTCGGTACCGGCTGCGCCGCGGGGAACTCGCGCGTCCACATCTGGTAGTTCACCAGCAGCGCCATCGCGAACAGCGCCCACAGGAAGAAGCGCAGATTAGTGTTGAGCGACATGTGCCACCCGTGGCTTGTCCGGTGACCGTGGCTCGACCGGTGCGCGTGGCCCGGCCGGTGACCGTGGCTCGCCCCGCGGCGGCACCGGGTCGCAGCCGCCGGCGTGGAAGGGGTGGCAGCGGCTGAGCCGGCGCAGCGCCAGCAGGCTGCCGCGCAGCGCGCCGTGCAGCTCGAGCGCCTCGAGCGCGTACTGCGAGCAGGACGGATAAAAGCGACAGCGCGGGCCGAGCAGCGGGCTCAGCAGCAGCTGATAGAGGCGGATCAGGGTGCGGAGGACGGCGCGCATGCGGCGGATATTTTCTGCCAAAGTCTCTCGAGGGAGCGGCGCAGTTGCGCGCTGGCGGCGTTGCCCGGGGAAGCGCGCAGGCCGACCACGATGTCCAGCGCCGGCAGGGCGTGCTGATGCCGACGAAAGCTCTCGCGAATCAAGCGCCGCATCCGATTGCGTTCGACCGCTCGGCGCAGCGTTCGTGCCGCGACCGACAGGCCCAGGCGCGGCCCGTGCCCCCCGTTGGGCAGCACCACGGCCGTAAAGCCGTCGGCGCCGAGACGCCGCCCCTGCGCGTACAGGCGGCGGAAATCGCGCGCGAGTCTGACGCGCCGCTCGGGCGGAAACCCGCAGGCAGCCCCGCGCGACCCTTCCGGGCGGTGCGCATCGCGCGCAGCCTCATCGGCACCCGGCGTCGCCACGCCGCCCGTCAGGGGATGAGCCGCTTGCGGCCCTTGGCGCGCCGGCGACTGAGCACATGCTGTCCGCCCCTGCTCGCCATGCGAGCTCGAAATCCATGAGTGCGCTTACGGCGCAGCTTGCTCGGCTGGTACGTGCGTTTCATGACTTAGGGGCCTTGAAAGCTCACGGAAAAATGGGCCGGCAGGGTACGCAGCGGCCCGCAACGTGTCAATACGCGGGCGCGCAGTGGCGCTTCCGGCCCCGCAGGGCTGGGTATAGACTCTCGCCCCCTCTCCCGGAGTGCCTGGTTGGAAGCGTCGCTTTGGTCGCGCTGCCTGCGTGTGCTCGAAACCGAGCTGCCGGAGCAGCAGTTCAACACCTGGGTCAGGCCGCTGCAGCCGATCGAGGCGGCCGGGGGCCTGCGCCTGCTGGCACCCAACCGATTCGCCGTGGATTGGGTGCGCAGCAACCTGCTCGCGCGCCTCTCGCCGCTGATTCGGACTCTCGGGCTGCCCGAGCCGGCGAGCATCAGCGTGGAGGTCGGGGCCCGACCGGCGCCGCTCGGCGCCAATGGCGCCAGCGCCCCGAGCGCGCGCATCACGGCCGGCCCGCCGGCCGGCGCCGGGCGCAGCGTGCGTCCCGCGGCGAAAGCCGTGGGCGTGCCGCTCAATATCGAATTCACCTTCGACCGCTTCGTCGAGGGCAAGAGCAACAATCTCGCCAAGGCGGCCGCGCTGCAGGTCGCGGCCAATCCCGGACGCGCCTACAACCCGCTGTTCATCTACGGCGGCGTCGGACTCGGCAAGACCCACCTGATGCACGCGGTCGGACACGCGATCCTCGCGCGCGACCGCGAGGCGCGCGTCGCCTACGTACACTCCGAGCGCTTCGTGAGCGACATGGTGCAGGCGCTGCAGCACAACCAGATCAACGAATTCAAACGCACGTATCGCTCGCTGCACGCGCTGCTGATCGATGACATCCAGTTCTTCGCCGGCAAGGAGCACTCGCAGGAGGAGTTCTTCCACACCTTCAATGCGCTGCTGGAGGGTCAGCACCAGGTGATCCTCACCTGCGATCGCTATCCGCGCGAGGTCGATGGGCTGGAGGAACGTCTGAAGTCGCGCTTCGGCTGGGGACTCACCGTGGCGATCGAGCCGCCGGAGCTGGAGACCTCGGTCGCGATCCTGATCTCCAAGGCGCAGGCCGCCGGCGTGGACCTGCCCGAGGAGGTGGCGTTCTTCATCGCCAAGCGCATCCGCTCCAACGTGCGCGAGCTCGAGGGCGCGCTGCGCCGGGTGATCGCCAACGCCAACTTCATGGGCCATCCGATCACCATCGAGTTCACCAAGGAGGCGCTCAAGGATCTGCTGTCGCTGCAGGCGCGGCTGATCACGGTGGAGAACATCCAGAAGACCGTGGCGGATTACTTCAAGGTGCGGGTCGCGGATCTGCTCTCCAAGAGACGCAGCCGTTCGGTGGCGCGGCCGCGGCAGGTCGCGATGGCGCTCGCCAAGGAGCTCACGACGCATTCACTGCCGGAGATCGGCGATGCCTTCGGCGGACGCGATCACACCACCGTCATGCATGCCTGCAAGCGCATCAAGGAGCTGCGCGACGTCGAGCAGCGCATGCAGGAAGACTATTCGAACCTGTTGAGAACCCTGACCGGCTGAGGTGCATGGGCTGTGGAAAAAAATGTGGGTAAGCTTACCCACATGCCGCCCACAGCTCTCGCTGAGAGTTATCCGCGCCGGGCGCGGCCCACGAGCGCGGTGGGGCGACGCGTAAAAAGAGAGGCTTGGGCGGCTGGGGTCGCTGTTATTCGCGGTATGCACAGGCATAGTATTCATCATCGGTTCTCTATCCTTCCGAAAAGAGATCTCAGGATCAGCCCAGGATGAGGAAGCCAGGCACATGAAAGTCTCGGCGACGCGCGAGCACCTGCTCGAAGCCCTGCAGAGCGTCATCGGCGTGGTGGAGCGCCGGCAGACCATGCCGATTCTGTCGAACGTGCTGCTGAACGCACGCGAGAACCGGCTGCGCATCACGGCCACCGATCTGGAGGTGGAACTGGTGGCGGCAGCGCAGATCGAGCTGCACCAGGCCGGGGACGTGACGGTGCCGGGTCGCAAGCTCTACGACATCGTGCGGACATTGCCGGATCACACCTCGATCAGTCTGTCACGTGAGGCCGACAAGGTGGTGGTACGCGGCGGGCGCAGTCGCTTCACGCTCTCGAGCCTGCCGGCCGGGGAGTTTCCGGTGATCGGTGAGATCGGCGCGCAGCACAGTCTGTCGCTGGGGGCGCGTGATTGCCGCAGGCTGATCGACAAGACACATTTCGCAATGGCTCAGCAGGACGTGCGCTACTACCTCAACGGCACCCTGCTGGAGACGGACGGTCAGGCGCTGCGTGCGGTGGCGACCGACGGTCACCGGCTCTCCTGGTGCGAGCTGGCGCTGCAGGGGGCCGCCCGGCCTTCCGGAGAGCTGCAGCAGATCATCGTGCCCCGCAAAGGTATGCTGGAGCTGCAGCGGCTGCTCGATGGAGAGGGGGAGATCACCCTCGATCTTGGATCAAATCATGTTCGCATCCAGATCGGCGATGTTAGACTCACATCAAAGCTAATTGATGGCAAATTTCCGGAATATAGCCGGGTCATTCCATCCCAGCCCCCGCGCGTGATGAGCGGACCTCGTGAGGCTCTTCGGGCCGCATTGCAGCGCACGGCGATCCTCTCCAACGAAAAGTACCGCGGTGTACGCCTGACCTTCTCCGCCGGTCTGCTGACGGTGCAGGCGCACAATCCGGAGCACGAGGAGGCGGAGGATCAGGTCGAGGTCGATTTCGCGGGCGAAGCGCTCGAGATCGGTTTCAATGTGGGATACCTCCTGGATGCGCTGAGCGCCATTGAGACCGAGGCCGTTGAGATCTGTCTGACCGGCGCCGACAGCAGCTGTCTGATCCGTCCTCCCGGTGACGCCACAGTCAAATACGTCGTCATGCCGATGCGGCTGTAGGCGCGCGCCGGGCCGGAGTGAACCTCGCGGAGCTGCGGCTGGAACACGTGCGCTGCCTCAGCCGGGCAGAGCTCACGCTGCATCCCCGGCTGAACCTGATCACGGGAGCCAACGGCGCCGGCAAGACCTCGCTCCTCGAGGCGGTATACCTGCTGGGTCGCGGCCGCTCCTTTCGGACGCGACATACGGAACAGCTGATCCAGGGGGGAACGGAGGGGCTCTGGGTGGCCGCAGGGCTCGTCGCCGGCGCCGCCATTCGAATGGATCTGCAGTGCCACAAGCGCGACGGAGTCGTGGCGCGGATCGATGGGCGGCCGGTCACTTCCTTTGCCGAGCTGTCCGAGGTATTGCCCGTACAGGTCATCGAGCCGGGGATCCACCGTTTGATCGAGGAGGGACCCGCGCGCCGCCGGTGGCTGGACTGGGCGGTGTTCCACGTGGAACCCGGTTTCGTCGGGCAGTGGCAGGGGTATATGCGCTCGCTCCGGCAGCGCAACGCCGCACTTCGAGGCGCCGGCGAGGGCGATCCGCTGCCGTGGGAAGTGCAGCTCGCGGGCCTGGGCGAAGCATTGACTGCCGCGCGAGCCCGTGTGCTCGAGGCGGTACAGCCCTACCTTCAGGAGATGCTCGACGCGCTGGATGCCGCGCCGGCGACATGGGGGTTTGAACCGGGCTGGCCTTCCGCGGTGCCGCTGGGCACGCAGCTGGCGCGGCAGCGGGAGCGGGACCGACAGCGTGGATATACCGGTCCTGGGCCGCACCGCTTCGATGTGGCGATACGCATGGGAGGGCGCCCCGCTCGGGAGGTGATCTCTCGCGGCCAGCAGAAAGTGCTCGGCGCCGCGATGACGGTGGCGCTGGCCCACTACCTGGCCCGAGCCGCTGGGCGCCCGCCGACGCTGCTGCTCGATGATCCGGCGGCGGAGCTGGATGCCGCCCACACCGAGCGGTTGATGAGCGCCGTCCTGGCATTGGGCAGCCAGTGTGTCGTGACCGTTCTGAAGCCCGAGAGCCTGCCCGCCGCGATGCCCGATCGGGTGTTTCACGTGGAACACGGCGGGGTCAAACAGCTATAATCGACCCAGGAGGACACCGCCCTGGCAACGACAGCAACGGACGTCTACGACTCAAGCAAAATCAAAGTCTTAAAGGGCCTTGATGCGGTGCGGAAACGGCCAGGAATGTACATCGGGGACACCGATGACGGCACCGGTCTGCACCACATGGTGTTCGAGGTCGTCGACAACTCGATCGACGAGGCGCTGGCGGGCTTTTGCGACCGCATCGTCGTGACCGTGCATGCGGACGAATCGGTGACGGTGACCGATAACGGTCGAGGCATCCCCGTCGACATCCATCCCGAAGAGGGGCGCTCGGCAGCCGAGGTCATTATGACCGTGCTGCACTCGGGCGGGAAATTCGATGACAGCTCCTACAAGGTTTCCGGCGGGCTGCACGGCGTGGGCGTCTCGGTGGTCAATGCCCTGTCCGAATACCTGCAGCTGACGGTCTGCCGGGACGGCCAGATCTACCGGCAGGAGTACCGGCTCGGGGTGCCCATGGCGCCGCTGGTCGCGGTCGGGGTGACCGCCGAGCGCGGCACGACGATCCGCTTCAAGCCCTCGGCGGAGATCTTCACCAACATCCAGTTCGACTACGAGCAGCTCGCCAAGCGACTGCGCGAGCTGTCGTTCCTGAACTCCGGCGTGCGCATCGAGCTGATCGACGAGCGTGAGAACAAATCCGACATGTTCCAGCACGACGGTGGCCTGCGGGCGTTCGTCAAGCATCTGAACCGCTCGCGCACCCCGATCCACGAATCGGTGCTGTGGTTTCGCGTCCAGGAAGGCGAGATCACCGTCGAGGTGGCGATGCAGTGGAATGACTCCTACCAGGAGAGCATGTACTGCTACACCAATAACATCCCGCAGAAGGATGGCGGTACGCATCTGTCGGGATTTCGCGCCGCCCTCACGCGCACGCTCAACGACTACATCGAGAAGGAGGCGCTCGCCAAGAAGGAGAAGATCGCCAGCACCGGCGATGACGCGCGCGAGGGCCTGACCGCGATCCTGTCGGTGAAGCTGCCGGACCCGAAGTTCTCCTCCCAAACCAAGGACAAGCTCGTCTCCTCGGAAGTGAAGGGCGTCGTGGAGGCGATCGTCGCGCAGAAGCTCGGCGAGTTCCTGCTCGAGCGCCCGCTGGAAGCGCGCGCCATCGTGCAGAAGATCGTGGAGGCGGCGCGCGCGCGCGAGGCGGCGCGCAAGGCGCGCGAGATGACCCGTCGCAAGGGCGCCCTGGACGTCGCGGGCCTGCCCGGCAAGCTCGCCGACTGCCAGGAGAAGGACCCGGCGCTCTCGGAGATCTTCATCGTCGAGGGCGACTCCGCCGGCGGCTCGGCCAAGCAGGGTCGCGACCGACGCACGCAGGCGATCCTGCCGCTCAAGGGCAAGATCCTGAACGTCGAGAAGGCGCGCTTCGACAAGATGCTCGCCTCCGCCGAGGTCGGCACGCTGATCACCGCGCTCGGCTGTGGCATCGGCCGCGAGGACTTCGACATCGCGAAGCTGCGCTATCACCGCATCATCGTCATGACCGACGCGGATGTCGACGGCAGCCACATCCGCACCCTGCTGCTGACGTTCTTCTATCGGCAGATCCCGCTGCTGATCGAGCGCGGCTACGTGTACATCGCACAGCCGCCGCTCTACAAGGTCAAGCGTGGCAAGCAGGAGATTTACGTCAAGGACGACAGCGAGCTCAACGCACTGCTGCTGAACACCGCGCTCGAGGAGGCGGCGCTGATCGTGAAAGCCTCCGCCGAAGCCCTGTCCGGCTCGGGGCTGGAGATGCTCGCGCGCCGCTACATGGAGGTGCAGGCCATCATTCATCGCTGGGCGCGTCGCTACGACGAGCGGCTGCTCGAGGAGCTGGTCTACGTGCCCGAGGTGACTCCTGCGGACTTCGGCCGGGTGGAGTTCATGCGCGGCTGGACCGCGCAGCTGGAAGCACGGCTGAACGCGCGCAGTGAGGGCCGTACCCAATACCGGCTCGCGCCGCGCCTGGGTACCGAGGGGCAGCCGCTGCGGGTGGCGGTGCGCAAGACCGAGCACGGCTTCACCGGGGAGAAGTTCCTGCATCGCGAGTTTTTCGAGTCGGCCGAGTATCGGCGCATTGCGGACCTCGGGCGTGCGCTCGCGGGGCTGATCGGCGAGGGCGCCCAGGTGAAGCGCGGCGGGGAGCGTGAGGAAATCGGATCCTTCAAGCAGGCGATGAGCTGGCTGTTCGAGCAGGCGCGCAGGGGCCAGAGCATCCAGCGCTACAAGGGCCTGGGCGAGATGAACCCCGAGCAGCTGTGGGAAACCACGATCAATCCTCAGACGCGCCGGCTCATGCAGGTGCGGATCGAAGACGCCGTGGCTTCCGATGAGATCTTCACGACGCTGATGGGCGATCAGGTCGAACCGCGTCGCGAGTTCATCGAGAAGAATGCGCTGACGGTGGCGAACCTGGATATCTGAGCGGGCTGCCCTGTCCGCGGAGGGCACGATGATCGATCTGTATTTCTGGCCGACGCCGAATGGACTGAAGCTCAAGCTGTTTCTCGAGGAGAGCGCACTGCCGTACCGGATCATTCCGGTCAACATCGGCAAGGGCGAGCAGTTCCAGCCCGAGTTTCTCGCCATCGCGCCGAACAACCGCATCCCCGCGATGGTCGACCACGATCCGCCAGGAGGGGGTGCGCCGATCCCGCTGTTCGAGTCGGGCGCGATGCTGCTGTACCTTGCCGAGAAGATCGGCCGCTTCATTCCCAGTGACATCCGCGGCCGGGCCGAGGTGCTGCAGTGGCTGTTCTGGCAGATGGCCGGGCTCGGGCCGATGGCCGGGCAGAATGGCCATTTCCGCGTCTATGCGCCGGAGAAGCTCCCTTACGCGATCGATCGTTACACTAATGAAACACACCGCCTCTACAGCGTCCTCAATCACCGGCTGGCCGACCGCCCGTTCATCGCCGGCGACTATTCGATCGCCGACATCGCCTGCTATCCCTGGATCGTGCCGCACGAGCGCCAGGGACAGAATCTCGCGGAGTTCCCGCACCTGAAACGCTGGTTCGAGGTCATCGCCGCGCGACCCGCCACGATCAGAGCCTACGAAGGGGTGGCCCGGCCCTACGAGCGCTCGAGCCCGATGTCGGAGGAGGAGCGCAGGATTCTGTTCGGCCAGAGCGAGGCGGGAGGCATGCGGGGCTGAAAGGTGCCCGCTCGCGTCGGCCGCTCCCGCTCGGGCGCGCGAGGCGCTGCGCTACTTGAGGTTCTGATCGAACCAGCGAAAGCCCGCCCACAGGCCCACCGCGCTGCCCACCGCACCGAGCAGCAGCGCGCTGCCGATGCCGATCACGCCTCCCAGCCACCATCCGAGCGAGCCGAGCACGGATGCGGCGAGCCAGCCGATCAGCGAGCGCACCGGCCTCTCCTCGGCATCCCCCCGGGCCGTGCGACCCGTGCGGACCGCGCCGTCGACGTGTACTGCACCGGATCACCTGGCGCCCACCCATCCGACCTTCAGTGTGCCAGCGAGCCGCAGCGCGCCCCTGTCGACTGGATCGCGTTCCTGCGATTCACGCCGGCGGCCCCGAATGCGCCTCGATCCACTCCTGCGCCTGCAGATTGACGTCGCGCGGATTGCGGTCGACGGCGCTGATGGGCGGGCCGATGATCACGCGGATGACGCCGGGCCGCTTCATCAGGCCGCGGCGCGGCCAGTAGTAGCCCGAGTCGTGCGCGACCGGCACGATGAGCCTGCCGGTGGCGGCGGCCAGCATCGCGCCGCTGACGCCGTATTTGCGCGTCTGGCCCGGCGGCATGCGCGTGCCCTCCGGAAAGATCACCACCCACTCGCCCTCGGCGAGGCGCCGCTTGCCCTGCTCGAGCACGGCGCGCACCGCCGCCGAGCCGCCGCCGCGGTTGACCGCGATGGCGTGCAGCTGGCGTATGCCCCAGCCGACGAACGGCACCCACAGCAGCTCGCGCTTGAGCACCCAGACCTGGCTCGGCAGCAGCAGCGCCTGTGCCACGGTCTCCCAGCTCGAGGAGTGCTTCATCAGCACGATGTGATTACCGGCCGGAAGCCGCTCGGCTCCCTCGACGCGGTGCTCGAGACGGCAGGTCCAGCGCAGCACCGCGAGGATGACCCGCGCCCAGACGCGCGCCAGGCGGAAGCGTGCGCGAAACGGCAGGAACAGGCAGGCGAGCACGAAGAAGATCGCGTAGCCGAACGTCCACGCCATGAAGAACACGGTGAACAGCAGCGAGCCCGCGGTCTGGCGGACGCTGCGGGGAGCAGCCGTCACGGGCGGGGAGGCCGTGCGCGGGCCGCTGCCCATCGGCGTCAGCCCGGCAGGCGCGACAGCTCTGCGATGCGCCCGAACAGCGCGCGCAGTCCGGAGAGCAGCGCGAGCCGGTTGGCGCGCAGCGCCGCGTCCGGATCGTTGACCAGCACCTGGTCGAAGAACGCATCGACCGCGGGACGCAGTCCCGCGAGCCGATCGAGCGCGCCGTCATAGTCGCGCTGCCCGATGGCCGAGAGCACCGCGTCGCGCAGCTGCTGCAACCCGGCGTGCAGCGCGCGCTCGGCGGGCTCATGCAGCAGCGCCGTATCGACGCGCGGGTGCGCGTGGCCGCGATCGTCGGGCGCGGCGCCGCCGGCGGATTT
>Ga0335072_10009815_pt1 | contig 13803 bp, 9 predicted proteins | sample Lox_Sample_21_FD_206725 | JGI IMG/M metagenome (GOLD analysis project Ga0335072, IMG submission 206725) | Soil microbial communities from Loxahatchee National Wildlife Refuge, Florida, United States - Lox_Sample_2.1 | ecosystem: Environmental > Terrestrial > Soil > Wetlands | place: USA: Florida...
TTGGTAGGTTTTGGTTTGGGGGGGGTGGGGGGGTCTTGTTGGTTTTTTTTATGGTTTTGGGGTTTGGTGGTTGGGGGGCTGGGGGGGGTTGTTGGGAGTGGGCAGGGAGGATAGAGCTGGTGGAGGGGAGGAAGGAAGGAGAAGAGGTCGTGAGCTCGACGAGGGTGAGGGAGACTGTGAAGAGTGGGGATAGGGATATGTTGCGGAAGTTGGTCTCTGAGGGCGTGGCGGATTGGGTGTTACAGGAAGGGCTATATATGGATGATTGAGGCTGTTGAAAAGCTGTCCTTAATATAGAAAGCTGTCACCATTATCCAAAGCTGTCTGTGGCCGATATCCAAAACTATCGCCATTATACAAAAAGCTCTCATCATTATACAAAGCCGTCATCGCTGTCACGATTAGTAAGCCTTCGTAGACTTTTGTCTTGTTGGCATTCAGGCAAGAGGAAGCCGCGTTAGTGGCCGCGAGGCCGTCACGAGGAAGCATGTGCTTTCTTTGTTGGGTCCAACCAGATATTGCTAGAACGAATCTAAGAAATAGACCTTTCCTAAGCCTCCTTGAGACAACCCAATCCTTTTCCAGCGATTATGCTTGAGTTTGACCTTATCTAATCGATCTCATCGTCCTCCTCTAACGGTTGTGTAATGCAATCATCATAGAACCTTGGATCCGCAATACTTATTTCTGATGTTTCACCCACCTCGAGAACAGTCATGTTCCCTTCACCATCGACTTCTTCATCAATACCTCCATCACCAAACACTACCATTCTTGCAGCCATCTCATCCCTTCTTATTCCCTCCGCGGTTTCCCTTTCTACCTCTTCATATAGTCCTTCGCCAGCAATTTCGCCCGCAAGAAGCTCCAACTCAGGAAATGCTAACTTCCCTCCAACACTAACACTGTTATTCCTTCCATGGATTGCAACGTCCATAGCAATGCTTTTAGTTGTTCGCAGCTTATACAAGGATGCTCGGATCTGTTTGCTTAATCTAATCAGTAGGCCGTTATGCTGCTCTTTCTCACGATGATGGTGATGGCGCTTCCGTTCGCTTTTCATCCACTTGATTATACGATCTTTCATATCTTTGATAGCGAAGTCTTTCGGGCTGACATCATCTGGTAGACTCGCACTAGCCGTATATGCTTCGTGCATGTCACTCGGAAAGCGAGCCCATGACTCTGGAGGCATCCTTGCACGCGGAGGAGATGGGCCTTGTACTACTGCAGCAGTCTTGGCCTTTGCCTGCCGTTCTCGAGCTTCTAGCTCGTTCGCCCATTCATCTTCCTTTGCTCTCTCTGTTTCAACTTTGCGTGCTTGTCGGCGTAATTCCCTCTTTAATTCGAACTCCACACCATTAATTGGTAATCTCGCGATATCAATATCCTTTAAAAAGTCTATGCCGGCCTTGCTCTTTACCTTCAGTTTCCGTGACACACTTCCCATGGCTAAGGGACTCCCATGACGATCACTTAGGTCTTTCTTGGTTGGGGATGATTCAGTTACAAGTTGCGCCTCATACTCCTCTTGTGTCCTTTTAAAAGCTTGCGCCAAGATGCTCTCAGTGTTATCGCTATGAGCTTTCAACGGATCTCTTGCAGGACTACTTGGCACCTTGGTGCCTGGATTTCTTGCGCTGGGACTCACCGTACTACCAGTCGAACGGCTCCTGTTTGAAAAGGTATAACCAAAACCTTGCCGACCAGGGACCTGGAGCTCAAAAGTGCTCGCACCATCGTAGCTTCTAGAGACCAACTTAGCAAGTCTAGGTAGTTGCAAGGTGGCAGAGAGAGACGATTTCTCCTGAGAAACAGTCGGCGCACGCATTTGCTGCTCACCAAAATCCTCGTTGAATTTGCTCCGAACAGAAGATTTTTGTCCTGATTTTTCCATTGATTTGGGAGACTTAATTTTGATTTTGTCAAGCTAAGCTGCTCGCTCACGAACGCTCAAAGTTTCTGACACCAACATGGAACTCTCTACTGTGTGTCGGTGGTCATATCTAGATGACGATATACCATGGCTGTCAACGGACATCTTGACGTCTGCCGCGGTGATCGTTGTTAGAATAATTGGTGGGGCTTGAGGATCTGTAAGGTTTGCTACCAAATCAGTCATACAGCGCCACTGAAAGGATATTGTCACCCTACCTTGATATTCACCGCTTGGAAGTTTAATTTTAGGCCCGAGCAAAGAGGGTACACTAATTGTAGAATTTTTCGAAACGTGTTTTGCGGAGTTCTCAGTAGAGGCATAAATGGACAAGATTCCATCACGTACATCTCCCCAGCTCGTGGAAAGTTTGGAATCTGACATGCCTGAATTAGACTCACTGTGGTGATGCATGGATTGACTTATTGCTTTTTGATTAGAGGCTTCGCTGTTTTGTGAGCGAGCCCGATGATGAGACTGACTACCCCAACTTGACAGTTGCGGAGAAGATGAATGACTGTGCAAGCCTCGTGATGCCAAGCGTTGGGAGATTCGCATGTCAACTAAGGAAATAGGAGCCGTAAGCAATTCGGCATTGTCATCAACACCTTCGTAGCCAATGAGTTCCGGGCAGAAGACTGATTGCGATGCAGTAATGTTTGGGACACTAATGAGGTTAGGAATATTGGCAGCAGCAAATGGTGATGCACCTATTCCTGGGCCCCGAAACCGCCTCAACGGACTGGTTAAGGTACTGCGCGCTCCAGAAGCCGCAGCTGGATAAGAAATCTTATGCTCTTTGCTTAAAGCACGTAATTGGATAGCCCTTTGATCAGAGGCAAACGATAGTCGCCATGAAGTCCGACGAGTAGTTGGATCCACGATATCTGGCAGTCTCTGAGGCTTTAACATCAGCGAGGGAGGCGTTGGAAAATCTGAGCTACTTCTGCAGGTAGCCCAATCCCTCGTAGTCCTGATCAGTCCCTTGGAATTGTCAAGAGCCGCAAGGCTGTGTCTTCGCCGTATGGCTGAAATTCGTGAGGAATTCCGCACATAAAACTCGTCATCAGACTTCCGGGGCAACGGAGGGGGTGCTGAAGTCACCTCCAGTGATTCCAAGGAATCCATGTCTTCGTTTCGATTCATAGGCCGCGATTTCTTATGAGAGCTGTTTTCTGTAGGAAGAGTTGAGAGAGATTTAGGATCATCATCATCATAGGCGCCTTCACCACTCAGCTTCTCCTTAATCCTTCTGTCTCTAATCAATCTCAGTCTTTGAATCTCCTCGTCATTATTCATGACTATGGAACGAGGACGATGCTTCGACAACGTTGAGTCGTGTGATAAGTGCTTCCGAAGCTTTGACTTAACAGCACCCAATATACTAGAGCTCCTTTTCACCCCGATAATCCTACTTTCATCCTTGTCAGCGTCCGAATTATCGCCTTCAAACAGAGTCTGCAATTCCGCCACATATTCAGGCTTCAACAGGCAGGACGCCGTGCTCCAAGACGCCACTGGCTTCACTGGTCGTGATGGGAGGCCTTCTAGCAACGAGGGTTCCTGACTTATGCAATAGTTATAAGAAGACATGATGCATAATGGAAACTCCACTTAACAGGAGAGTATGAAATAATGAAAGAGTATACAGCACGACTCGATATTGTAGGTTAGAAGGCATCCAGGCATTGGGGGAAAGTACGAGGAGATAGGGACAGGCTAGGAATTGCGAAGATTTAGGATTCCAAGATGCTGTAGCAAAACAGCAGGGGCCATAAATCATGGAAGGAATGACGGATACACTTGTCAACACCTGGTCATTGCTAGTGACCATGAGCACTTTCCCTTAGAACTAGATCCGGCAAGATGGATGAACATTATTATCTCTTCGAGCTCTATTTCTGGTCAGCTAATTCTGTGAAGAATGTACATGACGACAGGAGAAGCTATGAGAGCCGGAGAAATAGCAAGAAGAGTTGCAGTAACAACGGAAGGACTAGGACCATTGAAGAAAAGAACGAAAAGACAGAGGAAATGGCCAATTCAAGAAAAGACAACAAGAAATATAGCAACGACTTGGTTCCACAAGGCGTACTCAGGTATTGTAAAGATATAACGTGATTATAAAAGCTTAGTGAAAGGGTGTCCCGTACTCGTATCTAACTGCTCGAGGTTAAGCATAAGCTCGCTTATGGAGGGGCACGCTGTGCTAGGGCACCGGAAACGCAATATCGAATGCTTGATCACTTTTCACCGCTTCTCATCCATTCTCCCCACAATCTCTCAACGAAAACTCACTTAGGTTCTGCTACGTTTGAGAATCTTGGTATTTTATTTCCAAGTCTTGCTATTCCCTGATTCCTTGAGGAGTCTTCGAAATAACACGGAATCCGCAGACTCTCAGCCCAACTAGAAATCAGTATCCTAAATTTTTCGTCCCAGTCTACGAAACTTGAGACTTGCCAAGATGGTTCAATCGTACGTCCAAAATACTCTCTAAACTTCTCTCATATCCTGACTTCCCGTTCCCTAAATTGCTTAAGGTTTTCATCTCCAATCATCCCCAGCTGACCCAATGTGAATTTTAGATCCATCCTCGGCTTCCCTCGCATGGGCGTCGATAGGAATCTCAAAAAGGTATTGCTTGTTATCATGCAAAAACTTAGCATTAAACTTATTGTAAATCTAGGCAACGGAGAATTACTGGGCTTCAAAGATATCTCAAGAAGAGCTTCTCAGCGAAGCAAAACGTCTCCGTCTCGCGCATTGGAAGATTCAGAAAGATGCTGGTGTTGATATCATCCCCAGCAATGATTTTGCACTTTACGATCAAGTCCTCCATCACATCCAGGACTTTGGAGTAAGTTTTTGACGACGTAATGCTTCAACATAGCTAACTCACCTCCTTCAGGCAGTTCCAGAGAGGTACACGAAGTACAAGCTCGACCCTATCGATGAATATTTTGCAATGGGCCGCGGCCTTCAGAAGGAGGGTGTCGACGTTCCTAGCTTGGAGATGGTGAAATGGTTTGACTCGAATTATCACTATGTCAAGCCAACACTCCAAGACAACCAGACCTTCAAACTCAACCCCAACCCAAAGGCTGTTGTTGAGTTCCTCGAGGCCAAGGAGGCTGGTATAACCACTCGCCCTGTCCTTGTCGGGCCGATCTCTTTCCTTGCCCTGGGCAAGCCCGATCGTGGCCAGAAAGTTGAGCCAATCTCATTGATCGAGAAACTCTTACCTGTTTACGAAGAACTTCTCATCAAGTTGAAAGAGGCCGGTGCCGAGACTGTTCAAATCGACGAGCCCACACTAGTCTTCGACTTGCCAGCGAAAACTAGGGCAGCTTTCAAGCCAACTTATGAGAGATTTGCGGGCTTAGGATCTAAGATCCCTCATTTAGTCTTTGCAACATATTTTGGCGACATTGTCCACAATATTGACGCCTTGCCGAAAGATATCTACGCTGTCCATATCGATTTAGTCCGTAACCCAGAGCAGCTTGAGACTGTCATCAGCGCTCTTGGCCCAAAGACAATACTCTCCGCGGGTGTTGTAGATGGCCGTAACATCTGGAAGACTAACCTAAAACGTGCCATTGAGACTGTCGAATCTGCCATTCAGAAGCTCGGCAAGGATCGGGTTATCGTTGCCACATCAAGCTCCCTCCTCCATACACCCCACACTCTCGCCAGTGAGAAAAAACTTGACCCAGAGATTGCTGACTGGTTCTCCTTCGCCTGTGAGAAAGCCGTCGAGGTTGCTATTATTGCCAAGGCCGTTACCGATGGCCCAGCCTCTGTACGAGAGCAGCTTGAAGCCAATGCAAAGTCAGTGCAGGCTCGAGCAAGCTCAAAGCGCACAAACGATCCTAAGGTCAAAGAGCGACAATCCAAGATCACGCCAGATTTCTATAACCGCAAGTCTGAGTTCCCAACTCGTATTGCACAGCAGCAAAAGCTTCTTGGATTACCTCTCTTCCCCACTACTACCATCGGTTCTTTCCCACAGACAAAGGAGATCCGTATTCAGCGCAACAAATTCACTAAAGGAGAGATCACAGCCGAGGAGTACGAAAAGTTTATTGAAAAGGAGATACAGGATGTAATCAAGATTCAGGAGGAGCTTGACCTCGATGTATACGTACACGGCGAACCAGAGCGTAACGACATGGTGCAGTATTTCGGCGAGCGTCTGGATGGTTATGCATTCACTACACATGCCTGGGTGCAAAGTTACGGTTCGCGTTGCGTGCGTCCCCCAATCATTGTTGGAGATATCTCCCGCCCAGCGCCGATGACTGTAAAGGAGTCGAAGTACGCCGTCTCGATCTCGAAGAAACCGATGAAGGGTATGTTAACTGGACCCATCACTTGTCTTCGCTGGTCCTTCCCTCGTGATGATGTCCACCAATCTGTCCAGGCAGAGCAGCTTGCTCTAGCCCTCCGTGACGAGGTTATCGACCTTGAATCTGCTGGTGTCTTCGTCATCCAAGTCGATGAACCTGCGCTCCGTGAAGGTCTTCCCCTTCGATCTGGCAAGGAACGTGATGCCTACCTTGATTGGGCCGTCAAGTCGTTCCGTCTTTCGGTATCAGGTGTCAAAGACTCTACTCAAATTCACTCTCATTTCTGTTATTCCGAATTCCAGGACTTCTTCCATGCCATCGCTGCTCTAGATGCTGATGTGCTTTCTATCGAGAACAGCAAGAGTGATGCCAAGCTTCTGAAAGTATTCGTCGATGAGGCTTATCCTCGTCACATCGGACCTGGCGTCTATGACATCCACTCCCCTCGGGTTCCAAGCGAGCAGGAGATTAAGGACCGTATTGAAGAGATGCTGCAATACCTGAAGCCGGATCAGCTTTGGATTGATCCTGACTGTGGTCTGAAGACTCGTCAATGGAAGGAGACCAAGGCTGCCTTAACAAATATGGTTAATGCCGCGAAGTATTACCGCAAAAAGTACGAGGAGAAGGAATTATAATTATGTCATGTAGTGTTATGAGAATATGACATGGGGTTGATGAGTGTACTGGGTGCTTGAGCTAGGGCAAGGGCACGATCTCAACATCGGCGTTTCTGGCATGGGCACAAGGACAGAAAAAGCTTTCAATTATTCATTCAACAGCATCGAGGTGGAAGAGATGCCCATCAACCGGACATCTCCATATGGCGTTTAGATAGCGTAATTGCTTTGCTGTGCAGTGGCTAGTGAGATGTTTTCATACTCATAAAAGCTTAGAAATATACCCAATTCAACCGGGCATCAAGCTTGCATTGCGTTGACCGTCAATTAATATCTACTGTAAGCTGCGTGGACACTGTAGAAAAGAATTTTTTCAGCTGTATCAGCTTGAAATGAGGTACCCATAAGGCATGCTCCACCCCGGGCAGGTCGGACCCGTAACAGTAACCTGAGTGCCTGGCAGCTTGCAGATCCCCTTGGCGTGCATAAAGAGGGTGTGGCGGCGCCAATCAGCCGCTGACTGTTTTGAAACGGTGGGCTGCAGGGTCTTCCATAGCTGTCGTCAGAGTTCGTGTTCTGATTGATGGGTGGCCCCAGGTGGTCTGGCCGATTTTGTTTCGTGTTCCTGACCCACCGACTGTTGTTGTTGAAACGAAACCAATCAGTACCCAACGGACGGCACTGCATGCTTTTTGCCGACTCCCTAAACAACTCCTGAATGGGACATGCGCTCCACAACCATAACATCAAAGTTGTACGGAGCACTGGACTCGGCTCAGGGCTACATCATCATGCTCTCCTGGAGGATCCCGCAATGTGACATGTATCCTTCCCTTGGCGGCTGAAGCTAGGGGTGCTTGAAGTGGAGTTAAGCTTGTCATCCCTTCTCTCTCTTTCTCTTTTATCTGGCTTTCTCTTCTCCCACGAAGATTCTCCACCACAGTCCTTACGTTCTTTTCTGTCAAGTTCGATTCTCGTACCCAACTTCATTTCATTCATTATCTGAGATCATCTTCGCGGAATTGACTTTCGCTCCTTTTACAAACACATTTTGAACATCATCCAGCTCCGTACTGGTAAACGGGCTCACGACTTATCACGAAATTTTCAACATAGCAATTTTGATCTTGGAAGAGCATTGATTGCTCAGTTACAACCTGCCAAGCTTCATTGACCTTTCACCAGGTTCGGTTCTATCAGAATGCAGCTTCTCAAGTTCTCCGCGGTTTTCTTCGCTTCAATTGCCCTTGCTGAATACCAGCATGGGCATGGAATGCAACATTTCCATCACCGCCGTCAAATGAACTCTACAACCTCTGATATCTCTACCACCTTGACTGTATACCAAACCGTGGTTCAAACAATCACTAGCTGCGCGCCTACAATAACAAACTGCCCTGCTCGATCCTCGGCAGGTGCTGGCGTTATCACAGATGTAGTAGTGCTCACGACGACTGTGTGCCCTATTGCCGCCGCAGAATCCATCGCATCTTCCATTATTTCTGCTGCTGGTGGCTCTTCGAGTGCTTTCACAGGAACGCCAGCATCATCAACTGTCAGTATCCCTTTGGGTACCGGGTCGGCTGGCGCAGGAGGCTCGGAAGGTTCAGGGACAAATGGAGGCAGCGAAGGCTCCAGCTATGCTCTCGGCGCTGCATCTTCTACCACTATCATGACCACCACACTCCAGCAGACTTCAACAGCGACAGCTTACATCACACAGTACGTCACAATGTCGCAGTCCACGTCGCCTGTCGCGACTGGAGAAGCGGCTGCTCAGACTGGAGCAGCTGGGATGGAAAGTGGAGCGGCTGGGACGCAGACTGGAGCCGCTGCCGCTGCATCTTCCGGCGAGCCAACAACGACTATTACATCCTCCTCAACCACGACCAAATACATAACCATAATGGTTGCTCCTTCAAGTTCAGGACTTCCCACAAATGGAGCCGCCGCTGCTAGCAGCGCAGGAGCCAATGGAAGCGGCAGTGATAGTGGGAGTGGAAGTTGTGAGTGTGCTGCTGTTGCTCCCGTTACCGTCACTGTGGCATTGGCAACCGTTACTGTCGTAAGTTCTCCGTACGACCTCTTGCGCCACGAAGTATAAGCTCACCAAAACAGACCTACGGTCCTATGGGTGCCTCGCCTACGGCTGAACCATCTGCTGCCGCCTCCGCTGAGGAGGTTAATGTTGCCGCTGCAAGCTCTTCAAACGCTGCTCCTGCCACAACAGCTGAAGTCATCAGCTCTGCCGCTGCAAGCTCTTCAAATGCTTCTCCTGTTACAATATCTGAAGTCATCAGCTCTGCTGCTGCAGGCTCGATCATTACAAATAGCACCGCCCCTTACGGTAACGGGACTGTAACAGTGACTCAGTGCTATGGTAGCACTGGCTTTATTACCTTGGCAAAACCCACTGCAACTGTATCCGCCGGCTACTAGTTCTCTGGGGATGAAAATGTATGGGGCTTAGCATGACCCTGGAGAGTCATGTATCTTATCTTCTCTGTAACTAGACTTTGATGAATACTTTTAGAAGAAATGACGGCTCGTGATTATACATCAAATGTAAGGCATAGCCATCAGAAATGGAACAGGAAAAGGATTGGTGAATGAAAATCTTGGTAAATACAATATATGGTTCATGGAGAATCCAGATCGATGACTTTGAGGCAGGCGGTCAGCGCCCTAAGACGCATTTGGCATTCTGCAGTTAACTCATCTATGTCATAGGGCGAATCGAACTACGTGATGATGGTGCTGAACGAGTAACAGCTGATTTGACAATTACGCTCGCTTCTTTCCTGAGACTTCTTTTCACTTCCTTTTCCACATGTTCCGATCTGTCAGCGGTTTTTGTTTTGCCCAGAATTAGCCGAGTCAGTGTGCCTGCGAGGAATGACTACATCACCGCTCTGCTGTGCGAAACCACCAACCCCCTTCATTTTTCGATTCTTTGTACAATATTTACATACTTTCCTCCTGGGTTGAACTGTGTTTAGGCTCATTGTTTTCGACCTCCAATCAAGTCTGTGGCGACTTATTTCTCTTCTGACCGAGTCCGGCCAAGAGCCCGGCGTCTTACGAAAGTCCGAGACACTAACCGTGCCCTCTTCATTCCTTCAGCCAGCCTGAACTGGACATTCGATTACTCCTTTACTACTATTATCACAAAGATCAGGTCATGATGCGGCGAGCATCCCAGGATCTCAGTGATCCAGATCGAAATATGGCGGAATCCACGGGCGATGCCGAAGGAGATATATCTGAAGACCAGAGTCTCGATATCACAAACTATACAGATGACAACAATCGCATATTCACTCCGCCCCCGCGCATTGCAGCACGTTTCTACAAACCTACAAACAACCGCCGCAAGTCTTCCGCTGCATCCTCTAGGCGCAACTCCATATCTTCAGCGCATTCCCACCAATCTCTGGCATCAAATCGGTCTTATCATGGTGGTCCCCAGAGCAATCACATTGCCCAGCACCTGCGGCGTGCTTCTATCATTGAGAGCCGCAAAGCTAGACTTGCAGACCGAGCTGCTCATGCAGAGAAAGTACGCCTTCGAGCAGCTCTGGCAAAAGCTGCGCCTCGAAGCACAAATAACTCCGAGGAAAGAGCATTAGCCGCGCAACAAGCGAGGGAGAAGAACCTAGCTGAGATTGTAGCGAGTTGTGCTGAAGAAGTTAAGCGTGCTAAGGGTATAGCTGAGAGTATGAAGGAAAAGCGAGAGGCAGAGAACAAGAAGCTTCGCCGGGAAATGGAGGCGAGGCTTGCAGAAGCGGAAAAGAGAAGGGAAGAGATATTGAACAGAGCAAATGCCAAGAGAGGCAGATCTTTGAGTAGGGCCAGGGACTTAATAAATGTAACAAGAAAGAGTCTATCCCCAATGCCAGAGGTTACGGAAGCAATTTCGGAGACTACGGCTGCTTCACGGATACAACAGAGGTGGAGAATCCATCAGCGTTGGAAGGCGCTAAAAGATTTCAATGACTTGGGTCTATCAATTGAAGGTATTCGAAATACCTCTTTCGAAGAGGTTGTCACCTTATTAGCTGAGGAGAAGGTCCTTCTCGGGACCGCTCATGTTCTGAGATTATGTGGCCTGCAAGAAGGAGAGAGCGGTTCTGTTAATGAAATGACTGCTGTGCGGACGTTTCTTAGCGCTTTTCTCATTCTCGGGCATCCAACACAAGTCCTGAGCAGTAAAAGTGATGATGGGGAGCAGGAGCAGGTGGGAGTCGCCCCTGGGGCACCAATACGGCGTAATGATCTAGCTAATCCACAATTACAGGACCTTGTTGCCAAGGCCCGGGATTTGCTGATCTCTTTTGAAAACGTCTTGTCAAGGTTGACTGCAGCTAACAACTATACTCCACTGCCGGCCCGACTTGCAACTCTATCCGAGTCTTACGCTACATTCTTCAACGCCTTTATTGCTTGGAAGGCTCGTGATTCAAGCACACTCATTGATATGATGGTGCTTCAATTTGTAGAGCTGGATGCCATTTGGCAGACTGTCAAGGACAGCACGGAGGAAGCTGTGACAGCATCGTATCGAGAGGGTATTAGGGAAAATCAGCTGAAGCTCATGGTCAGAATTAAGCGACTTGCCGGCGCGGCGCAAGGAAAGCGTCTAATCACCAATGCAATTAGGGAATCTCGAAAGGCCAGAGCAAAGAAGCCGGTGGGAGACTCGAAACCTAGAGCTGCCGATGGTGACTCTTCTACCTCACCTGTCCTCGGGGATCTGGCTGGGTCCGAAAGAACCGTCTCGTCTCACCTACAAACTTTAACACCTCCTGCGACGCCTCGCAGGGAAGAGGCCACCCATGCTGATGAATTAAGAACATCAAACTCAGTTCTGCCAGACAACCGGGTTGTTGTACACGAGCTGGCGCTCAATAAAGAGTATCGTATTGAGATGGGTGACTGCCTTGAACGACGAGGTGCCATCAGCCGTGTCATATTCGATTCAATGCGTCGGGAGGTCGACGCTGGGAACAGCGATCCGTGGGTACTCGCAATGGCAGACAATATCAAGGGAAAGCTCCAAAGACTTCTTCAACCAGGCAATTCGTTGCATACACTTATCGGCGAAGCACTAGATATCAAGGTTGTCTCGCAAGAGTTGCAGAGCGGTAGCTTCTCTTACGAGCGGTTTTTCTCGTTCATGGCATCTATCTTACCCCGCCTCTGCGCACCCTTTCGTGATGAGGAGGTCAAGTCTCTAGTAAATAATTCTCTTCAGGAAGGAGATGTTGTCGATAGGCTTGAAGCGCTAATGCGTTTTATCGACCTTATGCAACTTGATTACGCAAATTTCATGCTCCAGCAATCTGCACCAGAACTTATAAAGCACGCAATCTCGTACGAACAGAAGCGTTTTGCCGATGATCTCGATCAAGGAATTCATACTTTGGAGAAGACTGAGCAATGGTGGAGAGCATCAAGGAATAATGTCCTCGCCGAGGCTGCGCGACGGGATCCCGAGGGAATAAACCTACCCAAGAATAGACCGACGCCTGACCGGTTCTACGCACAGATGCTGGTTGACACCTTCACCTCGTTCAGCTCAGGCGATGAAATTCCCGAGACTTTACGATTGGACCAAAAGCGCATCACCCGAACCAGATCTGAGATTCTTAACATAGTTGCTTGTAGTGCAATCCTTATACAATGCAAGAACCTTCTTAAGCGCGATGTCCGCAGTCAGTGGAAGACAGAGGCAGCTCGCCTACTAAGTGTTCTCGAGGGAGCTAAGACTGTTGAGATTGCAAGAGAAGGCATCCAAGCTGCTCTTGAATCCTCTCGGAGCATGCCAAGTGCCACAAAGGCTCATATCCGGGAGCTTGTGCGGAGGATCACCGAGAATACTTTCGAGACGGCTTCAACTGGTCAGGCGGTAACTGAGCCAGTTATGAGACTACTTCTAACCAGGCTACGAGGTCATATTTTGGGTCGCTTGTCGGCAATCACAGCCTCTGAGAAGGTCAAAGCAACGAGTACAGCGAGCGAAAGTCTCGCTACGCTGGGTTTGCCTGAATTTGTTACCCCGGTAGGGAAGATCGTAGAGGAGTTGGGTAGAGTAGGCGTTATTGATCGGGAAGCACATGCAATATGGTACGAGTTGGTGGCGAAGAAGGTTGAGGCACAGGATTTAGCATCTGGGTCGGTATCATGATTGAGATATCTAGGCGTTACTTGCAGGTCTTTACATTGGGCGATCTTGGATTGAGGCATCGGTTTCGGTTTCGGTTTCGGTATGGCCCCGCTTCGCGGCTTGTGTCACATAAGGACAGCGGCGTTTGGCATAGCATTTGCATCTTGTATTTGATTGAGTCGGATACAGAACGTAGCATTGCATCCATTAAGAACTGCATCTTCATATGCTCAAACTAGAGTTCATGGTTGTATAGTGGGTCTCGCCATGAACGATAGGCTACCTCTGTCCAACCCTCGCCTTTGAAGTGAGGAGGCATGCTAAATATATGGGAGTGCTCCCTCTCTCACCTCATTCTGTGTCTGCCATTCGAGCAAATACTTCAAGTGGATATTGCTTGAGCGTCAACAACATCAACCGCGCTACGTCTTGTTGTTTGGCATGTTGAGAATTTGGTAAAGCTCTGTCAAGTCAGCGCAAACAGAACATTGAACGACGAGAGAACGATTCCTGATAGGAATTGGTTTTTATGATGGTGCTGCTATTGTGTGTACTGTTATGGGCTTGGCAGAGTCTTCTTGATTGTCTTTAAAGGAGTAATTATGAAAGCTTTTGTAGAATGTTCTCATGAGAATTTCCCCTTTCTGTAAAATCAAACATCAAAAGTAGTAAAAGTAAAACTGAGCATTAGGATGTATAGCTGAATGAAGATCCTCTCATATTAACATG
>Ga0335072_10009816_pt1 | contig 13803 bp, 8 predicted proteins | sample Lox_Sample_21_FD_206725 | JGI IMG/M metagenome (GOLD analysis project Ga0335072, IMG submission 206725) | Soil microbial communities from Loxahatchee National Wildlife Refuge, Florida, United States - Lox_Sample_2.1 | ecosystem: Environmental > Terrestrial > Soil > Wetlands | place: USA: Florida...
GCAGGCCGTCTCCGAGCATGGCAAACGCGAGCACCACGAGCGTGATCGCGACGCCTGGCGCAAGGATCTGCCACCAGTACCCGTCCGAGATGGTCTGGGTTGCGGCGGCGATCATGTCACCCCAGTCGACGCTCGGGAACTGAACGCCCATCCCCAGCCAGCTCAAGGTCGCCAGGATCAGGATCGCGTTAGCGATCTGGAAGGTCACGTTGACGACGATCGTGCCCACCGCATTGGGCGCGATGTGCCGCAGGATGACACGCAGCCCGCTGCCCCCCATCACGACGGCCGCCTGGACGTACTCACGCATCCGCAGCGTCAGCGCCTCGGCCCGCACCAGCCGGGCCGTGCTCAGCCAGGAGGTCCCCGCGATGACGACTACCAGGATCACGGTCGACGGCTGGTAGATGGACGTCAGCAGCAACAGCAGCACCACCGCCGGGATGGCGATAGCGGCGTCCACCACGCGCATCATGATCGCATCGGCGGCGCCGCCGAAATAGCCCGCTACGGCACCCCACAGCGATCCCAGCAGGGCGGCCAGGATTCCGGCGATCGCGGCAAGCTCGAGGGACACCTGACCGCCTACCATCAGGCGGCCGAGCTCGTCAGAACCGTCACCATCGGTTCCGAGCGGATGGCCCGCCCGCGGCCCGAGGTTGGCCTGCGACAAGAAGACGTGCGTCTGATCGGTGTGGTAGAGCAGCGGGCCGAGGAAGCAGAAGGCGGCCATCGCGATGATGATGGCGCCGCCGGCAGTGGCCAGCGGATACGCTCGCATGGCAGTGACGCTGCGACGGGACCGGCCGGCCATGGCCGCTCGCTGCGCGGCTGCGGACGGCGGGCTGACTGCCGGACCTGCGTGCCTGCCGCGGCTACCGCGCACGGGCGCGGCCGGCTCAGCAGACTCGGCGGCGGAAACCATGTCGGCGGCCTGACCGAGTACCCTGCGCAGCGGCCTGACATGGTCCCTGGCTGCCTGGCGCGCCGTCATGGACGCGAGTTCCGGACGCGAGGGTCGAGCACGGCATAGCCCACATCGGCCAGCAGCGAGCCGAGGGCAGCGGCAACGCCGATCACCAGCGTGAAGCCCAGCGTCACCGGGAAGTCGTGATTCAGTGCTGCCTGCCAGATCTGCCAGCCCATGCCGGGGATGTTGAACAGGGTCTCCACGACCAGCGCACCGCCGACGATCTGCGGGAAGCTCAGGCCGAGCAGTGTCACGACCGGAACGAGCGAGTTCCGCAGTACGTGGTTGACGACGATCCGTCGCTCTCCGCCACCGCGGGCTCGCGCTGCCTCTACGTATTCCTGGCTCAGGCTGTCCAGTGCCGACGATCGCATGTAGCGCGCGAAAATGGCGACGGTGACCAGCGCCAGCGTCAGCACCGGAAGCGTCAGGTCGCGGGGGTCGGAGATGAAGCCGCCGATGTCTTGCGCCTGCGGGCCTTCTGCCCCGAAGAAGTGCTTGTCGACAGCGAAGTACAGGATGAAAACCGAGCCGAGCACGAACGGCGGCATGGCGTAGCACACGTAGGTCAGCACGCGCAGCGCGTGGTCGATGGGCGAACTCCTGCGCACCGCCTGGAGTAGCCCCACCGGCACGGCTACCAGCAGCGCGATGAGGGTCGAGGCACCGGTCAGGACCAGCGTGCGCGGCAGGCTGGCCGCCAGCAGCGCGGCGACGGTCTCGTTCTGCCTGGTCGAACGACCGAGGTTACCGCTGAGCACGTGGCCAAGCCAGGTCAGGTACTGCGCCAGGAACTGCTGGTGCGCCGAGCCGCTGCCGACCGCTGCCGCAGCCGCGGTGCCGGGAGCGAGCCGGATCAGTCCGAACACGATCAGCGTCACCAGCAGGACGACGGCAACGGCCTGCAGGACGCGGCGGACCAGGTACGCCGTCACGAGTCGGGCCCGCGAGGCCGGCTGCCGTTCACTTCAGGTAATGCCACTCTTCCGGCATGATCGTCAGCGCGCTGTTCTGCGGGCCGATGTCGAGACCCCTGATCGTCTCCACCAGCGACGGGTAGTCCGGTTCGTAGACCACCGGCAGCTGAGGGGCCAGGTAGTTCTGCCACCGGTACATAGCGCTATCGAACTGAGCGGCCGTCCGAGCCTGCAACGTAGCGGTGATCAGCTGGTTGTTGTGCTGGTTGTTGTAGTCGCCTGCGTTGTTCGGCGCGCCGCCCTCGAAGAGCTCGTCCCCGGTGGGCAGGAAGTCAGGCGAATAGGTCCAGGTACCCCACCAGGCCATCTGCCAGGTGCAGTTGCTGGCGGTACAGGTCGGGCTGACTCCGAAAGCGGCGTTGACGACGTCATCGAACGACTCCGGGATGAGGCTGAGATTTATGCCGGCCAGCGACGCGTTGGATGCCAGCTCGCGCGCCGCCGACTGCATCCAGTCGATACCGGTGGCATACATCAGCTTGAGCTTCAGCTGAGTTCCGGCCGGGATCTTGGCACCGCAGTGTCCGGGGCCGGTACCGGCACGGACACACGTGTCGGTGCCGTTCGGCTTGACCGACCAGCCGTTGTCAGCCAGCAATGTCTCGGCTCTCTTGACACTCAGGGTCCACCTGTCGCCCAGAGCCGCCACTTGCGGCGAGATGTACTTCGTCGCAGGGAAACCGCTGACTGGCCCGAAGACTGGCTTGCCGTAACCGTGCAGCGGTCCGTCGATCACGCCTTCTTCGTCAACCAGCGACTGGAACGCCTCCCGGAAGTAGGTCTGATCGAAGATCGGCGCCTGGCCGGTGGTGTTCTTGTAGTTGTACGGGAAGTAGGTCAGCTGCCAGGGATACAGGGCGCTGAGCTGGTAATCCGACAGGGTGCGCGGGTTCGCCCCGACGTTGGAGCCGGCCGGCGGGACCAGGGCATCGACCGTGGGCAGGTAGCCGACGTCGATGGTCTGGCTGCTGGTGGGGTCCTGCAGCACGTTGAATTCGGCGGCCTCAGACGTGAACGGCAGCTCGATGAACGTAGTGATGTGGTCCGGTACCTTCGGGCCGCCGTAGGAGTTGTTGTAGGTCAGCGTCAGGTTGCCGTCAGTAGTCAGCCGCTGGATCTTCCAGGGGCCGTCCACGACGCTCCACAGCGGCGAGGTCGGGAATGTTGAGGGGGCCTTCGACGACTGAGCGGTCAGGTAGTTGAAGACGGCCTTGCAGTCCGCGACGACGGTAGCGCAGTGACTTGGCCCGGCAGCAGTGCGGTCCCAGGCCATCGGCATCGGCGTGACCTGGCTCAGCTCGTTGTTGTCGAACCAGGACTCAGAGAACTTCGGCGTGGTGATGTCCATCTTCATGACGTACTTGCCGGCGGTGCGGATATTGGTTACATCGCTGGGCAAGCCCGTCGGGCTGAAGTAGGCGTCGTTCTCACCCTCGGCCTTCATCATGTTCATCCAGAAGACGACGTCCTGCGCGTCCACCGGCTCGCCGTTCGACCACTTGTAGGTCTTCTTGAGCTTGATGGTGACTACGTTGCCCTGGTAGGTCGGCTTGTAGGCCAGGCTGAGCTCCGGGTTCACGTACGGCTTGGTACCGATGCCGAACCAGTACAGCGGCCGGTACACCAGGTACTGGAAGTCGTCGATATTGAAGATGCTGTCGAACCCGATCTGATTCAGGCCCATGAAGGGAAACGGGTAGGCAGCCGTGCCGCCTGGCGACATGGCGTAGGTGACGGTGGTCCCGCCGTTGCTCGCGCCCGCAGACGCGCCTCCCACGGAACTCGAGGCCGGCCCGCAAGCAGCCAGCAGCACGACAAGACCCACCGCTGCGAAGCCCGCTGCCCCCGCCATGCCGCGACGCCGTACCATGCCGCGACCCCCTCCGATGCCGCGACCACCGCTTAGCATCCGGGCTCGCCGCCTGGCCGCAAGTCCTGCTCGCATCAGGAAACCGCCGTCCCTCTCGCACCGGGAAGCCACCGCAGCGAGCGGCGCTCCGCAAGTCCCGCATTTACGTCTTAGACGCCAAATACTAAATTATGACTTATATACCGCCGCGCACCGTGCCTACGTCACGCCGCGCCAGCCCGGCTGCCTCGCTGACCGGCCCTCGCGCCGGTAGACATCACCGTCGGCCGCCGCCAGGCCGTGGCGGCCATGACGTCAGCAGGCGGGCCGGCCGGGAGGGCTGGCTGACCGGGACTGGCTGGGGCAGAAGCCAGTCCGGATGCGATCAGTTTGGCGGCAGGCATGCGTCGGTAGGACGCTACCGGACTAATGGGCCTTACGCCCGAAAGACGGGCGGAAGCATCCCACTTCTTGACCAGCGATTCCGGCGAACCACCTCGGAGGCCAAGAATCGGGCATCAGCATGGCGAGGCATGGCATGCCCGCTCCCGAAATCTGACAAGCTAGATGAGTGACCCCGCAGAGCCGACGCCGAGAACCAGCGGGCGACCGGGGACAGCATGGCGCGGTCGGAAGCCGCCGGATTCGCGGGTCAGGGCTGGCCGGTTCGCCGCCAAATGCCCTGTTTGCCGAGATGCTGCGCGCTGCCCGCGAACTGCTGGCCGTACGCAGTCCGCTAGATGCCGAGCTCATGGTCAGCGAACTGCTCGGGACCTGGTGGGGACAGCAGAGCAGCCGCGGCTCGCGTAACGCGCGCCGGCGCGCCGAGATCGAGGAGCTAGTCGGCGAGGGGCTGGTCAGCTACGCCGCCGAGCAGGGTAGCCCGGCCGCGCTGGCGCTGCTGTCCGGCATCGCCTGCCTGGGTACTTCCCGCCAGGCGGTCCTGGCGGAGCAGGCCGCGCTCACCCTAATGGACCAGGGAGTGGCCCGTCCTGCCTGGGCCGAGCACGTCGGCGCGGTCGGCGCCGCAGAGTGCTACGTCAACTCCGACAGCTACGGCGACCGCGACGAGGTCGTCTGCGTCTTCAGCTACGCCGGACAGGAGCAGCACGGTCTGGTCGTGGTCGTCGACTACAACGCGGGCGGCCTTGCCCGCGATGGCTGGGTCACGTCGCAAGTAGGCAAGCTGCTCGATTACTGCCGGGACGGCGAGGGGAAAGGACAGACCTTCCGGCAGGTTGACCCGCCGCTGGCCCGCCGGATCCTGGCCACCGCGCTTGCCGCGACCGAGGATGCAACCGATCCCGCGGTAAGTGCCTCGTTTCCCTCCTACCACGCCTTCATCAGGGCCCGGGTGCGCACGCTCCCCCCGGTGCTGCCGCCCGGGGCAGTCAGCGTCGACGCTGCGGCCGCGACGCCGGCCGGCAGCGGGCCGGCGATCACCGCGCCTGCCCGGCGAGCGCTCTGGCGCAAGGACCGGCAGGCCATGCTGGTAGCCGAGTTCCTGGCCTCTGACGAAGCTGAGGACCTGTCCGACCGGCAGGCGGCCAGCCGGTGCGCGGACCACATCGTGGAATACGGCTGCGACCGCGACTTCGGCCGCCCGCTGCGGGTCAGTCCGGCGAAAGCCGAGACCTTCCTGCTGGACTGGCTCCCGCGCAAGGTCGTGCTGTCGCGTGCCGATCAGGAGGCGATGCCGCACGTGCTGCTGGCCTGGGCGCGCTGGGCCGGCCCGAAGTCCGGCCTGGATTCCGCCGCGGTTGCGGCCACGCTGGATGCCGTGTTCGATTCGATGCGCACCTTCCCGACGGCCTACCGCGATCCCGCGTCGTTCGGCCTCGACGCCGATATGATCGGCCGGCTGCTGCCTGACGGCGACCTGGAGGCGCTGGCCCGTCGCCTCCTCGCGTTCCCGCTGCTGCGCGGCAGTTACCGCGGCATCAACCTGGCAACGCTGAGGCCGGCGATCCCGGCGGACCGGCGCACGCTGCTTGCCGCAGACCACGATGACGCGGTCGGGCAGCACGCGGACTCCGGATACCAGGTCAGCGCCGAGCACCTGGACAAGCACGTGGCGCTCGCCGACCGGCTCTGGCGAGGCGATCCACCGGAGCTGTGGGAAGCCGCTCAGCGCTTGCTCGACCTCGGCGAGGACAGGCACGAGGTGCTGCACCTGCTGATCGATACGGTTCGCTCAGCCGGGCCGCGCGAAGCAGACATCGCGGCCGCGCTGGCGAGCCTGCCTCCCGAGGAGCCCGGCTAGCGGTGCCGGCTCCGGCTGAGGGCCGCGATCCGGTGAGCAGCTTGCCACCGGTCATCGACCTCAACGCCGATCTCGCCGAGAGCTTCGGAGCCTGGCGGCTCGGCGACGACGACGCGCTTCTCACGATCGTCACCAGCGCAAACATCGCCTGCGGGTTCCATGCTGGGGACCCGCTGACGATCCGGCACGCGTGCGCGACGGCGGTCGCGCGAGGCGTCGCGATCGGCGCTCAGGTGTCCTACCGCGACCTGGCCGGCTTCGGCCGCCGGGAAATGACGGTACCGCCAGACGAGCTGGCCGCCGAGGTGCTCTACCAGCTCGCCGCCGTGGACGGCATCGCCCGCGCGGAGGGCGGGCGCGTCGGTTACGTCAAGCCGCACGGCGCCCTGTATAACCGGGCGGCCCGCGACCCCGAGCAGGCCGCCGCGGTCGCGTCCGCGGTCTGCGCCTTCAGCCCGCGGCTGCCGGTACTGACGCTGCCCGGCTCGGCGCTGCAGACAGCAGTGACCGACCTGATGCTGCCGGCGGTAGCCGAGGCGTTCGCCGACCGCGCCTACCGCGACGATGGCTCGCTGGTACCGCGAAGCGAGCCCGGCGCCGTGCTTACCGATCCGCAGATCGTCGCGGCCCGCGCGGTCGCGATGGTCGTGCACGGCACCGTCCCGACGGTGTCCGGCACCGCGCTGGAAATCAGCCCGCGCTCAATTTGCGTGCACGGGGACACGCCGGGCGCCGTCACCCTGGCCAGCGCCGTTCGCGCCGCGCTGGAGCAGGCCGGCGTGACGCTCGCACCGTTTGCGTGATCTCGATCAGACGAGCCGGCGATGCGGCGCTCCTGCTCGAGACCACACAGGACGTCCACTCCGGTACTCATGGCGGGAACGAGGCCGCCTGGATCGCCGCCGCCATCCGGGCCGCGGACTTGCCGGGAGTGATCGACGTCGTACCCGGTGCGTCGACGGTGCTGGTCACCTTCCGGCCGGGTGAAGCGGACCGCGACAGCGACCTTGCCGGGCGGCTGCTGCGAGTGGCCAGCCATCCCGGCGCGATCCCGGCTGGCCTGACGGCGGACCCGGTCGTGATCGACACGGTCTACGACGGGCCGGACCTGGCGGATGTCGCGGCGCTGACCGGGCTGCCGGTCGCCGAGGTGATCGCCCGGCATCAGGCGGCTGAGTACCAGGTGGGCTGGATGGGATTCTCGCCCGGTTTCGGCTATCTCACCGGGCTCGACCCGCGGCTTGCCGTGCCGCGGCTGGACAGCCCGCGCGTGTCAGTGCCGGCCGGCTCGGTCGCGGTCGCGGGCGGCCTCGCGGCGATCTACCCGGCTGCGTCGCCTGGGGGCTGGCGGCTGCTCGGCCGCACCGCCGCGGTCCTGTGGGATCCAGATCGTGACCCGCCGGCCCTGTTCACGCCGGGCCAGCGGGTTCGCTTCCGCCCAGTCGGCCGTCTGTCAGGCCCGCGAGTCCCGCGTTTCACGGATCTTGCTGGCTCAAAACGAGATAAAGCCTCTCAGCCAGCCGCCAAAATCCGTGAAATGTCGCCGCGCCGCTGGGTCGAAGTGCTGCAACCGGGCCCGCTGACCACCATCCAGGATCTCGGCCGGCCTGGACTCGCCCACCTGGGCGTGCCGTCCAGCGGCGCGGCCGACAAGGGCAGCCTGCGGCTGGCCAACGAACTCGCGGGTAACGAGGAGGGCGCCGCCTGCCTCGAAATCACACTCGGACGGCTGGAGTTGCGTTTCGGCTTCGACGCGGTCGCCGCAGTGACCGGGGCGCCAGCACCGGTCTCGCTCAGCGCGGCCGGGCGGGTGAGCGACCGCGAGCCGGAAAGCGACCGCGGCGGGACGGGCGGCCTCGGACCGGCTGGTCACGCTGAGCCCCTTCAAACGGCTGCACTCCCCGGACCGGCCCATGAAACTGCGTTCGACGTGCCAGCCGGGACGGTGCTACGGCTTGGCGCGCCCGCGACCGGGCTGCGCAGCTACCTGGCGATCAACGGCGGCATCGACGTCGCGCCAGTGCTTGGCAGCCAGTCGGCTGACTTGCTGTCAGGTCTGGGCCCGGCACCGCTGCGACCTGGACAGGTGCTGCCGGTGGGACGTGCCCGTTCCCGGCAAAAAATAGCTGCGGGACTGAAGCCGCCAGCGGACGGGCAGTCTGCGGCCACTCAGCGGCGCGGAGCGCCGGCGCAGGCTGCCGCGACCGTGCTGCGAGTGATCGCGGGCCCGCGCGACGACTGGTTCACCGGCCCGGCCTTCGCCGCGCTGACTACGGAGAGCTATCAGGTCACTGCTGCAAGCAACCGCAGCGGGCTCCGGCTGGCGGGTCCGCCCTTGCGCCGGGCCCGCCGCGACGAACTGTCCAGCGAGGGCATGGCAGCCGGCTCCCTGCAGGTCAGCCATGACGGCCAGCCGATCCTGCTGCTCGCGGACCATCCGGTGACCGGCGGTTACCCGGTGATCGGCGTCGTCGTGTCGGCCGACCTGGACCTGGCAGCGCAGCTGCGGCCGGGCCAGCTGGTCCGGTTCAGGGTCGCCGGACCGTAGCTCCGGCTAGCCAGCCAGTTCGCGGTAGGCGGCGAGCAGGTCGGGGGCAAGCACCGTGGTCAGGTCCGTTGCGGTGGCCTCGTCACCTTGCGACGAGACGCGGACGTCGCGGGATGCGCATGCGCGCTCGAACAGCGAGCGGGCGAACCGGCCGTTCCCGAGCACGTCGATCCGCCCGTTCTCCACCGCCTGAAGGAAGATCGAGTCCAGCACCGGCAGCGCTTCCGCGTCGAACGCGTCGCCGGCGCTCGCTGCGATGACCTGGGCGATCTGGCTGAGTTCGGCAGCGGTGTAGCTGGGGAACGCGATCCGGGTGCTGAACCGCGACGCCAGGCCAGGATTGCTCCGCAGCAGCCTGTCCATGTCGTCGGTGTAGCCGGCGAGCACGATCACGAGCCGTTCCCGGTCGTCTTCCGCGCGCTTCAGCAGGGTGGCGACCGCCTCCGAACCGAACGCGTCACCGCCGGAGTAGGCGTCGTTGTGCAGCGCGTACGCCTCGTCAATGAACAGCACGCCGCCCATAGCCGAGTCGATCAGCTTGGATGTCTTAATCGCGGTCGAGCCGAGATGCTCTCCGACCAGGTCGCCGCGGTGAGCCTCGATGACCTCCGGCCGCACCAGCAGGCCGAGCGCGGCGAAGATCCGGCCGAGGATGCGGGCCACCGTGGTCTTGCCGGTACCGGGCGGGCCGGTAAAGACGAAATGCCGGGACGGCGGCTGGCTGGTCAGTCCCTGCCGGTCCCGCAGCCTGGCTACCTGCAGCTGCGCGACGATTTCGTGCACCTGGCGCTTGACTGGTTCCAGGCCGACCAGCGCGTCGAGTTCGGCCAGCGCGTCATCGACGGTCGGCGTGTCGGTGTAGCCGCGGAACCGCGTCGTCAGCTCCGCGTAGGCGAGCTGGAGGTCCTCGCCGAGGAGAGTGACCAGCTGCGCCGGTGTCGGCTCGGCTGGCCCGCTCATGACGCGCACATCCCGTTGCTGCCCGGCCCGGGCCAGCAGGCTGCGCACGAATCGGCCGTTGCCCAGCTCGTCGGCGAGCCGACGGCGGCCGACCTCGTCGAAAATCTGGCGCAGCACCGGACGGGCGTCCGGGTCGAGCAGTTCACTTTTCGCCGAGAGGGCGTGCTCTGTCAGCGCCATCAGCTCGGCCGGCGAGTAGCTGGGGAACTTGACCCGGATCCCGAACCGGGAGTTGAGGCCCGGGTTTGCCGCGAGGAAGGTCTCCATCTGCCGCTCGTAGCCGGCCAGGATGATGATGAGACTCTCCCGGTCGTCCTCGGCGCGCTTCAGCAGCGCCTGGACAGCCTCGTTGCCGAACCGGTCACCCTGCCCGTCGCCCTCGTTCACCAGGCTGTAGGCCTCGTCGATGAACAGGACACCGCCGAGCGCTGAGTCAATCAGCTGGTTGGTCTTAATGGCCGTCGCACCGAGATACTCGCCGACCAGGTCGGCGCGCTGCGCCTCGACGACGGCGGGCGTGTCCAGCAGGCCGAACGCATAGAAGATCTTCGCGACGATGCGCGCGACTGCGGTCTTCCCGGTGCCGGGCGGGCCGAGGAACACGAAGTGCTGCATCGGCTTCTCGGTGCCGTGGCCGGCGATCGCGCGCCGGCGGGCGGCCTCCACCGAAGCGGTGATCGAGCGGATCTGGTCTTTGACGGCAGCAAGGCCGACCATCGCAGTGAGCTCGGCCATTGCCTCGTCGACCGTGATCGGCGGCCACTGCGTACCGTGCTGCGCGGACTGGGCCTGCGCCTGCTGGCCGCGATCGAGGTTGCGCACGCCGGCGGCGGTCTGGGCGGATTGGACGGTGCCCTCGGCCGGGGACCGGAGCGCACCGGCGGCTGGCGGGGCTGATGAACCTGCTGCGGCGCCTGCTCCGGCCTGGCCGGACGGGCCTGCGGATCTCGCCGGTGCCGCCGCATACGGGGCGGCCAAGGTACCGAACCCTGCCCTGCGGCCGTACTCCCGGTTGTCTTGCATGGCCTTGGCAAGCCGCCAGCCAAGCACGACGAGCGCGATCAGCGCTCCGGTGGCAGGCCCCAGCAACGGCTGGCTGCGCCAGACTCCCAGGGTGGTGATGACAACACCGACCGGCAGCGACCAGAGCAGCGCCCAGCCTGTCGTGCGGCATGGCACCGACCAGCGGCCGAGCGTGCCGACATGCGCCAGAATGGCCACGACGGGCGGCAGCAGCAAGAGCAGGTACCTCGGCTCGGCCAGACCGTGTGTCCGGGCGGCTACCAGCGCCACTCCCCAGAGAGCTACGGACGCCGTGGCGATCGCGGATCGCGCGCCCGACCAGAGCGCGTACGGCGCGTAGATCAGTGCGGCGAAGAATGCGATCGGGACCAGCGGAACGGCCAGAATGCAGAGCCCGATGATCAGCAGCACCTTCAGCGGGATTGGCGCGGCGGCAACGAACTGGCGAAGGCGAGTGAGCCAGCCCTGCACGGCCGTACGACCGGGCAGAGCGGGGTCCTGCTCTGGTGACCGCATCTCGCTCCCTCGCGCCAAGACTTGTATAGCGCATTTCGTACCGAGATTCCCACTGAACGCACCGTGCATGACCTGCATAAACGCATGCCGATCCGGCTAAGAACCGGAAATGGTCAGCTAATAGCAGCCGCGCGCAACCCGGAAGCCTTTCGCGTTTTGGCTGGTCGTGACCCCGGCCGGTGCCAGCTCGCCGACCTGTCGGACAGCCGTGCTAGAACGCTGGCATGCAGAAACTCAGCTTCCCTGACATGCTCGACTTGATCGAAGACCGCTCGAAGGCAATGCGAGCTGCTGCGGCAGACGCGGGGTTCGAGGCACAGGTCCCCGGCTGCCCGGACTGGAAGGTCGCCGACCTGATCGCTCACGTGGGCGAAGTACAGCTGTTCTGGGCTGCGGTCGTCGGCGCCGGCGAGGCCGCCAGCCCTCCGGCCCCGGACGTCGTCGGCGACACTACGCCCCATGGCGACTTGCTCGGCTGGTCCTCGGACGTCACCGACCGGCTGATCCTGGAGCTGCGCAACGCCGGGCCGAATCGCATGTGCTGGACGTGGTGGGAAGCATCCGGCGCGCCGATGACCTCCGGCGCCGTGGCACGGCACCAGATCCAGGAAGCCGCTGTGCACGCATACGATGCGCAGCAGGCCGCCGGCCGGCCGCAGCCGCTTCCGGCCACCGTCGCGGCCGACGGCGTCGGTGAATACCTGACCGTAGAGTTGCTCACCAACGGCCCGTGGCCGTTTGAACCGGGCACTGTCGTGCTGGAGACAGGAGCAGGCGGGAACTGGGTGCTAGACCTCGAGACACCCGCGGTCACGGTGCTACTCGGCGATGAGCATGGCAGCGCTAAGCCGACGGCAACGGTGACGGCTGACCCGAGCGACATGGTTCTCGCCTTCTACCGGCGCGAGACGATCGGGAAGCTGCAGATCGAAGGAGCGGCTGAACTCGTACCGCAGCTGCTGAACTGGCCGAATCTCGACTGACCGCGGCAACCGGACGCCGCCCCGGGAAGGATGACCATGTGGGAACGACGGCGCCTGCACCCGCGGGCAACGTTGGCCACGGGCAACGCCCCGGTTGGCGGTCCGCAGGCTGTAGCCCACCGGGCGCCCCCGGCCGCCAAGAAGATGATCTCCTGGGTCGCGCTCGCGTTCATCACGGTGGGCTCGGTCGGCAACCTCGGATCGACACCACCGCTGGCGGTGCTCGGACTTGCCTCGGTATCGCTGTACGTGCTGCCCGCGATTCTGTTTCTGCTACCCGTATCGCTGGTCGCCGCGGAACTGGCCTCCGGCTGGCCGGGCGGCGTCTACAACTGGGTGGAGCAGGGCATCTCCGCCCCGATGGGGCTGCTCGCTGTGTGGTGCGAGTTCGCGCAGACTATCTTTTTTTACCCGGCGCTGCTTGCCTACATTGCCGACACCCTCGCCTACGCCATCGATCCGCGCCTTTCCGGTAATGGTGTCTACACGGCTGTCATCATCATCGTTCTGTACTGGGCCAGCCTGCTGGTGACCTCCCGGGGGTCGATTCTCGTTGCTGCCCTCTCGTCGAGCGGCACCGTGATCGGGACGCTGCTGCCCGGAGCGCTAATCGTCATTCTCGGCGTCGCGTACCTGCTTCAGGGCAAGCACTCAGCGGCGCCAATGACAGCGCATCACCTCTTGCCTGCCTGGCAGGGAATCGCCAGCATCGTCTTGGTGGTCAACAGCTTCTTCACCTACGCCGGCGTCGAAGTCAACGCCGTGCACATCGACGAACTCCGGAATCCGGGCCGCGACTATCCAAAATCCATCTTCCTGGCCCTGAGCCTGTGCCTCGCCGTGTTCATCTTCCCGACGCTGGCGATCTCATGGGTTGTGCCGTCACATCAGATCAGCTTCACAGCGGGCGTGATGCAGGCTTTCAGCCGGCTTCTGACCCACTTCGGGATAGCGTTCGGTGTGCCGGTGCTGGCGATCGCCCTGGCGGCAGGGGCACTCGCCGGACTGCTGGCCTGGCTGGACGGCCCGTCCGAAGGGCTCCTCCGGATCGGGCGCCAGCAGGGTTTCCTTCCGCCCTACTTTCAGCGCGTCAACCGTCAGGGCATCGAGGTGCGCATTCTCGCAGCCGAGGGCATCGTGATCACGGTCATCGCACTGCTCTATGCCTTCATACCGAGCGTGTCGCACGCCTACTGGATCTTCGCTGTGATGGCCACGCAGGTGTACATGATCATGTACGTGCTGATGTTCATCGCGGCGATCAGGCTGCGTCGCTTGCAGCCAGATCACGCGCGCGGTTACCGGGCACCAGCGCTGGGAGTGCTGTGCCTGATCGGAGCTATGTCGGCTGTCGCCGCGCTGGTCATCGGGTTCGTCCCCCCGTCCCAGTTCGGCCATTCTGACCGGGTCGTTTACGCGGTCCTGATACTCGCAGGGATTCTCACGATCGGCGTCTTTCCGCCGCTGCTGATGGACCGGCTCCGCAGGCCGCAATGGAAGGACGGCAGCTGACGGCGGCTCATTCGGCGCGACGGGTAGGCGCCGGAGGCCACTGCCGGAGCGAGAGTGCCGTCGGGCTAACTGCGAACGTCGGCTGGATGGCATTCCAGGTCGCTGGAATCTCGCGCATCAGCAGAGCGCAGTCGATGGCCGCGCTGCCTGCCGGGAACAGGCGCGTGTCGTCGAAGAAGCTTGAGCACACTGAGATCACCTC
>Ga0335072_10009817_pt1 | contig 13802 bp, 7 predicted proteins | sample Lox_Sample_21_FD_206725 | JGI IMG/M metagenome (GOLD analysis project Ga0335072, IMG submission 206725) | Soil microbial communities from Loxahatchee National Wildlife Refuge, Florida, United States - Lox_Sample_2.1 | ecosystem: Environmental > Terrestrial > Soil > Wetlands | place: USA: Florida...
GCCGATGAAGACCGGACGGGGTGCGCAGAGGGCGATGAGTTCATGGTTGTCGACGGGCAGGTTGGCGGGCGTGAGCGGACCGGCGTAGCGCAGGAAGTTGCCGTCGAACCAGTGATAGAGCGAGGGGCCGGCGACGTTGGGCATCTGCTCGCCGAAGATGTGGCGATAGAGCTTGGCGCCGCCTTCTCCGGAGGAGCTGGAGTAGACGATGGCAAAGCGCGGGTCGAGGGCTGCGGCGACGAGCGCCGTTTTGCCGAAGCGCGAGTGGCCGAGGATGCCAACCTGTTTGCCGTCGACGGCGGGATCGGATTGCAGGTAATCGAGGGCGCGGCTGGCGCCCCAGGACCACGCGCTGAGCGTGCCCCAGTCGAGAAGGCCGCGAGGCTGACCGCTGTTCATGAGGCCGATGATGCCGCTGGTGAGGCCGGCGCCGTTGTCGGGCTGGATGCTGGTGGGTTTAAGGACCGCGAACCCCCAGCCGCGGGCAAGAGCGAGGCTGCCGTTGACGACCCAGTGGCCGGGCGTGCCGGGCTTGGCGGTGTCGACGCGGCCGGCGAGGGCGTCTTCGAAGCCTTTGTCGAAGGCAAGCTCGAGGAGAACGGGAACGGGGCCCGTGACATGAGCAGGCGTGAAGAGGACCATGTCGATGTTGACGGCGATCTGGGGATCGAAGGCGTTGTCGACGTGGCCGATGAGGTGTTTGGCAACGACGTCGACGCCACCGTAGTTCTCAGGAGTTGTGCTGACGACTTGCCAGTCGACTTTGGGGAGATTGGACGGGGCGTAGCCAAGGATCTCCTGCTCGTAGTCGTGAACGATCTCAGGGCGGCGGTCTTTCCACCAGACGTCGGGAGTGGTGACGGGCTTTCCGTCTTTGAGCGTGAGGGGATCGGGCAGGTTGGGATAGACGTTGGCCCTGGCTTCGTCGTAGTTGGTGGCGTTGGGGGCCTTGGGATCGTTCGAAGGCAGCGGACGCATATCGGCGTCACTGAGGCCGAGAAGGGCAAGCATGCGTTCGCGGTCAGCTTCGGCGGTGATCGGCATGGGCGCACCCGGTGCAGAGACAGCGGGTCCAGGGGCGTGGAGGTAGCGGCCGGCGAACTCAATAAAGGTAGGCCAGTTGGGTGCGGGAGTGTGGCCGCCGGAGTGTTCGCGGAAGGCGATGTCGCCGTTGAGCAGGCCGGTCTCGATGGGCGGGAAGGTCGTGGCGCCCATGTCCTTTTTGCCGAGAAGGCGGTAGACGGAGCCGGCGCTGGCGGCGGCGAGGAACATGCCTTTGGGGTCGATCCAGGCATCGCCGGCGGTGGTGGAGCCGCCGCTGATGAAGACGGGGCGGGGCGCGACAAGGGCGATGAGTTCGTTGTTGTCGACGGGAAGATCAGCAACGGTGAGCGGGCCGTCGTAGCGGAGGAAGTTTCCGGCCATCCAGTGAAATTCATTGGCGGCGGCGATGTTGCCGACTTCTTCGCCGAAGATGTGGCGGTAGAGCTTGGCGCCGGCTTCGCCGGAGGAGCTGATGTAGCCGATGGCGAAGCGGGGATCGTAGGCCATGGCGACGAGGGCGGCTTTGCCGTAGCGCGAGTGGCCCTCGATGCCGATTTGTCTGGCGTCGACGGCGGGATCAGTGGCGAAGTAGTCGATGCAGCGGCTGGCGCCCCAGGCCCAGGCCTTGAGGGCGCCCCAGTCTGTCATGCTGCGCGGCTGGCCTTTATTGACGAGGCCGATGATGCCGGCGTCGAGACCGGCGCCGTTGTCGGCCTGCACGCTGGTGGGCACATATTCCGCGTAGCCCCAGCCCTTGGCGAGGACCTGCTGCTGCCACGAGGGACCGGGTCCAGCCATGGCGGCGAACTGCGGGAAGCGCTTGAGGAGCATGGCCATGAATTCCTTGCTGAAGCCAAGCTCGAGGATGACGGGGACCGGACCCTGGACGCCGGCGGGCGTGGTGAGGGTGAGGTCGATGTTGACATTGATTGCGGGGTCGGCGGAGTTGTCGACGTGGCCGATGAGGGTTTTAGTGATGACGGGGATGTCGCCGTTTTTCTCATGCCCGGTCTTTACGACTTCCCATTGAACGGCGGGCGTGTGGGCCGGGGTGACGCCGAGGATGTCGTGATCATAAAGCGCGACGATCTGGGGGCGGCGCCGGTTCCACCACATCGCAGGCGTGGTGACGCGCCTGCCGCTGCCGAGGACGAGGGGGTCGGGAATGTGGGGGTAGAGGCCGGCCTTCGACTCATCGTAGTTGGCGTAGTTGGGGGCGCCGGGCGTGTTGCTGACGCCGGGACGCAGGGATTTGATACCGAGCACATCCATCTCGCGCTGACGCTCTTTGGCAGAGGCGGCCTCGATGGCGAGTTGTTCGGCCGTAGGCGGAGGCGGGCCGGGGGCGGCCTGGGGTTTGGATTGAGCGGACTGCGCGAGGGCGTGCGGTGCGAGGCAGACGAATACGCCAAAGAGCGAGAAAACTGAAAAGGCGCGATGCAGAACAGTGCGGCAAGAAGACATACGGGAACCTCGCCAGGGCCGGCGTGCGGGAGCGGCCCAAGCATATCGATTTAGCTATGGAACGCGCAAGAGCCGGGGGCCGCAGAGGCACAAAAGAGCCCGGGGGAGACGCCGGCATTCAAGTTGACCGGTTGAGGGCCGATGAATATCGAGAGGCTGTAACAGGAAGGATAGTGCGAGATGAAGTGGCAATGGCTCCGGGATCTTCCCATTGCGCGCAAGTTCCAACTTTGCTTTGGCATGGTGTGTGCGCTGTGTATCGGTTTGGGCGCCTATACGCTTGTGACGTTTCGAATGATTGCGAGCACGAGTGTGGATGTGAGCGAGAACAGCTTTCCTGCGGTTGTCGCTTTGGCGCGGGCGCGCAGCGCATTTACGCATTGGTCGCGGGCGGATCAGAATCTGCTGATGTGCCAGTCAGCGGAGTGCATCGAAGAAGCGAAGGCAAAGCGAGCCGAGGCCATGGCGGGCTATGAAGCGGCGATCAAGGCATATGAGCCGACCATCAGCTACCCCGGGGAACGCGAGACCTACGCCAGAGTGCAGACGGCAATGGCGCACTACCGGGAACTGAGTGACCGGCAGATGATGATGCTGGCAGGCGGCAAGACCGGGGAGGCGCTGGATCTTTTTTCTTCTCAGGCGGCGCTGGGAGCCTTTGAAGATGTGATGGGATCACTGACGGACGATCTGAACCTGAACGTGAAGTTCGCGATGGACGGTTCTGAAAAAACGTCGGGGATGAGTCTTCGAGCGACATGGGTCAACGCGACGGTGACGACGCTGATTGTGATTTTGTGTGCACTGATCGGCGTGGTGTTGACGCGGGAGGTTGCTCCGCGGTTGGGCCATCTTCTGACGGCGCTGCAGCAGTTTGCCGACAAAGATATGACCGCAGCAGTGCGCGTGACGGGGAGCGACGAAATCGGCCGGGTGGGCGAAGCGCTTAACACGAGTGTCGCTTCGGTGCGGTCGATTCTGCAGAACTTCGCACAGGGGGCGGCGACGCTGTCTGCCGCGACGACGGAGATTACGACGCGCGCGGTGCAGAGCTCAGGGAATGCGCATACGCAGTCGGGCAAGACGAACCAGATTGCGGCGGCGGCGCAGGAGATGACGGCAACGATCGGCGAGATCAGCCACAATGCGGCGAGTGCCGCGCAGGTAAGCCTGGCCTCAGCGCATACGGCCGAGCAGGGCGGCGCGGTGATGCAGGCGGCAGCGGCGACCATGGAGAAGATTGCGGCGGCAACCGAGACGGTTTCGGCGAAGATGAATTCGCTGGCGCAGCGCTCCGAGGAGATCGGCAAGGTGGTGAGCGTGATCCAGGAGATCAGCGAGCAAACGAACCTGCTGGCTCTGAATGCGGCGATCGAGGCGGCGCGCGCGGGCGAGCATGGACGCGGGTTTGCGGTGGTGGCGGGCGAGGTGCGCCGGCTGGCGGAGCGGACGAAGGGCGCGACGGAAGAGATCGCCGGGACGATTCGCAGCATCCAGGAAGAGACGCGATCGACACTCGAGGTCATGGAGGAGAGTCACACGGCGGTGCAGTCGGGGATGAATGAGACATCGAACGCGCGGCAGAGCCTGGAGGCGATTATCGATTCGTCGAAGCAGGTGGAGCACCAGATCCAGATGATTGCCACGGCGGCGACGCAGCAGACCTCGGCTTCAGGGGAGATTTCGGAGTCCGCGGGGCAGATCTCACAGCTGGCAGTGGAGAGCGCGCAGGGCGCCGAGGAGGCAGTGGAAGCTTTGAAGAATCTGGCCGCGCTTGCGGCGGAGATGGATGGGATGATCCGCCAGTTCAGTTTTGAGCCGAGCCGACAGGGGAGTCTCACGTTCGCGGGAGCAAACAGTCCCGTGTCCGCGTACGCGGCGCTTCCGGCTCATCGCTGAGGCGGTGTCACCTCACGAGACTTTGCAACCCTCGTTGCCCCGGCGGGCGGACCACCTGCCGGGGCTTTTTTTGCCGGGCGGACGACTGATATTTGATGGAACGGTGCAGGTCTTCACAGAATCTGAATTCGCGGGGGATTGACTATGATGGAGTTTGCGCTGTGGTAGGCTCCGGTTGAGGGATGAGCCCTCTGTTGCACGCGGCACGAGCTCACGGCTGCACGTTTACCCATTCCCAGGGAGATCATCGCATGAGCGCTGTCAAATACGACCTGGCCATTGTTGGCTCCGGACCGTCAGGTCAGCGTGCCGCTGTGGCCGCTTCGAAGATGAAGAAGCGCGTAGCGGTGGTGGAAGCGCGATCGGTGGTGGGCGGCGTGTGCATCAATACGGGCACGATCCCCTCGAAGACGATGCGCGAGGCGGTGCTGCATCTTTCTGGATACAACTATCGCTCGGTCTACGGTATGAACTACCGGGTGAAAGAGAAGATCACGATGGCCGACCTGGCGTTCCGGGTGCAGGCGGTGATCAAGACCGAAGTGGACGTGACGGAGGCGCAGCTTTCGCGGAACGGGATTGACGTGGTGCATGGGATTGCGCACTTTGTGGATCCGCACCAGCTGCGCGTGGAAGGACCGCAGACGGACACGACGCTGGAGGCGGACCGGATCATTCTCGCGGTGGGTTCGAAGCCGGCGTGCTCGCCGACCGTGCCGATCAACGGGCGCACGATTGTGAACAGCGACCAGGTGCTTGATCTACCTGCACTGCCGCGCACCCTGATCGTGGTCGGCGGCGGCGTGATCGGGGTGGAATACGCCTGCATGTTTGCGATTCTTGGCGTGCGGGTGACGTTGATTGAAAAGCGCACCCGGCTGCTGGAGTTTGCCGATCAGGAGATTGTGGAAGCGTTGAGCTATCACCTGCGCGACAGCCGCGTGACGATGCGCCTGGGCGAAGAGGTGGCAAGCGTGGAGGAGTTGCCCGACGGAACAGTGGTGGCCAATCTGCAGAGCAAGAAGCGGATCTCAGGCGATGCGCTGCTGTATGCCGTGGGCCGGCAGGGCGCAGTGGACGACCTGAATCTCGCGGCGGCTGGATTGGAGGCGGACAACCGCGGGCGCATTCCTGTGGACGAACACTACCAGACAAAGGTGGAGCATATCTACGCGGTGGGCGATGTGGTGGGCTTTCCGGCGCTGGCATCCGTCTCGATGGAACAGGGGCGCATTGCAGCGGCGCGGGCATTCAACGACAACGCCACGACTTCGAACCCGAGCTTTTATCCGTATGGCATTTACACGATTCCGGAGATCAGCTTTATCGGCAAGACCGAAGAGCAGTTGACGGATGAAGATGTGCCGTACGAAGTGGGCATGGCGTATTACCGCGAGACGGCGCGCGGGCAGATCCGCGGGGACACGACAGGGCGGCTGAAGCTGGTGTTCCATCGCGACACGCGCAAGGTGCTGGGCGTGCACATCATCGGGGAAGGCGCGAGCGAACTGGTGCACATTGGGCAGGCGGTGATGACGCTGGACGGCACCGTGGACTACTTTGTCCAGACAGTATTCAACTACCCCACTCTTGCCGAATGCTACAAGGTGGCGGCTTTCAATGGCCTGGGCAGGCTGCATCGCTACCAGGCGGAGTGAGAGGAGCATCGATGACCACCGCGATCGGCGTTGTGATGACCGAGCACATTGTGGCCGGCCGACTGGAAGATCAGCAGCTAACGGGCAAGCAGCTTCGCTTCCCTGCCGATAGCGACGAACTGGATGCGCTGGTTTCGATTCCCGGCGGCGAACTGGTGGATACGGTTGCCGACCAGATTGCCGCGGTGGCGGCGGAAGCGGCGGGGCCGATCAGCGCGATTGGCGTGGCCGTGCCCGGCGTGGTGCGGCACGGCATTGTGGAAGACGCGCCGAACCTGGGCCAGATTAAAGGCATGCGGATGGCCGATGAGCTGACGAAGGTGCTCTCGGCGCGCGGCGTGAATGCCCCGGTGTATATCGCCAACGACGCGGATGCGATTGCGGCAGGTGTGGCGGCAACGCGCGGTCATCTGAACCGGCTGACGCGCGTGTGGACGATTGGCAACGGCATCGGCTACGGACGCTGGCCGTATGTCGAAGGCGTATGGGAAGGCGGACACATTACGGTGACGCTGGATCCGAAGGAGCGCTTTTGCGGATGCGGGGGCGTGGGCCATCTGGAAGGCATCATGGGGTATCGCGCAATGCGGATGCGCTTTCTCGACCTGGAGCCGGAAGAGGTTTTTGCGCAGTCGAAAAAGGGTGACCAGCGCTGCCGTGAGTTTGTGGAGCTGTGGCATCGGGCGCTGGCGGCGGCGACGGCGTCGTTCATTCACCTGGCCGGGCCGGGGCGGTTCTATTTCACCGGGCACAACGTGGGCTTTGTGGATCTGCCGGTGTTGCGCGGGCACCTGGAGACGATGGTGAAGATGAGCCCTCTGCTGAGCTATTCGCTGGAGGTCCTGCCGCCCGACGATGCGACGGCGCTGATCGGTGCAGGCGTCAGCGCCCTGCGCGCGCTGACCTGGTAAGTCTGGCGAAAAGAAGAAGCGCGGGAGCGAGCCGCGCTTCAATGAGTTGAAGAGCCTGCAGCCAGAGTTACATCAGCACTTCCGCGGATAGGTTCCGGACAACCGATCGTGCCAGCTCAGGTGGTCTTCATCGAAGAAGGCCCAGGCCATTCCGAGTCCCACCGGCAAAAGCGAAATAAGAAGAGCGCCCAGGCGGCCGCGCAGTTGCGCGCGCGTGGGGTACTCGTCATCGAAGGTGCAAAGCGCGACGCCCGCATACATCATGCCGGGCGTGGTGAGGGTGGTGAGCAGAAAGAAGGTCTGATAGCCGATTGCGGTAAAGACGAATGCGAGCAGGGCGTACATTTCCGCGGTTTTGAGCGGGATGGCGTGATGCAAATGGCCGCCAAGTCCCCAGGCTCCGGCGCAGACGAGGCCGATGATGAGCGCGGCGTCAACAACAGCGGCCATGATGCGAAGCTCCCGAGGCGCGAGTTGGACCTGGGCAGCGCGGGCAGGCGGATCGGGGATTGTCTGAACCGAAGGCTCGATTTCAGGTTCGGCGTCGAGCTTGATGCCGGACCACTCGGCGCCGCCGAAGGTCTGGGCGGGAGCGGTTGTGCCGGCGACCGACGCCGTGGGCTCGATGGAGATGCTGCTGGGATCGACTTCAAAGATGCTGAGCTGTCCGAACTGGTCTTCTGCCAGATCGCGCAGGGCCCCTGCGAGGCGGGGACGCACGCGCCGGGTGGCAACCAATTCGCGGGGGAAGTGGATGAGATTGGCGTGAATGGGTTGCGCGGCCTCGACAGTTTCAACGGCAGGCTCAGGGATGAGAGAGGAATCGGGGACGCGGGTGTGCGGCCAGGCATCATCAATAAAAGAATCACTGCTGGATGCCGGGGGGGCGGAGGGAATGGACTGAGGACGCTGGGGCAGATCGGGTTCCCAGCGGATCTCAACGGGAACCGGCGGCGGAACCGGTACCGGGGCTTCGGCAATTGGCGCAGAGATGGCGCTGGACCCAGAATTCACTGCAGTGGATTCGGGCCACTGCGACTGCATCTCTTCGGGCGCAGCATCGAACTCCTCTGACGCTTCGAGGTTGTCGAGGGCGATCTGGGCGGCGGCCTGCGCCTCGAGGGCGGCGCGAGTGGCGGCTTCAGCAGCGCGCAGAGCAGCTCGGGCTTCTGAGGCCTGCATCTCGCTGTAGCTGGGGACCTTGGCGTAGCGGGCAGCGACGCGGGCGGCGGCACGCGCGGCGCGATCGCTGACGGAGCCGTGTTCCTCGGCCGGCAGGGGGCGGGGCGCCAGGGCGATACCCTTACGGCTCTTATGTGCTTCGAGACGGCGATTGACTTCCTGTTTCCACGATGGTTGGGGGGCGGGCTGGCTCACCAGTGTACTCAAATCTCCAGAATCCCTTCTACCGCGGCCGAAGGTCGCGGGCGCAACCAGTGCCACATTTCAAGTCCGCTACGCACCGGGCAGTATGCCCTACGATTCGGCAGGCGCGCGAAGCAGAGAGTTGCTGCGATGGCGCCCAGGAAGGCAATACCCAAGACGAACCTGAGTCCCGTTGTGCTCTCGCCGCGACGCGGAGTGCGTCCCAATGCATGTGAGCCGCATTTGCTATGCTGGCCTTGGTCTTGGGATGCATCCTCGCAATTTCGTGTTTATCACGCTGCTGGTCCTGTGTCACTTGCAAGTTGGCGCACAAGTGTTAACCAGTGCGTTACCCCCCGCAGGACAGCAATCTTCGACGCAGGATGGCGCGAACTCCGGCGCTGCAGAAGCTTCGCTTCCCGACGATCCGGGGCAGGAAGTTTTGCCTTTGGCCAAACCTGAACCGGCCGCCGCAACCGGTGAGCAGGTGTGGTGGAAGGCAGGCGAGCAGACGTGGAAAGGCCGGGTCTACACGCTCAGCGGCGGAGTGGAGTTCCACTATCGCAACTATGTGCTGCAGGCCGATCGCGTGGTTTACGACGAGACGACGACCGTCGTGGAGGCTGAAGGGCATCTGCAGCTGACGGGCGGCGCAGAAGACATCTTCGTGACCGCATCGCACGGCGATATGCGGCTGAACATGCACACGGCGCGCTTTTATGACGTGAACGGGTCGCTGGGCGTGCGGAGACGCAGGAACGCAATCGTCTACTCGACAACGAATCCGTTTCTTTTCACGGGGCGTGTTCTGCTGCAAACGGGGGAAGGCCGATATCGCGTTGTGGATGGCACGATGACAAACTGCAGGCTGCCGCGCCCGGATTGGCAGCTGATCTCGCGGTCGATCAGGATGGACAAGGGCGAGGCATCGACCGCGAACACATTCTTCAAGCTGTTCGGAGTGCCGATCTTTTATCTGCCGTATCTGCGGCACCCGGTGTCAGAGACAGGACGGGAGAGCGGATTTCTGATTCCGGTGCTTAGCAACTCGTCGATCAAGGGCTTCACGCTGGGCGAGCAGTACTACTGGGTGATCAACCGCAGCATGGATATGGTGGTCGGCTCGGAGTACTACTCGAAGCGCGGATTTGCGCCCAACGGGGATTTTCGTTACAAAGGCGCGGGGCTGGACCACCTGACAGTGCGGTGGAATGCGCTGCTGGACCGAGGCGTGGCGCAGCCGCCGGCGCCCGGCCTTGTCAACCAGGGCGGGCTCGACATCCTGGCTGAGGGGCGGCGGGACTGGACGCCGCAGACGCGCATCGCCGGCAACGCAGAGTATCTGTCGAGCTACGTCTATCGGCTGGTGTTCAACGACAACTACGCGCAGGCCGTGAACTCAGAGGTATTGAGCAACGTTGCCATTACCCATGAGCATCATGGGTACATTCCTTCAGGGTATGTGGGACGGCTGCAGACCTTTGCCAGCAGCGCGGAAGGAGACGAGGCGCGCATCCTGCATCTGCCGACTCTGCGCATGGACACGCTGGACCAGCCACTCTTCACTTCGCCGCTGTACTGGGGGATGGGTTCGTCGCTGAGTTATCTGAGCCGGTCGGAGTTTGAGTTTCACGCGCGCAATGTGGGCCGGTTCGATCTGTATCCGCATCTCTCGTGGCCGGTGGCGGCGCACGGATGGAGTTTTGTGCCGGAGGTGGCGCTGCGCGACACGTTCTACACCGGAAGCCAGACGCCGGATTTAACCGGCGCAAATGGAGGAACCCCGTATATCAGCCACGACTCACTGAATCGCGCGGATGGCGAGGCATCGCTCGACCTGCGGCCGCCGGCGCTGGAGCGGGACTTCACCGTGAACCGGTGGAATCGCACCCTGCGGCACGTGATTGAGCCGGAGCTGACGTACAGGTTTGTAGGAGGGATCGGGCCGCGGGCGCGCGATGTGCTGCTGGTGGATACCTCGGATATCGCGACCGACACCAATGAAGTTGGATTCTCACTGACGCAGAGGCTGTATGAACGGCCGTTGAAGACGCAGCCATGCGACGAGAGCAAGGAAGAGGGCCGAGAGTGTCTGGCGCCGCCGCGGGAGTGGGCGAGCTGGCAGGTTGCGCAAAGGTTTTATATCAATCCGGATTTTGGCGGTGCGCTGATTCCGGGCCAGCGCAATGTGTTCGATTCGACGCTGGATCTGAGCGGGGTATCGTTTTTGACGGCGCCGCGGAATCTGTCGCCAGTGATCTCGCGGCTGCGGTTTGAGGCGATCAAGAACCTGCGCATGGAATGGGACATGGACTATGACCCGCGTGGCGGCCGAATTGGAGCAGACAACCTGTACGCCGGCTACAGCTGGGGCGGAACGACAGTTGGCATTGGCCACGCGCTGCTCAATGCCGTCGACGAGAAAGGCACGTCGGCGACGACGATCCAGAGCCAGATTCTGCAGCCGTTTGTGCAGATTGGAAAGGCGAACCGCGTGGGTTTTAACTTTGCGGCAAACGGCGGGTACGACTTCGTCGAGAACTCGCTGCAGTATGCGGGCGTGCAGGCGGTCTACAACTGGGACTGCTGCGGGTTGACCGTGGGATACCGGCGGTTTGAGCTGGGCGGACAGGGCGCAGCGAGCCGCGACGAGACAGAGTGGCTCTATAGCTTTACGCTGGCAAACTTCGGCTCGGTGGGCGATATCCGGCGGGCCAACAGCGTGTTCCGCGACCCGTCGCTGCCACCGTCGTATTAGGCCTGATGACGAATGGAGGGCTTGCGCGTCGGAGCCGAAGGTACCGCCGGCAGCGTTGACCCGGAGGCTGGGAATGGCCTGGCTGGAGTATCCTTTGAACAGAGGACCCTTTCTTGTCGCGCTTCACAGTGTTCGCCCTATTGCTTGCGCTCAGTTTAACTGCAGGGTGCAAGGCCCAGTCCCCTTCCTCCGATGCAAATCCCGATGTCAATCGCCGCATTGAGGTCATGGTGCGATCGCAGTTCAATGTCCCGCTGGACTACAAGGTAACGATAGGAACGCGGACGCCGAGCAAGTTTCCGGGGTATGATTCTCTTCCGATCACGCTGTCGCGCGGCTCGAAGTCGATGCCTTTCGATTTTCTGCTCTCGACGGACGGGAAGACGTTGGCGCGGCTGGAGACATTTGATCTGGCGCACAATCCTACACTTTCGATTGACACGACAGGGCGGCCCATTCGCGGCAATCCGAACGCAAAGGTGACGGTCATCAATTTTGACGATCTGGAGTGTCCGTACTGCGCGCGGATGCACGAAGCGCTCTTTCCGTCGACGCTGGATCGCTACAAGGGGATGGTACGGTTCATCTACAAAGACTATCCGCTGGTCGAGTTGCATCCGTGGGCGATGCACGCAGCCGTGGATGCTGACTGCCTGGCGGCGCAAAACGGAGACGTGTACTGGACGTACGTAGACTATCTGCACTCTCATGGGCCGGAGATCACAGGAGAAGACCGGGACCCGAAGAAGAGCTTTGAGTCGCTTGACCGGATTGCGAAGCAGGAGGGCGCGCTGGGCAAGCTGGATGCGGCGGCGCTGGACGCGTGCATTGCGAAGCAGGATGAGACGCAGGTAAAGGCATCCATCAAAGAGGGCGAGGATCTGGGGATCGACGGCACACCGGCGCTGTTCATTGACGGCGAGCGGGTGAATGGAGCGATGCCCGAGGACCAGGTGTGGATGGTAATCGATCGCGCGCTGCGCGCCGCCGGCGAGCAGCCGCCCCCGGAACCGGCCGCGCCGGAAACGCAAGGGACGAAGGACGGCGGAAAGTAGAAACCGGCTGGACGCCGCATCGCAATTGGAAGGTTGGTGGCGGATGCGCTTGAAGGGAAGATGGGAGCGGGCGCGCGGCAAGACCGATCTAGGCCGACACCACCGGGAGCATTTATCCTGTAAGGCCGGAAGCCGTTGCGTGTTTCAGTGGGAGAATTCGGGTTGCAAGTAGAAACCTTATTTGTTGAACGCCGTGCCTCTGTCTGTTTAATAGCAGGCAGCTTGTTGTTGGCCGCATTTACGGGCTGTCATCGGCCCCCATCGCCCGACGTGGTTGCGACCGTGAATGGGAAAGAGATCATGCGGTCGGAGTTGGATCGGGATTACCGGCTGACCCTGGGGGACAATCCGCAGCAGCCGAGCAAGGTCCAGGCCGACATTGTGCGCCTCAACATCCTGCACCAGCTTATTGAGGATGAAATTATCCAGCAGCGGGCGGCAAAGCTGAACCTGGCGGCAAGCGATGAGGATGTCAATGCGAAGCTGACGGAGATGAAAGCTCCTTATACGCAGGAGGAGTTTGACAAGCAACTGAAGCAGCGCGATATCACCCTGGACGATCTGAAACGCGACATCCGGCGGTCATTGACGCGGGAGAAGCTGCAGAACAAAGAGATCGAGGCGAAGATCAACATCACCGACGCCGACATCAGCGAGTACTACAACGCGCACAAGTCGGAGTTCAACCTGATTGAGCCTCAGTACCGGCTGGCGCAGATTGTGGCCGCAGTGGGCCCGGCACAGCAGAGCGGCGAGATGCAGGGCAAGACGGTGAGCGACGCCGATGCAAAGAAGAAGATCCAGGCGTTGTACAACCGGCTGCGCAGCGGGGACGACTTTGGCATGCTGGCAAGCCAGTTTTCGGACGATGCCAACACCGCTTCGAGCGGTGGAGACATGGGTTTTGTGAATGAGTCGGCGCTGCGGAACGATCAGGCCGCTTATGACGCGATCAGCAATCTGAAACCGGGCGAAATTACCGAGCCTCTGCCGGTTTATGGAAGCGGCGGGCCAGTGCGCCGCGTGATTGGCTACTCAGTGTACAAGCTACTGGCGCGGGAGCCTGCGGGACAGCGCGCGCTCAACGATCCGCGGGTGCAGCAGACGATTCGGCAGTTCTTGCGGGAGAGCCGCGCGCAGCTGCTGAAGAATGCGTATTTCGAGATGCTGCACGACCAGGCCACGGTGCGCAACTACTACGCCGAACAGATTCTGAAGAACGGCGCGCAGTAGAAGCAGGCCAATTCTCGGGCTGCGATGCCGGGGTTGGCTGCGTAAGGGCGCGTTGACGGAGGGCATGCTGGTTCCCTGCCCTTTGCCCGGCTGCGCTGGGCCGCGCGAGATACTTCCAATCATCCATCTGGGTTATTGAAGCGCGTGCTTTCGGCCGCGTCCGGCGACATGGGTACAGGCGCGCCGGAACGTGTGCGCCTGAAAACTGGATTGAGCCTGGATCGCCAGGCCCGAGGACCAAGGCGGCGCGCGGAGGCAGGGCATTTTGTAGAGAAGCGCTGGATTGAGCGGCGCGAAAGGGCCAGGATCCGGGGATCGGGTAGGAGGCAGGGTCACCCTGCCGTCCTCCCACACCACCGGACGTGCCGTTCGGCATCCGGCGGTTCATGAAGCAGATGTGAGGCGTTGCCGAGTT
>Ga0335072_10009818_pt1 | contig 13802 bp, 10 predicted proteins | sample Lox_Sample_21_FD_206725 | JGI IMG/M metagenome (GOLD analysis project Ga0335072, IMG submission 206725) | Soil microbial communities from Loxahatchee National Wildlife Refuge, Florida, United States - Lox_Sample_2.1 | ecosystem: Environmental > Terrestrial > Soil > Wetlands | place: USA...
CGCGCTGGGCACTGTTGTCGCAGCAGGCGGAGCAGCTGCGGCAGCAGCGACGGCTCCAGGAGGCGATCCCGGTTGCGCAGCAGGCAGTGCAGGTGGCCACGGCGACGTTCGGTGCGAACGACCGGCGAGTGGGGCTTTCGCTCGATGCACTGGGGCTGATCTTCAAGGACCTCGACGATCTGGCCGAGGCGGACAGCTGCCTGCGGCGCGCGCTCACGATTCTGAAAGCAGCGGACGGCCCGCAGAGCAAGGATGCCGGCACGGTGCTGCTGAATCTGGCAGACCTGTATGCGGATCATGGGCGGTGGGGCGAGGCAGAGAGCGATTTTCGCGACGCGCTTACCATCGCGGTGCAGGCGTATGGGCAGACCGATCCGCACGTGGCCGATGTGCTGCGCGATGGCGGCAGCCTGCTGATTGACGAAGGCAAGCTGATGGATGCAGCGCGGGTGCTGCGCGGGGCGATTGCCATCTACACGAACGCCGGGGCGCCGTACAACAAGCAACTGGCGGCGACCTACAACCTGGCGGGGCAGGATGTTGCGGACGGCGGCGATCGCAAGACCGCGGAGACGCTGTTCCAGAAGGCGATCGAGCTGAGCGAGAAGGCACAGGGGCCGGACAACACCGATCTGGGCATGTATGTCGGAAACCTGGCCAACATCTATAAGGATGAACAACGCTATGCGGAAGCCGAGCCGCTGTACCTGCGCATGATCGGCATTCTCGAGAAGAGCTACGGCGGCAACAATCCCGTCCTCGACGAAGTGGATGTGAACGTCGGGCTTTTTTACTACGCATGGGACAAGCCGGATCAGGCGGAGCCGTGGTTCGACAAGTACCTTCAGGCGCGCCTCGCGCAGTGGCGGGCGAACGCGTGGACGATGAGCGAGCGGGACCGGCTCGTGTACTACGCGACCCTGCCGGGAACGTTCCCCATCTACTTCAGCTTTGCGACGCGATACCACGAGCATGATCCGGCGCTGGCCGGCAAGATGTACGACGCGCTGCTGGCAGAACGCGCGCTGGTGGCCGAGAGCTCGGCGTCAATGCGGGCGCAGCTGATGGCGAGCGGCAATCGTAATGCGATTGCAGTGCTGGACAAACTGGCAACGGAGAAGGCGCAACTGGCGGCGTTGTCGGCGTCGGGCTCCGGCGATCACGCGCAGATCGGACCCCTGAGTCAGCAGATCAATCAGACCGAAGAGGCACTGGCGCGCGCGTCGGCGACGTATTCGCAGGCGCGGACGCTCTCCGATGCGACGTGGCAGGAAGTGCAGAAGGCGCTGCAGCGAGGCGAAGCGGCAGTGGAGATGACAAAGTTCCAGTTCCACTCGGGGCGATCGTTTACGGCGAACCGCCTCTACGTGGCGCTGGTAGTGACGCCGCAGGCGCCGGCGCCGCGGATGATCGTGCTGGGCGATGCGAAGAATCTGGAGGCCAATCCGCTGGCTGGATTGCGCGAGGCGGTGGCGAAGACGCGGGGCGTGACGGCGGTGGCTGCTCCGGGAACGACTACGGCGGCGGCGGGCCCTGCAACAGCCTTCGATACCAGCGCCGCATATGAGGCATTCTGGAAGCCGCTGGAGCCGGCGCTTGCGGGCGTGCAGCGCGTTTACATCGCGACGGACGGAGTGCTGAACCAGATTCCGGTGGGACTGCTGTCGGATTCCAGCGGCAAATTGATTCTCGAGAAATACCAGCTGCGGTACGTGAACAGCACGCGGGATCTTCTCGAGCCATCGCACAGCGGGGCGGCAAAGACGGCCGTGCTGCTGGGGAATCCGACATTCGACTCTGTCGCGGCCGCGAATGCCGCGAGCCCCGCTGGATCGACGCCCGCGTCGCAACGCTCAGTGGATCTGACGGGCGGACCGTTGCCCCAGCTGCCGGGTACAGAAGCCGAGGTAACGGCGATCGACAGGCTGCTGCGGCAGGCGGGGTGGCAGACCACGCTGTACACGGGAGAGCGCGCGCTGAAGGGATCCGTCGAAAGCGTGCGCGGGCCGCGCGTGATGCACATCGCGACGCATGGATTTTTCATGGAGGATCATCCTGCACCGGATAGGTCCGGGCGGGCGGTGCGGCTGAGCGGCGCGACCGACGATCCCATGCTGCGTTCGGGATTGTTCTTTGCGGGCGCGAATCGGACGCGTTCGGGAACGGCACCGGCGGGAGGCGCGGACAACGGCGTGCTGACCGCGTACGAAGCCAGCCAGCTCAACCTGCAGGGCACCGAGCTGGTGGTGCTGAGCGCTTGCGAGACGGGGCTGGGCGTCGCGAGCAACAGCGAAGGGGTTTTCGGTTTGCGGCGCGCACTGCAGGAGGCGGGAGCGGGAGCGGTGATGATGAGCCTGTGGTCGGTTCCGGATCAGGAGACCCAGGAACTGATGTCGCTGTTTTACGCGAAGTGGCTGGGCGGGCTCGATAAGGCGGAAGCACTGCGGCAGGCGCAGCTGGCGGAACGCGAGGTGGTGCGCAAACGCTATGGCAAGGACCTGCCGTACTACTGGGGGGCGTTCGTTCTGGTGAGCCGGTGAAGCGCGGCTTCAATTCGGAATCGCGGGGCGGCCGCGCACGAAGCGGAGGTTGATGACGCGGCCGGTAGTCAGCAGGAAGCCCGTGATCCTGCCGTGCGCGTCGCGGGTAAAGCGGATCTTGCCGACACCGGCGGTGAAGAAGTCGCGGGTAACAGGCTGGAGCGGATCAGGATCGTTTTTGAGACGGATCAGGGCGAGGCCGGCGAACGCGTGCTCGGGTCCGTCGCCGGAGACGTGCAGGTGAGCGAATTTGATCTCGTAGAGCGGGTCGATCTCCGGGCTCGAATAGGCGCCGGCGTACTCGGAGAGCTGCGCGTCGGTTGGGGTAAAGGCGGGCGCGGCCGAGAAGGTTTCGACTTTGCCATCGCCGTGCCGGATTGCCAGTTGCTGTAGGGTTCCGGGCTGGGCAGGGAGAAACGTCAACTCGTCGGGCGCGTTCGGCAGGCGGAAATGACTTTCGCTGGTTGCTGTGACCGGGTACGTGTCGTCGTCCGCGTTGCCGATCTGCAGCTGGCCATCCTTCACGATCCAGCGCACCACGTCATCGGGATCCTGCACGTTGACATAGAGGCCCACGCGCGCCTGCATTTGCCGGGGAGTGAGGGGAAACGGCGGAGGGGCAGGAGCTGCGGCCTCGGCAGGCTGCATCGCACTGGCCAGGTAAACGTCGGCTACTTTGCGCGTGAGGTTGCTGGGGTTGGCGGTGCTGAGATTGCACAGGCAGGCTACGCTGAAATGCTGATCGGGAAAGCGAAGGAGATCGGCGCGGTAGCCGGCATCGGCGCCGGCGTGATCGACGGTGGCCAGGCCGCGGTATTTGCCGATGACCAGACCGGCTGCGTAGTCGATGGTTTCGCCGTTGTTGAGAATTCCCCGCACCTGCAGATCATGAATGAGCGAGGGGCCGCCGACGCGCGGGTTGTAGAAATTCTCGTCCCACGACGCAAGGTCTTCGACCGTGGTGAGCAGGCTGGTGGCGCCCACGGTGTTGAAGTTGGTGACGCTTCGTTTGAAGGTGTCGTTAGCCGGTGTATAGCCATCGGCCATGTTCTTCACGATCTCCTTGAAATCGTCGCGGAAGTGGGTGTGGTTCATGCCGAGCGGCGCAAAGATGCGCGCGGTGGTGAAGGCTCGCAGCGACTGACCGCTGACGCGGGCAACGATCTGAGCGAGGATGGTGTAGCCGGTGTTGCTGTAGAGATAGCGCGTATTGGGCGCGAAGTTCAGCTCCTTCTGGTGCGAGACGACGTAGAGGACGTCGGCGTCGGTGATGAGGTCCTGGGAGTAACGCCAGCCGGAGAGGCCGAGCAGATCCCACTGATCGCGCAGACCGCTGGTGTGGTGGAGCAGCTCGCGAATGGTGACGGGGGTGCCGAAGTCGGGCAATTCGGGGACATATTTGCGCGCGGGATCGTCGAGGGAGAGCTTGCCTTCCTGGGCCAGCAAGAGGATCGACGCGGCGGTGAACTGCTTCGACATGGACGCGACGTGGAAGACCGAGGCGGGGGTGATGGGGACGTTGTGATCGAGGTCGGCCATGCCGTAGCCGCGCTCGTACACGATGCGGTGATCGCGGATGACGGAGAGCGCGCAGCCCGGCGAGACGGTGGTGTCCATTTTGGCGAAGATGGCGTCCACCTGGGCCTCGGGCTGGTGTGAAGGCGCGGACTGGGCGGCGCAGAGAGGAAGAATCGAGGCGAGAAGCGCGAGCGCAAAGCGGCGGCGTGGCATCGAAGGAAACCTCGCACAGCAACAGGATGAAGGGGGCGTTCGCGAATCAGTGTACTGCGCGCGGCAATGGGGAGCGGCGGGCGGCTACTTCGATCCGGTCGCAGCCTGGGCTTCTTCGATAAGGGTGAAGAGTCGGCTGCGATCGATAACTTCGACGAAGGGCGTGCCGCTGGTGCGGTTGGTCACGACCCAGATGGTGGGAGTGTGCTGGATGCCGACGCTCTGGCCGAGGTCAGAGTCGCTCTTGACGAGCTGCTCGAGGCGTCCCTGAGGATCGACCACGAAGGGAAAGGCGAGCTTGTGGTCCGCGGCGAATTTCTGAGCGAAGCGATTGAGATCGTCCTGGGACTGGATGGTGGATTGCGCGGCGAAGAGCGCGTCGCGGAAGTCATCGCCAAGGCGTTTGGATTTGGTGTCGAACCAGCGCGCATCGACGGCGCCCTGGAAGCTCCAGGTGTGGAAGGGCAGAGGGAAATCGTGGCGGACCCAGGGGATGTGGTATTTTTCGGCGGCTTCTTTGAGGACGGGGTTGGCGCGAGCGCAGTCGGGACACTCAAGGTCCTCGAACTCGACGATGGCGACACGGGCTCCGGCAGGCGGGCGGAGGGCCTTCGCATTGTGAACCACGGTGGTTTGGGACTGCGGATTGGAGAACTGCGCGAGGGCGGGCGCGACGAGGGCCGCAGCAAGGAGAGAGGCCGGAACGAAAGCGCGTGCGAGTCGAACCATGGGAATTGGACTCATTGTAGCGGGGAAGAGTCCTATACTGGCGGCGAATCGGGGCTTTGATGGGCACGCAGGTCACAGGCCGGAAGAGGGTGACGGTGCTGTCGGGGGCGCGTCCGGCAGAGTGCCCGGAGCGGCCGCGGCCGTGGAAGTCGAGCGACGCGGCAGCGGCGGCGAAGGACTTCTTTGCGAAGCCGCGGCGAACGGCGGTGCGCGAGCTGATGCGCGAACTCTGCTCGGATGATCCTTTCGATCATCGGTGCGCAGCGGAACTGGCGCGGCTGGTGAGTCGCCGGGAACCGGGAGTGCTGGCGGGTTGCAGCGATCTGCTCGGCGAGGTGGCTGCGACGTTTCCGATGGAAGAATGGCAGGCACGGGGGTATGTACTGGTCGCGGCGGCGATCCACGCGGCAACCCATCCGCAGCGGATGCGGCTGTTGCCCCTGGTTCGCGCGCGGCTGGAGGAAGAGCGTCTCGCGGTCCGCGCCATGGCACTGGAGGCGTTTGCGTTTCTTGCTGCGCAGGAGCCCGATCTCCGCGATGAAGCGCTGGAAAGGCTGGAGGCGGCGCGCCACCTGGAACCGGCGATGCGTTGCCGGGCGAAGCTGATGCTGCCGGTGGTGGCGGGACTGGCCGTCCAGGCGGACGCGGCTTCGCCGCAGAAACGCCGGCGTCGAGATTGAACGACAGCGGACGCGGCAAATTCAAGAACAAAGGCCACCTGTTTCCAGGTGGCCTTTGTTTTAGGACTCAAGGCAGATTGGCTGTAGCCCCTGACTTACTCTTGTGCGGCGCAAGCCGCGGTTACCAGAACCGTTAGTCTCCCATGACGGGTTCGCCGGCGGGCTCGGTCTTCGGCTTGGCGGGGGCGATGGAGTCGATCGACACGAGGCCTTCGACCGGCTTCTCGCCCAGAACGTGCTCGCGATACAGCTTCGCCATCTTCGCGTTCTCGGCATCCGCCTTCAGCTTCGCTTCGCGCGCGCGGAGCTTCTCTTCGCGCGCGTTCTTGGCGATGCCCAGCTTGTCGAAGGTGTCGTTGGCCGCCGCGTTCACGTGTTCCTTGTTCAGGACCAGCGTATGCTCGGTTGTTTCCATGCCCACCTTCTTGCCGCCGGCGAAGATCTCATGCCGCCCGTGCTCGTCGTACCACTTGGTGAGCGTGGCCGTCATGTGCATCTTCTCGATGATGTTCCGCCAGCCGACGCCGGTGTTGTACGCGCAGAAGCTGATCTCGCCTTCCTGCGTTGCGTAGGGAATGATGCACTGCTCGGTGCGACGGAAGTCGTAGTTGAACAGGTCCTGGAACCACATGCCCGCGATGAACAGGAAGTTCCACCGATCTGCCCGCCGCTTCTCGATGTCCGCCATGGTGCGGTCGCCCGTCACCTTGCCGTAATTGCGGCCGGTCGCGCCGAAGCACTTGTCGAACTTCTGCAGCAGGTCTGTGATCCGGAAGTGTGTCGGCGACTTCCGCGGATCGTAGTTCCGCAGCAGCGACAGCGCCGCTCCCACGACCGACAGCGTCTTGCCGCGCGCCGCGTCGTTGACCTTCGCCATGTCCTTCGCCAGACGATCGGCGTTCAGGAACGCGGTCACCGGAACCGCTTCCTTCGTCTCCTTGTCGATCATCAGCGCCATGCCGATCCCGCAGTTCGGATGGCAGCCGCAGCTCAGCTGCCCCCACTCGTGGTTCGGCCCGTGGACCAGATCGGCCCAGTCGCTGAACGTGCTCATGAAGCTGATCGGGAACCAGTCCCGCGTCGGCTCGCCCAGCCCCGTCTGCTTCTTCACGTCGTGCGCCATATGGCTCAGCGTGTAGCGTTGCGCCGCGCGCCGCTCGTCCGTCACCGCTTCATCGCGGCCTGTAAACGAGACCGGCTGGAAGCTCAGGAAGTTAATCTTTTTCGGATTGTCCAGCGCGAACTGGATGATGTGCCCCACCTGCTCGTTGTTGATCCCGTTCACGATCGTCGTTACCGGCACGATATCCACGCCCGCTTCGTGCAGATTGTGAATGGCCTGGATCTTGACGTCGAACAGGTTGCCGACCTTGCGGTGCGAGTTGGCCGCGTTGCCGATCCCGTCAAACTGCAGGTACGCATAGCGCAGGCCCGCTTCCGCTGCCGCCCGGCACAGCTCTTTCGACTTCGCAAACTCAATCCCGTTGGTCGCCGCCTGCACCGAGTTGTACCCAACCTTGCGCGCGTACGCGACCGCATCGAGGAAGTACGGCGACAGCGTCGGCTCGCCGCCCGAGAACTGGACGCTCATCTGCCGCTTCGGCTTGATCGTGACGGCGTTGTCCAGCATCGTCTTGATCTCGTCCCACGTCAGCTCGTGCACGAAGCCGACCTGGTTGGCGTCCATGAAGCAGGGATCGCACATCATGTTGCAGCGGTTCGTCAGATCGATCGTCAGCACCGACCCGCGCCCGTGCGTCACCGTCGAGGTCCCGTGGTTGTGCAGTTTGTCGTCGTTGTGCGCGCGGATGTCGCGGCCCGGGAAAACCTCTTCGAGGTGCTTGAAGAACGCCGTGTCGATCGACATCACGTCTTCAAAGTGCCCGTGCTTCGGGCAATCCTTCACCATCAGAATCTTGCCGTCCCGCTCGATGATCTGCGCCTTGATCTCGCCGACCTTTTCGTTGAGGAGAATCTCGTGGGGCAGCTTGCCGTCGATGATCTGCTGGCGGATTTCGGGGACGCACTTCGGACAAAGCGAGTCAGTGGTGCGAGGCCAGCCCAGCGGGGGCTTCTCTTTCTGCCACGACTTGAGGAGGGGCTTATCGGACCACTTCGGCGTGAACGAGGGGTTGGGGCGGACGCTGTTCAGCTTCTCAAAAACGCTCCAGGCACCATTGGCCGCGATCGTGACCGCTCTCTCGGCGTATTTCACAGTTTTGGACATGTGGCAGAAATCTCCTGTTCCAGGATGTCGTGCTTGGGGTTGCCTGGCGTTGCGCCTAAGTGATTGGCCTGCCAGGACTTCTCCAGTGTCCAGCATAGGACCACGGAACACACCGCAGGAACCGACTTGGGTTAAAAGGGGAAAAACAGTACCTGGAAGGGAAATGGGAGCGGTAAACGGGGAGCCTCGACGGGCAAATCGCAGACCTTGTTTGACTTGCAAGTGGCTGGACGGGGAGAATCTGCCGCCTCGTCCGGAGCCATTGTCCGCTTCGTCACAATGCGGCTTGACATATTCCTATATAGGAATATGTTGGACTCATGGCACGAACAGCGCACCCCGAAGATGTCTTCCACGCGATTGCCGAACCGCGGCGGCGCGAGGTGATTGCCGTGCTCGCGAACGGCCGGGAGTACGCGGTCAGCGACATCGTCGTCAGCATGAAGATGGCGCAGCCCTCGGTCTCCAAGCATCTCGGCGCGCTGCACAGGGCGGGCGTGGTCACCATGGTCCGGCGCGGACGGCATCGCATGTATCGCCTGAACGCCGCAGGCCTGAAGCCGGTGCACGACTGGGTGAAGGTCTTCGAGCGCTACTGGACGCACCAGATCGACGATATCAAACAGCGCGCGGAGCGCAAGGCGCTGGAGCGCATGATTCGCATCAACGACAGCCCAACCGAGAAGAAGGAGGAGTAAATGGCAGCGACCGTAAAGGAAGACGTACTCGAAGCCTTCGAGATCGTGAAAGAGGAAGAGATCGCGGCGCCCATCGGCATCGTCTTCGAAACCATTCTCGAGCAGATGGGTCCGCTGAACGCAACCCCGGAAAAGCCGATGCCGATGGTGCTGGAAGCCTGGCCGGGCGGACGCTGGTTTCGCGACCTCGGCAACAACGATGGCCACTACTGGGGTACGGTGCAGGCCATCAAAGCTCCGTCTCTGCTGGAGATCAGCGGCCCGTTGTTCATGTCGATGCCTGCGGTTTCGAACCTGCAGTACCGGCTGACCGAGGAAAACGGCGTGACGCGGATGCGCTTCGTGCATCGCGCGATGGGATGGATCGGCGAGACCGAGCGCGGCGTCGATGAGGGCTGGAACGACCTGATGACTCGCATCCGAACCGCTGCGGCCACTCGGAAAGGCAGGGCATGATGTGTCCCTTCTGTATCGCAACGGCGGTGTGGATTGCGGCAGGTGCTGTCTCGACGGGCGGCATTTCCGCACTTGCCATCACGAAGCTCAGTAAGAAAAAACCAGACGAAACCAAACCCATAGCGGAAACAAGGAGCCAATCATGATCCCCAATGAAACGATCGCAGCGATGAAGAAACCTCCCGTTGTCTCGGCGGAAGAATGGCAGAAGGCTTGGGCCGAGATGCTGGTGAAAGAGAAGGAGCTGACGCGCTCGCGCGACGCGATGGCGGCGGCACGGCGGCGGATGCCGTGGCTGGCGGTCGAGAAGAACTACGTCTTCGAAGGTCCGCAGGGCAGGGTCTCCCTGCTCGATCTCTTCGAAGGCCGCCGCCAACTGGTCCTCTATCGCGCCTTCTACGACTCGAACGTGCACGGGTGGCCCGATCACGCCTGCGTCGGCTGCTCGATGTGCGCCGACCAGGTCTCGCACCTCTCGCATCTGCACGCGCGCAATACCACGCTGGCCTTTGCCTCCCGCGGATCGCAGGAGAACCTCGCTCGTCTGAAACAACGCATGGGCTGGGAGAAGATTCCCTGGTACACGATCATCGACGATTTCGACAAAGACTTCGGCGTCGACCAGTGGCACGGGCACAACGTCTTCTTCCGTGACGAGCAGGACCGGATCTACCGCACCTACTTCATCAATAACCGGGGCGATGAGGCGATGGGCAGCGTGTGGAGCTACCTCGACGCCACGCCGCTCGGCCGTCAGGAGGACTGGGAAGACTCGCCGGAGGGTTATCCGAAGGGGCCGCGCTATAAGTGGTGGCGCTGGCACGACAACTATGGGAACGAGGACGCCGCCTGGGACCAGGTGACCGAGAACGCCGCCACGATCCTGAATTTGTAACTCCCGAGTTCCATCTTCCGCTGGCACCAGGATTCCGGGCGCTCTCACGCCGGAGCTTTGGCGGTGTTGCGCGCCGTGTCGTTCTTGACAAATCCGGCAGCCACCTGACAGGATGGGTCCGCCGCCCAGGAGGTCTGACCACGTCTCTCCACAGCGGAAGCTCGAATCAGGGGGATTCAACCATGGCGCCATCCGCTCCGTCACGCCGGGAATTTGTGAAAGCCGGAGGGGCCGCGCTGGCGGCCACTGCGGTTTCGTGGAATGCCAGAAGCTATGCGGCCATTGTGGGCGCCAACGATCGGGTGCGAACGGCCGTGGTGGGATGCGGCGATCGCATGAAGGGCGCTCTGATTCCAGCCTTCGTGCAGCACGCAAAGGAGATGAACTTTGAGTTCGTCGCGGTGTCGGACCTGTGGAATCGGCGACGCGAAGAGGGTGCGGCGTACATGGAGAAGCTGAGCGCGTCGAAGGTGGACCCGGTGCGGAACAACGACGAGCTCTACGCGCGCAAAGACGTCGATGCGGTGCTGATCGCGACGGCCGATTTTCAGCACGCTCTGCACGGCGTGGAGGCGGTCGAAGCGGGCCGCGATGCCTACGTCGAAAAGCCGACGGCGCACACGATGGAAGACGCGCGGAAGTTTCTCGCGGCGGTGAAGAAGACGGGCAAGATCGTGCAGGTCGGAACGCAGCGGCGCAGCACGCCAAGCTATCAGAAAGCGGCGGAGTACATTCAGTCGGGCCAGTTCGGCGACATCGTTATGGTGGAGATGACGTGGAACGTGAATCAGCCGGGCCGCTGGCGGCGGCCGGAGGTGGTGCCGCTGCTCAGGGAAGAAGACACGGACTGGAAGCGGTATCTGCTGAACCGGCCGCGTGTTCCTTTTGACGCGCGGAAATATCTCGAGTTTCGGCTCTTCTGGCCTTACTCTTCCGGCATTCCCGATCAGTGGCTGGTCCACCAGATCGACACGGTGCACTGGTTCACCGGATTGCCGCATCCGCGCAGCGTGGTCGCCAACGGCGGGATCTATCTCTGGAAAGATGGCCGCCAGAACTGGGATACGATGACAGCCGTCTTCGATTACGGCCCGCTCGATGACCTGAGCAAAGGTTTCCAGGTGCAGTACACCTCGCGCTTCACCAACTCCGCCGGCGGCGTGAAGGAGCTTTACTACTCGAACGGCGGCATGATCGACATGGATAAGCAGACGGTGACGCCGACCGGCGGGCTGACGGAAAAGTACGCGGCGGAAATGAAGATGAAGCCGAATCTGCTGCAGAGCTTTTCGCTGGTCGATCACCCGGAAGAAATGTCGACCGGAGCCGATACGCATGCCGATCCGCAAACCTCGGCGAACATGCGCAACTGGATGGAGTGCGTGCGTTCGCGGAAAACACCGAACGCTCCCATCGAGGCCGGCTACAGCCACTCCATCGCATTGTGCATGAACGTGGCTGCGATTCAAACCGGCCAGAAAGTCACCTTCGACGACAAGACGCAGCAAGTGATGGTGGGAGGCAAGGTGTATGCGTAGCCTCGCGGTGCTGGGCGTTCTGGCGACCGCGATGCTGATCCCGCTGCAGGCGGCAAAGACCTCAGGGGTACAGGTTGTGCCCGATGAGGCGAATCGCCGCGTCGACGTCACCATCGATGGCCAGCCCTTCACGTCTTACATCTGGCCGACGACGCTGAAGAAGCCGGTGCTGTATCCGCTGATCACGGATGAAGGCATTACGGTCACGCGCGGCTATCCGCTGGAGCCGCGGCCGCACGAGCGCGTCGATCATCCGCATCACGCGGGCCTCTGGTTCAACTACGGCAACGTCAACGGCTTCGATTTCTGGAACAACTCGGACGCCATCAAGCCGGAAGATCGCGCGAAGATGGGGACGATTGTCGAAAGCAAAATCGTCTCGGCAAAGAGCGGCGCGGATCGCGGCGAGCTGGTGGTGGATTCGGTTTGGGTGACGGGGAAAGGCAATCGGATTCTCGACGAAAGGACGCGCTACGTCTTCTCGCGCCGGGCGCACGAGCGCGTCATCGATCAGGTCATTACGTTGACGGCGCTGGACCGCGCGGTCTTCAACGATGACAAGGAAGGCGTGCTTGGCCTGCGGGTCGCGCGCTGGCTCGAGTCGCCGGACGAGAAGGGCGGGGTCTTCACCGATGCCAGCGGACGGCCGACGAAGGTCGATGCTGCGGACAACTCCGAAGCGACCGGCGTTTACCTGACCAGCGAAGGCGTGAAAGGGGGCGCGGTGTGGAGCACGCGGGGGCGGTGGTGCTCGCTGACGGGACACAACCCGGAGGGCCATACCGTTACGATCGCGATCCTCGACCACCCCTTGAATCCGGGCTATCCGACGTACTGGCATGCGCGCGGGTATGGACTGTTCGCGGCCAATCCGCTGGGCCGCAGCATCTTCGATCCGAAGCAGCCGCCCTTCAACTACACGCTGGAAAAGGGACAAACGGCGACTTTCCGCTATCGCGTGCTGCTGATCTCGCACCAGGCGACGACGGACGCGCTGAACCAGGAAGCGGACGAGTTCGCAGCCGCGTATCGCTGACACGCCGATCACGCGCTTCCCCTACAATTTCCTGCGGGGGGAAGAGCCGCAATGTGGCGGCCTGAATCCCCGAGGAGAGACATCGATGAAGCGTCTTTTGCTGTGCGCCAGTCTTCTTGCTTTCACGTCTACCGTCTTTGCCCAAAACGCTCCGAAGCAGCCGCCGGCCAGTCCCGCAGAAACCGCGACCGGAACGATTGGCGGGCAGAGCATCACCATCAAATATTCTTCGCCGGGCGTGAAGGGCCGCGAGGGAAAGCTCTTCGGCAAAGACGGACGGATCAGCCATGATCCGCATTACCCGGTGTGGCGCGCGGGAGCGAACTCGGCGACCACGCTCACGACAAACGCCGATCTCACGATTGGCACGCTGCGTGTGCCGAAGGGAACGTACACGCTGTTCGTCGACATCTCGGACCCCGACAACTGGACGCTGATCGTGAACAAAAAGACCGGCGAATGGGGACTGGCGTATGACGGCTCGCAGGACCTGGGCAAGACGCCGATGACGATGAGCAAGCCAGCGGAGATGGTGGAGAACCTGGTGTGGAAGATCAGCGATGACGGCGGCGGCAAAGGAACAATCACGCTGGCGTGGGAAGACCACAGCGCGAGCGTATCCGTTTCTGCGCACTGAGCGCGGATCCATTCGAAGCTGGATTCGCGCGAATGCCCACTCAGGCCTGTGTCCGGCTTGAGTGGGCGCGCTCCCGTCAGGGCCAGTCCTTACTCGCAGCGCAGCGCCACCATAGGGTCTACCTGCATGGCGCGGCGAGCGGGGATCCAGCAGGCGGTCAGCGCCACGCCCATGAGCAGCAGCGCGACGGCAGCGAAGGTTACCGGATCGGCAGGGCGCACGCCATAGAGGAAGCCGGCCATGAGGCGTGTGGTCATCCACGCAGCCAGAAGGCCGATGCTGATTCCCATGAGCGCGAGTGTCCCGCCCTGGCGCAGGATCATGCCGAGGATCTGGGGTCGTCCGGCGCCAAGCGCCATGCGCACGCCAATTTCAGGCGTACGCTGCAGAACTGTGTAAGCAATGACGCCATACATGCCAATCGACGCGAGAACGAGCGCGAGCAGGCCGAAGGCGCTAAGCAGCAGCAGGGCAAAGCGGTCGGCAGTCATCGAGGCATCGACCATAGCCTGCAGTTCAGCGAAGCGGGCGACGGGAAGATCGGGGTCGACCGAGGCGACCGCCTGGCGCACCTGGGCCGCGATGGCGGCGGAGTCGCCGCGCAGACGCAGCGCGTACTGCATGGTCTGCATCGA